>Ga0207416_1000565_pt1 | contig 61429 bp, 58 predicted proteins | sample PaiPotPPM11metaG_FD_184107 | JGI IMG/M metagenome (GOLD analysis project Ga0207416, IMG submission 184107) | Iron sulfur acid spring bacterial and archeal communities from Banff, Canada, to study Microbial Dark Matter (Phase II) - Paint Pots PPM... ... | reverse complement strand
TAACACGATCCGTGCGCGGAAGGCGAGCCGCTGCGGAGTCGTCCGGGCTGCCACCCACGCCTCGAGCGTACGGCGATCCTCAGGAGTGAGCGGGATGGCCTCCGGTGAGTCCCACATCGTATACTCACCATCGCACCAATTGGTGAGATTGTCAAGTTATTTATAAATCACTATACTAGCACAGGCGTCCGGGCTTTCCTAGGCATGTTAGAATGAAGGCGAGGTGATCGTTTCGTGGCGCTGGTGTTTACGTTCCCGTGTGGACGATGTGGAAAGAAATACAGCATCTATTATCCCAAGGCCTTCGTCTACTCGGTGTATGGGACCGGCACGCCGGCCCAGGGTGAGCGCGAGGACGCCGAGGAAATCGCGTCCGGCGCCGTCGAGGCGGCGCGGCGCCGCGCCGAAACCACCGGGAACGTGTGGGTGGATGTGAGTCACCAGTCGAAGATCACGTGTACGTGCGGAAAGAACCTCGACCTGAACCTGGCCAACCATCCCCGGGTGCCCCAGCGGAAAGCCGTCTCGGGCGCCCGTCAGACCGGTGTGATCGCCTTCCCGACCACGCACAAGAAACCTCCGGCATAGCGCACGGGCCGCGTTCGTTACCCCGACGGCTCGGGTCCGTCCTGCGGCCGTGTTAATACTTGCAGCATGATCAGGTGGGTAATCTTGACGCCGCGCGGCGTGACCTCCGCCTCGTACTCGACAGGCTCCCCGGGTTCGAGCCGTCGCCGGCCCGCCCGGCGTACCACACGGCGATGGACGAAGACGTCCCTGCCGTCCGCGTCCACGATGAACCCGTAGCCCATCCGGCTGTCAAACCACTTCACCACGCCCCGGTCCACCGCGTCCCGTCTCCCCGCCGCCGGCTCCGGCCCCATCCGCGCCGGGCGCGGCGTCTTTCTCTCGGGACGCATTGGGCGTCCGCGAGCGGACCTCCTCCGGCCGGGGACCTCCTCCGTCCGAGTCGAGCGCGGCACGCCGGACTTCGACGCGCGGAGCGAGCCCGCCCAGGATCAGGTCCACCGACGCCCTGACGTCGCGGTGAATGACGAGCAGGCCGCGTTTCGCCACTTCCACGGCGTGCTCGAACACAGGCGGCTCGGTGCGTTCCAGCACCGTGTGCCGCGTCGTCCCCCGCTGCGCGATCTCCTCGGGCGACAGGACCACCGGCCGGGGGCTGCCGACGAGGCCGGCAAGGTCGGGATTGAACACCACGTCTGCGAGCCGCCGCCCGTGCGCGGTCGCGACGAGCTGGACGCCCCGCCGCGCGATCGTCCGTACGACCCGCGCATCGGCCTCGAACCCGATCTCATCCACGACCACGGATTCCGCCCCATGGTTGACGACGGCTTCCAAAATGACCTGTGCCTGGCGGTCGCCGGCCGCGGCGGGCCGGGAGGGATCCCCGAGCGGGATCTGGAGCCGCCGGGCGTTGCCGATGGCGAGATGTGGGATCTGGCCGTCTCCGCCGATCTCGTTGCTGGTGTCGGCGATGATGACGCGCCGCCGCAGCTCACCGGCGAGGATCGCCGCGGCGCCGCGCAGGAGGGTCGTTTTCCCTGCTCCGGGCGGACCCACGACGAGCAGGTTGCGGCCGGTTTCGAGAAGGTCGGCAAGCGGACGGGCCGCGCCGTCGACGGTCCGCCCGGCGCGAAAGGTGAAGCCGATGATCTCGTGATATCGGTCTCGGATGCACGCGATGCGGTGGAGGGTTCGCTCGATCCCGGTCCGGTTGTCTTCCCGAAACCGCGTGACCCGGCCGAGGACGTACTGGATGTCGGTCCGGCTTACTTCCCCGGGTAGTCTCAGCGCCTCGAGGCCGCCGCGGAAGCGTGCCTCCGGCGGGCGTCCGAGATCCATGACGATCTCCTCGACCCCGCTCGGATCCCGGGCGGCGATCTGCGCCACGATCCACCGGGGGACGAGCGCCAGGAGCGCCTCTACGTCGCCGGCATCAGACACGGCTGACGCGCCGCTACGGGACCGGCGAGACCGGCAGGCGGTCCACTCCGGTGAACTCAGGTTGGAACGTGACAGGCAGTGCCGCGGCCAAGGGGGCTTGGTCCGGGGCCGGGGCGGCAGGGAAGAGCGAGAGGATGAGTTGGACACGCCGGGGCGCCGCGCCGGGCGCGTCGATCACACCGGCCTCCGTCGCTCCGCGGGGCAGGATCCCTGGCCGCCCGCGGTCGACGCTGTCGCGCGCCATCGCGTACGGGACGGCTCGGCCGTTCACGCGCACGAGCACGCCCCCGGGTCGGAATGTGAGATCCGCCTGGGTGCTGTTCGTGATGTGGTAGCGGATCAACACGCCGTCCGCCACCCGCACCACTTGAAACACGCCGGCGATATCCCCGACCGTCTGGCGAACCTCGAGCGACTGGGGCCCCGCGCCGCCTTCGGGCCGGTCCGTCTGCGAAGGGGTCGCGGCGGCCGCGGCGGCGGGTTGTGCCGGTGACGGAGCGACCCCCGCGGCGGGCGCCGCCCGCCGCGGGGCTGCGCCGGGCGCCCCCGTCACGATGTTCACGACGTCGGCGGTGCGGGGTCCTGGACCGATCTCGAGGTCCCACACGGTCGCGAGCTCTCCATACCAGACGACCATGTTGGTTGCGCCACTGTCCGCGTGCGGCTGGAGCACGAGGTCGAACGCGTCCTGCCCGCGGCGCACGGCCGTGGCGGTGACCAGCCTGGGGTCGCCGATCGCGACGGTGTCCACGCGATGATCCGCGCGCAGGACGGTGGCGAACCCCGGCTGCAGGTGGAGCACGGTCGCCGCCGCGGTGCCCGCCAGGTGAACGGTCAGGGCCTGCGGCCCCGCCGCGGCCGCGCCTCCGGCCGCGCAGTTCGCCACGAGGACGAGTGCCGCGACGGCCCAGGCGCGGATCGGCTGGCTCACCCGCGCTCCTTCAGGAACTGTTCCATCCGTTCGGTACCCCATTGGGAGATGTTGCGCCCCTCGATGAGGAGTTTGCTTTTGAGGCGCCTGATCTTCTCCTGTTCGAGCGACACCGCGATGGCCGCGAGCGTGCTGCGGTCGACGCCTTTGAAGAACCTCAGGCCGCCGGTCGCGGGGGGGCGCATGCGATGAGACCCGACTTCTTCGTCGACCCAGGAGCGAATGACGTCCTGCATCAGGCGCCCTTCCAGGATCAAGCGGGCGCGGAAGCGGCGGTGGAGTTCTTTGGGGACATGGATGCCCATCTTCGCCTCAACCCGCGGCTTCGTTTCGGCCGCCCGCCCGGTTCGGCCTTCCCGTGCCCGACCCCGCATATGGGGCCCCCCTTCGTCTCGGTCATATTGACATCACTACGTATAGACATTATATACGACGTGACATCAATATGCAAGAGACTCAATGCGGGCCAAATGGCGGCCGCAGCTGCAGCGTCGCCGCGACTTCGCGCAGGCGCTTGAGCATGTGATCGTGGAGGCGGGCCACCTGGGCGACGATGAGTTGGGGGTCCTCGCCATTCTCGGCCAGGCACTCCATCATCGAGCAGTAGAGCGCCTGGGGAAGCCGCGTCGCGCAATCGAGCGCCTCTTCGACGGTGAGCTTACCGGAGCGTTCCGCGCCCTTGACCTGCGACCACAGTTTGTCAAACAGCATCGGTGTCACCCCTCGGGCGCTTTGATCGCGTGCGTCTGGTGGGAGAGGTCGGGACGATGATGGTGCGGCGTTGCCTCCCGGCCACATCCTACAAGGATCCGACAGTAGCGGCAAGCAACGTCGAGGACCGCGCCGGTTGACTGCGCGAACCGTGACTGCATCCAGGCAAGCTTATCAGGCAACTGTGCGACGAGCGCCGCGGTGCGTGGATCGGCGACGAAGCCGATGTGCTTGGGCCAGGGCCAGGGTGGGAAAGGAACGCCTGTTCGCTGCGGCGGCCTGAGCCGATCCAGTGACACAAAACGTGATATAGTATAAATTGACATTCCTCGGACCCAGCATTAAACTTTCGCTTGCAGGTACCTTGCCTGGGAGCCCGGTGTGTGGCGACGCTCGGGGAGAAAATTCGGGCCGCGCGGCTCGACCAGAAGCTGACTCAGCAGCAGTTGGCCGGAAGGGATTTTACCAAGTCCTACATCTCGGAACTCGAACGCGGCGCCCGGACCCCGCGGCTCACGACGCTCAAGATCCTCGCACGGCGCCTTGACCGTCCGCTCTCGGAGTTTCTTTCCGGGGTTCCCGGCGATCAGGAACCCGAGGCGTTCCTCACGATCGGGCTCGCCGAGCTTCGCGCTGGGGCGCTTCGGGAGGCCCAGGCGTCGTTGGCGCGGGGCCTCGACCTCGCGGCGCAGCAGGGCGACGAAGTGGTTCAGGCCCGCCTCGATCTGGCGATAGCAATGGTTGAGCGGCAGCTCGGGCATGTCTCCCAGGCGTCGCGGCGCGTCGATCGGTGCCTCCGCACGCTCAGCCACACGATTCACTGGTCGGTCCTCGCACGCGCACAGGCGTGCCTCGGCCAGATTCGCCTGGATGCCGGGGACACGGTCTCAGCCCAATGGGCGTTCGAGGCCGCCCTCCACCTCGTCGAACATCGCCCGGACGACCCCGGGTTTGTCGCCGATCTTCATCTGTACCTCGCCGAGGCTCACCGCCGGCTCGGCCAGACCCAAGAGGCCGACGACAATCTCCGGCGCGCGCTCGCGGCGGCCGAGCCGTTTCGAGATCCACATCGGATCGGCGCGCACTACCTCGAACGGGCGTCATCGGCCGTTGAGCGGGGCCGGTTCGATGAGGCGGTTGAGCACGCGGGCCGGGCGAGCGTCGTGTATGAGTCGATTGCGCACAAGCGCCGTCTCGCCGAGATCCACCGGCGGCTCGGCGAGGCGGATCTTCACGGCGGCCGGTGGGAGGACGCCCAGCGGCATTACTGGTGGAGCGTCGCACTCCACGGCGCCATCGCCAACTGGCATGGATCCGCGCAGATCCTGGGCGCGCTCGTGGAGGCCATGCTCGCGCGGGCGTCTCCCGAGTCTGCCCGGGCCCTGGGAGAGACCGCGCTCGCGCTGCTGACGGACGGTGGGCCCCCGGGCGAGCGGGCGGATGTGTGCCGGCTGCGGGGGACGATCTGCCATCTGCTAGGGCGCATCGCGGACGCCCGGGCCGCGCTCGAGGAGAGCCTCCGGCTCTTCATGGAACAGGGCCGCCCCCATGCCGCCGGGCTCGTCCGGCAGGAGCTTGCGCTCCTCGCGATCGAGGCCCAGGATCTCGCCGGGGCGGAGCGTCACTTGAAGTTGCTGCGAGCCGGCGCGCGTACCCCGGGGTTCGTGGGGCTTTGACCACAATGATAAGGGGACCGGCATGTTCCCGGTCCCCCTCGTTCGTTCAGGAGCCTCGATTTACTTGGTCTTGTGTCCGATCACTTCGCCTGTCGTGACCTGCGTGACGGTCGGAAGCACTGCGGGATTCTGCTTGATCCACTCGGCTGCCTTCTTATTCGAAGCCTCGGCGCCCGCGGCATCGTTGAAGATGCTGGTGCTAATCATCGTGCCGTTCCCGGCGTCGGTGAAGTAGTATCCGACAAATCCCGGGACCGCGGTGATCACCGGGAGAAAACTGTCGTTGACGTGCCGGCCAAGCTCACGCGGGTTGGACACATTCTCATACCGCCGTACGCTCAAATGCATGGTGTGTTGCCTCCTCGTCCCCGTAGGGAGTCTTTCTGTCGGGCCAATTCTGTCGTGCGGTGACGTATGGTGCCGGGCGAGTATTCGATGAGTGGACCTTCTCCTCCGAGGAGCCGACCCATGACAGGGGAAGCAGTCGCGGACGTGAGGAAGGGGAAGCTTCCTTAGTATGCGCTTACGCGGACGGGCACGCAACGACAGGATTACGGCTTAAACACCCAAGTTCAGGGCCTCACCTCCCTGGCGCACACTTCCCACGGGGCCACGCTACCGTAACGGCGTGCCGCGGGGTGCGGCAGGGCAGCGTGAAGGATGGATCAGGCCTTCATTTTTGCGAGAATCGCGGACAGGTCCGCTCTGCGGCGGCGCTCCCTCGACTCTTTCCTGCGCCGGAGCTTTCCGGACTGTTTCAGCCTCTTGACCCTTCGGACTCGTTTCACAGATTTGCCCCCGATACTCTGGTGTTCGATGCTTCGCAGACAAAGTGTATCATGCCGGATGGCTGCCCGCGAGCCGCTATGTTAGGCTATATGATAGGCTGGTACTTCCAAGAGCCGAGGAGGCGTGATCTTCATGCGAAGAGAACGAAGGCAGACGGGCAGTACGCGCGCCGCCAAACCGAGCAAGATGGACTCGGTGCAGCCGGCGACCGCCGTCGCCCCGGGACCGTACCCCTGGAACCGGAGTCTCCGGGAGATCCCGAAGCCATCCAACAGGGCGCTCCGCAGGTCGTTCGGGGCGAAACTCGACTCCGGAACACGGAAAGGCTAGGTCAGTCTGAACCCGTGACATCAAGAAAACTCGAGATCATCGCCGAACCCGGGAAGCCCAATTTCACGACCCGGCGGGTCGTTGACGCGCCCCGAGCGCTCGTGTTTGACGCGTTCACCAAACCCGAGCATCTCAAACGTTGGATGGGACCTCGTACGTTCCCGATGGTGACCTGCGAGAACGACGTGCGCGTGGGCGGCCGCTATCGCTTCGTCCACCGTGCCCCCGACGGCCAAGAGTTCGGGTTCCATGGAGAGTACCGGGAGGTCGTTCGCCCGGAGCGGATCGTCAGGACGTTCGTCTTCGAACCCATGCCGGACCACGAAGCTCTGGAAACTCTCACACTCGAGGAGAGCGGCGGAAAGACGACGATCACGACCACGACCCTTCACAGGACCCCTGAGGGTCGCGACGGGCATCTTGCATCCGGCCGCATGGAAGCCGGCATGACGGAGGGCTACGAGAGACTCGACGAGCTCCTCGCCACCCTGCAAAAACACTGACTTCGCGGTCGCCTGCTGAGCGGCACTCAACGTGGTCGTCGGCTCGGCCTTAGAATCGTGACACGACCCACAGGGGGAACCCCGGACGCCCACGACGGCCCCGAAGGCCGAGCGCGGGCGGTCAGGCGGGGGGCGCGTGGACGCGAGCAGCACAGAAGGACCGGAGCGTCCTCCGGTCCTTCTGTGCGTTCATCGGTAATCGCTACTTGGACTTGTACGAGACCACTTCACCCACTGTAATCGTCGGCGAAGTGGGGAAGACACCGGGATGCTGCTTGGCCCACTCGGCGGCCTTGTTGGTGGAGTCGTCGGCGCCGGCCTTGTCATCGAACACGGTGGTGGAGAACATCGTGCCGCTCCCGGCATCGGTCAAGTTGTACGCAACGAATCCCGGCAGCTTGCTGATCTGCGGCAGGAACTCGTCATTTACGCGCCGCCCTGCGTCACGCGGATTTGGCACGTTGTCATATTTCCGCACGATCGTATGCATACGGCCTACCTCCGCCCCATATAAAGATGAGAGGAGCACGAGCCATCCCTATGGGGACATCATTAGCGTAGCACCGATACATCTGACTGTCAATACAAATAAACATGTTTGCATCGGAATCCGCTCAGATCGTGAACGCAGGTCCGGCGAGGGGCGCCCTCCTCCCGGTGATCGGTGCACCTGACGCGGAGGTAGACAGCACACAGGGGGAAACTGGGGGGCGTCATCTTGAGGGCTTAGGGAGTAACCCGTCTCCCCTTTGACGGGTCCTACCCCACAGCCCCGAAACTGCGCCCCCCCTCCTCACGTCCGACGCGCCCCGAACGTCTGACATGTCCGACATTTTCTCTGTCCCGAACGTGACACCGTGCCACCGGTGACACCTACTGCCTCTCCCCTCCCCTTCTCTCTCCATAACACTGACGTAGAGACCAAGCCGAAAAACGCGCTCAAGTACAAAAGTCGCAGGCTCCTCCCCCTTTGCCGCTAGGGAATTCCTTGGGGCCTTATGAATGGACGACCCTTGAGCGCGTTTGGGGGATTACCAGCATCAATCCCGGCAGCCTCTTTCCCTCTTTCCAGGGGGATTTCGTGGTATTCTAACAGCGTGTCCGAGGACGTGCTAGGCCGGTGGCTACAACACGCACAGTCAGCAGTAGCCAAGATTTCCGTCCGGAGCGCGCTCAACCCGATCCTCTGGTTATGCGCTATCGTGTGTCCACTCTTCATCGTGGGTGCCTACTATTTCAGGGCTTTCCCCGAGATTCGGATCGCTTTGGTTGTAGTTGCCATTATCCCGGTTCTAGTAGCCTGTGGAGTGTTCATCGGTTTCGCGATTCGGCAGCCAGCGAAGCTGCAGTCCGAAGATTATCAATTAAGGCACGAATCCCTCCGAGTGATTCTACAGGGCTCCGGAGCGATAAATCTTGAGCCAGCGCAGATCACAGCCTTAGCTCGGTTGTTGAAGACGGGTAGGTAGGTTTCGGGATGGTTAGCAAGTAGGAGACCGCCCGGTCGGAGGATGATGCGATGGCGCAGCAATCGCGAGAGGAAAAAATAACGCCTCCCGGAGTTAGCGTTGTTGAAGTCGATCCGTTCCTTCAGGCGCTGGTTGCCATTGCCGACAAAGACGTCAAAGGCACCGCGAGTATTGGAGTCACGTTGAACATCGGAGGAGTTCTGATCTCCGGTCTTATGGTGAGCGGCCGACAGTACTTTGAGGGCGTGGGCACCGAGATCGCCGAAAAGGCGACCCCTGAAACCGCTGCTGGTCTGGAAGTCTTTTTCAGAAACTTAGTCTCAAAGCTTTATCCTCCCGTGGAACCCGGGCAAGAGGGCGAGTTAATCTTGGACAACACCTCCCTCTTTGTGCATCTGAAGGATGCTAGATTTTTTTACCCAAACGCCAGGCCGGTACCGGCAAACCGGGGAGTCTGGTGGAGAGGTCGGCTAGCGGCCGTTGACGGATTCGTGCTCGGGACCCTATCCGCTGAATAGCAGATGAGCAATAGTGGATAGGGGCTTCCTTCTTGTCAGAGAGGAGATTACCCGCCCTGTCGCCGTTCGAAGTTAGAGAGGAAGTTCTCAACGTCGTTCTTGCCGACCTCCTCTCGGGACGCGGCCTACTGTCTGTGCCCGAGAGTATCCGCCGGTCCGTGGCGGGCCGGGGCCGCAGGTTACCCGATGTGACGGTCGCGGACTTGCGCGGGGTTCGCATAGTTATCGACCTTCTGGATCGGTGATGACCCGAAAGTGAATGAATGCAGGGAAGTGTATCAACTCGCAGTATACCAGCAAAGTAAGATCCATTAAGAAATTTCCACCGTCGGATAGCCTGCCAATGCGAAAAGCGGATCTCAAGAAAAACCACGCTTGGTTTGAGGAAAAACTGGCTTACTATGACGATTTCTTCGCGCGCACTATTAACGCGAAACAGGTTTTGAACACCTCGGACAAACGTGAAATCGCCGAATCTTCCCTGCTAAGGCTCTGCGCTTATTGGGAAGCGTTCGTTGGTGAGGAATTGGTGGACTGTGTCAACATCGATGGTTCGAAGTTGGGTGAATTTGTCGGAACGCAGCTCCCCCAACAGCTTTCGCTCGCTATGTGCGAGGCAATCTTATTTCGTGAACGCTACCTCGACTTCAGGTCCGTGGGCGAAATCAAGGGATTTGCCAAGAAGGTTCTACCAGACAAGGTGAACCCATTCGCGAAGATCCCAAAGCACGCAGAAGAAAAAATCGACGAGGCGTTCGTGATTAGGAACTATCTTTCCCATCAAAGCAAAGCAGCAAGGCGTAGGCTCTCGGAGATGTACCGTGCGAAGTACCAGAGGAGGCGATTCGCCGAACCCGGCGGCTTCTTGCTGGCGAAGAACTCCAAAAGGTTAGTCGAGTACGTCGGATCATTTTTTGTCGCCTCCAAAGAGATGGCTAAGATCATTTGATTCAAAGGACGTCGGGGAGGTTCACCTCCCGGGACGAACAGCGTATGACGCGCTGACCCGACCTGGGGCCGTGTGGGAGTGATCGTGGGGGCTACCGCGCGGGAGTCACCCGCTGGGTGGTCAGCGTCGTTGCATTCAAAACGACGACTCGGACCCCGGTTGCTGCATTGCGGCGGATGGCTCCATGAGGTCCGCATAAATATTGTCGAGCGCGTTGGCGACATCCTTTCCTTTTTTGAGCAACACGTTGAGGAGATCCACGCGTGCCTGCGTGGGGAAATCCTTGCCCTCTATCCACCTATACAGTGTGCGTTCTGAGACACGCAGAACGGCGGCAATCTCGGTCACCGTGAGCCCATGGTCTCTGTGAATGCTTTCGATTGCATCCGCTACTGTGATTTCGTTGGTCATGATAGTTCCCCCCTCCGCGCGTCAGTTGAGGTTATACGATCACAGCCTCCGCAGTATGCGCCGCACGTGATGGTGCTTGCCCGTTGAGACAGGGAAAGCCCAGAGGCGCGGGGACGATCATGCCGGCCTCGGGATGCTCCCGCACCCACGCGGCAAAGGCTCCCCAGAGAAGGCGCCGCGTCGTGGCATGGAGCCTCTTAGTGCGGCCATTCTTGAATAACTGGATGCCCCTCCGGCTCCGATGTGTCTGCTTGATTAGAAACCCCACCGGAATTTTTTGGATCGCCGACCGCAGAATCTCGTCATCGTCCGCTGGATCCTCGGGGTGGTAGATGAGCACCTCCTCGCCGGGGATGCGAAGCGAGGCCGCGATATCCTCCAGGTGGCGTGCCTCCTTCCCGGTGTGAATGAGGCCGGTCACGCGAACGTCCGGAGTGTCATTGAGCCACCAGCGATTCTCTTGAGGGAGGGTGTGGCGGATATATTCTTTCCACGTCCGAACACGTACCCGAGAAGATGGATCGTGTCCATCGACGGGCATTGCATCGAGGTGCGGAAGCGGCCTGAGTGTCCGCCTGTCGAACCAGCGCCCTTTCCGCAAGACGTCCGGTTCCGGGACATCGTAGGTGACGGGGCGGATCGGGTAGGCGAGGGGGCACTGAGACCGGAATGGGCAGTCTTCGTGCGGAGCCGGGCAGCCGACGATATTATCCCTCTTTTTCAGGCGGCACCATCCGCTCCAGTAGACCGGCTGCGTCCGGTTTCCATCGTCGTCATTGTCGCTGATCGGGTATGCAGTCGTGAGGAATCCGAAGGGACGGGGCGGAGCCGCTGTCTTTTGGCTCCGAGGAGGTGATTGGAGCGTCCGAAGGAGATCGGGTGTCGTGATGGGGAGCCGCCCGAGGACAGGGGAGCGCGCGAACGGGAGACTGCGGACGGCATCTCGGTCGCCCCGGGCCTCGCGAATCACCGCGTCCCAGACGGCATCGGCTACTTGCGCCCGCGTGTACCCCGGTGGCGGGACGAGGTGCCCGAGTGCTGTCTCTTTGCGGTCGCGGAGGATGATACGGCCATCGTCTGCGACATTGAAGAGCGCATATCGTCCGGGACCGAGGGAGAGAATGTAGAGGTGCGGGTCCCGCGTGGCCTCCGGGTGCGGATCGTTGGTCTCCTCCCGCTTCCACAGCGACATCCCGGGAATGCCGGAGAGCGGGGTGAAGCACTCGCGGATGCGCTTCACCTGGGCATAGGAAAGGGCGCGGACCGTCCGGGGTGTATCCTTTTCTCTATGGGGATGAGGGAGGCGGATGATTCCGCCGTGTTCGGTGGCAACGACCGCGACGGAATCGGTGTGCATGGTCACGATGGCGCCTCCGGCCTCGGTGATGCACCGCTCCATCATCCCGAGGAGCAATCGCGCCCCCGCGGTCACGATGGCGCCGCGCGGGGGGAAGTAAAATCGACCAGGGTATTCTTCGCGGCTGATGCGGGCCACGAAGTGGTTTTGGCCCGTCCACACATCGGCCACAGCGTCGCCAGCGGAAAATGTTTTCTGGGGAATGAGATCCTTCTCGTTTACCTCTTGGTAAATGCCGTATCCGAGGGGCTCACCCAGGGCCTTCATCGTGGTTTGAAGCCGGTCGAGGTCCTGTGCGTCCTGCATGTCTCCGGCCTCGTGTGCGGTCCGCAATCGGGGTTGTACGTCCGTGATCCGCGCGTCTCGGAGGGCGCGGTAGAAGTCGTGGCGCGGATCGAGGAGCACCTCGCCCCGAAATCGCTCCGGCCGCAGTCCCGGGAGCATCCCCTTGGGGACGAGACGCCAGGCGCGGCGGATGCGCGGCGGCCGCCCGGTCGAGAGGGCCGAGTCGAGGAGGTCCGGGAGCGCGTACCACAGGGCGAGGCCCGGTGCTGTCACACGTTTCATGTGCATAGTCGGGGCATCCCCGGGCACCTCGGTATAGCGCACAGGGAGGACGTCCCCCTGCGGCTCCACTTCGCAGAACATCGCGAGGCGGGGCCACACATCGCGCCGGAAGAGATCGTCGAGCGTGAGCCGGGCCAGCATCTCTCGCGCGTCATCTGTGCAGTCCTCGATCTCCAGGCGCGCCGCCGTATCCAATCGATGGAGCTGCATGAGGTCGTTGACGCTGAGGTAGGTGCTGAGGATGTCGAGCGAGACGACGGGACAAATGATCCCCTGGTAGTGCGCCTCGATCCGTCCTCCGAAGAACGCCTGCATCGCCTGGCCGAGGCGATCCGGGGGGAAGTCCGGCTGCACGTCCAGGCGCGGGCGAATCCCCATGCGGTCGAGATATGCCTTGGCGAGAGAGGCCGGAGTCCGCAGATGTGTGAGGAGGTGCGCGTCCCGAGATAGGTCCGGCGTGTCCTCGGCCCGGGCGCCTCGCCCGAGGGGAGACGAGGGAATGGGTGTCAACGAAGGATGCTGGTTCGCCTCATCACGGACGGCCAGGAACAGGCGCCACGTCAGGTCCACGTCCCCTCGGCATCTCTCGATCAATGCCGGTGTGACCACGCCAAATTGCTCAATCGGGACCTTCTCCAGCGCGATCCCCGCCCAGTGGCACGCCTGTGCGAGGCTGAGTTTCCTTCCCCACCACAGACCCGCTCCGGCATTTTGCAGGTCGAGGAACCGTCCCTCGAATGGGCGGCGTCCCCGAGGCTCCCGAGGGTTCTTGTTTTTCGCGTCCCCATAAGTGCTCCACTGAATCAAGGGGGCAGTTGGGCCGGTCTTCCGCATCCACAGGCGCGGCTCGTAGATGGTCGGGAGGAGATGCACCCGGAACCCGCGCCTCCACCTCCCACGGCCCTGCCCCCACCCAGACTTCCACCGGACACGACGCTTCTTTCCGTACCGCATCCGTGGGACGGCTATCGCGCAGAGATCGAACGGCAGATTGAACCCGACGATGAGTGTGCCGAGGTCATAGCCTTCCCGGATGAGGAGGGTGCAAAATTCCGCTCGCGAGAGGAGCGGCAGGCCGTGTGTCTCGGCGTAGCGTGCCAGGCACCGCCCCTCGTTGCGGTCGAGCCCATCGCCTTGAACGAGCCCGTCCTCCACAAGGTCATACGACCGGCCGTTCCAGCGGGACAGACGGTACGCTCCGACGAGGCAGCGCTGCGAGGGATCGAGGGACGTCTCGGTGTCGAAGACGAGCACCCGCTCGCCGAACCGCAGAGGGCGCCACCCGGGCATTCGGATCTGCGCGGAAGTGCGCTCGGGCAGACGCGGGACCGCATGCGCGCGGACGTAGGCGGTGACGTCCTGCATCACTCCGTCTCCTCCCGGGGGTGTGGTGTGCCGAGGAGCGTCTCCACCTCGCGCTCCAGCATGGCGCTCCGCTCCTGGCATGCCTCGCCCAACCGCCGGAAGAACCGCGCGTCGGCGGCCAGAAGCGCGGCCGCGCGCTCCACTGCCGTCTGCGGGGCACGGAGCGGCCGAGGGAGGTCCTCCTGGGTGTCGGACTCGACCGCATGACAATTCCGGCAGACGGGGATCACCCACTCGCTGACATCCCTCCCGTCCGGGTGGTGGCGCTCGATCACCTTGCGCTTGAGGTGTTCTGGCAGCTTCTCGAAGGGCACCGCGCGCAGGGCCTCGATACGGTCCTCGGGGCAGAAGAGACACGCGGGCGTGGGGCCGTCGAACCGCTGGACCTTCCGGGCGTGCCGGAGGGGCCGGCGGCGGTTGAGCTCGGCGGGGCGGAGTGGTCGCTTCATCAGTACGGCTGCACTCCTTTGAGTTCCCCGGTGCGGAGGCTGCGCCGAAGTTCGCGGTCGCCGGTGAGGAGGCGGTGGCGCACGCCATTTGCATCCACCACCGTCGTCCGCCGGAGCCGGTGGAGCGGTCTCGCGTTCCCTCTCTCCAGTGCACTGATCGCCGCGTGGTGTCGCGCCACAACCGAGCGGTCGCCGGCGTTTGTGATGGGGACGGAGACGATGCCCTCCTCTGTGATGAGATTCATCTCCTTCCCCAGCCCCTCGGCCCCGCTCTCGACCGAGACCCAGTTCACTCCCTCGCGCCGGACGGCGCTGCCAAGATACTGCTCGACGGATTCCGGCGTCGTCTGGAAATGCCGGGCGAGTTCGGCCCGGGAGAGCGGCGGATACTCCGACGGATTCCGCTCCGACCGCAGCAGATAGGTATGCACATCCATCGCCCGCCGATACACGATCTGCTCTCGGGGGGTTTTAGGGCTTCGAAACGATGGGCGCGGCATGGGCCTACGTCGCCTCCCCGTCGCGCGCCTGGAGCGCCGCAATGGCGAGGTCCCAGTCCTCATCCGTGGCCTGCGCGAGGAACGTGACCCACTCACCCTCACCCGCTGCCACGGACCTGCCCGGCGCGACGGAAAGTCCAGGATAGCCCAGTTCCCGCGCCAGGTCGAGCGCGAATCTGTGCCGCCCGTCGCCACTCTCGGCGAGACGGTTCACGAGGGCGGCGAGGTCCCCGTCCACAACGACGCGCCAGCGGGCTCCCGCCCGGCCATCCCCCGTCCGCTCGATCCGGAGCCCCTCCGGCGAGAACCGCATCTCGACGCGGCGTTTGATTGCCTCGCCGAGCTTCTTCGCGGTGAGGTCGCCGTCCGATAGATTCTCAGGAAGCATATCGCGAAGCGGCGATCCGGCATCGTCGAGGCGGCGCACAATCTCCTTGGACGTGAACGCCTTCTCCCCGAATTCAGTACGCAGCGCCTCCAGAAAGGCGGGCCACCCCGCGTGCGCTTCGTCCACCTGTGCGTATACCTCTTCGCGATTCCCAAGGAATCCAGAGAGGCCCAAGTGCGAGAGGATGCCGCCGATGACACGGACCCATTCCTCGAAGCCGCCAAAGGTGGAAGCATCGGCTTGAGGCTGCCCAGAGGCGAACCAGGCGCGGCACAGCGTTAGGATCGCACCCAAAAGCTCCCCGCGGAGACTTGCAACCCAGGCCAAAAGGTTCGGGTGTGTGAAGTGAACCCGTTCCCACGGTCGCGGGACGCGCGCATCCAGTCGAATCAAGATGCAGCGGCGCCCGAGGTCGCCTGTGATTCGCACATTGTTGCCTGTCGCGGCCCATACCGCACACTGAGGGATCGACACGACTTTATTCTGTCCGAGCAGACGGTCTTGCCAGATCGAGGCGGTGAGCATCCGAGCCAAACTCGACGCGGCAAGCACCCGGTCGGCGTTATCCAGCACGTTGAACGGCGACCCGGACAATAACAGGGCGGTGACCAACTTCCGCGCTTCCTCATCATGCTGCGGCGGGCTCATCATGGCCGCTGGACGGCCAGTCATAATCCTGGAGATACACTCCATAAGGAGAGAGGCGCCGGTGCCTGGCGCGGGTTTATCGATCAGGAAGAGAGGAATCGGACCGTCAATCGCGGGGCGCGCGGCGAGTGTTACCAGGAGGGCATATGTATGAACTCGGCTTGCGTCGTCCGCGAAGGGGAAATCCTGGAGAAGGTCCTTGATCAGCTCGCAGGCCCGAGCAAGATCGTCTGTGGTGGGATGCTCGGGAATCGGCGGGATCGCAAGGCCCGAGGCGGGAGCGTAGATGAGGCGGGTCTCAGGGTCGTACCCCGGCGTCGTGGTAATACTGCCGTCCGGTCTTAGGGTAGGCGACTCGGTGAGCCCTGCCAGTTCGGGGATGCCCGGCCACGCGGGCAACGCGGCCAGGTCGCGGACAACGCGAACCGGTGGCGCCACAGGGATCAATCCGTTCGGTGCTATCCGCATGAACTTCGCCGTGCGGTCCAGGATGCCGCAGAGCGCCGCCTCGGTGAGCGGTTCGATGAAGGGGGTTCCGCCGTCCATGCGGATGCGGACAAGCTGCCTGCCACGCTGGAAGATACTCGGGGGATCGTTTGCTGTCACGAGCGCCAAGAGCCCATCCGCCGTGACGGAGCGCAGCGGCCGGCCGGTTGTGATAATGGTCGAAATCGGCCCGGGCGGCTTCTTCCCGTTGGTCGTCGGAGCGCCTGCGCCGAGAACAGCAGGGGACGGGAGGACCGTTAACGTCTTCTTCCCGCGGGCGGTCATGAGTCACCGCCCTTGCTGTGCAGCGCCTTGACTGCCGCGTCGAGCACACCCTGCAGATAAGGAGCATCTTCTGTCAAACGCTTGACGAGCCGGCCCAGGTCGCCCGGGGTGAACCCTGCAACAACGGTTTCCACCTGCGGCCACGCCTCGCGCAGTTTTTTGATTTCCCCCAAAGCCTTCCACAACTGCACCACCCGCCGATCCTTCTGGGATTCCCTGGTGCGTCGTCCACCGATACCCCCAGCCCGGACCTTCTCCTCGGACGCGGGCGGTTGGTCAAACGCATCAGGACTGGGCACGATGGCCTGAGTATCGGCTCCCGCATCGTCCCCGTCTGATGCCTCTTCGTGTTCCGGCAAGGCTATGATGGTGGCGGACTTGTGCTCGGCTATCTGTTTCCGCAGTGCCTTCACGCTCCAGCCCTCTTGCTCGGCCCGGTCGAGCCACTCGTCCTGCTCCGGAGACTCCAGAGCGGCGATCACCGCGTGATGGGACCAGGATAGATTTTCCCGGCGCTGGGAAATTCCGAATCGGCCACTGACGTACTTGATGTTTGCGAGCGTTTGGTAAGCGTACCCCGTTTCGTCCAAGGCCTCTTTATACTTCTTGCCGTATTCCCGCTCGCCATAATTCAACCAGTCGCCGATCCACCACCGAACGGCACCGTCGATCATCCGCAGCGTGCCGCCAATGGTTTTCCATTCCACCAACTTCAGATCGGGCTTGAGGACTAGGCCGGTGGGAGAGACGGACTTTACCCCGGAGATCGAAATCGCCCCGCTTACGCGCCTCACGAGCGCCCTACCCTTCATGGTGATGGCGTCGCTCATGGGCGGGGCCTGGTCGTTGGTCGCCGGAGTGCCTGCGCCGGGAACCGCAGGAGGCAGGAGTTTTGTCAAAGTGTTCCTGCGGGCGGTCATCAGCGTACCTCCCGCTCGAAGCGGCGCAAGGCAGTAGCCCAGATCTCCGGCTCTTCGAGCCGGTTGAGTTCATCGACGGAGACCAGCCACCGTTCTGGGCCAAATCCGAGCCGGCGCGCGCGGCCGGGCGATACTGCGAGGAATGGCAGGGGTGAAACAGAGGCAAGCGGACGTTGATCTGCAGGCGGCGGCGCGCGCGTGCCCATGGCTCCTGACATTGGCGACGCTTTCACCCTCGACCGTTTGCCGTGCGGGAGTGTGGGACCATCAAGAGCCGCCATAAATTCTAGGTATCTTTCGCGTGGCAGCAGTCCCTCGCGATACATCGAGCGCACCCACGCTCTCCCGCGCTTCAGTCGGGGCTTGTGGTGGCGTCGCGGTTTTTTGTGGAGCTCGGCTATGGGCACATGCTTGGGAGCGGGGCAATCTTCAATAAAAACGGGGACGACCGTGACCAGCTTTCTTAATTTCTTGACCTCATCCTTCGAGACATCATGGGCAAGAGGAAACTCAACGAGAGAACAAGGCTCCAGAATCAGCAGCGCCTTTGGCGTGACGCGCAGCGACGACACGTGATACGCCCGCTGGACTTTGACGGAAAAATGCTCTACTATAGTACGTGAAGTCACGTTACCAACCTCCTCCTCGGAGGATCGGCCCCCGGCCCCACCGGGGGCTTTTACTTTTGCTTGTGGTCTCCCTCCACTTCTCGACCGGCTGCAGGAGCGAGCGCGCGCTCCAGCAAAACGCGAAGCATTGAACTCCGCGACCGCCGTTCGTCCCTCGCGACGCGGTCCAGCTCCGCCCGCAATCTCGGGTTGAGCACAACCGTCGCCATCACGTATTTCGGTTTTCTCATAGTTCGCCTCCGATCTTTATAAACTGTTTTGTGTACACTCTACAATCCGAAACGTGGCCTGTCAAGTTTTCATAAGTATTCTTGACTGGAAGGGCCTTCTCATGTTACTCTCTTAGTATCGAAAGTGACAGATGACTCTGGAGCCCTAATGACCAACACGTTGTCCACAACTGAAGCCCACGCCAAGGGCTGGCGTCCCCTCCGGGTGTTCCTCGCCGAAGTGCAGTACTTCACCCCGCATCTCAACCTAGAGCGAACGTTCATGCTCTGGCGTCACGCCCGGGTTGTTCCGCGGTCGATCTCCCCGCTCCGAGGATGGCTCGACGGTCACCGCATGGTCCTGTGGCCGCCGGAAACCAAGACCTTTATGGAAGACGCGCTTCAACTCCGCTCTCTCGTCTCGATGAAGGGCGGCCCGAAAGAGAAGCGGTCACTCTCCACGCCACACGCCGGGCTCCTCGTCGCACTGTGGGCTAAAGGATGGGACTACGGCGACGACCTCCTCCGCAAGAGTCTCCTCGCCGTTATTGCCCGGCTGGCTCCTACCAACGTGCAAGAGGAGCAACGAGCACAATGGCGACGACTCTCCACGCTATTCGTCCCTGAAGAAAACGGGCTATCCCAAAAGGTCGTGAGTGAAGCGGGAGAAACCAAGGGAATTAGGCAAGCTCGCGCAGCCCGCTTTAGCCGGCTTTCACTTAAAGAGATACAGCACGCGGTTCGGGCGGCACACCACGAGGACTTTCAAGCCGTCAGGGAAGAGGCCAAAGAACTCCTGGACCTTACACTCTATGCCCTGTCGGGAGGAGAAAAGACGCGGGCTAAGATACTCGAACCCCAAGGCTCACTTAAGGACTTGTTTTTCGAACTATTAGGCGCCCTTGTCATTGGAATGGCCTACAGGATGTTCCAGCCTTTGACGTTCGAGGATATCCCGAAAAATCTCGGCTGGGTCATCGGCTGGAAGCTCGCGGATCGACGCATGGAGCGGACTACTCGGAGGACGGAGGACACAGAGGAAATAGCCAGGGCATAATAGCGTAAGTGCCCCCGCGCCGCTTGCGACGGCCGGGGGCGTGGCACCGGACAGCACACCCGATAAAGGAGGGAACCATCCGATGCAGGACAGAGAATATCACGTTCCCTTCGCCGCACGCAAGTCTCGCGGAGTGATCACCGTCACCGGCCATGCAGTTCGCCTTAAGGTATGGCTTCGGTCCCTCTGGATCGAGGACGGTTTCAAAAGTGAGGGCGAAATCCGCCAGCGCACACTTCACCGCGCGGTCGCTCCCATTGAGCGCATCCTCTTCCTGGCTGGCTCGGGCTTCGTGACGGTAGACGCCCTCGACTGGTGCGCTGAGAACAAGGCGCCTATCGTCGCGGTGAGTCAGTCCGGCGACCTCCGCTGGGTGCTCCTTGCAGGGAAAGGGGGGGAGTGGGCGTGCCGGCTGCGTCGGGCTCAAGCGCTCGCCCCCTTCACAGAAGCAGGCGTCGAAATAGCGCGGTGGCTCATCACTCGGAAGATCGCCGGACAACGGGACACGCTCCGGGAACTCAGCCGGTCCCAGGAGAGCGTTAAGGAGGGTCTACCCGACGTCGAGGGGGCCCGCACCATCCCCCACCTGCGATACCTGGAAGCGAAGGCCGCCGATGCGTACTGGCGTGCGTGGAGGGGCATCCCGGTCCATTTCGCCCCGCCCTCTTATGCGAAGAAGGTCCCGGCGCACTGGACCGCATTCCGGGGGCGCGGGTCCCCGATCAGCAACGGCGCGCGTAACGCGGCCGATCCAATGAACGCCCTCCTCAATTACGCTTACGCCCTCCTGGAAGCGGAGGCGCGGATCGCGTGCCACGAAGCGGGGCTCGACCCGTACCTCGGTATCCTGCACACCGACCAGGACGCACGCCGGTCACTCATCTACGATGTAATGGAGCCCGCTCGTCCTGTCGCAGACCGCCTTGTCCTGAACCTGGTCACGAATCACGCCTTTCGCCCCGGCGAACTGTGGTCTCTCCGCGACGGACGATGCAGGCTCGACCAGGACTTGTGCGCTCGCTTGTGGCTGTGGATGCCGGAGTTCCGTAAGGCGCTCGGGCCCATTATGGCGTTTCTCGTCTCCCGCCTTCGCCAGGGAGTCCGGTACGCCGAACGCTCCGATGTGCCCCTCCGCACCCAGCAACCAACTGCGCTCACGGACATGGGCACTTCTCGCGGCCGCAAGCGCTGGTCATCCCGAAGTGAACCCCCTCCTTTCCGGCCGGCTAGCGTGTGCCGGTCCTGCGGGGTTCTCCTCGAAGGCATGAAGGACCGGCTGTATTGCGATGATTGTCTCCCCGCGCGCCGCAAGGAAGCGAACGCCGAGATTCTGCGCGCCGGCACCGAGACGCTTAGGCGGCTACGTCAGGAGGGGCAAGACCCGGCGCACGGCGGTGCGGCGGCTACAGGGCGACAAGAGGGCCTGGCGCGTCGCCAGCGCGAGGCCCAGGAGTGGGAGCGGACTCATGCTGGCTCGGCAAACCCGGCTGAGTTTACGCGAATCATCCTTCCGAAACTGCGTCACGTTACCCTGCGGGAGATGATGCAGGCGACCGGGTTCTCCTCTGGCTACTGCTCAATGATCCGCAAAGGAAAGCACATCCCGCACCCACGGCATTGGAAAGCGCTTCTCACACTCCTCCGCAGAAAGGAGGTACCCATGAAAGGATAACGGCCACACCGGCCAGACGCACCACCCAGCACCCTTGCGAGAGTTAACCGGAAAGGAGGCCCGACACGATGTGGCCAGTACACGAGATACGCACTTTCCTGCCAGACCACCTGCAAGCGTGTGAAGACTCCGACTTCGTGGTCTTGCGGTGCCGGTGGTGCAGGTGGACCGCCTGGTTCTCCGCTGTCGGCACCACCGTTGAGGAGATGCTCCGCACCGCCCGAGCGCACCTATGCCGGGAACCATGACGCGGCAGCGGATGAGAGCCCGGCTCAAGCGGAACGCGTTGGAGAAAGCGATCCTGCGCCGCAACCTGACCAAGACCGCCTTCGCCCGTCTCGCCGGCCTCCACCGCACGCACCTTGAGGATCTTCTCGCTGGCCGGACGAGCCCGGGACCCAGGACGCGGCAGCGGCTGCTCGACGTTCTGGGAGGGACGTTCGACGACTTCTTTGAGATCGTCTCTGGCTCGGGGAAAGAGCGCGGGCCGCCGACCGTGCCTTTCCGCCGGTCCCCTGCGGCCCCAGATCGAAGGTATGGCCCGCGGATCGAGCGAAGGAGTGAGTGAGGGGAAACGGTATGACCTTCAAAGATTGGACTGGTTGGATCATTTCCTTACTGCGTGTAATCTCTTGGCCGGTGTTGCTACTTCTATTCTTATTTAGGTACCATCAGCCCATATCGGAGCTCCTCGTGTGATTGTCAGAAATGGCACTGCCCTAGAACCACACCATACCCACCACGTATCAGATGGCGGCCCCGACCATCCAGCGTGGGTGGTTGCAGTGTGCCCAACCTGCCATAAAGCGCGCGCACTATGCCTCGGACTGGGAGGAATACAACGCGAAGCTTAAGGTCATCGCAAATTCTCTCACGCCATCAAACTGACGGGACTCTCAGGAAAACGCGGTCTCTAGGCCATTCTTGACGGACGAGGAGTGTTGCGACGGAACCACGCGCGGGCCGGATCCGATTATGAAGCTGAGAGCGTGAAGGAGCGATTTGATGCCGTCCATACCAATACCCATTACCCTCACTCTCTTCCTCGAAATTCTCCTGCCGGGGACTCTGGGTATGTTACTGTCTTACCCGCTGCTCCCACCAGAAGCCAGGGTGACGGCAGGAATTTCGGGTTGGTCTATCTTCTTCGGGTTGTCATTCCTAATGGGATTGGCGCTCAGGATGATCGCCACTCCTCTGGTTGATTTCTCGATGGGCAGATATTGGATTCCTTACCTACGCAATCGCGCTGTTCGGGCTCTGCAGAAGTCTGTGGAGAGAGCGGAGGCCGAAGCGAGCAAGGAAGGATTCATTCTCCCACAAGGCATCTGGAGGCAGAGATTCCTCGACGCGTTCATCGTCGGCTCGGAGGGGCGAAAGAAGGTTGTCTGCCCAACGATCCTTGGAAACGGGTTCCTTGCCGTCATGTTGGAGTTCGCTGGAGAGATCATAATAGAGAACCCAACATCAGCCATGCAAGCCTTTAAGGATATTCTCTCACGCTGGCTTCTCACACCGAGAGAATTAAGAGCGGAACTCGCGGAGTATCTGGCTCTTAGTAGCGCTATGTTACGTCTGTCAGTACTTGCCGCGATACTGTCGCTTGTCTATCTGGTGGCGATCCTGTTTAACCCAACCCATGTTTGGCGATACTTAGCATACGCATTGGGTGTCAATTTGATCGCACGCGTGTTATATGGTTTCAGCGTTTACGAAACCCTCCTTGTTTTGAACTTGGTCTTTCGCATGATGCTAGCCCTTAGAAGGCAGAACCCTCCTCAAGCTACCTGATCGCTCCACGTGTTTGATCGCGACGGCGATCTTCGTGAAGACCGCTAGGCAGTATGGCCATGTACCGCGCAAGAAAGTCCAAGGAGTTTTCGTGTATAGCCCTTTACGGTCTCTCGTGCACAGAGTGTCTAGTCCTTCGTACACAGCAGTCTTCGTGTACAGCCCAAGCACTATTCCAAGTAACTGCTCTGAGATAACACCCACACCACCAGGACCTCTGGACGAGACGGCACTTGTACACGGATTGAGGAAGCACACTGTACACGAAAGACCAGCGAGGAGTGTATACACCTTAACCATCGACCCCGGGAGAACCGGACCGGAAGACCCATGGACCAGAGCCCCTGGGAGTCCTGGTCCCGGAAACTCAACGGAGGGGAAACGAAAAGAGAGGGGAAACTGCCGGCCCTGCTCCTAAGGGCCGGCGAGCCATATTAGTGCCTACGCAAAAGGTCGATAAACACAGACATTGGCACACTTTGCCTGAACGAACGGCGTTTCAGGTGAGCATTCAGAAGTGTCACGACTCCACTGATCGCAAAGCCCGCTGCTGGAATACCAGCAATCATATGCCCCGTAACGAGTCCCGCGCCAGTCGCACCGGCAGCACCAACTGCAACCCACTTCAACAGATCCTGGCCAATCCGGCTCCATTCAGCTTGAGCCTTTCGGTACTGATCATTAAGCTCATCTGAGAATTGTCGCGCCGTCGCGTCAATCTTAGGGGGATCGGTCGTATCATTGATGGACCGCCACAACCGCCTTAGGAACGCGCGAAATTGCTCAAGTCGACCATCCCTATGTAGTGAAGCTGCGAATTTTGTGTCTACATGATTCAGGAACTGAAATTCCAGCGCTTGGAAAGCGCGCGTCAAAGGAGTCCATAGGGGAGCCTCGTTGGGAAGATCCCCCGCCACGGCAAGCAGTTCCTTCCATCGGAATCGCAGGTTTGTGTACGGGAATGCACCCGTTGTCTGGCAAATGAACATTCCCGTCTCAAGATTAGTTAATCTGAAGGCGTGCATTTCACTGCCGGCGCCTTGGTACTGATCGGGCAAGCCGAGAGGGTCCTTGCTACGTATTTCAGCAACATGAGCAAGTAGCTCGGTAGTTTGAGCATCCGTGATTCCAGGAATGGCCTCCTTCGCCTGTTGAGCCAAGTATCTATCAGGGGTTCTCCACAGGGTCCGCGCCATTTCCTGAGTAAAGATTGGAGCCAGCTCTTCGAAGGCCTCGGGATCGGGGCCGCCTTGTTTCCTTACCCGTTCCTCGGCAAGCGCCCAGAGTCGAGGTCGTAAGCCGGGCGCGAGATCACTTGGATCTGGGATGAGTCGAACGATTCGCGCCTTCATCCATGGCGCGAGCATATCGATGAACGCGATGAGCTTAAGAACATCCGCCTTATATTGTGCGGGATTCCTAATGGGATCATATTCCTCACGGAGATTCCAAGGGTTCAGGAGCGGATTTACAATGAGAATCTCATCGCAGTATAGCGAGTATCTGACAAGGTTCTCAAGGATCATGTCCGGATCTGCCAAACCAAGATAGAGGGCCCTAAGCCTCGCGTCTGGTTGAGGAAACGCTGTCTCGATGGCCGTGTTCGGTGGCCAAACCGAGGCCATGACCTTGTATAGCTGACGGACCTTGTCGTCCGAGATCTCTCGACGGATATCGTCCCAATCGCGCTTATCCAGTTTGAAGATATCAACGACGGCACGCAGCAAGATGTCATTTCGCTCGTCAAGAGAGAGCGCTTGGTTAGCGCCAAAGCGCTCCGATGCTGCTGTTCGATCACCGATAGAGCCCCCGAGGCAACAGTGCTTGTACTTCCTTCCGCTGCCACAGGGACACGGATCGTTTCTGCCGATCTTAAGATCGCCAAGCATTATTAAATATTCTCTCACCGGCAGTTCCATTCGTCCAGCGGTATCCTCCTAGAATCTCTCCGTGCCGACCGGATCGGCGTACCCCGCCATCGCGCCCCCCCACGAGAACGCAGAGCTTCCGGCCGTCCAGTCGCCCTTTGCGACTGCGCCCCCGAGCCGGCCCGCCGCGTCCCGCAATCGCCGGATGGCTTCGTGCAGCGGCTCGCTCTGGACCTCCCGGAGCACCGCCCCGCACCCCTCGACCACGGACGCCACCGGACTCCATCACACCCGGCCCCCCCAGCCTCCTTTCGCACGATTGTCTGCGCCCAATGCCCCCGCACAGGCAATTCCATCTCACGTCTCTACGCCAGTGTCAGAGAGAGGAGAGGGAGAAGGAGGAGATGAGGTGTCACCGGTGGCACGGTGTCACGTTCGGGACAGAGAAAATGTCGGACATGTCAGACGTTCGGGGCGCGTCGGACGTGAGGAGGGGGGGCGCAGTTTCGGGGCTGTGGGGTAGGACCCGTCTCCCCTTTGACAGACGGCCTTGGAGCTTGCCATAATGGTGCATGCCGCGACGGCGGCGATGATGGCGGGCGGTTAGCTCAGGGGTAGAGCGCATCCTTCACACGGATGAGGCCGCAGGTTCAAGGCCTGCACCGCCCACCAACCTCAATACTATCCTGGATCTACGGGAAGCCAGAAGTTAGCTGGCTAGCACCGATGACACGAGATTGCTAGAACTCCCGCCAGCGGCCAGGACCACCTTTGCGCTTGCGCTGCAGAAGATCAACGTGAACAGCGGCGTCGTCTTCCTCGCCTCGTCCGCCGCGGAATCGCTGGCGGGGCAAACGATCTTCATCAACGGTGGAGCGCTCATGCCGTGAGTGAGGCCGAGGCCGCGCGGGCGGCGCTGAGGGCCGGAATGGACGATGCCCGGCGGGGGGCCAACGCGGCTGTCTTGGAGCGGCTGGTGCGGGGCCACCCGTTCCTGGTCGACGTGCGGCCCGCGATCGAGGTGGTCCCCGGCATGCGGCCGGACCTGGTCCTGCACGCCGGTCCGCCGCTGGCCTGGGACGAGATGACGCCCCCGATGCAGGCCGCCGTTCAGGGCGCGCTCGTGCATTCAGGCATGGGCCGCGCGCTCGATGATGCCGCGCGGCTGGCCCGGAGCGGGAAGATCACGTTTGCGCCGGCCCACGACTACGGCATGGTCGGGCCGATGGCGGGCGTCGTCTCCTCAGCCATGCCGGTGTTCGTCGTGCGCAACGAGACGCATGGGAACACGGCGTTCGCGACGATCAACGAAGGCCTGGGACGCGTCCTGCGGTACGGCGCCAACGACGAAACGGTGCTCGACCGGCTCGCGTGGATCCGGGACGTTCTCGCCCCGGCGTTTCGGGCGGCACTCACCCGGAGCGGTCCCATCGACCTCCGACAGCTGATCGTGGAGGCGCTTCACCGCGGGGACGAGTGCCACAACCGCAACAAGGCGGCGACCGCGCTGTTTGAGAAGATCCTCGCGCCGCATCTCGCCCGCAGCGTGGACGGCAACACCGCGGCGCAGTGCTTCGAGTTTATCGGGGGGAACGATCACTTCTTTCTCAACCTGTCCGTGGCGCACAGCAAAGCGCTCACCGACGCGGTCGGGGACGTTCCGCACAGCAGCATTGTGACGGCGATGGCCGGAAACGGGGTCAGGTTTGGCCTGCGCGTCGCCGGCCTCGGGCGCGAGTGGATCACGGCGGCCCCCGAGCCCCCGGTCGGTCGCATGTTTGAGGGTTTCACCGAGGCCGATGGCGTTCCGCTGATGGGAGACTCGTATGTCTCGGAAGTGGTCGGCATCGGGGCGTTTGCGATGGCCGCGGCTCCGGCGATCGCGAGCTTCATCGGGGGCCGGGCCGCCGACATGCTCGCCCACACCATGCGCATGTACGCGATTACGGCCGGCGAGCATCCCCTCTTTACCGTGCCGGCGCTGGACTTCCGCGGGACGCCGGTGGGCATCGACGTGGACAAGGTCGTCTCGACGCGGATCCCGCCGATTCTGAACACCGGGATCGCCTGCCGGCGCCCGGGCGTCGGGCAGGTGGGCGCAGGCATCGCCGCGGCGCCCCTGCGGTGTTTCCTGGACGCGCAGGCACGCCTGGCGCAACGCGGTTTGGGGTGACCTCTCGCCTCGATCCCGGCGGCCACCGGGCCTCACGCCCGCGGCCTTCGGAGGGCGCGGCCGCCGGACAGGAGGCGTGGATGCGGTGGAGAATAGCGGACTATCGGGCGAAGAGGACGGCCGGGCGGATCGCCGAACGCGAAATTCCTCGCGGGTCTCACCGGTGGTGGTTTCCAGGGCCAGGGCTTGATACCGGCCGGCTGCCGGCCATCGGCGCCACGGGGCCGGCGGCATGTGAATTGCGGAGGCGATGAGATGGCTCTCGTCCGGCAGCGTCGAGACGAGTATGCGGTCGTGGGGACCCGGGGGCCTCGGATCGATGCGGCCGCATTTGTCACGGGGCGCGCCCGCTATGCCACGGACATGGTCCTGCCGGGGATGCTGCACTGCCGGCTCCTGTACAGCCCCCACGCCCACGCCCGGATCGCCCGCATCGACGTGACGGCCGCGCTCCATCTGCCGGGGGTCGAGGCGATCGTCACCGCCGAGACCGCGCCTCCGCTGGGCCTGACCGGCATGAGCATCCTGGGACGGCCGCTCTTCGCCCGCGACGAAGTGCGGTGCGTCGCCGACGTGATCGCCGCGGTGGCGGCCGTCGATGACGAGACGGCGCAGCGGGCGGTCGACCTGATCGCGGTCACGTACGAAGATCTCCCCGCCGCGTCCTCCCTCGACGAGGCGCTCCGGGACGGCGCCCCGCTCGTGCACGCCCAGAAGGATCGGTACACGCTCTCGCCGTGGATGAAGCACTGGGTGGTCCTCGAGCCGGGGAACACGTCGTCGCACTTCCGCCTGCGGAAAGGGAATGTCGAGGCGGCTCGGGCCAAGTCCCACCTGGTCCTCGCCGAACGGTTCCAGACCCAGCGCATGGAGCACTTTTCCATGGAGTCCCATGCGGGCGTCGCCAGTTACGATGCCACGACCGATCGGATCACCGTGTGGAGCTCGAGCGGCAAGCCGTTTCGCACCCAGATGCAGCTGGCCTCGGTGCTGGGCCTCCCGTCGCATTACGTCAACGTCGTCTTCATGCCTACGGGGGGCGACTTCGGGGGCAAGGGGGAGATTACCGTCGAGCCGTACTGCGCCCTCCTGTCGATGCGCACCGGCCGTCCGGTGAAGTGCGTCTACACGCGCGAGGAAGAGTTCTTTGCGGCGACCTGCAAGACCCCGTTTGACATCGAGCTGGCCATGGGCGTCGACCGAGACGGCATGCTGCTGTTCATGGAAGGGGACCTGCGGCTCGATACCGGCGCGTACAACTCGATGTCCGCCATGGTCTCCGTGCACGGCGCGACACACCTCGAGGGCCCGTACACCGTCCCGAACATCGCCGTGAGCGCGCGCTGCGTGTATACCCACAACGTCATGAGCGGATCGTTCCGCGGGTTCGGCACCCCACAGGTGACGTTCGCGCGGGAGAGCCTGTTGGACGAGGCGGCGAAGGCGCTCGCGATCGATCCGATCGAACTCCGGCTCCGCAACGCGTGGCAGCCCGGATCCACGACGTGCACCGGCCAGGTCCTCGACCCCAAGCGGCACGGCGTGGACGTCCGGGAGACGATCGCCGCGGCGGCGAAGGCCAGCGGCTGGCAGCACCGGCGGAAGGCCGCGGGGCAGGCGCAGGGCACGAAGCGGCGGGGGATGGGGGTGGCCACGTCGCATCATGGGCTTGGGGGCGCCTCGTTTCTCGGAGCGGACACCGCCACGGCGTTCATCAAGGCCAACCCCGACGGGACGGTCATGATCATCTCGGGGGCCGCGGATGTCGGGCAGGGCATCGATACGGCGTTGAGTCAGATGGTCGGGGACGCCCTGGGCCTGCCGCGATCTGCCGTCGGCATCGCCACGAAGAGCACGGACGGAGTGCCCCAGGACATCGGCGCGTCGGCGAGCCGCACGACCTATGCGGTCGGGAACGCCACACGCGCCGCCGCCCTGGACTTACGGGAAAAGCTCATCCGCGTTGCCGCGCGGCTCCTCGAGGCGGATGCGGGAGACATCGAGTGCACTCATGGAAAGCTCCTCGTCCGCGGATCCCCGGCGCGGGCGGTGACCCTTGAAGACGTCGTCCACCATTCGATGCGGAAACTCGGCGAGCAGCCGATCGGCGTCGGCACCCATCACGGGTTGGGCGTCCCTCTGAACGAGCGGGCGCAGGGGGACGCCTACCAGACGTTCGATTATGCCACCCAGGTCGCGGAAGTGGAAGTGGATCTGGAGACCGGAGACGTTCGGGTCGTGCGGCTGGTCAATGCCCAGGACGTCGGCCGGGCCGTGAACCCGTTGATCGTGGAAGGACAGGTGGAAGGCGGGATCATGATGGGGCTGGGGTTCGGCTTGCTGGAGGAAATCGTGTGCCGGGATGGACAGGTCTTGAACCCCCACGCCTTCGATTACCGGATCCCTCGCGCCGGAGATACCCCCGAGATCGTGAACGTGCTGCTCGAGCATCCAGACCCGATCGGTCCCTTTGGGGCCAAAGGCGTCGGCGAGATCTGCATGAATCCGACCGCGGCGGCGATCGCCAACGCCGTGGCGGATGCCATCGGGACGCGGGTGACGTCGCTGCCGATCACCCCGGAGAAGGTGATGCACGCGCTCGGGCGGCGGGGGGGATAGGGATGGTTCAGTTCCCGGTCTCGTCGCTTGTCTCGAGCGAGGCGCTGGTCTTGTTCCGGGAGGAGCTGGCGTTGTGCCGGCTCGAACGGACGGAGCAGGTGCTGCTGATCACCGATCCGTCGACCAATCCCAATTACGTCGCGGCGTGCTTTGGGGCGGCCCTGTCATTCGGGGCCGAGGTCGTGCAGGTTGTGGTCCCGTCGGTGGACGGGACGCCCGACCAGGTCTCCAAGCGCCTCTCCGAGCGGCCCGTTCCGTATCAACACATCATCGACCTGATGAAGCAGATGGATTTTGTGGCCGACCTGACCTCACGGGGCTTTCTGCACTCCGAGCGGCAGGTGGAGATGCTCTCCCAGGGGACGCGCATGCTGCGGGTGCGGGAGCCGATCGAGTGCCTGCAGCGGCTGTTCCCGACGCTGGAGAACCAGCGGTGCGTCGAGGCCAGCGCCAACATCCTCGGCGGCGGGACGCGGTTCCAGGTCACCACGAGCACCGGCACAGACCTCACCGTGGACCGGGGAAGCGCCCCGGTCTTCAAACAGTACGGGTACGCGGAGCAGCGCGGACGGTGGGATCATTGGCCCACGGCGTTGGCGGCGCTCGCGCCCGATGAGCCGACGGCCCGGGGCACGATCGTGCTCTCCCCTGGTGATTTCTGGGCGAGCCGGTACATTCACGCGCCCGTGCGCCTGGCGGTGGAAGGCGGGCGCCTGACGCGGATCGAGGGAGGGCTCGACGCGGTGCTGATCCGCGACCACCTGGCGCGCGGACAGGGGACCGACGCGGACCGCATCTCGCACATCGGGTGGGGGTGCGATCGCCGGGCCAGATGGGATGCCCTCGACCGCTACCAGGCCTCCCACCAAGGGGGCGCCGAGATGCGGAGCGTGGCCGGCGGGGTCGTCATCGCGTTCGGTTCCAACGCCGACATGGGCGGGCGGAACCGGACGCAGCTCCATCTCGATCTCGGCATTCGGGGGGCCCGGTTCGTCATCGACGGCCGTCCGGTGGTCGACGGCGAGCAGTTTCTGGCCAGCGAGCTCCGCTGATCGGGCGGACATCAACCGGGGAGGCGGAGGGGCACCGTGCTGCAACCGTTCCGGCTTCATGAACCCACAACCGTACGCGAGGCATCGCGTCTCCTCGGGGACCTCGGCGAGGATGCGTGCGCCTACGCCGGGGGGACAGAGCTCCTCTTGGCGATGAAGATGGGCCTCCTGCGCTATCCGCACCTGGTGAACATCAAGCCCATCGGGTTGGCCGGCATCAGCTTCGATGAGGCGGCAGGCGGCCTGCGGATCGGGGCGACGACGACGCATCGGGCCCTCGAACGCTCGGAGATCGTCGGCACGCGCTTCCCCACGCTCGCGTCGATGGAGCAGCACCTCGCGAACGTGCGGGTCCGCGCCGTCGGAACGGTGGGAGGGAACCTCTGCTTCGCGGAACCGCACTCGGACCTTGCCACCGTGCTGCTGCTCTACAACGCCACGGTGACGATCGGCGGAGCCTCGGGGGAGCGGACCGTGGGCATCGCCGATCTGTTCGTCGACGCCTATACGACGTGCCTCCGTCCGGGCGAGCTCCTGCTCGAGATTGGGGTGCCGGAGCTCCCGGCAGGCGCCGCCGCTGCCTATCGTAAGGTGGCCTTTTTCGAGCGGCCGTCTGTGGGGGTCGGCGCCGCCCTCCTTGCGACCCCGGATCGGGCCGCCGTGGCCGAGGCTCGGATTGCGGTGGGCTGCGTGGGCCCCACGCCGGCTCGCGTCCCTGAGGCGGAGACCATCCTCGCCCGTGCCCCGCTGTCGGGCCGCGCCTTTGAGGAGGCGCTCCGGGCGGCGGTGAACGCGGTGACCCGGGCGTGTGATCCGGTCGACGACATGTACGGATCCGGGGACTACAAGCGGCATCTGGCGGGGGTCCTGGCGGAGCGAACCGTGACGGCGGCCCGCGACCGCATCCTGGGGGGAGGAGAAGGATGAGGCAGCCGGAAGAGGGCGCGCCGTCTCGCGAGGCCGTCTCCATCGAGTGCCAGGTGAACGGGCGGCGCGTGCGCGCGGAGGTGGCCACGCACCGCATCCTCCTCGATTTCCTCCGGGACGAGCTCGATCTGACGGGCGCCAAGCGCGCGTGCGACGTCGAGGTCTGTGGAGCCTGCACGGTGTTGGTGGACGGGCTCCCCGTCAGCGCCTGCACGCTGCTCGCGTTCGAGATCAACGGCACGGCCGTCGAGACGTGTGAAGGCCTGGCCCGCGACGGGGCGCTGCATCCCATCCAGCAGGCGTTCGTGGACACCGGCGCCCTGCAGTGCGGGTTCTGCACCCCCGGGATGATCATGATCAGCAAGGCGCTGCTCGCGGACCATCCACGCCCGTCCGTCGAGGAGATCACGGAGTATCTGCACGGCAACATCTGCCGCTGCACGGGCTACAAAAAGATCATCGAGGCCATTCAGGCTGCGGCGACCTTGACCGCCGCCGCGGCCGAGCGATGATGGGCTCAACGGCCCCAGAGGAGGGGAACATGGGACGGCACCTGTTCATGAGGACCGGGATGGCGCTGTTGCTGATGGTGGTGCTGGTTGCGGGGGCCGTGGGAACGGCCCGCACCCAAGCGAAGCGGGACGTAGTGCGGTTTGGCATCGTGGGGCCGCCGTCCGCGACATACTACGCGCCGCTCGTGGTCGCTCAGCAGAAAGGCTTCTTCGAGCGGGAAGGCGTTCGGGTTGACCAGATCGTGATCGGACCCGATGACAATCTTGTGCGTGCCGTGGCGGCGGGAGCATTGGACCTGGGGATCCCCGAGGTGAGCATCGCGATCAACGGCAACGCGCATGGCGCCCCCGTGAAGGTGATCGCCGCGCTCACGGACCGCTATCCGTACGATCTCTTCGCGCGCCCGGCGATCAAATCGTACGCCGATTTGCGCGGCAAGACGATTGCGCATTGGACGATTGCCCCGGAGGTCAGCGTCGTCCTGATCCGGCGGCTGCTGGCGGCGGGCGGGCTCAAGGAAGGGGAGTACAACCTCATCGCCGGGGGGAACCAGCCTAACCGATACGCCGCGCTGACCCGGGGCGCAGTGGACGGGGCGGTCCTCACCGCTCCGTTCAATCTTCTCGCCCGGCAGAACGGCTTCACCGTGCTGGGGGGTCTCTACGATATCCCGGCGGTCTTCGCGGGGGTCGTCACCAATACCAATTGGGCTCCGCGCCATGCGGATGCGGTGAACGCGGTCCTGAAGGCGCTGATCCGCAGTTTCCGGTACGTGGCGAATCCCGCGAACAAGGCGGAGGTCGTGAAGATGCTGGCCGATATTGGAAAGGTGGACCCCGGGGTGGTCGGCCAGACGTACGACCAGTTTTACCGGAATCAGACGTACCTGACCAGTTGGGATCTCGCCCCCAGCCCGCGATCGATGCAGGGGGTCGTCGATATCCTCGGCAGTATCGGACAGGTCCCCAAGTCCGCGAGCCCCCTGGCCTATTTCGACCTCAGCTACCTGAACCGGGCGCTGCGCGAAGTTGGCAAGTAACGCCGCGGCCAACACCACCGCGTCGGGGCGGGACGGCGGCGCGTGACGGCGTCACGACCGCGCGCCGCGGGCGGATAGGCGGATGCCGGTCCGATCGGCCCGCGTCTTTGTGAGCGGCGTCCTTGGGATCGCCGTGTGGGAGGTGTTTGCGAGATTCGTCGTGCGGAATCCGCTCTTTCTGCCGACCCCCGGCGCCGTCCTCGTCGCGGCGGTCAAAGTGATCCAGAGCGGGGAGCTGCTCAGCAACCTGCTGGTCAGTCTCACGTACTTCGCGGTGGGATCTGCGATCGGCTTTGTGGGCGGCGTCCTCCTGGGAATCCTGCTCGGCGCGAGCCAAACGGTCGCGGATTACGTGGATCCGTGGATCTCCGCCGCCTACACCGCGCCGCTCGTCGCCCTCACGCCGCTGCTGATTATCTGGTTCGGCATCGGACTGTGGTCCAAGACGGTCATTATCGCCCTGGTGGTCATTTTCCCCGTGGCCATCGGCACGGTGGCCGGCATCCGGTCGACGGACCGGTCGTTGCTGGAGGTGGCCACGAGCCTGGGCGCGGGCCGCGGCGACAGTCTCCGGAAGGTGATGGTGCCGTGGGCGCTCTCGTTTATCCTGTCCGGGGCGCGCATCGGGGTGGGCCGCGGTGTGATCGGGATCTTCGTCGCGGAACTCTTCGGAGGCGCGAGTAAGGGGATTGGCTTGATGATTTCGAACGCGGCATCGGTGTTCGACACCCCGCTGCTCTTCGTCGGCATCATGGTGCTGGCCGGGATGGGAATCGGTGTCACGACGCTGCTGCGGTTTCTGGAGCGGCGGATGGCGCCATGGCGCACCCAATCGGTGGTGTGAGCTCACGGCCATGCGGCTGCGCGTCGACAATCTCAGCGTAGTCTACGAACGGGCCGGCGATCGGCCGCTCACGGTGCTCGACCGGGTCGCCTTCGACGTGCAGCCTGGGGAGTTCGTCGCGCTCTTGGGGCCGAGCGGCTGCGGGAAGACGACGGTGCTCCGGTGCCTGAGCGGGCTGCAGGCGCTGAGTGCGGGGGGCATCACGATCGCGGACCGGCCGCTCGTCGGGGTCGATCGGCGGGTGGCCATGGTGTTCCAGAGCGACTCGCTCTTCCCGTGGCGGACCGTGCTGGGCAATGTGGCGTTCGGCCTGGAGGTGCGCCGGCACGAGAAAACGCATGCCCGCGGCATCGTGCAGGACCTGGTCGACCTGGTCGGGCTGGCGGGGTTCGAACGCGCTTTCCCCCACCAGTTGTCGGGGGGGATGCGGCAGCGGGTGAACCTGGCCCGCGCGCTGGCGGTTGACCCGGACGTCCTCTTGATGGACGAGCCGTTCAGCGCGCTCGATATGCAGACCCGGGAACAGATGCAGCTGGAGCTGCTCCGCATCTGGTCGCACCGAAGGAAGACGGTGCTCTTTGTCACGCATCAGATCGAAGAGGCGGTCTTTCTCTCCGATCGCGTGCTGCTGATGTCGCGGCGTCCGGGGAGAATCCAAAAAGATGTCGCCGTCCATCTCGGGAGACCCCGGGATAGCCGTGTCCGGCACACTCCTGAGTTCCACGCGCTCGTCGACGGCCTCGCGGAGGCGCTGAGTCAGGAGTTGGCTGTCACGTCTTTTTGATCGGCAGCTTGTCCTCGATCTTTCGGTACTCGTCTGACACGCTGAGGCTGTCAATGGCCTTGAGCGGCCTGGGCGTTTCCCCTTCCGCAAACAGCGGCACGACATTCACATGGGAGCCGGCGACATAGGTGGGGGCAAAGACCTCGAGGATCGTACAGGGCTTCTCGGAGGTGATCCAGCCCCAATGCACGGCGTTGCTCGGCACTCGATAGAAGTCCCCAGCCTTGACCAGGAAGAACTGATCTTCGACAAACACCCAGATCTCTCCGTCGATGACATAGTTCATTTGCTCGGTGTCGTGCTTGTGCGGCCGTGAGTGATATCCCCCGGGGCGCGTCGCCAGCATGAGGCTGCTCTCGTTGCCGTACACCATTCTGGTCGACATCTGCGTGTACTGCGTTTTGACGGTATCGCTCTTTATCTCCTCATTTTTGACGTACAACGGCATGTATCATCACCTCCGGGGCAGTCAAGCGGAATGAAGAGAGTGTTCACCGCGTCCTCGAGGTTCCCTCCCAATCGCGGGGCCTTCGCAACGGGTGCGCACGTCGTATTTGAGGTGGAGTAGGAGAGATCACCATCACCGCGCACTCAGTTCCCCGCGCACCTGCTCGGCCTTGCGGGCATCGCCAATTCGCTCGAGGAGCGTCAGGCATTCCTGGAGCGCTGCCAATCACATCAAGGCGCGCGTGCTTTCGGCGTCCGGGACGGCGCCGAGCGCTGCGAAGAAGGTCAGGGCCTCCTGGAGCAGGCGGGCGTCGTCTCCGCGGCCCTGCGCGCGCCGCAGAAGCGCGAGTTCTCGAAGCGCCTTGCCCAACTCATGACGGCAGTCGAGCAGGCGGAATAGATCGGCGGCCTCCTGAAGAAATGGGTCGGCCTCGCCCAGCCGGCCGTGCTCGCGGCGGTGGATGCCGAGCGCCCGGCAGTTCAGCGCGACGTACCAGCGTCCTCCACTGCTCCGCGCGCGATCCAGCGTGTCCTCGCCCAGCCGGCTGATGTAGTCCCATTCCCGGGCCCGGCAGGCGAACTGCAGCGCCTGCGTTCGGATCTGCAGTGCGGCCACGGGCGTTTCCGCCAGCCTGAGTCCTTCTTCCACAAGCGCGCGCGCCTTCTCGACATCGTTGAGCGCCAGCGCGGCGAGCAGCTTACTGAGGGTATGGTTCCACGCCAGTGCGGGATGCCTGACGGGAACCGTCTGCAATTCGTCTGCCAGCCTCCTGGCCCCGTCCACGTTCCCACGGGCCGCGGCTGTCATCACGCGGGAGACGATGATCCACGCTCTATCGCCTACGCGAGCGTCCACACGGTCCTCGGCCTGTTCGTACAGGCGGCACCACCGCTCCGCGTCGTCCCACCGGTCCCACCATGTATAGGCCCTGACGGCATCTCCACAACTCGGGGGCATGTACCCGAACATGCCGGATTGGGATGCCAGTTCATATCCGTGTTCCGCGTGCTTCACGGCCTGAGCGAAGTCACCCAGCAAGTTGTACGCGAAGGAGAGCATGTGATGGAGATCGATCCGCTCCCTAGGATCGTCCAGCCGTTCGACGATCGGAACGCGCTGCGTCGTGGTCTCGAGCATCTTCGAAAAATCGGCGGTGGTCAGAGAGAGCCCCGCCAGCGCATCCAGCGCGGAAGACATCTCTCGAAGCATCCCGACCGACTCTGCGAGCCGGTATCCCTCCCGCGCGCTCGCTTCCGCGGCGGGGTAATCGGCCTCGGCGGCAGCGCGGAGCCAGTGGAGGTCATGGGCCTTGGCGACCATGAGCCTCACGCGCTCGGGGTGCGCAGGACTGTCCTCAAGAAGGCGCAGGCCTTCGGTAATGTGCTCGCGCGTGCGCGGATTGTACGCGGCCCATCGCGATCCGATTTCCCCGAGCTTCCGGCACAGCCGGGCCCCGTCCGCATTTGCGGTGCCCGGCAGGCTCTTCCAGAACTGAAGGGCATCCTCGAGTCCCCGGACGGTCTGCTCCCGCCTGCCGGCCGCGAAGAGCAGATCCCCTAACTCCTCCATCGCCTCGAACCGTTCCTGGGAGCGGTCCAGTTCTTCGGCGGCGGCGATCGCCTGATGTAAGTATCTGGCGGCGTCATCGTAGGCGAACACCGCCGCGGCCTTCCGGGCCGTGAGGCGCGCGTACTTCAAGGCTTTTTCGGTCTCTTCCGCCTCGGTGAAGTGATACGCGAGCGCCTCGAGGTAGGCGTCCTGCTTGGGACCGTGCAGCATCTCGAGGGTTTCCCCGACCTTCCGGTGGATCAGCCGCCTCCGACGGCGTGGGATGGCATCGTAGAGGACCTGGCGCAGCATCGGCTGGGCGAACTCGTAGACGTCCTCTCCGGGGCCGCGGACCTCGCGGATCAGCCGGGCGCGCAGCGCCTCTTCCACGCGGTCGAGCAGAGATGCCTCGTCGGCCCCTGCCAGGGCGAGGAGGGTGTCAAAGCTGAACCGCTGGCCGATCGCCGCGGCCTGCGTCAGGACCTGCCGGCTTTGGTCGCCCAGGCTCCGCAGCCGGGCCTCAACGGCGTCGCGCACCGAGGTCGGGATCTCGAGCAGCGAATAGTCCTGGACCTCGTCGAAGTCGGTGCTCCACTGGCCGTCCTTGATGTACACGGCGCCCTGCTCGAACAGGCCCTTGATCACCTCTTCGATGAAGTACGCGTTTCCTTCAGTGACCTCGTAGAGGCGCCGCCCGAAGTGGACCGGACGCTTCGAGTGGCCGGCGAGCGACATGATCAGGTCGATGACCTGCTCTTCGCTGAGGGGACGCAGGGCGATGCGGCTGCAGAACGGCTCTCGTCCCAGGTCGTGGGTGATCTGGCCGAACAACCTGCCGGCGGGGCTGGAAGGGGTGTCCTCGGGCCGGTAGGCCACGACAAGGAGGACGCGGCTCGCCTCGCTGCGCCGCGCCACATGCTGCAGCAGTTCCAACGTGGCGGGATCGGCCAGGTGCGCGTCGTCGAGAAACAGCAGCAGTGGCGTCTGGGCCGCCGTGGCTCCCAGGAAGTGGGCGACCCCGGCGAACAGCCGGTTCTTCCGGTCTTCGGGAGCCCCCGCCGTCCGCTCGGCGCCCCGCGGCAGCTGCCGGGTCAGTTCGGGAATGAGCCCGATCAGCTCGGGAGCAAACTCTCCGAGCCTCGCGGCCAGGGTCTCGGAATCCACACCTCGCGCGAGGTCGCGCAAAGCCCTCGCGAGCGGCTCGTACGGGGGCGCGCTCTCGTACGCTTTGCCGGCGACCACGGCCATTCCGCGCAGGTGAGCGTAGGTGACGGCCTCCTCCACAAGCCTGGTCTTCCCTACTCCCAGCGGACCGGTGACCAGCACGACGGCGCCGCGGCCGGCGAGCGTCTGATCCAGCAACTCCCGCAGGCGTGCGAGCTCGGCATCCCGGCCGACCAGCGGGCTGCGCGCCATGCGCTCGGCCAGGCCCGGACCGGCGAGCGTCTCGGCTCCGGCGGTCGCCGCCTGCGGCGCGCTCCCTGCGACCGCGGAGCGGACGGACGTCAGGGCGTCGATAACCTCCCGCGCGGTTTGATACCGGCGGGCGGGGTCCTTGGCCAGCAGCCTGAGGATCACGTTCTCGAGGCCCTGCGGGACCGAGGGAGTGTGCCAGTGGGGCGCGACCGGCGGGACGTTGATGTGCTGTGAGATGACCGAGATCGGATCGTCGGACTCGAACGGCGGGCGGCCGGCGACGGCCTCGTAGAGCACCACGCCCAGGGAGTAGAGGTCGCTGCGCCCATCCACGTGCCCTCCGAGGGCCTGCTCCGGAGCCAGGTAGGTCACCGTGCCGACGATGAGCCCGGTGTGGGTGAGGCGGCTGCGCCCTTCCGAGCGGGCGAGGCCGAAGTCCATGAGCTTGGCCACGCCGTCGGCGGTGATGACGATGTTCTCCGGCTTGATATCCCGGTGGACGATCCCGTGCGCATGGGCGTAGTCGAGCCCGGCCAGGATCTGCACCGCGATCTCGACCAGCCGGTCCGGCGAGACCGGCAGCAGTTCGCGCAGGGTCTTTCCTTCGACCAGTTCCATGACGATGGCAAACGATCCCGACTCCTCGACGGCGTCAAAGGTGGACACGATGTGCGGGTGGGTGAGCTTCGCGGCCGACTGCGCTTCGCGGAGAAGGCGGCGGGCTCCCTCGTCGCCCAGGAGCGCGGGCGTGAGAGTCTTGATGGCCACGGGGCGCTCTAGCAGTCCATCGTGGGCCTTGTAGACGACGCCCATCCCGCCTTCGCCGAGCACGGCGTCGATGCGGTAGCGGCCTTTCAGGAGCGTTCCGATCACGGCGGCACCTTGCCCGTTCCATCGGGGGGCTGGATGCGCTGTACCTCGAACTCCGCCCCGAGCTGCCGGTATACTTTGATCGCCTCGTGCAGCGCTTCCTCCGCGCGGGCCCGGTCCCCTTCGTGCCCGCGCCGCCCGTAGGTCTCGGCGAGCGCTTCCAGGCACAGGGCGAGATCGTATGGCTGACCGATTGTCCGGTAGAGGTCCGACGCGTCCTGAATGCGGGCGACGGCGTTCTCCCACTCGTGCCGGGCGAGGTGGAGCAGGCCGCGGACCTTGAGCGTCCGGGCTCGGGCAGGTGTAAATGCCTTCCACTCCGGGGCGTCGGCCAGCCGGCAGTGCTCTGCCGCCCGCTCGGGGTCGCCGAGTGCGAGCGCTGCTTCCGCCGCAAGCGGATGCAGGTAGGCAGCCCAGAAGATGCCCAGCGGCGTGAAGCGCGCCAGGGCCTGCTCGAGGATAGACCGGGCATCATCGGGCCGGCCCAGGCGGAGGTACAGAAACGCACACCAGTCGAACGCGTGACCCAGGCCCGTGAGCTCGCGTCGCTTCTCGGATTGCGCGATGGCTTTGGGCGCCGCTCCCAGCGCCTTTGGAAGATCGCCCTCGACAAACGCCAGCATGCTCTTCGTCTGCTCAGCCCACGACGGTACCTCCTCGCTCATAGCGAGATACTCCCGCCAGGCCGCGGCAGCCGCGGCCCAGTTCCCGGTCAGGAAGTGAAGGCCGCCGATGCGGTAGCGAGCAAAGGCGATGCGCGGGCGGTTGTGGCTCTCCTGCGCTGCCGCCAGCGTGCGTTCGTACAGCTCCCCGGCCTGGGGGTACGTGCCGCGGGCGCTGTGGTGGAGTCCGAGCCCCGAGTACGCCGGGATGGCCCGGCCCAGATCGCCGAGCTGTTCGGCAATCTCAATGCACCGGGTGTAATACGCCGGAGCGTCCGGCCGTCCCCGGAGCGTGTAGATCAGGCCGAGGACGGCATTCCCCTCCGCGACCTGGGGCCGCAGGTTGTGCTTCTCAGCCAGCCCGAGCCCCTGGCGGACATATTCCTCGGCGCCGGCGAGGTTCTCCAGTTGGAGCTGGGCCCGCGACATCTGGAGGTACACGCCCGCAAGATCCTGCTCCCCCCGCTCCTCCCTGAGCGTCTCCATCGCCGACTGGATGTGCGGGAGCGCCTGCCGGAAGTCGAAGACGCCACTGTACGCGCTGCCGATGCGGCTCCGCACGTGTGCCTGCCGGATCGCATCGCCCTGCTTCAAGTAATAGTCCAGCGCCTCCTGATAGAGGCCGGCCGCCTGTTCCCACTGCGCCTGCAGCGCGTGGACGTCGGCCAGGCCTTCGATCGCCGCGATGCGCTCGGAGTCGGCCCCGAGCTGCGACGCGACGGTCCGGGCGGTCTCCAGATGCGTCCTGGCTTGATCGTGCGCGTAGACGCGGGCGGCCTTCCGCCCGGCCGCAAGCGAGTACTCCAGCGCCTTCGGCGCACCGGCGTGCCATTCGTGTCCGAGCCCGATCTCCTGTCCCAGGCGGGCTGCCCGAAGCCAGTGGTGGGCCAGGATTTCCCCATACTCCCTTGCCCGCTCTCCCAGCGTGCGCTCCAGCCAGACCGCAAACGCCCGATGCTTGCGGCACCGCGTGGCCTTGGGCACCGTGGCATAGGCGACATCGCGAATGAGGATGTGCTTGAACGCGAACTCGCGCTGGCCTTCCAACGTGGACCCGTCATCCTCCACGATCAGGTCCTTTGCCTGAAGGGTGTGCAGCAGAGCGGCCAGGGCGGGCTCGGCCAGGCCGGTCAGGTGCGCCAGCGGGTCTGCCCAGAAGACCTTGCCGATGATCGACGCCACCTGGATCGCGGCCTTTTCGTCGGGGTGGAGCCGGTCGAGCCGTGCAGCGATCACCCCCTGGACCGTATCGGGCATGGCGGCGTCGACCGCCCCGCTGGTTTCCCACCGGTCGCCGGCGCGCCGCAGCACGCCGGTGTCGATGAGCATGCGGAGGATCTCCTCGACAAAGAAGGGGTTCCCCTCGGCCACGCCAACCGCATCCGAGATCGCGGAGGGAAGGTTATCCGCCTGCAGCAGGCCCCGCAGGAGGCGTTGCGTGTTGACGCCATCCAGGGGCTCAAGAAACAGCGACGCGTAATTCCGTTCCCCGCCGCCCCACCCAGGCTTCGCTTCCAGCAGGTCGGGCCGCGCAAGACAGAGGATGAAGAGCGGCACCCCCGCGGACCGGCGTGCGAGATCCTCGATGAAGTCGAGCAGCTCAGCGTCTCCCCAGTGGATGTCCTCGAAGCCGAGGACGAGCGGACTCCCGGCGGCGACGCGCTCGAAGTAGCGCCGGAGCGCCCAGAAGAGATCTTCGCGGGATCCATCCTGCGCGGCCCCCGGGCCCTGCGCGGGGATTCCCAGCAGCCGGGCGAGGTGTCTTGCAAGCGGCCTCGCTTCGCGCCCCTCTCCTGCGAGCTCGTTGATGCGGTCCTCGAGTTTGCGCGTCATCACCGGCAGTGGGTCGGTCGTCAAGATTCCGCAGTCTGCGCGGACGATCTCCGCCACCGGCCACAGCGCTGCGCTGCCGTATGGGAGACAGCGATCCTGGCGGACGGCCACCGAGGGGGGCAGGGACGCCTGGAGCTCCTCAAACAACCGCGTCTTGCCGACGCCGGGCGGTCCGATGATGGTCACGAGGTACGGCCTCCGCTCCCGGATCACGCGCCGGAGGAGGCCTTGGAGCAGCGCCAGCTCTTCATCCCGGCCGATCATCGGCGCGCGGACCCCGCCGGCTCGGGGCCGCCGGCGCGAGTGGGGCAGCCCCACGAGCGACCACGCGGTGACGGGCGCCGTCTTGCCTTTCACCGCAAGCGGCGGCAGCGGGCGGTAGTCGGCGAGTCCCGTGGTGTCCCGGTACGTGCTCTCTCCCACGAGCGTCGCGCCGGGATCGGCGGCGCTGCGGAGACGCGCGGCGACGTTTACGGCGTCGCCGGTCACCATGAACTCGCCGATCTGCGAGGCATGAGGGCTTGCGACGACTTCTCCCGTGTTGATGCCGATCCGCATCTGCAGCACAATCCCGCCGGAGGCCTCGAGTTCGGCGTTGAGTGCTTGGAGCCGTGCGTGCATCGCCCCGGCCGCTCGGATCGCCCGTTCGGGATCGTCCTCGTGAACCGCGGGAAGACCGAAGACGGCCATCACCTCGTCGCCGACGAACTTCTCGACCGTCCCGCCGTGGCCGGTAATGACCTCGGTCATCGCCTTGAAAAACCGGGCCAGGATCGCCCGCGTCTGCTCGGGGTCCAACCGCTCGGCGAGGGCCGTGCTGCCTGTGATATCGGCAAACAACACGGTGACCACCTTGCGTTCCTCTGTCGCAATCGAGGGCCGTGGGGGAGGGCCGGGGGGCGCGAGACTCGCTCCACAGGCGCCGCAGAACGCGAATTCAGAAAGGCTCGGCGCGCCGCACGAAGGGCACCGGAGGGGTAGCTGCGCGCCGCACTTGCCACAGAACCTGGTGCCGGCGGGGCTGTCGAAGCCGCACCGTGGGCACGCCATAGAGGGCCGTTCCACGACCCGCTCGGTGACTCCTGTTGCTTGCCTGGGAGGGACACCCATCTCAGGTGGCCGCGAGCGTACCCCTCACGGATATCTTGGGCCCAGGAGCGCGCTCGGATCGGTTCGGGCGAGCTCCAGTGTCGTCCCGGTCAGGCGGATGAAGTTGTCCCGCCTGACCTCCTCCAGCCCGCATCACCCCGCTGCACCGAATTGCATGGCCCCGAGACGGGAGGCAGCGCACCAAAAACACGACACCCTTCCCGGTATCTGCGAAGGGTGTCGTGTGTGGCTCCGACTCGTGTAGGCTCTAGCTAATCGTCGTTGCCGCTGTTGTCGCCGCCGCCGTTACCGCCAGCGCCGTTATCGCCAGTGCCGTTATCGCCGCCGCCTTGTTCGGCCCCCTCGACCTGTTCCTGCTGTTCCTGCCCCTCGACCTGTTCCTGCCCGGTATCCTGCTGAACCTTCTCGACATTGCGCTCCTGCTTGACCTCAACCGGCGCGCCGTTGACGAGCTGGAACTCTCGTTCAACCTTGACACGCTGGCCGTTCGCGACCGTGGCAGTCTCGACCGCGCGATTGACTGGCCCTGTCGTGGAGAAGTGCATTTGCGCGGCCACCGTGGGCGCGGCGAGTGACAGCACCGCCACGGTGGTCAGCATGAGTTTCGTCGTCATCCATCTCGTCTGTCCCATTGCTCAGTACCTCCCGCTTTTTGTGGAGCCATCACGCGTGTGCTCGTGATAGGGGGTGGTATTCCCTTCCTTCCCATCGTCCCAACGTGGTTATCCGCCCCCGTATACCTATATACCCATAACATTGCATAACGTAGCGATGGCGGGCCCGTGGTCGTCGGGTGGAGATCATGCCGGTCCGCGGGCCAGGAGCGTGCTCGGGTCGGTTCGGACGAGCTCCAGTGTCGTCCCGGTCAGGCGGATGAAGTTGTCCCGCCTGACCTCCTCCAGCAGGCGGTCCAGGCCCGCCTCCAAGCGCGAGATCTCGACGACCGTGTACGGGGCATCGGCGCCGGTCTTGGCGGCGGGATCCTCGAACGGCGCCGGCTGGGCCGCGACGTAGACGCCGCGCACCGGCACGCCCGGCGCGGTCTTCTTGAACTCTCCCATCGCCTTCCGGAACGCCTGCACGTCCTCTTTCGACGGGGTTCCGTCCTTCAGGCGGAACAGCAGCACGGCATCCTGATAGCAGGCGGCCCCGTCGATGCCCCGGCTGGTCGCCGCATCGGCGAGAACGACCGCCTCGCAGTTCCGCTTCCGGAGCGACGACTCGACGGCCTCCCGGATCCAGCGGCTGCTCCGGATGAACTCCTCGCCCTGCGCGCTCAGTCCGTAGAGAATATCCTGGGTCTCTTCGCCGAGCGGCCGGCGGCAGTGCGGGCAGCGCAGCGTGAGCTGCATCGCCGCCTGCACCTCCGCCGCATCCTTCCCGACTCCCACGATGGCGCCGCTGTCCCGGCACACCAGCACGAACGAGCGGTCCGCCAGGCCCTCGGTGACGAGCGCATCGAGCAGCCCGGGATCGGCCGCAAGCCGGGCGTCGCCTTTGTCGAGCCGCGAGCGGAGAACCGACGGACGGTCGAATACCACCGGCGCGTCCTGGAGGCCGAACAGGGCCTGGACCGCCGCGAGCGACCGCAGTCCCGCGGACGGCGCCGCTTCGCCGCCGGCGTCCGGGCGCACGAGGCCGAGCTCCGTGGCCCACTCCTGCCTGAACCGCCGCACCCGCGCGCGGGCATTGTCATTGGCGACGCTCGCGGTGAGGTCGCTTTCGCGCCCTCCCTTCGCGTCAAGCGCCATCTTGGCCGCCGTGCGGCTCCGGTGGGCGTCCTCTTGGGAACGGGCTGCGGCCACGACCGCGACAGTCACGCCGGGGGTCGCTCCCCCCGGCCGCTCGGTGACCAGGATCCGCGCGCTCTGATCGGCGGGGGGAATGAGGATGTCGATGGTGCGCGCGCCCGCCGGCGGTCCGCCCGTCTGGGCCGTGCCCGCGCCGCCCGGCAGATACCGCTCGATGAGATCGAGGGACTCCCGCTCGAGGCTCTGGTAGCCGTGCTCGGCCAGGAGGGCCGAGATGCGGCGGCCTCTTCCCGCGCCACCTTCGGGGAATTCGTACTCGAAGTACTCGAACTCCATCGGTCCCCTTCCCCCGATCTTCGTGGAATCTTTGAGCACCCGTCGAAGTGAATCATACCCAAGTGCGCCGTCCCCGAGCCAGCCACAGCCGCGCGATGACGCCCTTCGCGCGTCATGACCCGCTTCGATGGGGGTATACATGAGATTGTAAAGAGATCCTGCGGAGGAATTTGCATGCTCCGAGACGTTCCACGCCGCCCGCCAATAGCGGAGGACCACCTGCCGGCCTTCTTCGCGGAAGCCCCCGACGGACTGGCCATCGTGGACGCGGATTTGCAGTTTGTGTATGTCAACGAGGCGTTTGCGCGGATGAATGGGCTCTCGGCGGACGCGCATCAAGGGAAGACGGTGCAGGACATTCTTCCGAAGATGGCGCGGATCATCGAGCCCGTGATGCGCCTCGTGCTCGCCACGGGCGCGCCGGCCGTGGACTTCGAAGTCGCCGGAGAAGTCCCGGGACTTCCCGGGGAGCCACGCGCCTGGGTCGTGTCCTTGTTCCCCCTCCGGGACGGCAAAGGCATGCCTGCCTGGATCGGCGCGCTCATCGTCGACGTCACCGGCCTCAAGCGCGAAGAAGAACGGCTCACCCGCTCCCTGCTCGATGAACGCCGCTTTCGCGTTGTCATCGAGAACAGCTCCGACGGGATTGCCCTCGTGAGCCCGGACGGCATCGTGCTCTACTCGAGCCCGTCGACCAGCCTGATCACCGGCTACGAGGCGGGCGAGTTCATCGGCCGCAGCGGGTTTGACCTGGTTCACCCCGAGGACCTCGACCGCATGAAAGCCCTGCTCGCCGATCTCGTCCGCGAGCCGGGCGGCCGCCTGGCCGCGGAGACGCGCGTCCGGCATCGGGACGGCTCGTGGCGCTGGGTGGAGGCGACCGGGGCCAACCTGATCGACGAGCCGAGCGTGCGCGCGATTGTCGTCAACTACCGCGACATCACCGGACGGAAGCGATCCGAGGAGGCCCTCCGGGAGGCCAACGACAAGCTTCTCGTCCAGGCCACCCGCCTCGAGCGGCGGAACCGCGAGCTGTCCCTCCTCCGGGAGATGGGCGAGCTGCTGCAGGCGTGCCAGACAAACGACGAAGCCTACCAGGTCATCAAACGGTCGGCACGGGAGCTCTTCGCCGGCTGTTCCGGCGCCGTCTACATGGTGAACTCCGGGCACCTCGCCGAACCGATGGCGGTGTGGGGCCCGAACGCCGGGAGCGAGGACGTGTTCACACAGGACGAGTGCTGGGCGCTGCGCCGCGGCCGCATCCACACGAACCTCGGCGACGCGTCCGAGTCCGACCTGCTCTGCCGGCACCTCGGGACGGCGCCGCCGCCGGCCTCGCTGTGCGTGCCCATGGTCGGCCGCGGGGAAACGCTCGGCGTCCTGCACCTCCGGTTCGACACGGCCGACCCCCAGCTCGTGGAGACCTATCGCCAGCTCGCGCCGGCGGTCGCGGAGCGGATCGTGCTGGCCATCGACAACCTGAATTTGCGTGAGTCGCTGCGCGCGCAGTCGATCCGCGACCCCCTCACCGGTCTGTTCAACCGCCGGTACATGGAGGCGTCGCTCGAGCGCGAGCTCCGGCGCGCGGACCGCCAGGGGCAGCCCATCGGGGTAATCGTGTTCGATCTGGATCACTTCAAGAGCGTGAACGATACCTACGGCCACGAGGCCGGCGATGTCGTGCTGGCGGCGTTCGGGGACTTCCTGCAGTCCCGGATCCGCAAAGAGGACATCGCGTGCCGCTTCGGCGGCGAAGAGTTTGTGCTGATCCTGCCCGGAGCCTCGCTCGAGGATACGGTGGCGCGGGCGCAGCAGCTCCGGGAGGCGAGCCGCCGCATGGCGATCTCGCACCGGGGGCGGCCGCTCGGGCCGCTGACGCTCTCCCTTGGGGTGGCCGTCTTCCCTGACCACGGGCTGAGCGGCGAGGCGCTCGTCCGGGTGGCGGATCGGGCGCTCTACCGGGCGAAAGAGCTCGGCCGCGACCGCGTCGAGATCGCGTCGGGGGTCTAGGCGCTGCCGGTTTGACGCGGGGGGGGGCCCCCTGGTATACTGATTTTGTCGTCATACGTGCGTTCTGCGAGGGATGCCACCGACGGCGTCCCTCGCGTGTGTGTCGCAGGCCTTCTTCAGGTGGGTTGGTTCCGGCGAGACACGCGCAGGTTGCCGGCACCAGTCCACGCGGCAGATGCCGCACCCGGCCGCTGGCCGGAGTCTGAAGGAGGCGATTTTCATTACCGCTGTAGAGACCCACGCACCTACGACCGCAGCACCGAGGAATGACGGACAGACGACCACAGCTCCTGTGAGCCCGGTATCCGCGACGAACGCCCCGTCCCAGTTCGAAAGCCTCGCGCTTCGTACAGAGACCCTCAGGGCAATCCGCAGACTCAGCTGGTCCGAGCCCACGCCGATCCAGACGCAGGTGATCCCGCTCATGATCGCGGGGCGGGACTTGATCGGGCAGGCGCAGACCGGCTCCGGAAAGACGGGCGCGTACGGCATTCCGCTCGCTGAACGGCTCGATCCCGCGGTCCGGACCCTGCAGGCCCTCGTGCTCGTCCCGACACGCGAGCTGGCGCTGCAGGTGGCGGAGGACGTCCGCGCCCTCGGGCGCGAGCGCCGCCTCTCCGTCGCGGCGGTGTTCGGCGGCGCATCCATGACGAAGCAGATCGAAGACCTGCGCCGCGGCCCCCAGATCGTGGTCGCGACCCCCGGCCGGCTGCTCGACCATATGCAGCGCGGCACCATCAACATCGGCTCCGCCGGGGTCGTCGTGCTCGACGAAGCCGACCGCATGCTGGATATGGGCTTCCTGCCCGACGTGACTCGCATTTTGATCAAGACGCCCCGGTCGCGCCAGACCGTCCTGTTCTCGGCGACGATGCCGCGCGAGATCTGCGCGATCGCGGAGAAGCAGATGCGCGAGCCCGTGTGGGTGCGCATCGAGTCGCCGGCGCCCACCGTGGAGACCGTGGAGCAGTTCTACCTGGAAGTGGCGGAAGAGGACAAAGTGAAGGCGCTCCGGCAGCTCTTCGTCAAGGAGCCGATCACCTCAGGGCTGGTGTTCCGGCGCACGCGGCACCGCGCCGACCGGCTCGCCCGGGCCATGGACCGGCACGGCCGGGTCGGCGTCATCCACGGCGGCATGCAGGAGGGCGCCCGCCTGCGCGCGCTCCGGGAGTTCGAGGAGAAGCGTACGCAGCTGCTGATCGCCACCAACGTGGCGTCGCGCGGCCTGGACCTCGCCGAGATCTCGCACGTCATCAACTACGACATTCCCGAGGACGTCGATACCTACATTCACCGCGTCGGCCGGACCGCCCGTGCCGGCCGCTCGGGCACGGCGATCACGTTCGTCAGCCAGCACGACCTGGAGACGTTCGACGTGCTGCGCCGCCAGATGGGCCCCGCGCTCAAGCGGCACGCGCTCAACATCTATGCCAAGTAGTCTTCGGCCGGGCCTGGGGCGGCGGGAGCACGCTCCCCAGGCCGAGACGCCGGCGCGTCCGCGCGTCCGGCCACCACTGGTAGCGTGACAGATCCACCGTCAAGTCGCTCCGCACGCGCACGCCGTCGTCTCGCAGGTCCAGCCGCTGGCCCTGCCGGCCGCCCCGGTACCCGGAGGCGAGGCCGCCGAGCCGGTTCACCACGCGCTGCCACGGGAGGTCCGGCCCGCCATCGTGGGCGATCCATCCGACCTCTCGCGCCCCCCGCGGATGCCCCGCGAGGCGCGCGAGCTGGCCGTAGGTCACGACCTTGCCCCGGGGCACGCACCGCAAGATGGCGTGGACGAGTTCCCTGAACGACCCCCGCGCGCGCCCGGGCGCAGCCGGCGCCGCGACGGGCGGCGCGGCGGGCCCCTGACCGGTCCGGGGCCGGCCTACCGCTCGCCGGCGTCTCGGAGCCGTCCAGCGGCGTGTGGTTCGCATCCCTCGACCGCGTTCACGATGCCCGCGACGAACCCGATCCCGGGCACCTCCCGCCCCACCACTTCCACGATATGCGCATTGAAGTCTTGGGGCATCCCGCGGCCCGCTCCGCACCGCCGGAACCGCGTCATCCGCGTGAGCAGGACCAGCCGGTCGTCCAACGTCGCGAGCTGAATCGCCCGCTGGAGGTAGATGCCGCGGAGCCGCTCGATCCCGGCGGCGTCGGCGCGCGCGGCGCACCCGGCAGCCGCGGCAAGCGCCCCGAGCAGGGCGAGCGCCCCGAGCAGCACGGGCGCCCCGGCAGCCGGGACGCCCCGGACCCTCAGTGAAACACCATCCCGCCGCTGATGTTGATCGCCTGGCCGGTCATGTACTCGGCGTCCGGCGAGCACAGGAACGACACGACCCCCGCCACGTCCTCCGGCCGGCCGAGGCGTCCGAGCGGGGTACCGGCCAGGCGCATCTTCGTAAACGTGCCGCGGGCGAACCCGACGCGCTCCGCGCCTTCCTCGTTCATGGACCGCCACATCTCTGTCTCCGCGGGTCCGGGACACACGCAGTTCACCCGGACATCCGGGGCGAACGCCACGGCCAGGCTCCGCGTCAGCGCGATCACACCGGCCTTGCTCACCCCGTACGGCGCCCACCATGGGGTAGGCACCTTCCCAGCGATCGAGGCGAGATTCACGATGCGGCCCCGGGTCGAGGTGAGGTGGGGCCGGGCCGCGGTGCACGCGAAGAACACGGCCTTCAGGTTGACGTTCATGATCTGGTCCCACTCGTCCTCGGTCACGTCCTCCGGCCGGTGCGTCCGGATGATCCCGGCGTTGTTCACGAGGACGTCCAACCGCCCGAACGCGTCGAGGGCGGCCTCGACGTACCGCCGGCGCCCCGCGGCCGCGGCCACGTCGCCCTCGACCGCGATCCCGCGCCGGCCCAGGGCCACGATCGCGCGCGCGGCTTCCGCCGCGCGCGCGCCGTCCAGGTCGGCCGCCACCACGTCGGCGCCATCCAGGGCCAGCCGGCGGGCGACCGCCAGGCCGATGCCGCGGCCCGCCCCGGTGACGATCGCCACTTTGCCCGCGAGGTGCGCTGCCATCGACACACCCTCCCTGATCCCGCAGTATCGTGCCCCAGAGAACTTCACCACGGCCTCGCGGCGGCCTCCGGGAAGGCATGAGAACGGTTCTCACCCGGGCGAATTCCCCCCGGGTGCTCCGGTGGCCACCCATCAATGTGTCAAAATGTCTAACCTCGCACATACCTCTTCGTTCCGCGTGGCGGAACAGGCCGCGTACCCAGACGGACGGATGTTCTGTATGGGTGTGGGCGTCATCCATGCAACCCATCGAGGATGGCCGAGCCTGGTGAATTCGGGGGAATTCAGGCCCTGGGTTCCGGCCCCTCGCGTTCTCTCAAAATCTTTGAAAGTTTCTCGGTTTCCCAGGAGGGAAATAGAAACTAGTGTCGTATATGGGGTATCGAGGGGCAAAACCGGCCCCCCTGGACACCAAAAATCGAAAGGAGGGTCCAATCCGTGACCAAGAAGAAGGCAGCCAAAAAGGGCAAGAAGCGCTAATAACGTTTCACGCCTGCAATTCTCCGAAGGGCGCTGCTCGTGAGGGCAGGGCCCTTCGGTTGTCGGAAGGGACGGCGGGCAAAGGATGCCGGCCGTCTCGGGCGGAACCCTCCGAGTTACTATGGACCCCAGAGTTGAGAAGCTCGCCCGCGTTCTGATCCACTACTCCCTCCAGATCCGCCGCGGCCAGCAGCTCCGCATCGCCGGCAGCGCGCTCGCCGCGCCCCACATCGCCGCTGCGTACCGCGAAGCGCTCCAGGCCGGCGCCCATCCGACCGTCCGGGTCTCCATCGACGGGCTGGAAGAGGCGTACTACAAGCACGCCACCGACGAGCAGCTCCGGTTTGTCTCGGAGCTGGACCGCCGGGAGCTCGACGTGCTCGACGCCGAGCTGCGGTACCTGGGCGCGTACAACACCCGCGCGCTCACCCGCGTGGACCCCGGCCGGATGCGGATCCGCCGCGAGGCCACGCGCGACCTGATGCAGCGCTTCATGGAACGCTCGGCCCGCAACGAGCTGCGCTGGTGCCTCACCCAGGCGCCGACCCAGGCCGATGCCCAGGAAGCGGAGATGTCGCTTGCGGACTACGAAGAGTTCGTCTACACGGCCGGCCACCTGAACGAAGACGACCCGGTGGCGGCGTGGGAGCGGGTCGCGCGCAGCCAGGCCGAGATCACCGCCCGCCTCGAGAAGGTCAAGACACTCCGCATCGTGGCCCCCGACACGGACCTGATCGTCGAGGTGGGGGGCCGGCAGTGGGTCAGCGCCGCGGGGTCGCACAACTTCCCCGACGGGGAAGTGTTCACCGGGCCCCGGGAGGGCGCCACGCGGGGAACGGTCCGGTTCACGTTCCCGGCGATCTACGGCGGCCGCGAGGTGACCGACGTCCGGCTGACCTTCCAGGAGGGGCGCGTGACGGAGGCCGCCGCGGCCAAGGGCGAGGCGTTTCTCACGCAGATGCTGGACATCGACGCGGGGGCGCGCCGGCTGGGCGAGTTCGCGTTCGGGCTCAACTACGACATCCAGCAGTGGACCCGCAACATCCTGTTCGACGAGAAGATCGGCGGGACGCTCCACATGGCCCTCGGCGCGGCGTACCCGGAGACGGGCGGCACGAACCAGTCGGGCCTGCACTGGGACATGATCCTCGACCTGCGGGGGAACGGCGCGGAGGTCTACGGGGACGGGGAGCTCGTGTACCGGGACGGCCGCTTCCTCCCCTGAGGGATCCGGCGCGCTCCGGAGGACGCCGGGGCGCGCCGCTTACGGCTGTGCGCCGGCCTGCTCGACGAGCGCGATCAGGTCCTCGAACTCCTTCTGCGTCCGCTCGCTCGCGTCGTCGGCCATCTCGGCGAAGCGGGAGCCTTCCATCGCCTTGACCTGAATGTTGGAGAGGATCATCCCCTCGACCTCGCGGAGCAGCGCGATCACGTCGTCTTTGGAAAACGCCCCCCACTCGCCCGCCAGCACCCGGCGGACGAACTCGTCGAGCGGCTGGAACTCTTCCTGGCACACCGTCTGGTAGAGGTCCCACAGGCGTTCGTTCACCGCCACGCTCCTCGTCCGTCAGGGCCCTCGAGTCAGGGCCTCTCGAGTCAGGGCCCCTCGAGTCAGGGCCCCTCGAGTCAGGGCCCCTCGAGTCAGGGCCCCTCGAGATACTTCTCCGCGTCCATCGCCGCCATGCATCCCCAGCCCGCGGCGGTCACGGCCTGGCGGTAGCGGTGGTCGTGCACGTCCCCGGCGGCGAAGACGCCCTTGACGCTCGTCATCGTCTGGTCCTTGAGGACGATGTACCCTTCCTCGTCCAGCTCGATCTGGCCGCGGAACAGCGTCGTGTTGGGGGTGTGGCCGATCGCGACGAACAGACCGTCCACCCGGAGATCCTGCCGCGCATGTGTCTTGACGTTGCGCAGCGTGATCCCCTCGACCTTCCCGTTCCCGACCACGTCCTCGACCACCGTGTCCCAGAGCACCTTGATCTTCCCGTGACGGAGGGCCCGCTCGACCATGATCTTGCTCGCCCGGAACTGGTCCCGGCGGTGGATGATCGTGACCCGGGTCGCGAACTTCGTGAGGAAGAGCGCCTCTTCCATCGCGGAATCGCCGCCTCCGACCACGGCCACCTCCTTCTCCTTGAAGAAGAAGGCGTCGCAGGGCGCGCACGAGGAGACCCCATGGCCGATCAGGCGCTGCTCGTTCGGCAGGCCGAGCCAGTTCGAGGCCGCGCCGGTCGCGATGATCACCGACCGCGCCTGGAGGGGCCGCCCGGCCGCGGTGATCTCGAACGGCTGTTTCCGGAGGTCCACCGCGGTCGCGTCTTCGTCGATGAAGTCGACTTCGAACCGCTCGGCCTGGCGGCGCATGAACTCCATCAGCTCCGGCCCCTGGATCCCGTCCGGAAAGCCGGGGAAGTTCTCGACGTCGGTCGTCTGCGTCAGCTGCCCGCCGCGCATGGCCCCCGCGATGACGAGCGGGTCGAGCTGGGCCCGCGCCGCGTAGATCGCCGCGGTCAGGCCCGCGGACCCGGAGCCCAAGATGATGACTTTGTTTGTGTCGTCCATGCCCCGCACCTCCGGCCCGCACGCCGCCTCTCGGCTGGCGCTCGGGCATCGTCCCTCATCGTTCGAACGCCGCTGTCCCTCCAGTTCTTCCCGGGCCTCCGCCGGTCATACCGGAGTCCTGCCGCCCCTGGCCCCCACGCGGTGGACCTGGACGAAGTTGGTCCGCCCCCGGGCGATCAGAGGCACCGAGCCGACGACCACGAGCGCGGCGCCCGGCCGCACGAGCCGGAGGCGCACGAGGTCCCGGTCGAGGACCCGGATCATCGCCTCCGTCGTCCGCTGGAAGGGGGTGACCAGCGCCCGCACGCCCCAGTACAGGCTCAGCAGGCGCGCCACGCGCTCGTCCTCGGTGCACGCGAGCACCGGCGCCGGCGGCCGCAGCTGGGAGAGCAGGCGCGCCGACCGCCCGGTCGTTGTCAGGACGACGATCTGGTCCACGCGCAGGTCCCCGGCGAGCGCCTGCGCGGCGGTCCCGATCGCGTGGAGGACGCTCGGCCGGTCAGGCCGCCGGGGGGCGCCGCCGAACGACGTGCCCGCCTCGACCGCGAGCGCGATCCGGGCCATCATCTGGACGGACTCCACCGGATGGTCGCCCGCCGCGGTCTCCGCCGAGAGCATCACCGCGTCCGTGCCGTCCAGGATCGCGTTCGCCACGTCGGAGGTCTCGGCGCGCGTCGGGCGCTCCTGGTGCACCATCGACTCGAGCATCTGGGTCGCGGTGATCACCGGGATCCCCCGCTCGTTCGCGCAGCGGATGATCCGCTTCTGGAGGAGCGGCACCCCTTCCGGCGGGAGCTCGACGCCCAGATCGCCGCGCGCCACCATGACGCCGTCGGCTTCCGCAATGATGCCGTCCAGGTTGGCGATCGCCTCCGCCTTCTCGAGCTTCGCGATGAGGGGCACGGTCCGCCCGATCCGCCGGAGGACGCGCCGCGCGTGCCGAAGGTCCGCGGCGCTCCGGACGAAGCTCAGCGCCACGTAGTCGACGCCGTGGCGGAGGCCGAACCGGAGGTCCGCGATGTCCTTCGGCCGGAGCGCGGGCCCGCCGATTCGGGCGCCCGGGAGGTTCACGCCCTGCTGCTCGCCGAGGGTGCCGCCGCGCACCACCCGGCAGCGGATCTCGGGCGCGCGGATCCGGAGGACCTCGAGCTCGATCGTGCCGTCCTTCATGAGGATGCGCGTGCCGCGCCGGACGATCTGGGGCAGGCGCGGGAAGGGAATCGGGATGCGCGTGCCGCCCCCCAGGACGCGGCGGGTCGTCAGCACGACCTCCGCGCCCTCCCTCAGGTCGATCGGCTGCGCGAGGCGGCCGACCCGGATCTTGGGCCCCTGAAGGTCCTGGAGGATCGCGAGCGGTACCCCCGCCTCGCGCGCGAGCTGCCGGAGCCGGCGGATCGTGCGTCCGTGCTCCGGGCGGCTGCCGTGGGAAAAGTTCAGGCGCGCGACGTCCATCCCGGCCGAGAGGAGCCGGCGGAGGACGGCGTCGCCCTCGCTCGCCGGGCCGAGGGTGGCGACGATCTTTGTCCGGCGCTCCGCCACCCTTACGCCCACTCCCGGGACGTGGCGAGCGGATCGCCCCGAATGCCGAGCGCCGCCCACTGGGCCCGGACCAGGTCGCTCTCCTGCCGGCGGTACGTGGGCTCCCCGCAGGTGGGGCAGAGGCTGAGCGCGTGAAGGCGGTCGAGGTATCGGAGCACGGCGTGGACGAACGAGGCGTGGCTCCAGGTGAGGGGCGAGACCGAGAGCGGGGTGCCGTCATAGGGGTGCACCTGCTCCGCGAGGACGCCGCTGGGGAGCGCCCGATCCACCGCCCAGCGAAGCAGCTCGAGCGGGCGGGCGAGATCGGCCTCCGCTTTGGCCTGCGCCATGTACCATTCGGCCAGCCACAGGGTGCAGATGATCCACGGATTGCCGGGGACCGCGGCGGTGTCCTTGGAGACCTGCTGGTAGGTGTCGTTCTCGTAGCGGGCGAGTCCGCCGATCGGAGTCTGGATCCAGAGCCGCTTCTCGATTGCCTGGACCGTGGCGACCACTTTAGGATCGTTGGCGTCGAACATGCCGAACGAGTGCACGGAGCCCAGGCTCGCGTCGATCGTGAGATCCAGGCTTGCGGCGCCGGTAGGACCCGGGATCAGCGATCGCGCGAAGCGGCCGGCGTCCGCGCTCCAGAGGTGCCGCAGCACGCCCGCCCGGATCTCGTCGGCCGCCTGACGGTACTTGGCCGCATGCTCGGTCTCTCCGAACGCCCGGGCCAAGGCCGCCGCTGCCTCGAGACCGCCGACGACCGCCCCGCAGGTGAACGTATGGACCCCGTACCGCTCCTCCCACAGGTCGTACGATGGAAGCGGGAGCCCCGTCGCCGGATCCCGGTACCGGGCCAGGAAGTCCGCCGCCTTCGTGACGAGCGGCCGGTAGAGGGGCTTGATGAACTCCACGTCGCGATTGACGGCAAAATGCAAGAAGAGCGCCCAGACGACGAGCGCGGTCTCGTCCTCCTGGATCGGATACCGGCGCTCCCCGTTCACCGCCCACGGCATCCACGACGATCCGACCGACCGGTCCGGGTTGAACTTGTGGAGCAGGAAGCCCTCGCGGGTGATCACGGCGCCGCAGAACTCGAAAAACGGCCGGGTCAGGTCGTTGTATCCGGCCATGCCGAGCGCGCGGGTGATCAGCGCGCCGTCACGCGGCCACACGTACCCGTACGTGTCGCGGCCGAAGCGGAGGATGTCGGAGTCGGTGCTGGCGATGATCGCTCCCTGGTCGCCGATCTGCGTGCGCATGATCAGGAGGCTCTGCTTGAACTCGCGGATGACCTCCGGCGGGAGCGGCCCGAAGTCCATCGCCTCCTTGTTCGCCCACAGATGCCAGTAGTCCCGGGTGCGGCGCAGCAGGGTCTCGGGCCCGCGGGCCTGGACGAACTCGTTGAGCTTCCGCAGCTCCTCGTACGTCTCGCCGGCGAGGAGCCAGTACGAGAGGACCTGCTCCGCGCCGCCGGAGACGATGAGCGTGACGCCGCCGGTGCTGTCCACCGACCCCTGCGTGATCGGGTTCATGCTCAGGATGCCGTCATCGGCGTCGCGCCAGGTGCCCTCCCGATTGCCCCATTCTTTGATCCCGGTGGCATACTGGGTCCAGCCCACGCCCGTGGGGGTGAGGACGTTGGCATGGAACCAGCGCTGCCCCTTATAGTGGAAAAGGCCGTGGCTCAGGGGGTCGTAGTACGCGGTGTCGCCGTACGCGGTCCCGCTGATGTGGAAGTCATGGTGGAAGAACAGCCGGATCTCTCGCGGCCCGGCGGCGAGGTTGGTGACGCCGACCCGGCGGACGAGGGCGTTCACGTGGAAGTCCACGCACTCTTGGATCGCCAGCCGCACCCCGAGCTCGGCGTGCTCGAGGGTCACATCCGTCACGAGCGTCTCCGGCAGGTACACCTGCGTGCGCTTCCAGCCGGCGTCCCCCGTCCAGGCGAGATGCCCGTCGACCCACACGCCCAGCCGGAACGGGTACCCGAGCGCGTGGTTTGCCCCGCCGACGTGCGGATAGTACAGATCGACCAGGTTGTGCTCGAGATCAAAGTTGACGCTGAACGTTCCGTTCCCCAACGGCAGATCACGCGGCATTAGCGCCCCCCTTCTTCCCGTGGATACTTCGCCGCGGGGGGCTCGGATTCCGACGTGCCGATGAGCCCCCGCTCGAACCGGGACCGGAGGCGGTCCTCGAGGAGGATCCGTCCCCGGAGGGAGGCAAATTGTGAGAGGGGGTGGACGTATGGCGATGGTCGCGCTCAGCGTGACGCCGATCGGGACCGGTTCGACGAGCGTGGGCGAGTATGTCGCCGAGGCGATCCGGGTGATCGAGCGCAGCGGCTTCACGTACGAGCTCAACGCGATGCACACCGTGGTGGAAGGGAACCTCGAGGCCATTCTCCAGCTCATCCCGGCGATTCATGAGGCGTGCTTCGCCCGCGGCGCCCGGCGCGTCTCGACCGTCGTGAAGATCGATGACCGGCGGGATGCCCCGGCGTCGATCGCGGAAAAAGTGCGATCGGTCCGGGCGCGGCTGGACCCGGCCCGGTAATGGGCTGGCTCGCGCGCCTCGAGCGGTGGTTCGAGCGGAAGTACGAGCTCCGCGAGATCGGCGAGGGCGGATACATCCTGCGCCTCGCGGTGGCCCCGCACCGCGGCCCGCGTATCGTCTTGGGTGACGGCACCGTGGTGAGCCCGGGCGATCCGGTGGCCGAGCTCCACATCGCCAACCGGCGGGCCACGGCGCTGCACAAGGGGGGGACGGGCGGGCTCCGCTTCCGCCGCGAAGTGTTCCGGCTGCTCCCGGCGCTCGCGCGCGATCTGGCGACCCGCCCCGAGTACCGGGAGATCAACGCCGTCTGGGGCGCGAGCCTCTTCTGGTCGGAGGCGGTGCGGGCGGGGTTCGAGAACCGGCCGTTCCCCGTGTTCCACCGGTGGTGGCTGACCTGGTGGGAGCGGTTCCTGATGTCGCGCTTCCACCCCGCGGGCCGTCAGCGCCTCACGGTGGGGGACCGGACGGAGCTGCGGCAGATCTGGATCAGCCGGCGGCTCCTCCTGGCGCGCTACGGGGGAGACCGGTCCGCTCCCTGAGCGGCTCACTCATTGAGCGGGCCTTGGCGGAGGACGGGTCCTTCTGCGCGGCGAACATCACTTCCATGACGAGCCGGAAGCGGCCCGCGCGCCGCGCCGGAAAAGGCAAGAAGGCAAAGGCCCGTTCCGAGATTACCACAAAGCAGACGCTTCGATCACCGTCTCAGGAAGCCGCCCCGTTGGCGAGAGGCGCCCGGCCGCTGTCCGCGACGGACCAGGCCGCCCGCCTCGCCAGCGCGCGGATGGAGCGGCGGATCGGCCAGATGCTGGGGCAGCGCATCAAACTCAAGTTTCGGCCGTAGGCGTCCGGCAGCTGACCTCTCAGATCAGTTATGTCCTATCACGTCTTGGTTGTCGCTGAAGAGGCGCTTTTCGTTGACGACCGAGCTGTGAACATCGAGGCTGCGGCGAAGTTGGGGATCCGGACGTTGCATTTCACGGGCGATGACTCGCCGTAGATTGCCACGATTAACGTTAACCATTATAATGTGGTTGCATGATTGGCTCATTCCGGGATACGGGAACAGAAAACATCTTCAATGGCGAGAATACTGAGGTGGCACGACGGACCTGCCCCATCATGCTCTGGAGGGTGGCACGGCGCAAGCTCGACCAGATCAACCAGGCGGTTCGCCTGGCAGACCTTGCGGCGCCTCCCGCCAACCGGCTGGAAGCGCTCCGGGGTGACCGCCGGGGACAGCACAGCATCCGCATCAACGATCAGTATCGGGTATGCTTCCGCTGGACCCAACGGGGTGCGGAAGACGTGGAGATCACGGACTATCACTAGTCGGTAACAGGCAGGTGAGCGCGATGATTCGAACTCCGAAAAAGCGGCCCCCAACCCCCCCGGGAGAGATGCTGGCGGAGGAGTTTCTCAAGCCGCTCAGCATGACTCAGAAGGAACTCGCGAAGCGGATTCGTGTCTCTCTTCCCCGCGTGAACGAGATCATGCGCGGCAAGCGGAGTATCACACCTGACACTGCGCTCCGCCTCGCCCGCCTGTTCAAGACCAGCCCGGAGTTCTGGCTGCACGGCCAGCTGGCGTGGGATCTCTATCATACGATGCGTTCCAGGAGAGCGAAAGAGATCGAGCGGATTCGCCCTGTCGCCTGAGGCGGCGTGGCCACCAATCACAATCCTGCGACGCCTCGTCAGACAAGGGCCAGCGCATGCCGCAGGGCTACATCGATGCGCGCCAGATCTTCCCGCGACGCCGTTCGTAGCATTCTACGGATAATCCGCTTATCGATCGCAAGCAACTTCGAAATTCGGAGAGTACTCGGGTGTCGAAGCCCGATGGCGACCTGGCCCCGCCTAAAGGTAATCGTAGAGGGCGTCGTCTTCTTCCTCCCAGGCTTCCCGGAGACGAGCCTCTCCCAGTTGCCTCCATCCCAGGCTCTCCAGGTCACGCTCTGACAGCGGCTGGATGAGAGCGTAGGGCTTGCCGTAATGCGTCACGACGATCGGTTCCTTGGTCTTTCTGGCCTGAGCCAGATAGGCCGACAGCCGGTTCTTCACTTCGGCCACGCTCGCATAACGCATCAGCGGCCTCCAGGGATTTATGACCATAAGTATAGCCAACATGGATTTGACACGTCAACTCGCCAGCGGATGCGGAGTTTACGAAAACGCCGAAAATCCTCGAGCCGGCGAGGGGATGTCATGTGTCAGGGACTAGGCACAATCACTACATGATAGCGACGTATGAACTCGGCAAGTAGGCCCTTGTGCTGCGACTCTGATAATCTTCCCATCGGTGCTGCGGTAGCATTTGGGCTGGCTCGCTCGTGGATGGCGAGCGAAATCCGGGATGGATCTCGCCGGCCTCGGTAAAGGAGGCCGTCTGGCTGTGCAGGATGTGTGAACAAAGCTCGCGACCAAAGTTGCGAGATGCGCCACGGACCCGTTGCGATGCTGGCATCAGCCCCGGTCAAGGCAAGGGCTCCTCCAGAAAGGTCGAAATATTGGAGCGGGTTGGCAAGAGTCACGACCGCCAGCCCATGAGCGGCAATGTTCGTGCCGGAAACGGGAATTGATCCGCCGTAGACCGCCGTGTGCGCCAAAGCTCCCGGCTGCGGCAACAGTGTCTCTGCACACGCTCCAAGATCGCTTGTGGAAGCGTACATCACTCCGTACTCCCCCAAGGGATCATCAAAGCGCCACTTCTTCTCTTTGCCGAAGTACTTAGGATTCTCGTCCAGCCAATAGACTCTGTACGCGAGGTCGCGGTAAGCACTAAGGCGAAGCGGCCGCTCATGCAGGTCCTCCGGAGGAGGGCCGAGTGATTCCGGGCCATCCTCTCTATGCTGCGCCATGCTCTCCAAACAATGACGCTGTAACTTTCACATCGTTGATCTGTCCCTTCCGCAATGCCTCCAGCGGGCTCGCTCCATCGAGGCGATCGTTCGGGCTAAGCAAGAAGATCAGTTGCGACCACGGATCAAGTCGACGTAGTTCGTGCAGCACATCCTCAAGCCCCGGCAACGTGCCGCTACGGTCAAACTGCCACGACGGGTAGAGATAACCGTGACGCCCAATTGCGAGGCCAATGAGTTTGTTTGCCTTGCGACGTTTGTCGACAGCCTGACGAGTTAATCCAAGGTACTTCGCCACCTGCTCAACCGGCCACGATCCACCGTGCGCATTGATGAGCTGGTCCCGAGCTACGACCCCGGCGGCTCGGGATGCTTCGATCGTTGCGGCGTCTTTGTTTGGCACGGCCATTTGAGGAGCCTCAAGGATGCGAAGCAGTACCTCCTTGTCTGTGGGAGCTGCCGCAGCATCTACGAGGATGTCGTTAGGGATATGCTCCATTGCATGACCTGTGAGACTCAAAGAACGAGTCAGAATCGTGCACTTAACACCCTCACTGCCGGAACGAACCGCATCGCGGATTGCAGTGATGAGCGAGCGAGGAGCTCGGGCAAGGTCCTCTGCAAGATCTTTAACGGGAGATTGGCTGATATCGATTGGCACGGCGTGTGGACGCGAATCTCGAGCCTTCGCTGTCGCGCGTCGAGCCTTTGTGGTAGGCACTGTCGAATCCCCCTTCAAAGACTGTTTACCAATTACAGATTATAACTAAGCAATTCTTACGTCAACTACCATCCCATAGTTCTGCGAATCCCCACAGCGACACCGACACGGCTGGCCCCTAGCTCGGTTCTGTCAAGTCTCACGAGGCTCAATAACTCAATAAAATCGAGAGTCCTGGATTTCGCTCGAAGAATGCCCCCGGTTGACCAATCTCCGGGACAAAGCGTCTTTTGACATTTTATAAGCTGTAGTTTATCATATTCTTAGTGGCTGTCTCCAGGGCTAAACGGCTACGGGAGTTCTATCGACGGCTGCATGCGCTTCCGGCAGCCACCAGTTTTGAGGCGGCGTTTGCCCAGATCACTGAGACGCTCAACCAAGTGGAAGACGAGATGTCCGGCGTGCCGTACGATCCGTCGAAATGGCGAACGGACGGCCGGCTGTATCCGCCACAACTCGATAGCGAACGCAAATTCAGCGGGCATCCGAAAGTGCGGAGATTCCGCAGCCTGCAACACAACACTCTGATCGGCGAGAATGGATCAATCGAAATCAGGGCTCTCGCGGGCGCAACCGTCTTCTCGAAGAACGGGGCCGATGGCAAGGGGGTAACGGAGCAATGAGCCAGATCCAAACGGTCAAGCAGAAACTCAAGGCGCTTTTCCCTGGAGTGTCAGTTGTCATAGACGAACCTCGCAATTCCGGCGGCCCATGGATGCTGGACGTCGCACTTGACGACCGAGCTGTCAATATCGAGTGGCGCCCACACCGTGGCTTTGGGATTTCTTCTCAGGGCTCTCATCGGAAGAGCTACTATGGCGAGGGACCTGACGAGATTCTTTCGAGCGTGGATGAAACCGTGGAGCGAGTCTTCGACCTGATCAAGTTGGGAGAGAGTACTGCGGCTCCGTCTGAGCTAACATTGGCAGAATTACGGGAACGTCTCAGGTTTTCGCAGGCGCAGCTGGCAAGACGTCTCAGGATCTCACAGGCCGCAGTGTCTGACCTTGAGAAGAACGTCGCTAAATCGCAGCTGTTAACGTTGAGAAAAGCGATCAAGGCGCTTGGTGCCGAACTGGAGATTCGGGCGGTTCTACCGAACGCGCACAGCTTTACGCTTAAGCTCCCGGAAACCCGCTCCGCAAGCCTTCGTCGCAACAATCGGTCTCGGAAGCATCAAGCTCGTCGATCCAAGGACTAAGCTAGTTCGCCATGAAAAACGCGATTCGAATGTCAGGTCTGGCGCGGATCAGGTGGCGGGCTGAAGGGATGAGTGATCCCTTTTCCCTGGGATTATCGCGTCGCACCGATCGCCACCATTCGATCCAGG
>Ga0207416_1000564_pt1 | contig 61499 bp, 72 predicted proteins | sample PaiPotPPM11metaG_FD_184107 | JGI IMG/M metagenome (GOLD analysis project Ga0207416, IMG submission 184107) | Iron sulfur acid spring bacterial and archeal communities from Banff, Canada, to study Microbial Dark Matter (Phase II) - Paint Pots PPM... ... | reverse complement strand
CGGCAGTAAACAGTCGGAAGATTGCTTAGCAAATGCATTTCGAGATTGAAGCAAGGTAAGCCGTCCCTGAGAAAAAACATTTTTAGTCTATTTATCTGACGCAAACCTCGAGCCCAATTTACAAAGCGTTATCTATTAAATAGATAATGCGAATTTGGCTGGGTTTGTATTTGTTTGCAAACATGACATGAAAATTTTTTTCATTACTAGACTTATCTCTATTAGCATACACCGCCGCGACTACTACACTGTTTAGATGTCTGTAAGCACCTATGATCTATCATGAATCCAGCATTTGCAGGAAATTAGTATCTACTAGAAATGGCTTTGTTTGCTATGTTTGAGTATCTGATCTACCCACTGATTGGGTTCGTAGGGACTCTGGGCACTCGAAGTAGGGATGGCACTTTACGGGATGCGGTACCACTTGTATGTTTAAGGAAGTAAGTTTGGCGCTGACGGTATAATAGACAAGAGACGAGTATGTAATATGGATATAGAAAAAGGGAGCAAAAAAAAGATGAAACGAATAGTTGCGAAAGGAGGAGCAGCTAACTCAATAATAATGTTAACCAGGGTTCTTCTACCTGACGATGAATCAGACGTTAACGCAGCATTACGAGAAGAGCTAGAACAAAATCAATTCAAGGTGGTTCCTATGAATGACCGCTTCTAGCTTCGGAGAGTTTTAAGCCTTATTTTTTACAAATTAGCAATTCCTGTTATTACAGAAAAATTATGAAAGTAGACGAGAATCTCAAGATCTGCTTTCGAACGGCAGGAGAGAGGGTACTATGACTTATATTCAGACATATTCTCCTCGTTACCTGTTTAGCTATTTCAGGTGAAAACCGCTTGATAATGCACAGGTAATAACACGCATAAACCAGAGTATCAATGATATCAGTATACAAATTGGAAGTAAATAGCGTGGCCTCTACGACTACTTGTGTGATAGCTCTGACGAGCTATTCTAAAAATGGGCGCTGCGAAAGAAAAGTGGTGTTATCGAAAAATTTGATGGTTAAGAATCATTCTCGAATTGACGCTATTGCTGAAAGGAAGGAACAACCTCCATCCTATTCGCTACTTATTTCGAACTCAACATTTGCGAGGATATTTTGGTCCGAGCAGACATAGGAAGAATAGCCCAGCTTATTTCAAATCTATCAAAGAAAACTGGAAAGGTGGCACTGTAACTTTAGATATAGAGAACAGAGTTAGGGCAGGTGGACCAAATAAAATCGACCGTGAAATCGTTGTCAGTATAAGCGATGAAGGCGAGGGCATAGTTAGTATAATCGTGCCAAGTTCGTTTTCCAAGATTGTTTCAGCACATTTCAAAAGGGACAGGTTTAGGAGTGTCTATGTCTAAAGTATTGTGGAAGCTCATGGTGGGCAGATATGGTGCAGAAATAATGACCATTACGAGGGTGCAACACTTGCCTTTAGTCTACCGATGTGAAAAATCGGATTCTTCGATATAGGAGACATTGAGCCACTGCGAAGTTATGCAATAGAATATACGCCTAATAGTTAGTTGCGAACGATGGCTACGATCATAACCATAGAATTTTTCGAATGTTGTTAGTAATACTGGTGCTAGTGGTAGCACGATGTGATCACATCTAAAATTCAAAAATTGGAATGAATATGTGTGTCGACCGCGATGCGGCATTTAGAGACGGGCTAGAGTAAACCGGAAAGAAACAAGTTCAGATAAAGGGCTTGGAGAAAACTGTGATTCTGCATACGACATTTATAATTCAGTTTCACAGCCTCGCAATAAGGATGGAAGTTCTCCGACAAGTCTCCCCAATGCTCGCCTGGTCTTGAAATAGGCTACCACCAAGGGGTGGGTTTGACCAATTTGACGCCCAAATTGACAATATTTTTGCCCAAAGTGACCACAACCAATTACGATGCATCGACGTAGTTGTAACGATAAAAGATAGGACCTGAAATACCACAATCACTGAAGAGAACAGTCATCCAACCTTACCTTCGAGGTGTGTCCAGAAATGAGACAGCATCCAGGACCGGGATTAGTCAGGAATCTGTCTCGAACATAACCACGCGATGGAAGACAGGTTTGGAATACCTTCAGCCTGATAATCTTAGAGATCTGGGAATCATGCTACAGAACACTGGCATGACCGCGCCCCAATGTGCTGAGGGCCTCAGGATTGCGCATATCATGCAATCCCTCGGAATAGACGAAGAAAATTTCAGAACCTTTATCTCCGAAATTTATCAGCACTTCACAGAAATTGGACTTCGACCGCAAAAAGTCGCTGAGAACGCTCGAGCGATCAGAGACCATCCCAGTTTGGCAACTTCCGCAGTACAAATCTGATAAAACACGCGAGAAACGAGAACTGGAGGAAGATATACTACGGTTAAAGCGGCGGGAATCTCAGACAAGATGCAGCTTCGAACTAGCTCTGAGGACGACTAACGTATCATCAAAGCAACTGAATGACTATTGCGAACTAAGAGCCAGCCTCGAAAAAACCGGAATATCGCTGGACGATATCGAGCCATTTGTTAGCCCCGTAGAGGATGTAAAAAAATTTGGGTATGACGTAAAGAGGTTGGCAACGCTGATGTCGAATTTTCAGGATTCGTCAAAGATGCACTTGAAGGGTCTGTGAAATCCCAGATGAGTAAGCTAAAGAACCTCACCGACGATTGTGATCGTCTTGAGACACTAGTTCTAAATACAGAGAACTTGATGATATGGGTATTGGGCTTCCGCAATTAGGGATCTTGTAAGACACAATACACAAGTCCGCTAGGGCAAATAATATATCGAATTATCTTGCTATCGAAAAGGTTCTGAATGACATTCTAGAAAACTATGAGCTTAAGTCGGGCTACGAGCGTTAGATAAATGCACCAAGATCAGAGTCGGACTTGAGTGTGCTCACAACGGCGCTAAATCAAAGAAAGAACTGGCTCAAGTTTTAGGTCAACTAGTCGCTATCGGACTTCAAGACAAACAAATTATAGATCTGGCATTGTCTTTGCACTCTAAGCCAAATCATAAGCAGGAACACGTAGGCAGTTCGACAACTCATGGAAGCTTGAACAGACTAGCGGGCGACTCAAACCAACACATAGAATTAGCTAAAGATCATTCTGACTCACCAGACCTTGGTGTGGCGAGGAATTCTGCAGATGTACATCGTGGAATCACGGATCACGCCGTTATTGCGCGATTGGTTTCCAAAGCATTTCCTTGGAACCCACTCACATTTGTAGGAGGAAAGTATCCACCTTCTCTTCATAATGAGGAACTTGAGGACATACTGGAGATGCAAGAATTAGCCCTCGCTCGTAATTCTAGTAATAGCCATGCGAGAGGTGGTTAATTTTAGGAGTTTCAGCCGCTGTATGTCATATATCCTGATAATAAGTCGCCGTTAACCTTCATGGTGGTTCTAGAAGAATACGGACAAAATAATATTGCGACTTGAAACGCGCCGGAACTGTTTATCTAGACATCGCTCTTTTTATGAGGAATATACTCGATTAGACTTAATCTATCTACTACATTTCGTTCAAAGGCTCTATGCCCAGAAGGTAGAAAGCATTTTTGAGTGTTCTGCAGAATGCTACAACAAGCGCCAGTCGGATAACCCGTTTTTCCCTATCAGGTTCCTTGAGGACAGGAACTGTTTCGTAGAATAAATTAAAAGCAGTCGCCATCATATGCACATATCTGGCAATGGACTTTGGTTTAAGAGTTCTTGCTGCCTCTTCAACAACTAGGTCTAGCTTGGCGATTGCTTTGATAAGCATAGTCTCAGGTTCCTTGGTCAGCAAGCAAAACGAGAGTTGTGATATCTCTTCTGTTGATTTCTCCAACAGCCTTTGAGACCTTGCGTATGCATATTGAACATACGGACCAGTATCGCCATCTAAGCTGAGTGATTCAACAATGTCAAAATTAATGATCTTGTCAAGATCATATTTTACAAGATTGTATCTAATAGCTGAGATAGATATTGCTTCAGCAACTTTACAAAGCCGGTCCTCAGAAAGTGTTGGATTTCTGGAGCGGACCTCCTCATACGCTTTTGACTGAGCCATTTCTATAACATAGTCAGCGTTAACATAAACGCCTTTCCTGCCTGACATATGCATCGAATGTTTGTCCCCGATGTCTACTCCCAGAAGATCTGCCGTCTTAGAGCTTAGTGTCACTGGTTCATAGGCGAGATGGTGGTATCTATTTTCTATTAGTTGGAATTGTGACAGTATACCAGATATTATAGATTGTAACCTGGATTGTCTTGAATCAATTATGGTAATGGCTCTGTCAGCAGAACCGAATTTAGGGTGGCCTTTGCTACTCTTGGATGAATCCAATGTGGTGGCCCAAAGCGACGTATTATCCCATTGGTCGGAAAATTTGTAGTAATAAAATGGATCTTGCACTAGCCCTAATTTCCAAGCAGCATATGGTATGTCCTTCGCAATGTACGTAATAGTATGATCACTTCTTACGATTACTTTTTCATCGGCTGATTCGCTTTCACCCTTGATTACCCAACATCCCTTGTTCTTCCCCTCAGAGGCCAGGTGCAGCATTTGTTTATCCTTTAACCAATTGAATGATTTTTCCCATAATTTCGAAATAACGATTTGGGATTCGAAATTCAGTAGGTCATAATGAACTTTCATTTTCCAACATGTCATCAATTGCTCGTGCAGAACCCTTGAGACAATCGTGGATGCAAATCGTGCCAGCTCGGACGTACCGTCTTCCATTTCTTTCAGAACTAGCCTTCTTCGTTCTTCTAAGCCGGGCTCCGTTTTGTACAATTCATTTATTTTTACGTAGACATGATCCCCACAATAGTGATCAAATTTCATTGATTTTTCGGCCGGTTCCAGAGGAAATCCGGCGAACTTGAATGCAACTACTATATCTGCGACCTGCAAACCGGAATCATCTACGTAGTTTAAAACTGTAACGTTGTGATGGGTGGTTTTCAGAATCCTGTATATCGTATCACCTAAGATAACATTCCTCAAATGACCAACATGCAAAGCCTTGTTTGGATTGACGCTCGTATGTTCTATCGCGACATGAGTTCCATTTCCTACGTTATAAAAGCCGTAGGAGGGGTTTTCAAGTGCTTGATTTAATGTTATTGCGGCTAGATTTTCATAATTTGCCCTGAAGTTGATATATCCGCCTGGATGGGCTTCGACTGATAATATCAGCGAGCGCTGACTATCTTTCTCACCGTCACCAAGGATTAGTTTTAGATGATTTTCAACAAAATCCCTGGCGACATCGTATGGCTTCCTGTTAAGTTTCTTGCCTATTTGAAATGCCACATTAGAACTCACGTCTCCAAATTCGGGCCTCGGAGGCTCCGAAAGGTCGAAGCTCTCTTGAGGATAGCCTAGACCGGCGAGACCGGCAGAGATGACCTGGCGAATTTCATCTAATAGAGCGCGAAAAGTCATTTTGCGTGGCTGTATCCAAGTATTTGAAGGCTACAAGGTCAATAGCGTCCACTAGGCCTCTCCCCTCTGTGCCCCTGACGACGTGTGTGGCCCTAGACTTCACATTATCTTCGGCATGATTCAAGGCAATACTACACCCACAGATGTCAAATAATGGTAGATCTGTTTCGCTATCACCTATCGCGACTGTTTCCTGAGGATCTAGATTTAAGATCTTTAGAGCTTCCAGGAGTCCTACGCCCTTATTGACACCTTTTTCATTTATATGATATGCGTACTTGCTGTCGCTAAGACTTAAATTGAGGTTATTTTCCTCCAGGATCTTGTTGCCTTCACGTATGTCAAAGGTTCTGCACAACACGACCTCTGTAAGTCTGTTAAAGACAGGCTTCATCTGAACACCGTCAATGTTCTCCTTCAATATTTCATAACCTTTCAAGCAGTTTTGTTTGTTAGCCAGGAGCGTGTGTTTATCAGGAGCTGTAGTTATTGCTCCGCCATTTTCTCCGACTGCAACGTGAGTTGTTCCGCTAAATACTGCAAGAACATACGCTTCAATCGACGCTCTTCCCGTGACATAAACTACTCTACAGCCAAGATATTCGAGATAACGCAGAGTGGCAACCCCATTTAAGTAAACCATCCCTCCACCATTTTCTGTTAGCGTGCCATCAATATCGACTGCAAAAGCCTTAACATCTTTCAGACTGATGCACACTCCACTATATCAAAATGGACTCTTCAGTTGCTCCTTCGATATCCACCGGTTCTGGAGAAATATTTCTCAGGTATAAGTGTAATGATCAGATAATCATGTAAAACCTACGTATTACCCTATCGCACAGCCTATTTGACCGGAACAGCCATAAAATCAGTTTGTTGGGTGGTTTTTTGCCAATTTGGACGCTGCAATCTCAAGCGTCGATCTGACAAAGACTTTTGTTTTTTAATGGTTATCTTGATTTTGAACCCAAACTTACCATTGTTATTCCATTTCTCTAGGTCTTTGACATCTCCTGAACCGACTAGCCTTTCTCCTTCCCTCGTGACAATTGTGAAGTCCGTTCGGTCTCCTTTCTTTATCGTTGAAATCTTTTCGTAGAAGTGATGCCAATCCAAAGGGTTTGCGACCAATGCCTGAACTACTAGAACATCGCCGACGACAACGTCCGTAATGTAACTTGACAACATTTCCAGGTCACATATTTTCGCGTACATCAAATCATAATCTACCTAATTGGGTATATAACTTTTCTAAAATAACTGTTTGTGTTGATAAGTAATCTAGTTAACAAGGAGAATTTAGAGAATTTCTCTCCGATTCTGGCCAAAAGATATGACTTCTTTAGTCAGTAACAGGCTTTCAATGGAAGTCATTTTGTCTCCTGTATCCTTATATATTAATCAAAAAAAGAAACCGGGGGCCCGTGGCCCAGCCAGGATAGGGTGCTAACCCCAGCAGCATAAGCCTCCGAAGCCAGTTGTCGTGGGATCGAAGCCCACCGGGCCCGCGTTAGACTGATGACGACAATAAACCATGGTCTAGGACGAGTCGTTTCCCAGAGTTAAGATTGAGGCATCGCTTAACTAACTCTCGTTATCATGAGGCCGAACCTTCAATAACACGATTCTAACCGAGGCATCATTTCAACCAATCCAGCTTCTAACGTCCTATCGCCTTGTAGGAATATTTATATGAGTTCCGCAAGCCTCATCGTGTGATTAGAGTTTGGCCAGTGTTGAGCTTGTTACAATTGAAGATCGAAAGAATTCTTTATTAAATAGACATGAGATGAGCGTAATCTTCAAGAATGCTGCAGGCAGAATCAAGAGAACTGAGGCTACCGAAATAATTGCGAAACAGAATAATGTCGAGAAGAAGGCGGTTATTCCGATTTCCATGGTATGCGGAAAAGGCAAGACCGATGTCCGCGCTGTGTTTTACATTTATACCGACGAAAAAGAAGCGATAAAACATCTCCCTCGATATAGATTATTAAGGAATTTGCCGAAGGAAGAAAGAAAAAAAATTATTGCTGATGAGAAAGCTGCGAAGCTAAAGGCGAAACAAGCAAGCGCTACCCAGTCGAAGGCGCGTGGACAAAGCGGGGGTAGGAGATAGCACGGCTGACAAGAAAAAACCTCTGAAAGGGGAGGTAGCAGTTTATAAGTTTTACGCGATAGAGGGTAATAGTGTCACGAGGAATAAGCGCGACTGCCCTAGATGCGGGAAAGGTGTGTTCATGGCGGAACATCGTGACAGGTACAGCTGTGGCAAATGTGGCTTCACCGAGTTTACAGAACATTCAAAAAGGGCAACAAAAAAACGCTGAGTATCATTGGTCGTGGCTATCCTGCCATGCTTGCGAATTCGTTATTTATAGTGCCTTTAGTTGAAACCCTGATGGTCGTGTCTATTTTCCCTCTGGTTCGAACATGTGTCTAACAATCTTAGAATCCAAGAGGATGAGAGAAGAAGGGATCTAAGATCACATCGTTGCTCTTGAAGCCGTTTCATAGGCAGCAATTTTTTCTTTTACTACATCGTCAACTTCAAGTGAAACCATTGATTCAAATGGTATTCTTATGATATTACAATCGATACGCACGTTTGTTACCGGAAGTCCTTTGTCTATCCATTCATTAATTGCTATTTTTTCCAAGCGTGGATCCTGGAATCCATCATTAAACTTGTTCGAGATATGCCGAATTAACGTAGGGTCAGAGCTAAAAACTACTCGGGCGTTCATTAATCGGTCATCGTCTGAGTATTTTTCTTCAAATAACGTAGTGGAGATCTCGTGTGACACGATATTCATCTTGATAATTCTCCTTACTAGTTCCAAGTAGTGTAAGAATTCGTGCGCTAGAATTGCATGGACTGTTCCGAGAAGTCCGTAAGCAACTAAAGGGGCTGTAATTTGTATCACTACCTGCAGTCTGTTGTTGAACCCTATTGTTGGAATAGTCCTCGCAAAGAAAACACCGACCTGGTCGTATTCTGCGGACGAGGAGACGAGTACTAGTTCTGGTAGAACATAATAATAGGGATATTTTAAACCTGATGCGTGTTCAATCCGGTTAATGCCATCCATAACGATATGAAATCGCTCTTCTATACGCCGATATATTTTCTCCGGGATTCGAGCTGAGCCGCGGGCATCCTCTATCAATCGTAATGGATCTAAAACCAATTAACTATTTTCACAACATAACTTCTCTCAAAAAAATGTTACTGCATATTTACGTCTGAAATATCGAACAATATACTTTCGCATTTATTCCCCACAATCTTGGAAACGTTTGGCGACGTGTTTTGTAGACCGCTAACAAATTTCTTTATCGCAAATCCGCCATCTGCCAACAGAGTAAGCTCAAAGCGATTATCTTTTATCTTTCGAGCTTCGACGGAATAGATCTTTTTTGTAATTATTTTATCTTTGTGTTGAAATTGTACCGTTGCGTTATTTAATAGGTTCAGGTCTTCGAGATTATTTTCAGTTATCGTATTCGCACTTTCCACAAGGATTTTTGTTTTGGTGAGGAATCGGATCGGCGATTGAGGAACGCATTTTGGTTTTGGCTCTATAACTGCATAGATTTCTGGAGTATCAATATTCAGATTATTTCTTAGGAACCTAACTTTTGGATCGGATAGACGCACGAAAAAAGGCCTACCCTCGCCTGAGACAAGACTATTCTGATCTTCGCTACCCACCCATGAAAATCTCGGAGCGTTGCTCTTCGTGAGACACATAATTTGATGCGCAATAATACCTTCAACACTCCGGTACCCAGATAGGCCTGAATTGTTACAAAATCCGCATCCTCTGCCTTCACACTGCGTACACTTAGTTTGCTTCTGAGGCAGGCCCCTCTGTTTTTTAATATAGTGGCCAGCAAGAGTTAATGTACGTGCCTTTGCGGCCACGTTGATTTCCATCCCGTTTCCGACGGCTACGCTTATCGAGACGTCTGGTAAGAGATAGTCGACTTTTTTCTTTGTAATGACTTCGAACTTACGTCTGAGTTCGTTTAAGAGCTGGTTTTTTATGCTTTCTTTTCCTCTGATTTTAAGCCGAGCTCTAAGTTGGTCTTCCCTTTCATAAATGTCTGGTGGAAGAATGGTTCCTATTAGGAACGTGTCGAATTCATAAACCTCCTTTACTGCCTCCTCGATGCGTCCAATTATGAAGTCTAATCTGTTCATTAGTCCGCAGCAGATAAAGCATCTATCGAAATCATCATTAGACAATCTGCCTCTGCCAACTGTAAGGTGACGACTAATACAATAGCTGCAGAGGTTGTAACGCTTTCTTAATTCTAGTTTAAGGGACTGACGCTGGTGAGCATTAACCAATACCGAATCTCCTTAGCATACCCTGCATTTGTCTACCTTTTGCTTGTTTCATCATGGTCCTAGAATTGGTATATTGTTTTATCAGCTCCTTGACGTCATGTTCGGTCATGCCTGAACCCCTTGCTACGCGCTTCCTCCGCGAATCGTTCATTATATCAGGGCTGCGTTTTTCGATCCTTGTCATGGATTGAATAATAAATCTCCATTTTTCCATTTTTTCTTGCAGCGCGTCAAGCTGGTCATCTTTCACCATTCCTGACAATCCCGGCAAGTTGTCAATTACATTCTTAAACCCCATTTTTCCCACGTTTTCCATCTGCGCGTAAAAATCTTCGATTGTCATTTTACCACCTAGAAGTCGTTTAGCCTGTCCTTCGTCCGCTTGCAACTCTAGGCTTTTTGCCATTTCTAGTAGGGCTTTGATGTCACCCATCCCCAATATTCTTCCCACGAAGTGGGTAGGTGAGAACTGTTCTAAGTCATCGATGCGTTCTCCAGTTCCTATAAACATCACGCGAGCACCGGTTGCGGCAGACGCCGCAATGACTCCCCCCCCCTTTGCGGTACCGTCGAGCTTGGTTATGACTATGCCTCCCACAGGCGCCGCCTCGTGGAATGCTTTTGCCTGATTATGTGCCTGCTGCCCAATTGTCCCATCGACTACAAGCAGCACAACATCGGGTTCGGAGACCTCGTACATGGTCTTCATTTCCTCCAACAGCCCTCTTTCTTCCTTGTGCCTGCCTGCCGTATCTATGATTATTACATCAAGAACCTGCTTCCTGAAATGATCTAGTCCTTTTCTTACAATACTCACGGCATCCTTATCTTCTTCATCACCGAACACATCCACGTTTACCTTACCGCAGTTCGTTTTCAATTGTGTCAGCGCACCAGGCCTCCAAGTGTCAGCCCCGATAACCGCTACGCGGTAGCCGTGTCTTGTCAACCACCTAGCTAGCTTGCCCGTGACGGTCGTTTTGCCGCTTCCTTGGATACCAAGCATCAACACAATATTTTGCTCTCCAGCCTTGAAAGATAGACCCTCATCCGGCAGGCGTTGGATTTTGTCGATGCTTTTGATCGTTTCGCCTGTATAACCCAGCAAATTTGCTAGCTCGCCATAAAGGATCGTAATAATATGATCTTTCCTCGAAAGTCCCTTCACAGGCTGTTCGTTTAGCGCACGAAGCTTCAGGTTATTGGTAATTGATAGGACTAACCTAACATTGACATCTGACTGTAATAATGCTCTTTGAACATCTTTACATAAAGATTCAATAATCTCCTCGTTTATATCAGAAGCTCCAACAATCTTTTTCAACGCGTTCCGAAGACCCGTACGCAAATTATCGAGCATAACTACTTTTCTACTAAGGCAACTTCCAGTATTTCAAAGATTCCCCGCTGACCGTCCCAGCGGATGTTGGCTTTCCTAACTTGCAATCTTTTGTAGAAAATCGGGCAGTCAATCACCAAGGTCTCCGCCTCGCCACCTTCGAAACTGACGCTGAAGCAATATTTTTGGCTCAAACGCTTCAATCTGTGTATTGCCTCTCGATCCAGAGAAATTCCCAACCACCCTTCGTCCAACCCCATCGCAGACACACTCACAATTTTGATATCAAAGTTCTTCTCAAGTAGAAGATCCATATACTCAGATTGCTGAATGTGCCAGAGAGGAGCAATCACACTTAAATTGTGTTTGCTACAAATTCTCTGAACTATGTCATTTTGAAACGTGCTGAAAATTCCCCCGTGAACAACGCCATGAATTTCGTGAAGTGATTTGACGGCAATTATCGCTTGTTCCAATGATTTCAATTCGTCTTCCTTTGTACCAGATCGTGCCGCGAATCCTAACGACGGGATGCACATCGCTTCCCCGAGATAGCTTGTCACCCAACTATTGGGATAATGGAACAACAAGCTTGCGTCTGTTTCCGGATGCATTGTTAACAAGCAAGATATATCGTGTCCCATTTCTTTTGCTTTAACTAACGCATAAGTACTATCTTTGCCTCCAGAATAAAGGGATAGCAATCTCATAGGATTGACACCATCCATTTGAAATTCATAACCATGTAGTTATTCTATCTCATGACATTAGGATGCCTCAGCACTCATAATCTTCATCACTACCAAACACGTCACATTAAACATCAGCCGGCTCTTCCTATTCTTCATTAGCACCCGTAACCAGCTTTGCTACATCTGTATAAATACAGATCGAACCGACAGTCAGCAATATCATGTAGCCCCGAGTTAGACAATGGTTTATGATTTTCGAGCACACATCGCATATTAAAAACCTGCAACTCCCTCCCATCATTTGAACATCCTAGACATGATTCAGATGCCTATTCCATTTGCCTCTTGATAGGCTCAATCCTGTAGCGCGTTTCACTCGGCTGTATTCAGGTAGTTAAAAAAACTATACTAATATTGGTTAGTAGCTATGGAGAATCCCGCGGGCAGGATTTACTCCAAATTAGCTAGTCACTAGCTTGTTTGAGCCTGCGACTCTTCGGTGTCTGTCTTTGTAGCCCGATAGGCTGTTTCACGTGGTCAGCTGTTAAGTCAGCCAACATCTACAGCCGAAAGCTCTACCAGGCTGAGCTACCGCGGGACATTTTCGTGTCGTGCGAACACTATATAACCGTGACTAGGCATTTGCGAAGGTGAACCGATTTTCCCCAAATCCCTCGCTTCACCTGCGCGTAGAGCTTCACAATCAGCAGTTAAGGATAGCGGCTATATCCTTACAAAAATAAGAAATAATGCTATCTGCTCCTGCGCGCTTCATTGCACAGATGGAAGTAACCTTCCATTCTTCCTCATTAATCCAATTGTTTGCAGCAGCAGATTTTATCATTGCGTATTCACCTGAGACATTTTGTGCAGCAATTGGAAATCTTAGCTTTTCTTTAATCATGGAAATTACATCTAAATACATCATCGCAGGCTTGACAATCACCATATCCGCCCCTTCGCGGATGTCGTTTTCGATTTCTCTGACAGACTCCCCTCGGTTTGTATATGGAACCTGATACGACGACTTGTCCAAGGACTTGTAATCACGTATTTGTTCAGAGAACGCCAAAGATCGGAATGGCGAGTACAGTGAAGAAAAATGTTTGGCCGAAACAGACAGAATTTTGATTTTATCATAACCATGATCGTCGAGGGAGGTTCTAATTGAACTAACTTGGCCATCCATCATTGACGATGGAGAAACCACATCTGCGCCTGCTTGCGCGTGGGTTACTGCAACTTCACAGAGCGCTCGTACCGTACTGTCATTGTCGATAAGATCGTTCAGGCTAGCTAATAACCCACAATGGCCTGATAAGTTATAGTGGCATAAGCATACATCAGTTATGATGTTAAGAGCATTCCCGAATTCCATTTTGAGTTTTCTCACAGTCTTCTGCACGATCCCGTTCTGATCCGACGCATGTGATCCTACAGCATCTCTTTCTGTGGGGACTCCAAATACAATTATCGAAGATATTCCAAGATTCATCAGTTCTAGGATCTGCGTAGTTGTTTCCTCAAGAGGAACGACTGAGATATCTGGCATGGAAGCGATTTTGCACCCCTCTTTTGCATGGTCTTTGACGAATAGGGGGCACACTAACTGTTTTTTATTAAGACCTACCGAATCGAGGAGCCTTCCTAATTCGCCTTTGTTGCGTTGGCCCTTCTGCAAAATCCTGAAGATAAATTGACTAAGCACATAAGAATCTTTTTGACTTTTTTGTTTTGATCCATAAACTTCTTAAAAGCAAGAAGAGGCAGTTCTAAACGTAACGATGCTGAAAGTAACGGTCGGTATTCCTAGTTTTAACGAGGAGGAGAATATTCTAAACCTACTTCAATCAGTCATTAAACAAAAGTCTGAGCATTTCGCAATTTGTGAGATAATTATCTCCGACGATTCATCAGACGATACCATTAGATTGATTGAGGAATTTGCCACCAATAATTCTGAAGCAGCTATAAAATGCCTGCACCATTCCTCTAGAATGGGCGTGGCAAATGCGTGGAATGAAATTTTTCAGAACGCAAAAGGTGATGTGATTGTAATGTTCGACGGCGATGTGATTCCTCATGAAGATTCTATTCGAGAAATGCTTGGAGCTTTAGAAGGGCGAGTAGTACTCAGCATATCTAATTCAGAGCCGACGAGGTCTGTCTCGGTGGCCGGGAGAGCAGCTACTTGTGTCTCCTCGTGGCTCAGATCTGTTAGAAATAAGAGGCTCTCTCAATACACAGCGATAGGACGAGGATTGTCGATTCGAACCAGCATTGCCAAGAAGATCGCAATACCGAGTGACATTATCGCAGTGGACCTATACCTTGAGTGCAAAGTGCTGGAATTCAAGTCCGATGTAGCGTATACTGACCGGTCTGTGGTTTACTTTTGTCCCCCAGGGACGATCGCAGATTTCAATTCACAGGTTCTGAGGTCTCTCAAAGGCCATAAACAAATACGACATTGTATCGAAAAGTTTAACATTCGACTTCCACTTGAGGTGGCCTTGCGTCAAACAGTGCGAGTATTCCTATCAGACCCGTTAGGCGCGCTCGCAGTTGCAGCTTGTTATTCACTTTTGCCTTATCACAAACACAGGCTGAAAGGGCTGGATTCTAGTAAATGGCATATAGCGCAGAGTACTAAAAGCACAAGAAACTTTTCGATTAATAATCCTCTTTCCTACACAGATATGAGACCCGCTCGAAGAAGTTTCAGGTAAAGTACCAAAGCTATAGATACTGAGTGGCTTGGATTATTATTATTCATGTACCTAAAAAAACGTCTTACCGAATGATCAAACAGAGGACGTGGTATGGTAATATATTTATCGCAGTCGTAGTATCAAAATTTGGTTGGCTGGTACAGGCACGAGCGTACAGGGATATATTTGTGCGCCTCATGAAAGGGAATCTGGCAGTCTTGTAGACATATGGTCGAACTCCCTGAACATACTGAGTATCTACTTTGTAACTGCGACATTTTCGAATGAAAGCATGTTATATTTCCCCAATAGGGCGAATCACTACATCCTTGCATCATATTCAAATGTCGATGATATTTCAGAATTGATTTGTAAGCAAAATCCTGGGAGATTGTCATTTATGTTAAGTCTGAGCGACGCACTCTTCGAACGCGAGGCAACGAATCTTAAGTATATATCAATGTATTTTACCAAGTATGTCTACGGAGATCCTGAGATCATAGATATTGCAAATATCATAGCTAAACGTGAGAGGGTGAAAAAACTGACCCTAGCGCACTTGCAGTTCCTAACGACAGAACAGCCAAAGTTCACATTTCCCTATTCAAGGAATGTAGTCGTTCTCGAAGTCGAGGGTGAAAAGACGCACCAAAGCGATCAAAAATATTGCGAACGTACGCGAAGAGATGTAGCGAGGAAAGGAATACCATTAACCAATCTCGTCAGTTTATCGATTTTGGATAAATTAAAGTGAGCAGAACCGTTAAATATGCTTCTTTTCCTCATTGCATGGAATTACATTGAGTAAGCCAATGGACCTGGGGAGCCTTAAAGTTGGCTCATACATTGTGATTGACGGCGAACCGTGTAGAATCGTTTCATATGATCACAGTAAACCTGGAAAACACGGTTCTGCTAAGGCCAGAGTCGCAGCTATCAGTGTATTTGACGGATCTAAGCACACCTTAGTTTCTCCAGTATCTGCAGGCGTTGAGGTTCCGCTAATAGATAAGAGGAACGGTCAAATCATCTCCATTTCAGGAAAAATCCTGCAGATTATGGATCTCGAGACCTTCGAGGTTTTTGAAACATCTGCTGTAGAACAAGATATCATTGATAAGGTTCGTCAAGGAGGAGAAGTCGAGTATTGGAAGGTTCTCGATAGGATTAAAGTAACACGGGTCAAGAGCTAACGTCGACCGCGCTTAACAATGATAACTTTTTTTACACCTTAAGAATAAAAAAACCTTTTATACTTTAATACGGGATCGGAGTTATGACAAGTAATCCGAAGGATTCAGTTCTAAAAATTGTTGCATTGGAAGTTCTCCAAAAGAACGGTGTGAATATAGAAAGGCTCAAAGAATTGATTACGAAAGGTGTAGGCGCAGAATTTGCAACGTACTATTACTACACGATATTAAGAATGCATTGTACAGGACTAGACGGTGAGGGTGTCAAGGAGATAGTAGAAGATGCCAGAATCGAGGATAGAAATCACTTTGAAGCAATGGTTCCAAGGCTATATGAGTTGGGCGGAAGCCTTCCAAGAGATATTAGGAAGTTTGCAGACCAATCCGGTTGTCCAGATGCGTATCTGCCAGATAACTGGCAAGATCTTAGTTCCATATTGAAAGTGCTTTTGGAGGCTGAGCAATGTGCGATAAGATCTTGGGGCGAGGTTTGCGATATGACGGCGGGTAAAGATCCAAGGACATATGACATAGCACAGGGGATAATGCAAGAGGAAATAGAGCACGAAGCATGGTTTATTGAGCTTCTCTCAAAAAGACCTTCAGGGCACTTTAGAAGAAAATTTGTAGGTCAGTCTCCCCACTCTGGAACTCACGGCAGCTAATCCAGCTGTGGCTTAAATTTATTTTTTGGCATTAATACCCATCTTTTCAGGCGGCTTCAGTATATTTTTATAATCTGTTTCCTTCCATATTCTCTGTATATGCGGAATCAGAGGAGAATAGGAGAGGCACTAATAATTGCTAGCGGAATTGGGATAACTGTTGTTGGATACGTGTTAGGCGTCTTCTTTGTATCTTACGGAGGACTAGCTATTGCATCGCTAGGTGTGGTTTCAATTTTTTGGCGGTAGAATCGTGCGAGTTACGCAGCTAGCTCATATTTTTTGCCAAATATTTTGGAAAGACAACCCTCTGATTCATTTCGCAAGCTACTATGCTGAAGTCTTTTTTCTTCAATCTGCTTTTCTAGCTGATGCAACCTGATTTTCTGGTCTCCGATATCCTGCGTGGTGTTCTTGATCTCTTCTTTCAATTCTAAATGGCTGCTGCCAAATTTTGCTTCTCTAGTTTGATAGAGAGTTTTGAGATAGTGGTGCCTAGTTTCGAACTTGCTCTTAAAATCTGGTAGGATCTTAATGAGATTGTCTATGTGACGCTCTACCTTGGTAGCGTCTTTGAGGCGTATTTTCTCATTGGAAAGTGCCTTTTGAATTTCCGTTAGAATATCAAGATATGGCGTTATCTCTGTTTCTGAGAAAATATTCCATGGTTCTACTGCTAACACTTTTAGCCGCTCGGATGTCTGCTTCGTAATGCCATATGAATACTTTGTAAATGCCCTCGATATAGGACTGAAAAGGCCGAGCAACTGCTTCTGCGCTTCTACTTCTTCATGTTCTACTTGCTTTATCTCTTTACCGATCCTAACCCCTTCGTGGAACTCTGCCGAGTTCTCAACTGTTAGCAGTCGGTTGCTCAATTCTTGGAGCCTCTTTTCTAATTGTATTACTTCCTTACGAGTATGTTCGACACGCTTTTCGTCAAGATATATAGAATTAATCCTATCTGATAACATGTTCAGACGCTCGGTACAATATAAGAACGGTCTTTGCTTGTTATCGAACTCTGTGAGAATAGAATTCACCTCTTTAGATAACGAGGAAAGTGTTTCAAACTCACCCTTTAACTTTCCTGCATACTTTTTGATAAAGACATTGAAAACCCTGTTGTGAGATGCGCTAACTTCTCTAAATCGATTAGTAATGGCTTCCAACCTTTGTTTGAACCTCATGGCCTCACCGTAAGATACAGGCGAAGGCAACTCTATTGATGACTCCCTCCTCAAACTCGAAACAACGGTTCTCTTCGATATTTCTACAATTGATTCAAATTTTGCTTCCTCGACCTTGATTTTCTCTCTCTCCAAATCATTCGCAAGCTTTTCTATCGTCTTCAACGATTTTGCAACGGCATCTCTAACTGAAGATAGGTCACTACGTAATTCCTCGACACTTCTAGATTCAATGGTTCCAATAAGTGACAACGCCTCTGAAATGAGCACATTCTTGGATGTCTGTAATTGATCACTTGTAATTTTTAATTCGGAGGAATCATCCGTTTTATTAAAAAGTCGAAATCGAGGGGTCGTTATCAAGCTGTTGATGAGGTGGTAAATAAACTGTTATGCTCCAGTTCAGGAGAGAGGTTGACACCAGTATTCTAAATACCAAATATTGTAATTCGCAGTTTTTCGACTCTAGTTAAATCTAGCCAGTATGGAAAACATTTAGTCCTCATTGTACACACAAATATGTCGGAACTGAGTTTCTACAATCGTCCATGAGTTAACTCATCTGATCCCATCTAACGGAATGCTTTTGAGATCAGGCCGTCTCGAGCATCAAGGTGTTATCCGAGCTTGTGATGGCCCTTCTTTTTCCTAGATGAGCTCTTGACATTGTCACTGAATGTGTCATTGCCACACAGACACAAAAATGCGTACGGACAGATAAGGGAGAACCAATCAGACGATTAGTACTGACAGTTCAAATATACAGGAATCCCCTGACACCCGAATCAACTTAACTACCGGATTTCAAAAAATCAGTCTGAGTGTCGACATCCTAGCAATAACCATTATCACAAATCTAGGATTTTACCTCGTCATAATTTGTTCTAAACTCTTAAAATTTGTTGTTATAGCCCGAAGGTCTGTATCGATCAGAATTTTACTTTTCATCTTGAATATGATATTTTCATTGTAGGCATCACCAATTTGAGAGAAAACTAAACCATCTATACCGGATAATATTTTTTCGACCATCTTCGGCTCCTGTGTCCCGATTACATATCGGGAGTGAGATTCCGAAAAAAGCAAGCTATCTATACTATAGCAAGAATTTGGTATCTTATCGATGAAAATGTTAAAACCTACTCCTCCCAAAATTGCCATTTCAGAAATAGCCACTGCAACTCCGCCCTTGGAGCAATCATGAACACAACTCACCGCATTCTTGCCGATGAGTTGCAGTGTACTTCTAAGATTCAACCTATCAATATTCATGTCGACCTTAGCAACATTGCCTCCTGTTATGCGGTGCACATACTCGTAATATTCTGAACCACCGGTTTCGTTAGCCGTAGTTCCAACAATAAAAATAGCATCTCCATCTTTTAAAGAGGACTGCGTAATCAATCGTTTTTCTTCAATAAGGCCGATCGCGCCTATGACTGGGGTCGGTTTAATGGGTCCTTTAGAAGTTTCGTTATAGAAGCTCACTTTGCCTCCGACCACTGGGATCTTCATGAATTTGCAATAGTTATTTATTGCACTAACCGCCCTGCGGAAACTCCAAAATACTTCAGGGTTCTCAGGACTGCCGAACTGCAGGTGATCAATTATTCCAATAGGATATGCGCCGGTACAAGCCACATTTCGACATGCTTCTGAAAGGCATCCCAGCGTTCCATGATAAGGATCGATGTAACATTGTTTAGAATTTCCATCTAGTTTGACTGAAATAAACTTGCCATTATCCAACCTGAGAACGGATGCGTCTGCATATCCAGGCTTAAGCATGGTTCGCAATCCTACTTCATGATCGTACTGACGATAAATCCATTCCTTGCTCGCAATACTCGGATTGGATAGCATTGAGAGTAACACTCTTGTTAAATTTGAAGGGGTGACTGGCGGTGCGAAATCAAGCCTTAACGTAGTTAGGTAGGCTGGGCGTTTAGATAATCTCCTAGCCAAAGGCGCGTTCGCGACTATGTTTGAAGGCATATTCGCAACAATTTTTTCGTTGCATCTAATCACCAGGTTGTGATGGTCCTTGATTTTCCCCAATATCACATACTTGAGTTCGTATTTATCAAAGATCCGTCGTATATTATCGATTTTTAAATGGTCAATAATTATCAGCATTCGTTCTTGAGATTCAGACAACATTAATTCTAGAGGTGACATTCCCTTCTCTTTGACATGGACCTCACTTAGCTCGATATCAAAGCCTTTTTCTAAATTATCCGACATTTCTGACAAACAACAAGACAAACCTCCCCCTCCAAGATCTTTGAGCGCTTTAATAGCACCCTCTTCGACAGCCTCGGTTATTGCTTCAATAAGCAATTTTTCTAGAAATGGATCCGGAATTTGGACTGCCGATCTATTGTGATTGAGGTATGTCTTTGAAGCAAAAGCGGCTCCGCGAATTCCATCTCTTCCAGTCGGGCCACCAACTAGAATAATCAAGTCATCATAATTTGCCCTGTTTCGAACAATAGAGTCGCGGCGACCAAAGCCGATTGAGGCTACGTCTACAAGACAATAATTGATAAAAGAGGGGTCAAATTCGATTTCTCCTGCGACAGTGGGGACACCAATGCAATTCCCATAGTCGCCGATCCCTCTGACAACATGTCTGAATAGCCATTCTGAGTTGGAGCTACCATCTTCATTATCCTCTTTGTGTAGAGGTGCAAATCTAAGGGCGTCGAGGAGTGCTATCGGTCGAGTTCCAGTGGAAATAATGTCTCGTATCACGCCACCCACCCCAGTAGCCGCACCTCCGTAAGGATCGACCGCTGAGGGATGGTTATGACTCTCAATATGTACTGTTATTACGTAACCACCACCTACGTCCAGCACAGCGGCATCGTAGCCTGGACCAACTACAACGTGCTTCCCTTTACTAGGGAGCTTTTTAATGAATCTCTTCGACGACTTATATGAACAATGTTCGGACCACTCTGCTGCGACAATTTCCTTTTCGGTCTTGTTTGGTTCACGATTTAATTTGTACGCAAGATATCTCGACTCCTCTTTTGTTAGGGCAGCCATAACGATCTCAAACCATTTTACTTGTGCCGCAGATAAGTCGAAAGGCATCGGAAGATCATCGAAGCTTCGTCAAAAGTTCGGTTAACAGGTGCCCTTTCGGGATGAGGCATGATCCCCATTACGTTGCCTTCTTCATTGCAGACGGCTGCGATGTTATCTACGGAACCGTTCGGATCGTCCTTAAAATATCGGAACACAACCTGGTTATTCTTTAAAATGGATTTTAAAAGTCGACCATCTGCAACGTACCTTCCCTCGCCATGGGCAATCGGAATCTTGAACGTTTGATTCCTCTTGAATAACGACGTGAATGGCGTATTGTTGTTATCCACCTGTATGGTTGTCCACCGGCATACAAATGAAAGAGAATTATTCATAATTAACGCTCCTGGAAGCAGGCCACACTCAACTAGAATTTGAAAACCGTTGCAGATGCCAAGGATTGTCCGTCCATCCTTTGCCATCTTCTTCAATTCGATTGCAACAGGAGTATGTGCGGCTATGACACCTGCGCGAAGACGATCACCATATGCAAAACCGCCGGGAATTATGACGGAATCATATGTTCCCAGATTGCTATCTGTGTGCCACACAAGGTCGGCCTGGATCTTCAACACATTATTAAGGATATAGTGAACATCCCGATCGCAATTACTGCCGGGGAAAACAACGATCCCAATTCCTGCCATACGTTGAGATGAATATGAGCCTTCCTGGTGCCTATTAAGATTCTCATTAGAGATAGGTTTCGTAGCTATCATTGTGCCAACAGGCCACTTCTTCCATTGCTCTTCCCGCCTGATCTGTCCTATCATGCGTTTTACAAAGTTTTTATTCTAAGGCCAAGCGAATAAACTATGAAGAAAGAAGTTGTCAGAGACATAATGACAAGGCACGTTGTTAGCATCGCCGAAGCAAGTACCGCCTTGGAAGCGGCTAAGCTTATGACGGAGAAGTCTATCAGCTCTTTAATCGTTACAAAGGATGATTATCCCATCGGGATTCTCACGGAAAACGACTTCGTTAAAAAGATTTGCATAAAAGAGTTGCAACCGTCAAATGTAAAAGTCGGGGATATTATGTCAAAAATTAGAACCTATGCAGATCCCGAGACCCCCATCGAAGTCGCCGTCCAACGCATGATAAATCATAAGATTCACCGATTGCCTGTTATGGTCGGTGGAAACGTTATCGGCATTATCACCGTCACTGATTTAGCAGAACACCTGAGGACGATATTATTAATTAGAGGAGGATTGGAGGGTCAAACTCTCCTTTCATAGCTGACAGAATCAAATAATAACCTCGTTCCTACTTGGTCATGCTATCGGCCTTCCCTAACATTGCCTTCACGGAACAGTTACTAATAACCGGATTGAAAATTCGGAGTTCTTTGCACATTTTGCGAACGCTCTCCTCCGCTACACTTTTGGATTTTGCCGTGATAATCATTTTCAGGTTTTTGGTGGACCTTACCGACTTAATATTCGAGTATCCCCCTTTAACAACCAAGTCTCGAAGTATCGTCTCGCCCTCAGGATCACTTACATATGGTTTATTCTCGATAGTGACCAAAACCAGAAAATCGAATAGATTAGATTTCGTCATGAGCACACTTGGTCCTTAGACAAACGCAGGAGTTATTACCGAAAGTATTAATTAAATATTTGAACGAATCTGATTACGAATGTTCTTGCGGTCATGTAGCTCAGCCTGGTTAGAGCGAAGGTTTTGTAAACCTTAGGTCGTGGGTTCGAATCCCACCATGACCTCATAATTAGTATTGAGGTACTGAAGTCATACAATTTTCAAAAAAATCTCCGCGGTATCATCCGATTATGTTTTATTTCCGAGCTCGACAAAGGTGATTATGAGATTAATTCGCAAGGGCAAAGTTAAAGATATTTATCAATTGGACAATGGTAATTTGCTGTTCCATTTTTCAGATCGAGTTTCAGCGTTCGATGTACAAATGGCGAACATAGTACCTGGGAAAGGGGAAGTCTTGTGCAAATTCGGCGAATTTTGGTTTGACTCACTTAACACTGAACATCACATGGTTAGAGTTCACAACAAAACCAAGATGGAGGTCAAACGAATGGAGATGATACCACTAGAATGCGTAGTAAGAGGTTATCTGTATGGAAGTTTGTTTGAACGCCTTCGCAAATCCACAGACAATCGTACTCTTTTTTCAGACAAGATCCCACCAATTAAGGCATCTCGATTACCGAATCCTGTTTTCGATCCAGCGACAAAATCAGACGAGCACGATGTCCCCGTGACAAGAGACGATGCTCTAAGTTCTGGACTCATTTCCGACAGCGATTTTGACTATCTGGAGCAGACTTCAATATCTTTATACAATAAGATGAGCGACATAGCTGAAAAAAGAGGGTTCATCATTGCAGATGTTAAGTTTGAATTCGGCAGGGATTCAGCAAACGGTGATATCATACTAGGCGACTCCATAGGACCGGATGAATTTCGTTTATGGTTACGATCTGGTTATGCGCCGGGGAGAGATCAGGAGAGCTTCGATAAGCAGCTACTGAGGGACTGGCTTGTAAGAACTGGTTTCAAGGATAATGTTGATAATTCCATAAGGGATGGGGGAAAAATTGTAGGTCCTGTAATCCCCTCCGAGTTATTAGGCCAGCTAACTAGAAGATATGTATGGGCCTACGAGCAGATCACGGGGAATAAGATCAAAGACTAGGGATACCGTTTGTTGAAGCTACACTCAAGAATCGTACCTAATTACTCTATTCTTATCCTCAATAATCCTTGGATATCCGGTTTCCCTAATAATTGTACTATGTCGCTAGGGATCTCGGAGGAAGCCTTGTTGCAGGTAATTGCAACTGTTCTAGGGCATACAAAGTCTGATTTACGAATAACTATGTCATGATGGTTTAGTAGAGATAGACGCGAATTACTCCTCGCGTCAATTGCGAAGGATAAATCTCTCACTTCAATCTCTATTTTTACAACCAAATCTGCTTGCTGAAGCAAGCGCTTCAACGTCGGGTTCAAATCTCTACACGCTTTGTTTGCGTTGACGCCTATGATGCAATCCCCCCTCAAGCTAAGTGTTGGAGCTTTAGTTATCTCAATCGTCTTCTTGTGGGTACTGCGCACATTGGGGTGGCCATAAAAGATTATCTCGTCTTGAACCATGCCCGCTTAGAAATAACCCCTGATAAGAATAGAAATATTGAAGGTAAATTTAAATTAAACATTACGAAGTAGTTAAAAATGAATTGTTACCAGCAGCAGCGGGTTATGATAGGGCGATTACAGTATTTTCACCGGATGGTAGACTTTATCAAGTTGAATATGCAATCGAGACAGTAAGACGAGGGACACTGGCCATTGGAATAAAAAGTAAAGAGGGGGTCCTCCTGGCAGTCGAGGAAAAGGCAAGAAAGTTACAGATATCAAATGTAACTCAAAAAATATTTCAGGTTGACGATCATATAGGAGTAGCTGCGGCTGGTTACATTCCTGATGCTAGGACACAGGTCGACCACGCCAGGTTTTTTGCGCAGAGTAACAGGCTGATATATGATGAGCCAGTCGATGTGGAGGGCGTAGCCAAAAACATTGCGGACATGGCGCAGCAGTTCACGCAGTATGCTGGGGTTAGACCCTTTGGCGTTGCGCTCATCCTTGCCGGCGTCGACAAAAGTGGTGCTGCTCTTTATTTGACCGATCCAAGTGGAACCTATATAGGTTATGACGCCGTCGCAATCGGTGCAGGCAGCGACCAGGTGACTGAATTTCTAGAAAAAAGCTACAAGGATAATATGTCGATGGAAGAAGGTGGTGCTCTCGCATTGGAGTCTATTTCTCTCGTAAGTGAAGAGAAAACAGGTACGAGACACGTCAAAATGGCAATAATAGCTAATGATTCTAAAACCATGAGAAAAGTCGAAGAAGAAGAGATTGAAAAATATGCCGCAATGGCCAAAGGCAAACCGGCCAATAAGGGTGCCTAGTCGGTTTAAATGAGATTTTCTTCAAGTTGAAAATGTATGCCTATTCACATAGGAGACAAAGCCCCGAATCTAATTGTATCCGAAACCTACCAACATCGATAGGGAAACTGGAAATGTAATGCTCGTTGAAGTCTTTCAGGTGAATTGTCCAGGCTGTTTCATACACGGAATTCCGCAAGTAGTGGAGATGCATAGTAAATATTACCAGCATGGACTGAGTTTTGGGGATTGCTACCTCTTTTGAGGAATAACCTCCCTTTGCTGCTTGCATCCGGCGAGGTAGTAGGCGAGACACGAAAGGTTTTGGGGCAGTACGGCTACTTAGAAGCAGGAAACAAATTAGGCAATAAGATTCCACATAGCCAGAACCCGTGTCCCGCTGCTAACGATAGTCAAAGCCCTTTCACTGATACCAAGCTTATGGATTTTGAAGCAAAGCTTACAGATTTCAGGTCTTATAACGAAACAGTGAAGAAATCCATCTTTGAGCAAGCAAAACATTACCGCGAATCAAAGAAATTTTCAGCAAAAACTTTTGGCGAGTATAGTCCGTATGGGACCCAGTCCGCTATCGTCCTAGATAGAAATGGGGTTTATATCACACGTTTTTTGGTTCGATCGGCTTTCTTGAGAGCGCAATAAAGCAGTTGCTGAATGAGTGGTCTAAGTTTTCCCAATCTTTGGATAGCCATTCCTGATTCTTCACTCTCAGATGAGCAAACAAAGAGGGACAAGACGATAAAAATATGCCAATTAGCCCGAGCCTGTTCTATATTTCGTGTAAAAAAAGTCTACATATATCATGACAAGACAACAAATATCGCTAAAGAAGATCTTTTGCTCTTAAAGACGGTCTTACGTTACCTCGATACTCCACAATACCTGAGAAAATTATTGTATCCTCTTTCAGACAAGCTAGAATATGCAGGTCTTCTGCATCCTATCAACGCACCTCACCATCGCGAGCTAGAAAGAATCAGAGATGTAAAGCTTGGAGACGTGCGGGTCGGAGTAATTCTAAAGGTCAGAGGCAAGTTGCATGTGGATGTAGGTCTAAACAGTCTTGTCAGTTACGAAGGATCAGGTTTTCACGGAAAAAAGATCAATGTAAAAATCATCTCCACCCAACCGTCGCTAAAAGGCAAGGAGGCCACAGATTATGACATTAAAGATCACTATTGGGGATATGTGGTACAGGAAACGTACAGTCTTAATAAATTATTAGAGTCAACTTCGAATACTCAGATTATTATTACCTCCAAAAAAGGCGGTTATGTCAAGGATAATGAGGCTAAAATTTTGGCAAGCCTTAAATCATTTATGAATTTATTGATAGTATTCGGGACCCCAAAAAAAGGGGTAGACGAAATACTGGCCTCGGAAGGTCGCCGTATTGATGCATTCGAATTTGTACTGAATATGTTTCCTTTTCAGGGAACTAAGACAATTAGATTGGAAGAAGCAATATTGGGATCGCTTGCTATCTTCAATCATTTTCTTTCAAAGTAGATTATCGAAAATTACGTTTTTGTCATCTACTCTTCTTTTTGAGCGGGCGTGAAGGTAGACAGGGCTTCGATTAGTAGATTATCATAAACATAAACCGGGAATATGATTATTAAAGGGCAGGCGCAGTCTTGGTCTATATGGGCCACCGTAAGTACAGCGCTCCGAGACGAGGTAGCATTGCCTTCAGGCCGAGGGCTAGAGCTAAAAGCATCGAATCGAGGATCCGAAGCTGGCCTCAGAGCACAGAAGAGAAATCAAACCTAACTGGTTTTGCTGGTTTTAAGGCAGGAGTGATACACGTTCTAACTATTGACGATCGAGAGAAAACTCCAAACTTTGGCAAGCATTTTTTAAATCCTAGTACAGTCGTAGTTACCCCGCCAATAAGAATAATTGGTATTCGCGCTTATAGCGAGAATCAAAATGGAAAACATGTCATTTTTGATGTTTATTCAAAAGATCTACCGAAAGATCTTCGTCGCAAATTTACTCCCAATTTTGACGAAGAAAAACTTGTGAACTCTGAATCGAAACTTGATAGGGCTGTCTCTATCGTCGCTTTGGTTTCGGTTTTGCCGCGTGACGCCAATCTATCACAAAAGAAGCCATTTGTCTTCGAAATTGCTGTAACAGGAAAAGATGTCAAATCTAGATACGATTACTTAAAAACCATACTGGGCAAAGAAATTCGAGTGAGTGACATTTTCCAGGTAGGTCAGTACATCGACGTTTCTGCTATCACTAGGGGCAAGGGTATTGAAGGTCCTATTACGAGATTTGGAGTAAAGAGAAAACAACACAAGTCTAGAAAGAGCGTGCGAGCTGTAGGCACTTTAGGTCCTATCTCGCCTGCAGTCGTAATGTATACAGTTCCGAGACAGGGTCAAAGAGGTTTCCATCAGCGAACAGAATACAATAAACGAATCCTTATGATATCCAATACAGAGAAGAACGCCGCGGATCATATTAATCCAGGTGGCGGTTTCAAGCATTTCGGACTGGTAAATGGCGATTACATAGTTGTGAAAGGTTCGATTCCTGGCGTCCCTAAGAGACTTATCAAAATGAGACAGCCGATACGCAATTTCCAGAAAAAGATCTTCGAACCAAAAGTACTAGAGGTAGTCGTCCAATGAGTTTGAACGTCGGGGTACTTGGTCTTGACGGTCGCAAGACGGATACAACCCTGTTGCCAGCAGTCTTTAAGAGCGCCTACAGACCCGATGTCATACACAAGGTCTATGTGAACTTGTTGTCACACGGCTACCAGAGACAGGGTCGCTATCCTGCTGCAGGCGAGATTGTAAGTGCCGAGTCCCGCAACACAGGTCTTGGAATGGCAAGAATTGCGAGAGCTCGAGGCGAAGGTTTTCCAAGAGCAGGACAGGCGGCGGGAGTCGCGGGGGTGAGACATGGTAGAGTAGCGCATCCACCGGAATCTTGGAAAAAAATCTACAAAAAGATTAATAAGAAAGAGAAATATCTGGCACTACGTTCGGCTATCGCAGCCACTGCGAGAAAAGATTTGATAGAGCAACGTGGACACAAGGTAGGAAGCGTTTCAAATTTTCCTGTTGTTGTCTCTAACGATATTGAATCAGTTTCAAAGGCAAAGGATCTAAAAAATATCTTAATTACATTGGGCTTGAGTGAAGACCTAAGCAGAGCAATTTCATCACGCAAGGTCAGATCAGGCTTAGCCAGACGCAGGGGGCGCAAAAACCGTGTGGGCTATAGTGCATTGGTTGTTACAGGGAGTGAAAGGGACAAGATTTGCCAGGTTTCAGGTTCTCTCCCAGGAGTCCACATAAAAGGTGTGAGACAATTAAGCGTCCTAGACTTAGTTCCAGGGTCCAAACAAATTAGGCTGACAATATTCTCTCAAAATGCTATTGATAAATTGAAGGACGTTAGACCAGTGAAGTCTGTAGTGAGTGAGATGGGTCCATATGAGTAGTAATCGCGTCAGACCGCTGGAAAACATGAGCGCTGAAGAAGCTAGAAGGATAATTATCAAACCCTACATCACTGAAAAAGCATTCAATCTAATAGAAGGCCAGAATATGATAATATTCATAGTAGATCACCAAGCAACAAAGAAGCACATCAAGGCTGCATTGAAGAGTCTTTACGAAATAGATGCACAGGATATTAATACACTCAGGAGTATTCGAGGCAAGAAAGCAATAGTGAAATTCGCCGCACCGGAAGGAGCAAGGGACCTTGCTACAAGTTTGGGTCTTGTGTAGCATCCTCTGGTCTCGTTAGATTTAAAAGTAGCAGACAGGTGGCAGACTTAGTTGGTTCGGGAATTCAAATTCAAAGGCTATTCGCCTGAGCAATTACAAACGTTATCAATTGAAGCATTAATTCCACTTTTAAATGCACGTGTTCGAAGATCCCTTGATAAGCGAGTCGGAAAATACATGAACGATGCAAAGAGAAAATTACGTGAAGAGATAAAATTAGCACGAGAAGGTAAGCTCAAAGGGGAATTAAAGACTCATGTTCGTGATATGATTATTTTGCCTGACATGATAGGGCTGAGTGTTAAAGTTCACAATGGGAAAGAATTTTTTGCAGTTAACATAAGGCCGGAAATGATAGGACATTATCTTGGCGAATATGCGATAACTAATAGAAGAGTGCAACATGGCGCTCCTGGCGTCGGAGCTTCCAGATCCTCGCTCTACGTACCACTTAAGTGATCTTACATGCCAAATTATTCGTACGCCTTTCAGCAATTTGACAAAACCAAGCACGTGAGGGCTGCTCTAAGAGAAAAAAACATTTCCCCAAAACACTCAAGAGAGGTCGCTCTAGCAATTAAGGGATCTTCAATCGAGAAAGCACGGGAGTTTTTGGAAAACGTTATCGCCAAGAGGCTTGCAGTTCCATATAGACGGTACAACAACGAGGTGGCCCATAGATCAAACATACAAGATGGTTTTTTTGCAGGTAGGTTTCCGCAAAAAACCGCTAAAGAATACTTGAAACTTCTTGATAATCTGGAATCCAATGCTGAATACAAGGGTATGGACCTTGATAGACTCAGAATTGTAAGTGCCGTCGTGCACAGAGGGACAAAACTTGAACGATTTACTCCGAGGGCAATGGGAAGAGCAAGCCCAAAAATCGGTATGCTAGTCCATATAGAATTGGTAGCAAAGGAAGGTTTAGCATAATATTGAGCGCCGTTAAGAACGTGATGAAAAATAACTTCCGCAACCTCGAGTTAGATGAATACTTGGCCTCGACGCTGAAGGACGCAGGCTACGGAGACGTAGAGGTTCAGAAAACACCTATAGGGACTAGGATAACGCTATATGTTACAAGACCTGGTCTAGTTATTGGTAGAAAGGGAACAGGTATTAAAGACCTGACGACTAGACTTGAGGAGAAATTTGGTTTGACGAATCCACAAATATCTGTCCTTGAAGTGTCTGTTCCTGAACTGAATCCAAAAATTATGTGCAATAGGATTGCTCAGTTAATAGAGAGGGGTACCGCCTTTCGAAGGGCAGCCATGTGGTCAATGAATACGATTATGAATGCTGGAGCGCTAGGGGTGGAGGTAGCGATCGCGGGAAAACTTCGAAGCGAACGTGCTCACTTTGAAAAACACTCCTCCGGAGTGATGCCCAAAAGCGGCCATCTTGCTGAACAAATTGTTCGGATCGGAATTACTTCGGTTTTGACAAAAATGGGGCTGATGGGCATACAATTAAGGATTGCGTTGAAAAGTGAACTTCCGCAAGAGTTCGAATTCTCCGAATCCTCCACGCAGTATGATTCAGCGCAATCTCAAATTCCTGCTGACGTAGGTGCAGAACAAAGTACGACCACTTCTACGTCTGCAGGAGATGTTGCCTCCAAGCCTAGACAAACAGATGGGGAAACAATAGTAGCTCCGGGAAATACAAATGGCCAGACTTAGACTAAAAACCCTACGGGAAATGAACGATCCCGATCTGACCGACAAATTGTCCGAATTAAACGCGGATTTAGCAAAACTTAGAGCCGAAGGCGCGAAAGGCACCCTAAAAAAACAGACCGGGGATATACGTTGGATTCGTAGGGATATTGCTCGGATAATGACTATTCTTAATGAAAGAGGTTCTAATAAAAAGCATGATAACGCCTAAGAATATTCTCTCACACGAGCTCATCGGTCTTCGTGCAACCGTCATAACCAGCCCCCAACCCACGATCTTTGGCTTGTCCGGAACTATTATCTTCGAAACCAAAAATATGCTTACATTAAGGACAAGTGCAGGACCGAAGAAGATATCAAAAATCTCAGCAGAGAAGATGAGAGTGCTCCTCCCCTCCAGCGCTTGCTTTATAAGAGGTCCATCTCTTATCGGAAGACCAGAAGATCGTGTCGCGCGTACTCACTGAGTTGAATAGAATTGGCTAGGAATTTTGGCATTGCAGTTACTCCTCCACGGAAAGATTGTGCTGACCTCCGATGTCCTTTTCACGGTAGACTTTCTGTAAGGGGGAAGCTTTTATCTGGAATAGTTGTTAGTGCTAAGGCAAAGAATATGGTTGTCGTTTCAAGAGAATTTCCACATCAAGTGGCCAAATATCAGCGTTATGAAAGAAGTAGATCAAGAGTACATGCATATCTTCCAGAATGCATTGATGTCACAGAGGGTGACGAAATAACAATTGCTGAATGCAGACCATTATCGAAGACTGTTTCGTTTGTCGTAATCGAGGGAATCAAAGGAATTGGCACCTAAGACAAGGGCAGTTTCAGCCAAAGGAGTTGAAGAATTTCGGCCGTACATCACAAGGGTTCTCCCAATAACAGCAGAATTAGTTTGTGCGGATAACACAGGGGCGAAGGTCTTGCGTATAGCACAAGTTGGCAGATACAAGGGTAGACATTCAAGACTGCCTGCAGGCGCAGTAGGCGACTTGGTCACGGTGACCGTGAAAAAGGGCGCCGCCGAGCTACGCAAGCAGATATTCGGAGCTGTGATCATTAGGCAAAAGTATGCCATCAAGAGGCTCAACGGCGTTCGCTTATCATTCGAGGATAACGCTGCAGTTTTAGTAACACCGGAAGGCGAAATCAAGGGAACCGACATAAAGGGTCCAGTCGCTGCTGAAGCCGCTGAAAAATGGCCAAGGATAGCGAACCTTGCGTCACTTATAGTCTGAGCGCGATTAAATTATGACAAAAATAAATCCAAAACTTTTGCATGTTCCGAGTCACTTAAGAGACTCCAGGATAGGTTCAACGCTTTCAGACAATCTGCGCGAACAGTATGGTAGTAGAAGTTGCAGACTAGTAAAGGGAGACAGCGTTAGAGTTCTCCGTGGTGAATACTCCGGAATAGAAGGAAAAGTGGAGAAGGTTAACACACAGAAAGGAACATTATCAATCGAAGGGATCCAACGCGAGAAAGTGAAAGGCGGAAATGTGAAGGTTCAGATCCATTCGTCAAATTTGATTATAACTGGACTGAATCTGGATGACAAATACAGGAAGAATAAGCTCCAACGCAATCTGAACCTTAGCAAAGAGAGCACAGATTCCAAGCATACTCCGAAAACGCAAAAACAGGAGGCAAAAGCATAATGGGTAAGAAGGGAGGAGACACTAGACTAAAGCGACAACTGGCACCCAGATTCTGGAATATTCGAAGGAAGCAGAGTCAATTCGTGCTCAAGGCTTCACCCGGTCCGCATAGAAAACACGGGTCATACCCTCTTGGAATAATTCTCAGAGATGTGCTAAGCGTGTCAACTACTATGCATGAAGCTAAAACAATCGTCTCAGCAGGGAAAGTAAAAGTAGATGGAATACAGAGAAGGGATGTAAAATTTCCCGTGGGCCTGATGGACGTGATCGAACTGACCCCTACAGGACAATCCTACCGCTTCATTCCGAAAGACTCTAAATTGTTGGTTCCAGTTGAGATACCAGATGCCGAAAAAATGTTAAAGTTTGTTAAAGTTTCCAGTAAGGTCAGAACGAAAGGCAGCAAGCTACAATACGGCTTTCACGATGGAAAGACCATGATTAGCGAGCAACCGCTATCGGTAGGAGATACTTGTCTGTTGGACTTTCAGAATTTCACAATCAAAAACACAGTCAGATTCGAAAAAGGAAATTTAGGGCTGATCACAAGCGGGGATAATGCAGGTAGCTTTGGAACAATAGAAGATATCAAAGATGGACTATTTTCACTCCCAAAGCGTGTGATTCTGGCGTTGGGGAGCAGATCAGTCGAACTACCCACTGATATCGTCATGGCTGTTGGCTTGGAAGCTCCGCTAATCAAGGTGAATTAGTTAGTTTGAATCAAAGCTCAGCTGAAGTTACTACCAATCCCATGACAAGGATTATCGTTGGCAAGGTAGTCGTCAATATTGGGGTAGGAAAATCAGGAGAACCTTTAGAAAAAGCTAAACGTGGGCTAGAAGAGTTAACGGGGCAAAGGCCGACAGTGCGAGGAGCCAAAAATAGCGTTCGAGATTTTGGCATTCATAAAGGTGAGCCTATTGCTGCCATGGTGACTCTTAGACGTGACGCAGCTCTTCAGTTCCTGCAACGTACAATGGCGGCAAAGAGGAATAGCCTCAAGGCGTCTTCTTTCGATAACTTCGGAAATTTGTCTATGGGGATTCATGAACACATTGATCTCCCGGACACTAAATACAATCCAGATATAGGTATCTTTGGCATGGATGTCAGTATCGCACTTACTAGGCCAGGATACACTATTGCAAAGAAAAGAGTTCATAGGAATATTGGTAAGGGACACAGGATAACAAAGGATGATGCGATTCAATTCTTTCAAAAACAGTTCGGGGCCGAGATAATATGATAACACCTAAACCCCGAGACTATTCGGAAACGGGAAGGAAAAAACTTGCGCATGGGAAAGGAACTAGGTGGTGTAAAAGATGTGGTTCATATACGGGCCTTATTCAACAGTACGATCTAATGCTTTGCCGGCAATGTTTTAGGGAAGTAGCTCTCAGCTTGGGCTTCAATAAATATGAGTAAGTCGGGTGATTAGGAGATGCCAGCACTAAATGTTTTGTCCAATCTGTTTACTACGATATATAACAATGAATCTCGAAGAAAGAAGGAGTGCATAGTCATTCCCGCGTCAAGGTTTTCGAGCGACATCCTGCGTGTAATGCAGAAGCATCAGTATATTGGCGAATTCGAACAAATCGACGACGGAAGGGCAGGGAAATTCAGAATTCAGTTACTGGCAAGGATTAACAAGTGTGGAATCATAACCCCCCGTTTCAGTGTAAGGAAAAACAGCTATCTAAATTGGGAAAGACGATTTCTGCCTGCGTATAACATGGGTTTAATTCTTGTATCTACTAGCGCTGGTATACTATCTCATCACGAAGCCCAAGAACAAGGGATAGGGGGGGTCTTAATTGGTTATATCTTCTGAAGAAGAGATTAAAGCAGAAATTCAAATACCTGAGAATGTAAAAGCAGAAATTCTTGACAATGTAATTATTGTCGAGGGCAGACTAGGAAAACTGAAAAAGAACATTATGAGGATACCGGTTGTTGTACTCGTTCAAGACAAGACGATTGTGATACGACCTTATGGAAGGAGAAAGAAAGACCTTGCAATAACAAATACGGTCAGAAGCATAATACGAAATATGTTAACTGGGGTAGAGAAGGGCTTTACATACAAGCTAAAAATAGTATCGGCTCATTTTCCGATGTCAGTGAAACTAAGAGGAGACAAAGTCAATATAGAAAACTATTTCGGTGAAAGGTCACCACGTACATCTCAAATAGTGGGAAAAGCTACAAAGGTTACAGTCGTTGGCGAGGATGTGCTTGTGCAAGGTCCAAGTTTGGAGGACGTCTCACAGACTGCTGCGAATATAGAGCTATCAACAAAGATGAAAGGGAAAGACCAAAGGGTTTTTCTTGACGGTTTATACATATATTCAAAAGAAAAAGGAATTTAGCTCTATCTTTTGTTACGTTCAATATTCGAGTTCTGAAATATAGGCCGTTATAGAACAACCTATCATAACATTTATTTTGTGCTTGAATTTGCTGCATAGTGCGCCGCTGTAGCTCAGCATGGTAGAGCAAATTCAAATGTGATTTCACATTGGAGTTCAGCTGGCTGTTAACCAGTGGGTCATCAGTTCGAGTCTGATCAGCGGCGCGTTACAATCACAATGCATGAAAGATACGCTCAGGCCATTATTCGAACACTACAACGTCAAGTGCAATCGCATCTGCAAGCAAATCCAAATGTCTACTGGCCAATATATAGCCATTTTTGATTTCACTCGGCGAGATCCATCTGTTTGAAGATGAAAAAAGTCTTTCCTTCCGCATTCGCTTTTCAAGTTCTTCCACGTCCAATTCCCTTTCCTCAATCTCTTCTGTTAGGATGTGTTTTATTGTTAGCAGGGTTTTCTTCACCAACAATCGCCGTCCAAACCTCTGAGAGAAGTCCCTGGCGTTTTCGTCAAAGTCCAGTATCTTCATCTTTATCTGGAACTTGTTTAGAGCATCACGGCTTGAGAGCAGCCTCTCATCAACAAACCTGTCATAGCTCATTTCTTACCACTCACTTGGTATATTTCCTGTATTAAGCCTTTTTAAACTCTAACAGGACGACTATCTTATGTATGTGTCGAACTGGTAAAAAAGACATCCACTTTCTCGTATTCCGCATCCAACCATTCGGACTTTCGTGCCAGGAATGGTATTACCAGACAACGATCCAATCAATTTAATGCCCTGCATATCCACAACGCCATACAAATCTTCACCGTCATAAATATGAGAGGTTGTACACTCGATTAGCGTTCCTGTCGTTTCGATTTTCTCTAACCTTGTTGCGAAAAAACAATCGCAACAAAATTCTGTTGGAGGCCATATTTTTTTTCTACAGTTTTTGCAAACTGCGACTCTAAACTCCCCTCTCCTGATGAAATCATAAAATTTCCTCATTGGTCTAATCCTAGAATCAGGACGGTAGCGGATGTGCCTGCTGCTGCAAGATTGTGAACCAGACCTGTTTTACATCCTTTGACTTGTCTTAAGCCTGCTATTCCGTCTAACTGCATTGCGATTTCAGCCACTTGCGCTACGCCAGTTGCACCTATGGGGTGACCACAACCAAGGATTCCACCGCGGGGATTTATCGAGATCTCCTCCTGATTCACAAATTTTCCACCTTCGCCTTTTTTTGCAAAATGAAGATCCTCATATGCTAGGATTTCAAGGATGGTAAAGGCATCATGTAGCTCGACCACGTCGATATTGAGAGGATCAGTCGCGGCCATACTATATGCATCCGCTGAAGCCTGTTTGGCAGCCTGGATAGAAGTAAGATCGTTTGCAACTTTGCTAAAACTAGCACAGTTGGTTTGTTGTCCGATGCCTCGAATCCAGATAGGATTCTCCGTAATCTCCCTAGCCTTCTTATCCGAGACAAGCAGTATCGCAGATGAGCCGGTACAAAGAGATGAACAATCCAACAGCTTTATCGGAGGTACTATCTGCCTCGAGTTTAGCACTTCATCATATGTTATTGGCTCACCGAATAAAGCATCAGGGTTTTTGGCAGCATTCAAATGGTTCCTTACCGAGACCATCGCCATCTGTTCTTCCGTAGTGCCATACTTTCTCATGTGTGCCTTGGCGAAAAGTGCAGCCCAATGTACGGGAAGGCCATATTCTCCTCTAGTAATGTCCCAAGTAAGCCTGCGACCAGGTGTGTCAATCTTTTCAGCTCCAATTACCAATGCCGAATCACAGAGACCTGAAGCAATATAGGAAAAGGCACATACAATAGCATTTGTTCCAGAGTTGCACAGATTATCAATCCGGTGAGAGATTTTTGGACTAAGTCCTAACATCTCGGAAATAATAGAGGAACTATATTGCTCCACAGAACAACTTGAAAACAGTACTGCGTCGATTTCTTTCTTTAAGATCTTGTACTCTGCTAGGATATTCCGGCACGGTTCACAAGCGATCTCGAACAAGGATATCTCTGACTTTCGCCTAAATTTAGTTGTAGCATAACCTGCTATCGCTACTTTACGCACTGGGAAAAGTTGAGAGCATCTCCCTAAAAGAAGTTTCTGAATCGCCGACTGGATTGACCTGTATAATGGGCAAAGAAATTCCACATGAAGAAAATCTTCGAATAGAATGTATGCACTGCTCGGAGTTACCGGATATTGTGAGCGAATCTAACATTTCTTCAGAAACATATTTCGTAGCAGCGTCCAGTCCATTGAACTTGTACTCTTCTGTAATTCGGTGGACTTCTGCCGCAAAGCCATTGGTAGAAAGAAACTCATTGTAGTATTTGCCTACCGCAATGTAGAAGGCGAGAGTCTTAGCTGCTCGTTGGCGCGCTTTTTCGGGTTCTTTATTTGATACGGCCCCAATAAATACACACGCAATTTCAAACCGTCTATCTAGATTTTTTGTAGCGGATTTTATATGCGCAACGGTTCTCCTCAGCTCTTCTAATGGCCGTAAATATAACAAGACTCCATCGGCAATAGCACAAGATAGCGCTATCATTTTCTTGTTTAGAGCTGCCATCAAGATAGGAATAAAGCGTCTGGGGGGTTTGTATAAGAGTTTGAAATTCTGGACATTGAAAAATGTCCCGGAGTAATTGACCTTCTCCCCTGATATCATTTGACGAAGGCACTCAACATATTCTTGCATTCTTTGAAGAGGTTTCGAAAATGTTATCCCATGCCACTTTTCGACAATAGCTTCGGTGCTTACGCCTAAACCTATGACTGTCCGATTATCTGAGAGCAAATCTAGCGTAGTTGCTGCCATCGCCACAGTTGCCGGGGTCCTAGCAAAGGTGCTGACAACGGATGTCCCAATCCTTACACGATTGGTTATCTGTGATATGGCACCAAGAGTGGAAAACGCCTCACGCCCCCATGATTCGGGAACCCACAAGGAGTCAACATCCATGCTGCGATCAGCAAGTTTTGAGAATAAAAGAACTTCTTTGATCGATAACAAACTACCTGGGTTGTAACCTATTCTAACGGACTGCATTAGACATTGACCGCGGATTTCAATTCTTTTGTTGCTTCTTCAATGTCTTTGTGGGAGTCTATAGAACGCCAGAATGACTTTGGGTATCTTATGCCCTGCAATTTTTTGTTTTTCGCCATCTCTGGTAAGGCTGTGATTTCAATATTTCCATTTTCAGGGAGGTAATGGAACACTTCTCGGGTGAAATGATATACACCAGCGTTTATCCATTTATCTTTGATTATAGGCTTTTCCAGGAAACCAAGTACGTTAGAATGATCATCGACCTCGACAACCCCGTAAGGACTCCTTAATGGAACGAGTGCTAACGACGCGGTATTGCTGTTAAGCAAGTTATTAGGATCAAGATCCGTTAGTATGTCTCCATTTACCATAAAGAAGCCTTCTTCTTTCACCCCGCCTAAAAGGCTTTCAGCATTCTTAAGCGCACCGCCTGTCCCCAAAGGCTCTTCCTCTACCGCGTAGCCGACTTTGACCCCGAATCTAGTTCCACTTCCTATATAGTCGATGATTTGTTCTTTAAGGTATCCAACACATATAACCATCTCGTTCGTGCCGTGTTTCTTAAACCACTTGATTTGCCATTCTATAATTGGGATGTTTAATACTTCGATCATTGGTTTGGGTCTTTCGTCTGTTAAGGGCCTCAATCTTTTGCCCAACCCTCCTGCCAAAATAATCGCCTTCATCGGTTGGCAGTCATACTGTTTTGTATAAAAAAGTATGCAGAACAGCAACATTTTTTAGCAGAACGGAATGAAAGAAGAACGCAAAAATTATTCTTTGGTCTAGTGTTTTCTCTCGATTAAAGCCCTATCCAACTTGACTTTCGCGATGCCTAGCCCTACCAAAACTATACCAGTACCAATGGTAGAACTAATGGTGATCGTGGCATTTCTCGTGGTTCCGGAACCCTCGGCGATTAATATTATCATACCAGCTATGATTATACCGCCGTTAATTATCAGAAGGATCGCGATCACTTGAGAAGGATCTCCTCGCGTTATCACGAAACCTATTATAGACATTATTACCGCACCACCGCCGAACACACCACCCCTAGCCGCCTTATTGATGGGCAAGAATCCTGAGTGACTAGGCGACCCCACTCCGCTAGTGGAGACTGCGACATCGGCACCGTATATTATCAATAATATTAAAGAGGCCACCAGCAATCCAGTAGCCACCTTGACTTTTTTCATATTGATAGTTCCAGTAGTGACATATAATAAACCTATTTTGACGCTTAGTCCGTGAAAATCTTGCAGACAGATTGATCTAAATCCCAATATTGCCAGTTCTAAGATTTGCATCGCCCTTACGGATACGCTCGCGGAGGTCAAATCCAAACGAAGAAACACTTGAGATTATCATGTCAAGACCCTAATCCATTTCATGCCGAGCGTTTGAAGATATCCCTGCTGTTCGGCGTTGAAGGAATGGCTCTGCTAAGTTGCCTACCCTTTCATATCATTTTTTAAGCATCTCAGAGACAAAAGTTCCAATATGCAATCTGGGCAAAATTTTATCAACAACGATCTCTTCTATTTTGAAATGCATGTTTCTGATCTCGGCAACTTTTGGGATAACACAAAGCACTTCGACCCCGGCTAACTTTTTGACTGCAGTTAGCAATTGTTTATCTGCCGGTGTTTCTCTTTGAGGAAAGCCGTTCATGACCAAACCCATAACATCTAAACCATATGCTTTTGAAGCATTAACCGTAAGAAGTATGTGGTTGAGTGTACCGAGGCTACATCTGGCAACAACAATGGTGGGCACGTTAAGAATTTTTACGAAGTCTGCAAACGTTTCAGTTTGTGTCAGTGGAACCATTAGGCCTCCAATTCCCTCCACAATCACGATATCATGCTTGATCGCAAGATTGTGGAAGGCATCAAGAACAGTAGACATGCTAACTTTTGTCTGTTTTGTAACCGCTGATGCAACGTAAGGAGCGGCTGGCACGGAATAAAAAAAAGGATTCATCTCTCTGTCTGTGTCTGTTGCATGGGCTGCTCTAGCCAATATTGCAGTATCCTTTGATCTGTACTTCCTTGAAAATATTCCTTTTGCGGCTGCAAAAGGTTTCATTATGCCTACATTAATACCCCTTGCGCTAAGGACACGCACCAGGGCAGCCGCTATGACAGTCTTCCCAACGCCTGTGTCTGTCCCTGTAATAAGTAGTCCCCGCATGGAAATGCTATTAGAGCAATTTGTGTACCATTTAATTGAAATGGGACTCGCTTATGCCGACAAGCGGTACATCTGGCACCCCTATACACAAATGAAAGACTGGAAAAAATGGGATAACAGAGTGATTGTAGGGGGAAAGGGATTCTATTTGATCGATAACGAAGGAAGGAGGTATCTGGATGGAATTGCGAGTATGTGGTGCAATGTCTGGGGACATGGTAAGAACGAAATCGTCAGCAAGATGTCAGAGCAGCTCCGAACTCTTCAACACTCAACACTCTTCGGATTGGCCAACGCTCCTTCAATAACTCTAGCTGAAAAGCTGTTAAAGCTCTCTCGAGGGATGCACAGCGTTTTTTATTCTGACAACGGTTCCACAGCTGTTGAGGCAGCAATGAAGATGGCGGTTCAGTATTGGCGTATCAAACGTAAGCCAAAAAAAACACATTTCATTGCGCTCGAACATGGTTATCATGGTGACACGCTGGGTGCAATGTCTTTAGGGTACATAGCCAAGTACTTTCGTGCATACAAGCCCATTCTAACTAAAGTATACAGAGCGCCCAGTCCATGGGACAAAAACCCATCCGCAGAAAGCAAAGATAACCTTGTAAATAGATGTATTGAACAAACTGAGCGGATTATCGTGAAATACGGCCACGGCTGCGCCGCGCTAGTCATGGAGAGTGGCGCACAAATAGCTGGGGGAGGGATAATTTACGAAAAAGGCTATCAGCGAAAAATTTCCGACCTCTGTAAGAAACATGATCTACTTCTGATCGCCGATGAAGTTGCCACAGGGTTTGGTAGACTCGGAAATATGATAGAATATTTAGCACAACGGTCTGCCCCAGATATCGTTTGCTTCGGCAAAGCCTTAACAGGGGGATACAGTCCTCTCGCCGTGACTCTTACTACAGCAGAAATCTACAATGCTTTTCTTGGGGATTACTCTGAAAGCAAGCAGTTCTATCACGGGCATACTTTTACAGGCCACCCGATCGCCTGTGCAGCCGCGATAGCAAATCTTGACTTATACAAGAGACACAACTTGTTGCAGAAAATTACAGAGAATAGCTATTACTTAGAGCGGAGACTAGAGGAGGTCTCCAGGTCGCCAATCGTGTCAAGCTTGAGACATAAAGGGCTACTAGCAGCATTTGAGCTTCACAAGAATATGAAGCCCATCAATTACATGCAAAATAAAGAACCCATACAATACTTTATTATGCGTGAATCCATGAAAATGGGTGTCTTTCTAAGATCCTTGGCCAATACTATGATTGTCATACCGCCGTTAGCTATTCCGAGGAGAGCTCTTAGAACTTTGTTAGATGTGCAGCTTCGTCTCTTGCAGAAGATTGAACAGGATAGCAAGCAGTGAGTTCTCGTAACTCCTTGTAAAGCGTCGCTTTCGAAACCCCAAGTGCTTTTGCTATTTTTGATCTAGGAGTATTTGCTGATAGCAACTTAATCAAGTAATCTTTATCGAGTGTTTTGTGTGGTCTCCCTATTGCTTTTCCTGAGGCTTTCGCTCTAGCCATGCCATCCTTAGTCCGCTGTACTAACATTTCGCGCTCCCTCTCTGCTACCCAAGTGAGTATGCCGATCATCAGCCTTCTTACACTAGGTTCGGTGTTTTGCAAAAAAGACTCTCTTGGCGAACATGAAATTAGCGGTGCGTATTCCTCAATTGCCTTGATTGCATCCAGGGTGTCCCAAAAAGTTCTACCAACACGCGAAAGCTCATACACCAATATAGCATCTATCGGTGCAATCCTCACAAGTTCTAGCAGCTCTTGAAATGCCTTTCTTTTTACTGCCGGGATTTTCCCACTAACAGCCGAATCTTCAAAAAAGTCAATTACCTGGTAGCCACGTTCATCTGCCCACTTCTGTAGTACCATCTTCTGATTCAAAATTGTCTGTTCTTCTGTACTTACCCTCAAGTATCCAAAAGCACATTTCACAACTAAGGACCAGTTAGTTTACCCTTAACTATACTGTTGTCAATAAAGTGCGATAATAAGTATAAAAATGGGCGTACAGGCGAAATTTAGTTGAACACAAAGTCGAAGGTAAAAAAATGGGAGTATTTTTTAGTCCTTCCAAAAAAGGACCGGTATCTGAACATTCTACAAGATGTGTATCTGTAACGAAATTCGTTCTACTGCCGATGGACATAAGATGTTGGCCGCGGTTACTCCCGCCAATGCGCACTTCCCAGACAACATCTGTTCATATTTGCGCTTTTTGTAGGATAAAATGCCACCTAACGCTTAGTTTCAAGCCGTTTCACACTAGTTGAAAAGTGCATAATTGCTTGCTCACCTTTCTATACTCGAATTCTGAAATATCCTAACCGTCATAATTTGCAAAGATAATTTACGAATATTCAAAAAGTTAAATGTGGTCAATATATTTTCAATTCCAATGCAGAATCATGACTTCATCCATGATAAGACCAATAACGTCCTCGCTGGCTTGGCTGTTTCTTTTGAAGACGCGGAGCGGTTACTTTTCTCAAAGGATATTGGAACCCTAGCCCAATGCGCGAACACGATTACAAGAACTTTTAATGCGAATAAGGTAGATGTCGAAACACTGCTAAATGCAAAGTCCGGCACTTGTCCCGAGAACTGCTCCTTTTGTTCACAATCATCGTTTTATGATAGCAGGATAAATAAGTATCCACTTTTGCCCGCAGAAGTAATATTACAACGAGCACAGATAGCGAAAGAAAGCGGTGCTTCTAGTTTTTGCCTAGTTTGCGCTTATAGGGCACCACCAGAAAAAGAATTTCTACAGATTTGCAAAAGTATTACGGAAATAAAGAATAAAGTGGACATTGACATTAATGTCTCGCTTGGATTCATGACGCATGCAAGGGCTAGTAAACTAAAATCTCTTGGGGTCAAACGATACAATCATAATTTAGAGGCTGCCGAAAGTTACTTTTCACAGATATGTAAAACACACGATTTCGCTGACAGAATGAAGACTGCGCAGATTGTAAAAGACGAGGGGCTGGAACTATGTTGCGGAGGAATCATAGGAATGGGGGAATCTCCTCAACAGCGGCTAGAACTGGGCTTTTCTATTGCTTCGCTTAGACCAGAAGAGGTTCCGGTGAATATCTTAGTGGCCCAGCAGGGAACTCCTCTAGCACAAGTTCCTCAGATCGCAGGTGATGATGCCATAAGAACAATTGCGGTTTGGCGATTTTTGATGCCTAAGACAATTCTGAAGATAGCCGGCGGAAGAGAGCTGCATTTGAAGGATAATGGCAGACTGGCTTTGAGAGCAGGCGCAAACGGGCTGATCACCGGTGGATATCTCACGGTCGGCGGAAATACCCCGGACAAGGACCTGCAGATGATACACGAAATTGGTCTTCACACGTAATACTATTAAACATGAACTCGCTGAGCTCAAAAAATATAACTTGTATAGGAGACCGTATAGGATTGAGGTCTACGGAGCTAGAGCATTAGTCAATGGCGTAGAAAAAATCCATTTGTGTTCAAATGATTATCTCGGATTATCCAGGAATCCACTAGTCCTTAAAGAAGCTCGATTTGCCTTACGCCATATGTCACAGTGCAGTTCTAGGTTAGTAGCAGGAAATGCTCCAGAGTTATTAGAGCTCGAAGAGCAAATCGCAAAGCACAGAGATACAGAATCATCACTCCTTTATCCGAATGGATATATGGCAAATCTGGGGGTCATTACTTCAATCGCCAACAAGGGTACGACGATAATCAGCGACGAACTCAACCATGCAAGCATAATAGATGCGTGTAGGCTAAGTCGTGCAATTATCAAGGTTTTCCGTCATAACGATCTCGAAGATCTAGAGATCTTACTACGCTCAACTGCTGGCGATAAGATTGTAATTACTGAGGGTGTTTTCAGTATGGATGGTGACTTTTCCGCCTTAGATAAGATTTGTTGCCTTGCGAAGGAGTATAATGCTGTGATGATAGTTGATGATGCTCATGGGGATTTTATATTTGGCTCACCTGGCTCCTATTCTGGCGTACCGGGGTACTTTGATGTTAAAGGGATGATAGATGTCAACGTCAGCAGTTTGAGCAAGGGGTTAGGATGCTTCGGTGGATATGTCGCAAGCTCTAAGTTGGTTAGAGAACTTTTGATCAATAAATCACGTCAATTCATTTATACGTCCGCGTTGCCAGAGCATTTGTCTGCAGCGGCCCTAGCAGCCATTCCTTTTGCAAAAAAAGGAAATCTGCAACATCGGCTATTTAGAAATGTTGAATTTTTTTACAAAAAATTGACGGATCTAGGCTTTTCGATTAATAATAGCACCAGCCAGATTATCCCTGTGATGATCGGTGATGAAAAATTAGCCATAGATTTTTCTAACGAGTTACTACTCGATGGTGTTTACGTTCAACCTATTAGGTACCCTACTGTTGGGAAGGGAAAGGCTCGACTCAGGCTGACTGTGACCTCCTTGCACACTAAGGCTGATCTTCTCACTGCGGCTGACTCTTTCGAGATCATTGGGAAAAAAAATAATATTATCTAATTAATGATGCATGCGCAAACACAAGATTCATTTAGAAAGGCTTGTGCCGTTTCCCGAAATATCCCACTTGAGGTTGGTTTTGAGCGTCCACAAAAAGACACATATTGCCAAACTCGAGTTTAGAAATATCTATTAACAAGATACTCGTCCCTTGATGCTGTGGATTCAAAGCCGTTCACATTTAGGCTGCAGCTAACGAAAACACAACAGAAAGAAGTACAAACTTATCTCGAGTCGCTTTCTGTAGGTATGATTTTGTTTGGCTTACGATTTGCGTACAAACGCGAAAGAGCAATTACTGGCGGATATCTTATGCCAGGTCGCAAAAGCATAGTAAAAAAAGAGACCGTCATGCTTAATCATACTCAGGCAGGATGGCGATTAAACAACTGGAAGGCTATGATACGGTCCTACCGCGACAAAGGATACAGCTATCCTACGATATCGCGAATAAAAAAAGAGATCAGGGTAATTGCCTATACTAATAAATGAAGGGCGGAAGAATTTTTGGTGAACTCTAAAAAAGTGAGGCTTCCGTTTTTCTTGTCTGCATCGTGTTTGTAGGTAAGTCTGGAAACTTTTCTTTCATATTTTCCTCTACGATTGCACTTGCTTCTTCGATGATTTTCATTGCATCTTCATTCAGCCCTGTGCTTCCTGCGGCTATCTCGGCAGTTGGGATATGTCCAGAGTCTGTCATAATATTACCCAGTAAATCTGAGATCTGGCCTAGTGATTGATCCGCTTCTGGCATCATCGATGAGAGCCTCCCTTGGATTCCCTTAATTACTGACATCGCTGGACTCAGCGTTACAACCACATCACCTAGTTCAGTAATCGTGTTCAATCTCAGTTGTATTTGTTCGAGGGCTAACTTTGCTGAAGTTACCATCTTGTTCATCTTCCGTACTTGAGACAATTCGCTGGACAATACTCTCGCATAGTGAGAGTCATGGTTTTGAACAGAATGAACAATGCGCTTAAAGATCAGCTGATCCTTTTCCTGCATCTTCCCTGAGATAGTTTCAAGTTTCGAAATCTGAAGATGTAATTTGTTTTGCGCTTCTTCAATCCTCGGCTTAAGTGGTGGCTGTGGCTTTAGGCCTTCGAGGAGTTTATTTCCCACGCTTTCCGCTTGTGGTTTTATCCATTTGTTACCGAATGACATGTGTAAATTGACACCTGCGAATACTATCATAGATAGACTAAAAATCCACATGTGTATCAAACTTGTGTCACCGTGGCGACTGCAATTAGCGGTTACATGTGAAAAGCGTGTCAATTTAATGAGGCAAAGACCTCAGCAGGTCTTACAACCACAATGTTCAATTTGGACTAATTGGGAAAGCCCCGCAGGTCTTACAGTAAGTGGTCTTTGCTGATAAACAGCCGCTACATCCGGGGCATCGAGCGTCAGAACAATCCTCCTCTTTTGGGGGGCAAAAATAACTTCTAAAAACGTCGTAATAATAAAGATGCTCTTTATCCCTGACAATGACGCCCTCTGCTCGGGCCTGCTCTGCTCTCGAACGAAATGCAATATCGTTAAACTGGGTTTCCAAAAAATGTTTTAAATTGACTGTGGCTGCTCCTTCCTCCTGCGCAAGTTTCGGTCTCCACACTATCTGACCTCCAAGCTCTCCTAGAAAGCACTTTCTTAGGATATATTTACCCCACATCTTCCCTGAGAACTCGCCTATTTTTTTTGCCGGAGGGATGGATTTGGCATAATTGAGAAAGTCATCGTCCAGAAAAGGCGCCTTGACTTCAATATCGAGTGTTTTTGCAAGGCTTATTGAAGAGAAATGCATGAGATCCCACAGTCTCCTTAGTTCAATATCCAACCTATTTACATCCATAAAATATCGATTAAGATAGTTGTAACCTGCAAACAACTCGTCGCCGCCGTCACCTGTCATTATATCCGAGAAGCCTTGGTTTTTTGCGTTCATTATCCCTGTATAGACAACACAGGAGTTTCTAATGTCGATGGGACTAAACGTCTTTAAACCTCGGATTATCGCTCGTAAGGTATTAAACAGACTATTTTTATTACTCAGGGTTAATTCTGTATGACTAGTATTGTATTTGTGCGCCACCAGCCTAGCGTAATGAAGGTCTGGCGCCTGATTGTCCCATGCAACAGTGAAAGTTTGCTTCGGTCTCGAGATATCGGCCAGAATACTGCTGTCTAGACCCCCAGATAGTAGTAATGCCTTGCACTGGTTCCTTTCTACTGACTCCCTCAGTGCAAACTTCAATTCTGAACAATCTGATTCTGTCAACTCACAATTTTGTTCTAGAAGTGCTCATATTTTTTTGCACTGAACAGTATACGTCTCGTACGTGCCAACCGAATCTGGCTAACAACAAATGGACTTGACGTATGGCCTAGTTAATGATTAGGTTACTCATGCGACCCTGCCCTCTTCTATATTTCTTGTTGGATCTCCTCGGAATCGCTCAAATCAGGCAGCTCCGGAATAGTCGGTAGAAGGAGAAGGAGCTGTTCATACTTCCCAAGATACACTTGACCTGCCTCCGTGGTTCTGTACAGACCGGAATTCTCCGAGTAGTTTACTAATCCTCTTTCTACTGCAATCGCAAGGTATCGAATCAATTGAGAATGTGATACCATCGCATTATTCATTATGGTAGTTTTGTATTCCCAGTCTTTCGTGGCGGAACGTAAAATAGAAGCCATTATTTCTATTTCAGAACGATTCTTCAATGTTTATGACCTACCTCTGCCCAGTTTTTTCGCATTTTCAATAAAAGAGTGTTAGACAAATTATCAAGACCAAAATGTTTACAGAACGCTGACAACAGAACTCCGTGTCATAACCCTTGATCTCTAACGAAAGTGGAAATGAGACGTAGGCAAGTTTTTTAAAGACTAGGCACAGGAAAGAACCTACATGATAAAAGAAAAAATCAAAGTAAACAATAATGCTTACAACGTAACACTTAACGACCAAACTCAGATGTTTGCCATGAGACTTCGTCGCCTCTACCAACAAACCTATACAGATGTGGACAGTTTTGATGAAGTTAGTTCAGAAATTTCTACAACCGTTAATAATCTCCTCAAGCACGCGGTATCTCCCGAGGTCAAAGAAGATGACATGGACGGCGTTATACAACAGCTTTTAAAGATGTACGAGAAATCTTTTCAAAAGCCATAACACCATTTAAAATTACTTGAAACTTCTAACTATAATCCAAATCTGTAGGTCGAATGCTATATGACTCACGAAATCATCGGGTAAAAAAGTCTAAATAAGATTTCAAGAAAACCTCCTATATGCAAGGTGTGGCTACAAAGAGGTGCATTAATCCCTCCTGCGGCTTATCGTTTGATATTGAAAACGACATCTACAAATGTTCCTGCGGTTCGCTTCTGGATATTATATATTCTAAAGTACCATCTAAAAACCTAGTCGAAGTATTTTATGGTCGGAGAAACCATGGAGGGAATATTTTTAATGAAAGTGGCGTGTGGCGTTTCAGAGATCTAATTAATTTTCTTGGTATAGACACGGAGAATTTCGACGAGTGCGCAAGAGCACTAGTCTCTCTTGACGGTGCAGAGGGAAGGCTTTCTAAGCCGTACAAAATGAGCAAAGTTGCTGACTATGCTATGATGAATCACGACAGTTTCTTACTGCAACCTGAGGGCTACAACCCGAGTGGATCATTCAAGGACAACGGCATGTCTACCGCTGTTACACACGCAAAAATGCTGAGGGTAAAAAAATTGATTTGCGCCTCCACAGGGAATACTTCTGCTTCAGCAGCGATGTATGCTGCAAACGAAAATATAGAATGCGACGTTTACATCCCAAGAGGCGAAGTGGCCGCCGGGAAATTGAGTCAAGCGTTCCAGTTTGGAGCTCAAGTTATTCAGGTAGATGGCAACTTCGACGATGCACTTACAGCCTCCTTGGCTGAGGTGACCGAAAGACAAGGATATACGGTTAACTCTGTAAACCCATTCCGACTCGAAGGACAAAAAGCAATAGTGTATAGAGTGATGGAACATTTAAGCTGGAATCCACCAGATTGGATCGTCTATCCGGGAGGCGCGTTGGGAAATACTTCCAGCTGCGGTAAATGTCTTATTGAATTACGTGGATGGGGATGGATAAAAAAGATTCCAAGAATTGCGGTGATCAATGCTGAAGGAGCCAATTCATTCTATGAGCTAGTCAATGGTTTGTTTGAAGACAAGACACTGGACTGGAATAATGGAAGACCTGATCTAGAGATGGTAGATCGATATTATCTGCATAAGCAAAACAAATGTGTACTCCCTAAAACCCGCGCAACCGCCATACAGATTGGAAAACCAGCCAATTTGGTAAAGGCGTTAAGGGCGATTGACATTACCAAAGGCGTGGTTACACAAGTAAATGACGAGGACATGACCGACGGAATGTCGATTGTTGGCTTGAATGGATTCGACTGTGAAATGGCATCTGGTGCTGTGCCCGCAGGCGTACGAAAGCTGAGGCTTGAAGGAATTATCAAACCAGATGATGTAGTGGTCGGAATCCTCACAGGAAGGCAGAAGGATCCCAAATTACCAGTAGAATACCATAATAATCGTTCAAACCGATATGCGAAACCGGCCAGGGAGATAAATAATCATTAGTTCTAGCCGGAATTGTATCCCAAGGAACACGCACGCAGGATTTGCTACTTAGGATTTGCTAGTTGCTTTCGATTTCTCAAGAGCAGAAAGCAGAGCGTTGGCCTTTTGTTCAGTTTCTGCCCATTCCGTTTGAGGAATGGAGTCCATGACAATCCCTGCACCTGATTGAATGAAGGCATCGCTTTTATTTGCAAAGATAGATCTGATGGTAATCGCGAAATCACATGAACCGTTTGCAGAGAAATAACCAAGGGCACCTGCATATGGCCCTCTAAAATTTGGCTCCAACTCATCGATTATTTCCATAGCCCGCAGTTTTGGGGCTCCGGATACGGTACCTGCCGGAAAAACTGCCCTAAATGCGTCGTACGAATCAAAACCACTTTGAAGAATGCCAGTAACGTGCGATATCATGTGCTGTACATGACTGAATCTCTTAACTTTCATTAGCTCCTTAACCTGAACTGTTCCATACTTGCTTACTTTTCCGATGTCGTTGCGAGCTAAGTCTACCAACATAGTGTGCTCTGCAACCTCTTTTTCATCGTTGAGAAGATCCTTACTTAGCTGTTGATTCCTCTTGTCATCATCTGCTACAGGCCTGGTTCCGGCAATTGGAAAGGTCTCCAAATGGTCCCCCGTGACGCGTAGAAGCATTTCAGGACTGGAACCTATGATATGTTTCCCACCCATCTTGAAAAAGTACATGTAAGGTGACGGGTTTATTTCTCTAAGTTTTTCATATACGGTTAGAAGATCTCCAGATATCTTAAAAGTCATACGCTTTGAAAGAACAACTTGAAAGACATCGCCAGCATAAATATATTTTTTTGATTTATTGGTCTTTTCTTTAAACTGCTTTCGAGTAAGGTTTCGTTCAGGGGTTGAATACGAAAATGTCGATTCTTCCTGAAGAGCTCGACTCTCAGACATGAGATCTTTTACCTCTTTGATTCGAGAATTTGGTCGGATCGAAAAATAATAAGCCTGTTTTTCTACGTGATTGTACAGGATCCCGTCTGTGAATATTCCGAATTCTAACAATGGAAAATGATGCTTTTTCGTATTTTGAAACGGCAGCCTCTCCCAGAAGCGTACGGCATCGTAACTAACGTACCCCACTGCACCACCTAGATATCTGAACCGATTGTCGGACACCTTGGGAACAACCTCTCGGAGCTGGACCAGTGGATCTACAACTTTGGTCACTTTTGTCACTCCTGAACGGTCTGATACGATAAATTTTTTGGTGTCACAAGTAATCGTTAGTTCGGGGTCAAATCCGATTATTGAAAATTCAGATAACTCTTTAGGACCTACAAGAGATTCAAAGATGAAAACTATGTCATAACGATGGTACAATCTTTTAAAGATTCCGAACTGATCATCGAACGACTGGATTTTTTCTATATGAAGTTTATTATTTAAGAACCTGACCAAATTTTCCGCCTTTGACATTATCTTTCAGCGTTCCAATAAAAATTAAAATCCCTAAATAGTTCAAGTCTTTTTGCTAGATTCCTATCTTAGGTCCGCCAAGTCATCTCCCCCCATTAGAAAACCTTTGGGTGCCAACGGTTTCCGTCCCATAAACCCCTCTTCCCTATCGTGCCAGAATTTGATTTCTGTTTCTCCAAGCTTCCAACAAAGCCAGACCTCTTCGTCAAACCTCATACAGGGAAAATCAAGCAAACCATCGTCCACACTTTTGATCATAATTCCCATATCCTCGAGCTGCTCTATTGATTTGTATAGACTTGATACTGCTCCGTTCAACTGCTGTTTTTTTTTAATGAATCTTTCTAGTGAAGATCCTGATTCGAGTGTTTTCTGTACTTCTTCCTGTAATGCAACGACGTTGTTTTTTTGAGAGAGTATAGTGTTAAACCTTCGCTTTACCTCAGGAAGGGCTTTGTTTGCATCCTGAGGAGTGTATATCCTGAACATCCAATATGGTTTTTTAACAACGAGATAATTTATGTATTCCTTTAAGGAAGAGGCTTTATTCTTCGCCGCCTATGTGCCTTAATTTTGGTTATTTTTTGTGCGTTTTTATATGATGTAGGATTAGCGTGTCTAATTCTATCGAAGTCTCCCAAACCGTGCTGGTAATTCTCCCACGTATTAGATCGACCAAATAAGTTATCTAACTTTGCCGATGCCGAAAGGGAGAACTTATTCAGGGTTAAATGCAGAGATTCGTGACTTAATAACGAAGAGGCAATTTCGACAATTTTTCCATAATTATGGTATTGTTGCCAAGTTCTGTAATTTGATATGAATGCACGTGACCTTCCGTAGTAGGATACAAACATCAATCCTCGTTTTCCTGCCATTCCTTTTAGCGTTAGATCCACTACCAATAAACCTCACCCCGGCTTGTTTATCTCAACTTTGGTCTGATTAACTTATCTTTACAATAAATATCTAATATTTTTAGTCTCTTTCCTGTTTTTGATTCATCTGACCATCTGAAAACAACAAAAGTGTACATTATTGTAGTGTTTATTGAATATTATGGGGTACATGCAACCCATCAATGTTGGATAACCGATATGAAATTTCACAGGACAAGTTACTACACACATATTATTTATATAATTTAACCCTACCTTGTGATTTAAATTAAGCAACGGCAGCATTTTCGAAAGTTTCTGTGGTGAGATGGCTTAAATATGCTGTGTGATGTTATTGTAATTGCTACGTGTGGTTAATTCCATGAGGTTCTAGCCTTCCAGCTTGCTCAGCGCCGATCAGTTTTAATTCCAATCAGCCAAAGAAAACTGGGCAGTCGTATTGGCGCTTATTTTGAATAGACCGGACCTGGAAAAAGACCACCAGCCTAGCCGATCATTGAAGATCTCTCTTTCTGCATTAGAATTCTGTCTTCGGAATTCCGATCCAAAAAAACTTGTAGACAACGCAGTTAAACTAAGAAACTCCAAGTTGTTGTTGACTGACATTCGTAACAATATCATTAAGTTGGATCTGGATGATTATGAGTCGATATATGTAGTCGGAGCGGGTAAGGCTGCAGCCAGAATGTCAGACGCAATTTCTACGATTTTAAAGAAAAGACTCTCTGGTGGAGCGATTAATGTTCCCCAAGACATGGTTAAACACAAAATTGGTAGAGTTATAAAAACTCGACAAATAATGGTGACTGAGGCAGGCCATCCTTTACCTGACAAAGCAGGTGTCCAAGGCACAATAAAAATTGTTGAATTAGTAAGAAAAGCTACTGAACGTGACTTGATATTCTGTTTGGTTTCCGGTGGAGGCTCTGCGCTATTACCACTTCCACTCAAGGGTATCTCGATTCATGATAAGCAGAAAATTACGAACGCAATGTTATCAGCAGGCGCGACCATTAATGAGGTCAACGTAATCCGGAAACATCTGTCGCTTGTTAAAGGTGGCCGACTCGTGCGATATGTTAAGGGCGGTTGTACAATGCTCACATTGATCTTGTCCGATGTCATAGGCGACGAAATCGATATTATTGCTTCAGGACCAACGGTACCTGATAGGTCGACATTTCAAGACGCAGCCGAGATCTTGAAAAAATATCGTTTATGGCAGAAACCCTTCACCTCAGTTAGACGAGTGATAATGAAGGGTATTAATGGCGAAATCGAAGATACACCAAAAGAGGGCGATCCCATTTTTGAGAAGGTACATAACATATTAATCGGCAACAACTCACTTCTATGCGACTACGCAGCTAAATATCTTGGAAAACATGTAGGCACAGTAATGAACCTAGGCTCCTCCTGTGCCGGCGAAGCACGAGAATTCGGCTATTATCTTGCGGACTTGGGGAATGATGCGATCCGGTCACCTGAATCAGTTGCACTTGTAATGGGAGGGGAGACTACGGTCAAACTCAATCGTTTTAAAAGAAATGGATTGGGAGGTCGTAATCAAGAGGCTGTTCTCTCAGCCGCTCTAAAGTGCAGATTTCCCCCTAGAGTCGATATCTCCATTTTGTGTTTGGGCACCGATGGGGTAGATGGGAACTCAAAAGCGGCCGGTGCGATTTTAACCCCCGAAACTATGTCTAGAATCAAAGCGAGCGGCATGAAAGTCAAAGAATATTTGAATAGGCATGATAGTTACAGGGCTTTAAGAAAATTAAGGTCTATAATCGTGACCGGCCGTACCGGCACAAATGTAAATGACATAGCAATCGTATGTAGAATATTATAATTTCTTGTACGAATGGGCGAGTGAAAAAAACAAAACTCTAACTAGTGCTGTTGTTTTATCACCCTCAATATGGTATCGCCGCTGAGGACCTCAATCAAAGACCCGTCATTCTTTTTTAGCAAGAGAGACCCATCTAAACCTAAACCCACAACTATGCCTTCGATCGTTTTTTCTGTCTGCTGAATGATCACCGCGGCATTTAAAATCTCCAATTTATCTTTAATTTGTTTTAATATAGCCACCCCTCCCAGATCTTCTTTTTCCAAGTAACCATAGTAATGTTCAAGACTTTCGAAAAGTAGTTTCAAAAAAGATGGTCTGTTTACGGATTTACCCGATAGTTCATTTTTGAGAGAGGTGACTCCCACATCATTCCCTTTGTAGTCAGGTATACAGGAAAGAATTTGTCGAATATTCACGTTTGCGTTGATTCCGATTCCTATCACTGCATATTCAATACTACTGCCCTTGGTAGCAATATCAAGAAGAATTCCACAAACTTTCTTATGATTGATTAGAATGTCGTTGGGCCATTTTACTTTGGACTCTAGCCCTGTCTTTTGCGCTATCGTGTCACATACTGCCAATGCGGCGATGAAATTGAGAAGCGGACTCTTATTAGCAGGTATATTGGGCTTTAAGATAATCGATAACCATATTCCTCCACTCGGTGAAATCCATTTACTGTTTACTCTGCCTCTTCCCCTTTCTTGATGTTCAGCCAGTATTGCTGTGCCATTTACTGCTTGTGAATTGTTTTCAGCCAGATAGATTGCAAGCTCTTGGGTAGAGCCTAGTTCCTCATAATAATAAATATGTCTTCCAATCAATTTAGTTTTCAGTTTTTTTCCTATGCTCTGCACGATCACGCCACCACGTCCTCCTTAATTATTCTGCACGCCGATTATGGACATTAACATATCTGAAAAGGAATAGATATTATGACGTTATGTAGCAGACAGCCAAATTCATGGCTTTTTTGTCAGAGGTGTTAGCGCGACAACATCGTTATCCAATGGGATTGCAGATAGGTTTATCGCCTAAAATGACCACTACAACGGGCTCTGGATATTGATTCTGTCCCAGAGCTAATAGATTTCAAATGGTCTAAACCTCTTAGTCACCTGGGCGATGAGTGGGTGAAAAGAGACGGTAACAGATTTATCAATTCAATCCTGGGCATGCATGCGTGATTGTATCCAGGTCGGCGCATAATTGGCAGGAGCCGCTCTTCTATATGGAACGCCTCCAACTACAACCGTTTCGGTTCTACCTACTGTTGCGCAGCTTGGGGGATGTTGTGATGCCGTGACTTCAGCAAGCTGAGCCTTGGCCAATTACAAAACTTGGGTGGCATATTCGAATAACTACAGGACTACAATCGCTTTAGTCACTTCCAATCGGGGGAGCCCCAACTGCTACACGCGAACTAATGTCATGACCTGAATCAAAAGACTTTATGTTACTGGACTTTAGCAATGTAGAGCACCTAACCTGTTCTGGCAGAATTGGTGTATCTGCAGCATGACATAATTTGATATGATAACGAGTCCTCCGACTACTGCAACTAATGCTATTGCTACAACTATATACAACAACTCATGTGGGAGTGTTAGTTGCAGTTCCAAATCCCCGTAAACTGGCTATTTCGACTATCCTAGGAGTAGAGGGGAGGCTTCCTTTTACCTTATTTAACTTGATACGTCTTAGTTATCACTATCAGAATGGCATCCTATAACGACGATAGTAACCAAAGGTGTTAAATGCCTGATTTGAATCACTTAGCATTTTTTGATCGCTTAGTATTGGTGGCGCTCAATCAAACTGCTTAGCCCTTAACATTTAAGAATTATCGGATCTGTTTTAGAATCGGACCGTTTAGCATGCACGCTCGAGACAATAAGATTTGAAAGCGAAAGCAAATAATCTTATACACATCTTACCAAAAATAAACACTAAAGTGACACGAGTACGTGAACTAGCTAGTTTGGAATATTACATTATACCATCACATACCAACAATTCTTTCAAATGTAGTAAGGTCGAACTATTCCATGTGAATACACAAGTGGATTTTGATCGCGATGAAAAGAGCCCCCAGAATCGAAAATAAAGCCATATCAACTATTAAGGTTAGAGTGCTATATTTCGCCCAAGTACGAGAAGCTACTGGCATACGCGAGGAGGAAGTAATATTGGTAAAGGATTCAATCGTAACCAACCTAATTTCAAAAATCGAGGAGAATCATCCCAGTATTCTGCGGCTTAAAGAAAATATTCAGTTAGCTGTAAATTGCAATATCGGTGGCAAGAATTTGTCTTTGAAGGAAGGGGACCACATTGCAGTCTTCCCACCGGTAGCTGGAGGGTAATAGTAGTTTTGAGTGGGGAATTTAAAGATAAACAGAATCATGCGAAAAGGATCACGGCTGCAAAGATACATCCACATAAAATCCTAAATTCAGTGAAAGATAAGAATGCTGGAGCTACAGCTATATTCTTCGGAACTGTCCGAGAGCACAGTGAGATGGGCAAAATCATAGGGATGACATATGAATCATATTTAGAAATGGCAGAAGACAGAATGAAAAGGATCGAGAACGGTCTCTCGCACAAATGGAATATCAAAAGAGTCAGGATGATTCATAGGATAGGAAACCTTTCAGTAGGGGACGTGAGTATAGCAGTGGCAGTTTCGGCCCCTCACAGATCTGAGGCGTTTAATGCGTGTCGTTACGCGATTGAAAAAATAAAACGTGAAGTTCCGATCTGGAAGAAGGAAAGAATTGTTGGAGGGAAAGAGATATGGATAAAAGGGCTAGATTCCGGAAAAAGGCGGAATGACAAGCTTACCTTTCCTAAAGTCCCTAGATTCTAGAAGGTTTTTTCATACGGGGTTTAGACCTGCAGGTCAGGAATGTTTGTGATTCTCTAAAACTTCAAAGGTATGATTGATACCTGGAAACAAGGAATCCAAGGATTCTGAAACCCCCTTTACATTTCCGGGTAGATTTACTATTACTGTCTTTGCTCGAACACCCGCTGCACCTCTTGATAGCATTGATGAAGGTGTCCTCCGTTGACCATGAGCCCGGAGTATTTCGGCCACGCCGAGAAGGTTTTTCTCTAGTATGTTCGAAGTTGCATCGGGAGTGACGTCACGTGAACCAATGCCTGTGCCGCCGCTAGTTAAAACCAGGTCTACCTTCAATTCATCGCACAGCTTTGTCAGCTCTGTTTTAATCGTCCCAATATCATCAGGAACTACCTTATAATATGTTACATCGAAGCCTTCTTTTTTTAGCCTGTCCACAAGAAGTCTGCCAGATCGGTCTTGTCTCTTCCGTCGAGAATCACTTGTCACGAGCACTCCGGCTCTTAGCTTTCTGTCCAGGATTTGGTACATTTTTTTGAGCCCTCCTTCTTTTTTTATGACTCTTATCGATTCTATAGAAATCGATTCGTCGACAGACTTTAGCATGTCATAAATTGTCAATGCCGCTACCGCAGCAGAGGTCATAGCTTCCATTTCGACGCCGGTTTTCCATATGCTTTTTACTTGTGTTATAACTTTGACAGATTCTGTTCCGATTGTTACGCTTACTTTTACGTCATCTATCGGAATTGGATGACAATACGGGATCAATTCTGAAGTCCTCTTCGCAGCCATCGTTGCTGACACAGTAGCCGCATCGATGATGTTACCCTTCGGCGATTTTCCCTCTTTAATCAAGTGGATGGTTTGTTTACCCATAGTTACGATAGCTTCCGCAATAGCTACGCGCAACGTATCTGGCTTACTGCTGACGTCGATCATTCCCATTTGGGCTGGATTCAATGGATATTGACAAACACAAAATGGACAATATTAAATGTAGAGATAGCCTAGAGTCTTTTTTGTTAATTCTTGCTAGCTGAGATTAACATTAAGAACCCGAAACTATTGCCGATGGAAAGAAACCTGATTTCGCTGTTACCATGTATGAAGAGATAGCTTTCGTAACACGACCATACCCCGGTATCATACGGCTCTATAGGTGCAATTTTCTTGCTGCGTAGAATTCTTTAAGCTTGCTTAGTCCCATTATGAATAATAGCACTACTCCTACAGATATTACTGCTTGTATTGATGACATGATTAACTTATCAGATCTCTCTCCTCCTTTAAACAAGAGTTGTACTGAGGGTACAAGAGTTACGAGAAATGCTGCGACGGCTAATACCATTAGCCATATTATAGTAATAAATGCGATTAAAGCAGCCAGCCTCAAACAGCTCAAAATATGTACATGTATGAAATAAAAGCTTATTCATTATTGCTAGCTTTTTTAATAATGCGGCGCGCTGTGCAGCAGGGTCTAATCCAGCATTAGGGGCCAGCCTATTTGGGAGGGTTTATGCTTCGTTTCATAGCCAAGACAGGCTGCGGCAAATTACGATTTTTAGGGTTGTAAAATGCATCCATTAGTGCGGGTACGCTGGGCATGTTAGGGAAAAAGTCCCAACCTGGGACATGATATACTGCACTAAAACACGGAATGGAGGGAACGATTGTCAAACTCCTCGTTGAAGAACACCAATACAATTACAAAATAACATGAGATTCTCTGATTGATATTTTTGGATTATAGATTTTGGCCCTCAGAGGAAGAGTATTGCTTTGTGTATAGGAACCAAAGCCACGCCCTACTCAATAGTTTACTAGGTAGACCAAAGTTTGAGACCAGACCATGTCGAATTTAGAGGTGAAGGATTTGATTTTGCTAAAGGAAAACATGAAGCCTGTTCAGCTTGACAATCTTAGACGACTCCACCTTTCAAAATTCGACATTGAAAGATTCTTGCGGATTGGACAACGGGGCATCCTGGTCGAATATATCTAATATACCAGCTATCTCTGATATACCACTAATATACCAGCTATCTCTGATATACCAGTAAATTTATATAAATTCTGGTATCACAGATATACTGAACACACCACAATGACTTCAACTATGAAGATCACAGAGGGCTCTAAAAGAGCACTTCTGAAGATAGGCGCAGAGTATACACTAAAAGACGGGAAAGAGAGGACCCTAGAGGCGGTTGTTAAATTGCTTATTGAAGAACATAAACGCAGAGGTAAAGCGAACTGACGTCCGTCAGTAGAAGTGCACCCACTCATTCTGACTTATATTCACAGAAAGTGAAGTTGGCGCTTGCCGTATATACGAAGCATTTGCAGCCCTCTTTTCATGTTTGATCCGGGTATATTGCTATAATCAAAGAGTTACCCAAGTCTTATAGTATATTTATCCCAGGTTACCTCTGAGTTCATGGCAAAATCAAATAGCGAACTTGGGTCTGACTCTAGTTCAAGCATTCTATTGCTACGTTTCGCTACAATTCTATTAGAGAACAATATGGACAGCGGGCCCGTCGGGATTCGACTTATTTTCCATTCGAATCCTTTAATTATGGCATCCGTTCATGACTGAATATGAGTGGAAATAAAATCGACAGGTCTATACTAGAAAACCAGCAGTCCATAGAGCCATTCAGAGCTGCAATCAGTAATGCAGCAACCCTCGACCCTTATGAAAGACGATTAATTGCCTTCCTCAATACAATAAAAATGACGCCTGACGCCTTCATAGCTTTAGATAAGGATGTAATTGAAAGTATGATAATATCATTTATCTCTGCACAAAAATCAAGGGCAGAGAAAAGAGAGATAACAGCTGGCACGGTTGGAAATGCCGTTAAAGCGGTTAGGGTCTTATGTGAAATGAATGACATTATTAATCTAAATTGGAAGAAGATTAAACGCACATTACCTAAAGCTAGAAGATATGCATTAGACAGAATTCCAACTATCAAAGAGGTACAGAATATCGTAGAAGCTGCTGATATCAGAGGTAAGGCGCTGACGTATACATTCATTTCAAGTGGAATACGTGAGGGTTCAATAGAATCGTTAAAAGTGAGTGATTTTACTCGTACTGAAGGAGTAGGCCGATTAGTCATTTACAATGGAGATCCAGATAGATATGTTACTTTCATAAGTTCAGAGGCTTGCAACGCACTTGATAAATATCTAGACTTTAGGCGGGAACATGGTGAAGTTGTTACCGCGGATTCTCCATTATTTAGAGATAAGTTTGATCCAATAAAGGGACTAGAGGGAAGGGGTAATCATGGCCACACACGAAAAGACGCCAAGGAAATAATTATACCAATGACAGGCCCAAGTATCAGACAATATTATAACAGACTGCTTTTCTCAATTGGTATCAGAAAAGAGAGGCAGAGAAGACATGAATTCTCAGTGCATGGTCTAAGAAAGTATTTTAAAACCAAGGCTGAGCAAGCAGGAATGAAACCTATTCATGTTGAAATCTTGATGGGACATAGTACTGGTATTTCTGATTCATATTATCCTCCTACTGAAAATGATCTTCTACAAGATTATCTTAACGTAGTTGATAATCTAACGGCAAATGAGCAAAAGCTACAACTTGATCAAAAACAGCAAGATACCGATACTAAACTATCAGACAGTCAGAAGGAAGTGCAAGCCTTGAAGGAACAATTACAGAAGCGAGATAAAGAGTGGGACGATATGAAGGAAACAATTAGTGCAATTGAGGGCTTAAAGAAGGATATTGCCGAGCTTCAAAGAGCGAAGGGCGCGGCAAGTTAAGAGGGTTCGCATTGGCCCGGACTACCATTTGACGTAGTTTAAACCACTAGTAAGTACGGATACTAGTTGTTTGAGCTACGTTAAAATGACAGATAACATATAACCTTGACGACTAATGACCGACAGGATCAAGCGCGATAAAAGGCATCAACTCTCAATAATTGGGGAAGTTAGTGTATTATGTTCTCATTGTAGAGGGTTAAATGGTGGTAAATGTTCGCATTGTGAAGAGTGGAATGGGGAATACGTAGGCAGGTTTTACTACAATTTTGTGAGCGAAGTAAAATCTGCTGCGACTGTATATAGTTATACGAATGAGCTTAAGCGTTTTGCTGTGTATCTTGGACTACATCATATCGACCAGTTAGAGACATTCTATAAACTCGGCAATAATGATAAGGAAGCAGATATAAACAATTTAACGAATATTATAAGGACTTATAATAAGAAGGATCTATGTGGGCGTAAGGGCATAGCTGCCGAGAGCCAAGATATGGCACTAAGTGCAATATTTGCCATTTATGATGCGAATCGGGTTAAACTCGAGAAGGACTTCATTAGAAGGTCAATAACCGAAAAAATAGCAGATGATGATGAGAATACTCTACCTTATTCAGGAATAGAAGTTGAGAAGATATTTGGTAGCACAGGGAATAATCTATGTTATAGGGCCGTTACTCCTTTTCTTACGTCAACAGGGATGAGAGTTGGCGGGATCTACGAGACGTATTCGCCTAAATATACCATAATTGCTGGATGCGAATATTCTGATAACTTCCTAAAGATCAAGGATTTTGAGCCAGCTATAAATGAGATTGAGCAGAACGTAGAATTATTAGAATATTTCAATAATAAATGCTCTGATTATGGTGTCCAGTATGAGGAGATGTTTAAGGTCTCCGTCTATAGACATAGTGGAAAGAAGAAGAGGTATGATACATATTGCTCACATGAAGCGACCTTATGGTTAAAAAAATATTGGCAATCACGTATAGACGCGGGTGAACCTACAGGCCCAGATGGTAAGTTATTGCCTGATGCACCGGCCTTTCGAAATAGATTTGGCAGTGAAGAATCTAGAGCTAAGGGTAAAAAACGAAGGGATTATCAGAATAAAATTAGAATAGAGAATATTAATAATCCTAGACCTTTGCGGTCAGATACAATAGATCATTATATCGCCAGACAGCGCGAAAAAGTCGGTGTGAGACCTGATACCGTATCACTTCATTCTTTCCGTAAATTCTATGAAACTGAGATGGCAGAGCCGAGGAAGGACGGTTTTATGGAGCAGAATTATAGGAGATTATTAATGGGCCAAAAACCCATAGGAATAGGTAAGCATTATAATATACCGGGCCCGGAGAAGCTCCTCCCTGAATATCTAAGATATGTCTATCGTGTAACGATCGACCAGACACAAGTATTGAGGGTAAAGGTTAAGGACTTGGAGACCACACAAGCCGAGGAGATAAAGAGGACGAAGAACACGGCTGACGCTGCATTAGCTGGAGTAGTGGAAATAGTGCGGGGACTACAGAAGGATAGAGAAGATCGGGAACGTAGTAAAATGATACCTATAGAGCAAGAAAAGCCACAATTAGAGTATAAGACCTTATCCAAAAAGGACAAAATACATCTGCTAAAGACTCAACTTGAAGAGTTAGAAAAAGAAGAGTAAATTACTTCTCTAACTTTCTTTCATACTGAACTATATACTGGTGTCAACAAAAAGATATAGTGAGCCGGTGTTGGTAGATACTCGTGAGAAAAGGCTAGAAGTACTCGAGGCCAAAGCTATCCAAACCATGAAACAACTCGAGGAAGTCGTAAAAAACTGCGAAAGACTCGAAGAAAGGCTTAAACATTAAATAAAAATCTAATTAACACAAGCTTTTATATACAGCGTTAACACTGTATTAATTGTATATAGG
>Ga0207416_1000563_pt1 | contig 61522 bp, 63 predicted proteins | sample PaiPotPPM11metaG_FD_184107 | JGI IMG/M metagenome (GOLD analysis project Ga0207416, IMG submission 184107) | Iron sulfur acid spring bacterial and archeal communities from Banff, Canada, to study Microbial Dark Matter (Phase II) - Paint Pots PPM... ... | reverse complement strand
CCGGACATACGCGGACGTGGACGAGCAGGCCACCCGCGCGATGGCGTGGCTGGACGACCGGAGCGGTGCCGACAACTTGCATACGTCAGGCTTGCAATCGTCTAAGTTCGATTGGCTGCCTACTTAGACATTCCATTGCCCTCGATACCACGTTCCGCGCAGCCCGAACCCACCCGCTTCCCGATACGCGGGATGCGCTACTCGCCGACTTCGATTTGGATTTCATCACCTTCGACGCGCACTGGATACGTGGCGACGGGCATGACGGCGGGGAACGTGCCTCGCCCGGTGCGGAGGTCGAAGATCGCGCCGTGGCGGGAGCACTCAATCGTATGGCCCTCGATCAGGCCGTCCGAGAGTTCGTTGCCGTCGTGCGTGCAGACATCTTCGATAGCGAAATACTCGCCGCCGATATTGGCGATCAGTACGTACGTCTCACCTATCTCAACGACCTTGCGCCCCCCATCGGGAATCTCCCCGACCTGCGCGACCGTGATGTAGTTCGCCACAGTATCCCTGCCTTTCGTCAAAATTCCATCGCAACGAAGAAGGGCGGTTCGCGAACCGCCCCGCATCTTGCTCCCCTTCCTTTTCGGGAAGGGGCTGGGGTTAGGTCAATACCCGGTGCCAGCGAGTTTCTTGTCAATCGCGTCCCGCAGGCGGGCTGCAAGGGCGGGCATCTGAATTTCGTCCTCGACCTGCGCGAAGAAGCCTTCGGCGATCAGGCGTTCGGCGTCCTGACGGGGCAGCCCGCGCGCCATCAGGTAGAAGACCTGGTTTTCGTCCACCTGGCCAAGCGTCGCACCGTGCGTGCAGCGGACATCGTTCGCCTCGATCTCCAGTTTCGGGATCGAGTCCGCACGGGCGCGATCGGAAAGGAGCAGGTTGCCGTTGCGCTGGTAGGCGTTGGATTTCTGCGCGTGCGGGCGGACATGGATTAAACCGCTGTAGACGGTGCGCGCCGTGTCCCGCAGGCCGAACTTGAAGAGTAAGTCCGAAACGCTGTTTCCCTTCACATGATCCTGCAAGGTCTCGTAGGAGAAAATCTGCTTCTTGTCCGCGAAAGTCAGATTGAGGATGCGCGCGTACGTCCCCTCGCCCTGCAAGACGGTATCAATGTTGTACTTCGAGAGTTGCCCACCGAGGCCGACGTTGATCGTCCGGGCGGTGCTGTCGCGCTCCTGCACGAGCCGCTGCGTGTGGAAGGAATAGGTCGTCCGGTTCCAGCGCTGCAAGTTCGCGTATTCGAGATGCGCGCCGTCCCGCACGATCAATTCGACCACCGTGGCGGCGAAGCCCTGCGCGTCGCTCTGTGCGGAGGCGTATTCATCCACGAGATTGAGGGATGCCCCCGCATCCACGATCACCAGTGTATGCGGGAACGCGCCAAGACGGGGCATCGTCGCCCAGTAGACGGAGTGGATCGGCAAGTCCACCGTCACACCCTTCGGCACGTAGACGAACGTACCGCCGCTCCAGAACGCGCCGTGCAGGGCGGTGAACTTACTTGCATCCGCCGGGACGGCCTCGGTCATGAAGTGGGGCCGCACGAGGTCTTCGTGATCGCGCATCGCCGTGGCGAGGTCAGTGAGGATCACGCCCTGCACGCGCAACCGTTCCGCGACTTCGGAGTGGATCGTGCTCGCGTCATGCTGGATGAACAGGCCACCGCGCTCCTCGGCATTCTCCAGCACATCCGCGATCTCCGCCGGGATGCCTCGCTCATCGAGTACGGGGCCATAGGCCAGCACCGAATCCATCTTCAGCCCCTTGAGATCGGTGCGCCGCCACTCCTCATCGCGCAGTGTCGGCATCGGGATGCGCTCGTACGCCTCCCATGCGTCGAGCCGCTTCTGCAGAACCCAGCCCGGCTCCTGCCGCGTCGCCGACAGCGCCTCAACCGCATCGCGGCTGAAGCCTTGTGTCGTCTCACTGATCACCGTTGCCAATTTGCAATCCTCCTCAGATGTCATATGCGTTCTATGGTGCGTTTATGGTCGCGTAGGGATAGTGAAGAGTTCGCCGAGTTCACGCACGCGGGCGACCACAAAGGATCGCCCGCGCCCCTGTTCTCGTAGGGCAAATTAGCCGACCGAGCCTTCCAGTTGCAACTGGATCAGGCGGTTGAGTTCGAGCGCGTACTCCATCGGTAGTTCCTTGACGATCGGCTCAATGAAGCCGTTGACGATCATCGCGATCGCCTCATCCTCGGAGATACCGCGACTCTTCAGGTAGAAGATCTGCTCGTCGCCCACCTTCGAGACGGTCGCCTCGTGGCCGATGTTGACCTTCTCCTCCTCGATCTCGATGTAGGGGTAGGTGTCCGTCCGGCTCTCCTCGTCCATCAGGAGCGCGTCGCAACGGACATTGCTCCTGGCGTTCTCCGCGCCGGGATAAACCTTGAGAAGGCCGCGATACGAGGCCCGCCCGCCGTCCTTCGAGATGGACTTCGAGAGGATCGTGCTCGACGTATTCGGCGCGACGTGGACGACTTTGCCGCCCGCGTCCTGATGCTGCCCCTTGCCCGCGAAGGCGACGGAAAGGATGTCCCCATGCGCGCCCGGCTCCATCAGGTAGATGGCAGGGTACTTCATTGTCAGTTTCGAGCCGAGGTTGCCATCCACCCACTCCATCACGGCGTTTTCGTAGGCGACGGCACGCTTCGTGACGAGGTTGTAGACATTGTAGGACCAGTTCTGGATCGTCGTGTAGCGGACGCGTGCGCCCTTCTTGACGATGATCTCCACGACCGCGCTATGCAGCGATTCGGTCGCGTAGACCGGCGCGGTGCAGCCCTCGACGTAGTGAACCTGCGAGCCTTCGTCCGCGATGATCAGCGTCCGCTCGAACTGCCCGGAGTTCTCCGCGTTGATGCGGAAATACGCCTGCAATGGCAGGTCCACCTTGACGCCTTTCGGCACGTAGACGAATGAGCCGCCGGACCAGACCGCCGTATTGAGCGAGGCGAACTTGTTGTCGTTCGGCGGGATGATCGTACCGAAATATTCCTTGACCAGGTCCTCGTGCTCGCGCAGCGCGGTATCCATGTCGCAGAAGATGACGCCCTTCTCCTCCCAGTCCATCGAGATATTGTGATAGATGGATTCGGAGTCGTACTGGCCGCCGACGCCCGCGAGGAAGTTCTTTTCCGCCTCCGGGATGCCGAGTTTGTCGAAGGTATTGCGGATGTAATCCGGCACATCCTCCCAGGTGCGCGCATTCTTGTCCGTCGCGCTCATATAATAGTGGATGTTCTGGAAGTCAATCTCGGTCAGGTCTCCACCCCACATCGGCAATGGGCGCGCCTCGAAGTAGTCGAGGGACTTGTGGCGGATCGCCCGCATCCACTCAGGCTCCTTCTTCAGTTCGCTGATCCGCTCGACGACATCGTGATTGAGGCCCTTTTCGAACTTGACGGCATACTGCGATTCGCTGTCGTGAAAGCCATATTTCGTCTGGTAACTCTCGATGCCGAGGTCCGCCGCCAGCTCGTCCTGCGGCAGCAGTTCACGCGTTTCCTGAATCGTCTCGTCGCTCATGGGTATTGCTCCTTAGACCGTCGTGCTCGGCACGGCGATCTCTTCCGGGGTCAGTTCCTCGCCGAGTTCGGCGAGCATCGGGCCGTAACCCTTTTCTTCCAGTTCGAGCGCCAGTTCCGGGCCGCCCTCCTTGATGATCCGGCCACGGGCGAGCACATGCACGAAATCGGGCTTGATGTAGTTGAGGAGGCGTTGGTAATGGGTAATCACCAGCACGCCCATCGTGTCGCCCTCGCGCTCGATCAATTTGTTCACGCCGTCCGCGACGATGCGCAGGGCGTCAATATCGAGGCCGGAGTCCGTCTCATCGAGTATGGCGATCGTTGGCTGGAGGATCGCCATCTGGACGATCTCATTGCGCTTCTTCTCACCACCGGAGAAGCCCTCGTTGACGTATCGCTTGGCGAACGACGCATCCATCTGCAAGTCGCCGAGTGTGTCCCACAGTTGCATGCGGAACTCGATCGGCGTCAAATCCGTGCCATGCGTGGAGTTGTACGCGAGGCGCAGAAAGTCCTCCACACGCACGCCGGGGATCTCCGTCGGGTATTGGAAGGCGAGAAAGAGGCCGAGGCGCGCCCGCTCATCCGTGTCGAGTTCGAGAATGTCCTGTCCCTTCAGCCAGGCATGGCCGCCATCCACCGTGTAGGCGGGATTGCCCATCAACGCGTTGGCGAGGGTGGACTTGCCGGAGCCATTCGGCCCCATGATTGCGTGGACTTCCCCGGGGCGTACCGTGAGGTTCAGCCCCCGGACGATCTGCCGGTCTGCCACGGAGACGCGCAAATCCTCAATCACGAGGGCATTGACATCCTTGTCGTGTCCGTTCTGCTGCACTTCCGCCATCGAGCCTGTACTCCTCCTTTTGCATGTCCGCTGGATGCGTACCGGCATGCAATCACGCACGCCGCTTTTCTCAACTGTTCGGTTTAAAATATACCATATGCGCGTGCCCGCGACAAGAGAAACCCCCTTCTCTCACACACGCAACGGCGCAGAATACCATAATCTCGGCTGTCAGGTGCAACGATAAACTGCACCGATTCTGCATCGCTATACTGCACTCTGCCGGTTGAGCGCCCTTCATGTTCTCTGCACAGGTTTTCACCACATGTGGCGACGGAGACAATCCCGCCGTACGGGCAGATCATTCCGAGGTTATCCCCGACGTCAGGGGAACTCTGCAGATAATGAATCGTATCCGACCAGTCTTTTCTCGTGGGGCAATCGCGCAGCGCTCCACGGACTGCGCGGCACGGCCACAGCACGTTGCGCCGCGGCTCGATGTGCGTATCATTCGTCGGAGATCCCGTGTCTGTCCTCGCGATGAGAGGCAGGATGAACCAGACCGCCGCTACACAGGTCCCGCCCAACCGTACGCCTCTCGTTGCCCTTCTAACGGCAAACATCGTCTCGACGATCGGCAACCTCTTCACGACCATCTCGGTACCGTGGTTCGTGTTGCAGATCACGGGCAGCGCGACGAAGACGGGCATCGCGGGCGCGGTGACCGCGCTCTCATTCGTCGCGTCCTTCTTTGGGGGCACGCTTGTTGATCGCATCGGGTTCAAGCGGGTCGCGGTGGGTGGCGATCTTGCCAGTGGTATCGCCGTCGCCCTCGTGCCCCTGCTCTATCACACGATTGGCCTCGCGTTCTGGCAACTCCTCGCCCTCGTCTTCCTGCGCGCGCTCTTCAATACACCCGGCAGCACCGCGCGCCTCGGCCTCCTTCCCGATCTCATCGCGCTCGCCGCCGCGAGCAAGGAGCGGGTCAACGGTATCTACCAGGCGACACTCAACGGCGCCAGCCTCATCGGCACCGCCCTCACGGGTATCCTCATCGCCCTCATCGGCGCGAGCAACATGCTCTGGCTGGACGGCACATCGTTCCTCTTCTCCGCGACCATCGTCAGCCTCGCCGTGCCCGCACTCGCGCGACCGGCGTCGCATCCATCGCGATCATCGTACGGACGCGAGCTTGCCGAGAGTTGGCGGTTTCTCATACGGGATCAACTGCAGTGGCGGATGGCGGTGCTGGCGTCCCTGGTCAATTTCATCGGTGCAGCACTGTATGGCGTCATCCTGCCGGTGTATGCGAAGCAGGTCTATGGCACGTCGGTATCGCTCGGGGTCTTGTTCGCGGGGGTGAGCGCGGGCACGCTGATCGGCAGCGTCTCCTACACCGCAGTGGCACTGCGCTGGTCGCGGTACCGCTTGTTCATTGTCGGCATCACGCTTCTCAGCACAGTATTCTTGCTCCTCACATCCCTCCCCGCGCTCGCCATTGCCGCCGTCGCCGTCGCGTTGCGCGGCCTCGCCACGGGACTTATCGCGCCGATCTTTATGGTTGTGCAGCAAGAACGTGTGCCGTCCACGCTGCGCGGGCGCGTCTTCGGCACGGGCCAGGCACTGGTCACGCTCGCGACACCACTTGGGGCACTGCTGGCAGGGTATTGCGTCAGCCTCTTCGGGCTGCGCGGAGCGCTGGTCAGCATGGGCACATTCACGCTCGTCACAACGCTGTGGGCCGTGACCGACCGCGCGTTACGAGAGATGAGCACCGTCTCGGCTTCGTAATCAGCCGCGAGGGTGCAGCATAGCGATGCAATCAGTGCAGTTTATCGTTGCAGGTTTACGATCTCGGCACCGAAAGGGATAACTGATACTTGACTTTACAATTGGTACGGTGTAGTATCAATTCATGGAACAATGTCGAGAACAAGAGGCAAGACAAGCGCGTATCCTTGAACGCATCCGCCCACTGATTGAGGAGCGCGGCTACGATGCCGTCTCCGTGGACGCGATGGCGGCGGCGGCGGGCATCTCGAAGGCGACGTTCTACCGTGTCTTCCCCGCGAAGGAGGCGGTGCGGCAAGCGCTGCTCGCGGCGGGTGTCGCACCGGAACGACTGGATGCGCGCGATGGGCGGGAAGCATTGCTCGACGCAGCGATGGAAGTCTTCGCCACGCATGGGTATGAGGGCGCGACGGTGGACGCCATCGCGCAGGCCGCCGGGATGAGCAAAGCAGGCTTCTACTGGCATTTCGAGAGCAAGGAAGCGATCTTCGCCGCCGTCATCGCTCGCTACGCGCCCTTCGCGACTGTCGAGCGCATCATCAGCGCGGGCGAAGACCCGCATGCCGTCCTGACCGGCATCCTGACGGCGATCACCGCCGCGATCACACCGCGCTTCACGCTCTTTCGCACGATCATGCTCGAAGCGTTCCAGAACCCGGCGATGGGCGCCGCGGTCGCGCGCAATGTCCTCGGCGTCGTCCTGCCAATCGTCGGTGGGTATCTGACGCGGCAAATGGCGGCGGGTCGCCTCCGGCCGATGCATCCGGCGCTCGCCATTCAATCGCTCATCGGCCCACTCTTCATTCATCTGCTCACGCGAGAGATGTTCGCATCGCAATTCGCGGTGGAGCCGCCGATGGATGTCGTCATCACGCATATCGTGACGACCTTTCTCGACGGCGCGCTCGTCCGTCCGGCAGGAAGCGAAGGGAGGATCGCGCATGGCCGCAATGGTTGAAGCACAGGGTGTCGTCCTCCAGTTCGGGGATCGCCGCGCGCTCGATGGCCTGACGCTGACCGTCAACGAGGGCGAGACATACGGCCTGATCGGGCCGAACGGCGCGGGGAAGACGACGCTGATTCGCGCCATCGCCGGGCTGATCGCACCGACGGGCGGATCACTGACCGTCCTCGGCCAGCGGATGCCGAGCCGGACAGTGGCGGCGAAAATCGGCTACATGACGCAGTTGGAGGCGCTCTACAACGACCTGACCGTCGCCGAGAATCTCCGCTTCTTCGCTACCCTCTTCGGCATGGCGAAATCGGTGCAGCGGGAGCGAATGGCGGAATTGCTCGCCCTCATCAATCTCAGTGACCGGGAAGACTCGATTGTCAGCACGCTCTCCGGTGGCCTGAAGCAGCGCGTCTCGCTCGCCGTTGCGCTGATCCACAAACCGCGTCTTGCCCTGCTCGATGAGCCAACCGTCGGCGTGGACCCGGAACTGCGTCTCGCCTTCTGGGATTATTTCGCCCGCCTTGCCGCTGAGGGTACGACGCTGATTGTCTCCACCCATCATCTCGACGAGGCGGTGCGTTGCGATCGCCTCGGTATGGTGCGCGCCGGGAAGACCATCGCGGAGGATACGCCGCAGCATCTGATGGCCGCGACGCAAGCGACGACGCTGGAAGAAGCATTTCTGCACATCGCCCGACAGGATGACGGGATGGCGGGCAACGAGTATCGAGTATCGAGTGTTCAGAACACGACGCCGTAGGTATCGCTACTCGTTACTTCGAGGGAGGGGCAACCATGCTTGAGCGTGTGGGAATCATCGCGTTGCGGATTCTCTGGCAGTTCCGGCGCGATCGGCGTTCGCTCGCGCTGGTCTTTGTCGTGCCGCTCATTGTGATGACGCTGATGACAGCGCTGATCCGCAGCGGGGGCCAGTCACTGGAGATGGCGGTGACCGGGCCGGGGGTACTGCCGGGCGTGACACCGATCGTACCGGAGGGTGCGGTAAAACTGAAAGAGATTGGGGCAAAATCCGCCGAGCAGGCAGTCCGGGATGGCGACGTGTATGCGGTACTGACGATCCCGCGCGAGGGCGCCAGTGGCGCGACACTGATTGTGGACGGTTCCGATCCGGGACGAACGGAGGGCGCGAAGCAGATCACGCGGTTGTTGAAGATAGCCTTCGGGGGCGGGGCCGCGAGCGCGGCAGGCATTGCGCTCGCCCAACCCGTCCCGACGACCTATCTCCATGCCGGTCCGCAGTTCACGACAACGGACACGCTTGCGGCGGCGCTGCTCGGCCTCTTCGTCATCCTCTTCACCTATCTCCTCAGCGCGGTCGGCGTACTGCGAGAGCGGAGCCAGGGGACGCTCGAACGGCTGCGCGCCTCCCCCGCGACGACGACGGAGACGGTGCTCGGGTACCTCGGCGGTTTCCTCTTCTTCGGCATCGCACAGTCGGTGATCGTGCTCGGCTTCTTCGTCGGCGTGCTGCGCATCCACCACAGCGGCAATCTCGCGCTCGTGCTGCTCGTACAGACCCTGCTCGTCATCATCGGCGTCGCGCTCGGCCTCGTCTTCTCGACGGTCTCCGCGAACGAGTTGCAGGCAGTGCAGTTGATCCCGCTGATTATCGTGCCGCAGATCCTGATGTCCGGTGTGATCTGGCCGGTTACCACGCTGCCGATTGTGCTGAAGCAACTGGCATACGTCCTGCCGCTCACCTACGCGGTGGACGCCCTGCGCGGCGTGATGATCCGGGGCGCGGGCCTCGGCGGCATCGCGCTCGATCTCATCGTCCTCTGTGGCGCCGCGATCCTGTTGCTCGCGGTCGGCACGCGCGCGTTGGGAAGGCAAGCGGCGTAATACTCCTGCTTCACCATCTACCGCAGCGGACGATGATCGTGCCGCTCCTTCTCCCAGTGCCCTGACGGTAATGCGATTCCCCGCAGTTATTGTGGCACCGGATTTGCATTGCTCTATTGTGGAGGAAACATCCCGCGGCGCGTGGTCGAACGGATGTTGAATCCATAGTGAAGGAGAACAACGATGGTAACTGACAGCCACCGCTCAATTACGGAACTGGTCGAGCCGCCGCTGATGGCGGTGGATATGCGCGTTCCCTCGCTGGTCGTCCTACGACGATTGGAGCAGGAGGGCAACCATATGGCGATCATTACGGACGAGGGCAAGCCGATTGGGCTCATCAGCCTCGCTGCCGCGCGCGAGGAGGCGTCGGAAGATAAACTCGTCGGTCAACTGACCGTCGAGCCGTTGCCGATGGTCCTCCATGACACCGATACGGTGGACGACGCCATCCGGATGAACACGGCAAACGTGGACCGCTTGCCCGTCATCAATGCGGACGGCGTGCTCGTCGGCGAATTGCCGCGCACGAAGATCGCCGCGACCGGCCTGCATCAGGGCGATGAAGTGCCGATCGTCGCGGAACGGCTCGGCACGGAGATGCCAATGACCATTAAGGCCGGGCAGGGCGTGGTCGGGAGCAACGGCGGGCACATTGGCACCGTGAAGGATGTTGTCGTGGAAGTGAACACCGGCCGCGTCGGGCATATCGTGGTCGAGGAGGGGAAACTCTTCAAGAAAGACCGCAAAGTCCCCGTGGACCTCATTGACCCGGTGGCTGACGACGATCATGTCCATCTCAAGGTGGACAAGGCGGACGTGGATCGGCTTGGGGATTTGAACACGCGGTAAGAGAGAAAGGGAAGCCTCACCCCCAGCCCCTCTCCATTGCTTGTCAGCAATGGAGAGGGGAGCAAGAGAAATGAGGCAAGCGGATGGCTTGAGGGCCATCCGCTTTGCGTGTATGCCACCTACTGCGTCTTGCGCGATCTTTTCCCCTCTCCTTTGCTCGGAAGCAACGGAGAGGGGTCGGGGGTGAGGCTTCCCCTACCCTGCCGTCATCGCGGCGACTTCGTCACGGATGTCCTGGAAGGCGATGGTGCTCAGGTACCGTTCGCCCGTGTCCGGCAGGATAACGACGATCAGTTTGCCCGCGTTCTCCGGCCGCGCCGCGATCTGCACCGCGCCCGCCGCCGCCGCGCCGCAGGAGATGCCGACGAGCAGCCCTTCCTCGCGAATGATCCGGCGCATCATCTCCAGCGCCTCATCGCTGGAGACATGCAGCACCTCATCGAGCATCTCAACCGCCAACACATCGGGGATGAAGTTCGCGCCCAGGCCCTGAATCTTGTGACCGGCGGGCTTCATCGGTTCGCCCGCCACCTGCTGCGCGATAATCGGCGATTCGGTCGGCTCGACCGCGATGATTTGCAGGCCGGGCTTCATCGGCTTCAGCACTTCCGCAACACCCGTCAGCGTGCCGCCCGTGCCGACGCCGCCGACAATGAAGTCCACGGCGCCATCGGTATCCTCCCAGATCTCGACCGCTGTCGTTTCGCGGTGAATCTTCGGGTTCGCGGGGTTCTTGAACTGCTGCGGCATCCAGGCATTCGCATTCTCCGCGACGATTTGCTCCGCTCGTGCCACCGCGCCGTTCATCCCCTGCGCCGCCGGGGTGAGGATCAATTCCGCGCCGTACGCCCGGAGGAGCATCCGTCGTTCGAGGCTCATGCTGTCCGGCATCGTCAGGACCAAATGATAGCCGCGCGCCGCCGCCGCCCACGCGAGGCCGATGCCCGTGTTGCCGCTCGTCGGCTCGACGATCAGCGTCTCCTGGTTGATAACGCCACGCTCCTCCGCGTCCGCCAGCATGCTGACAGCAATGCGATCTTTGACCGAAAAGCCCGGCGTGAGCGCCTCCAGTTTTGCCACTACCCGCCCCGGCAGCCCCGCGGTGACCTTGTTCAGTTGGACAAGCGGCGTGTTGCCGATCAAATCCCAGGCATCCCCGGCGATCTTCGGGCGTACGCGACGGTTGAGCGTGGTCTGCGCCATGGTGCGTGACTCCTTCTGCGGTATGCTTACGGCACGGGGGCTTTCCGGCCTGCGTCGGATGTGTATTCATCGCATCCGGACATGGGTTTGTCAAGAATGTGGGGAAGCGCACTTCACCTCCCAACCCTCTCTTGATCGCTTGGCAGCAATAGAGAGGGAGTGATACAGGAATAGAGGGCGCACAGCGGTGCGCTTGGTTCCCCCTTCCTCGCGGGAAGGGGGCTAGGGGGTTAGGTTGAAGAATCTCCTCGTCTTTCAGTCCGGTGGGGTGACGGCGGTCATCAATGCGAGCATGGTCGGCGTCGTGCGCGAGGGGATGGCGCAGGACGCGGTCGGGGAGATCATCGGCGCACGCTCGGGCATCCGCGGGCTGTTGGATGGCGACCTGATTGATTTGCGCCGCCAGCCTGCCGATACGCTCGCTCGCGTGCGGGAGACCCCTTCCGCCGCGCTCGGCAGCACCCGCCACAAACCGACGGAGGACGACATCGCCCGCGCCCTCGATGCGCTCCGGCGGCTGAACGTCGGTTATGTCTGCCCGATTGGCGGCAACGATTCGGCGGATACGGCACACCGTCTCCATCGGGCGGCGCACGCTGTGGGGCTGCCAATCCGCTTCGTCACCGTACCGAAGACGATTGACAACGACCTGCCGCACACGGATCACACACCGGGATACGCCTCCGTCGCGCGGGCGGTGGCGCGGATGGCGCGCGAGACGGCGTACGACACCGCCGCGCTCCCGCTCTTCCCCGTCAAACTACTCGAAGTGATGGGGCGGGACGCAGGCTGGGTCGCCGCCGCAACCGCCCTCGCGCGCGAGGAGCCGGACGACGCCCCGCACCTCATCTATTTACCTGAACGACCGCCGACTGCGACGCAAATCCTCGATGAGATCGCGGCGGTCGTGCGGCGCGTCGGGTGGTGCGTCGCGGTCGTGCCAGAGACGCTACGCGATCCGGACGGCACGCCGATTGGTGGCTTGGGTACGTACGTTGACCCCTTCGGCCACGCCTACGCCGCTAGCCCGGTCGCCGCGCTCGCCGCCGCGCTCGAACGGGAGCGGGGACTACGCGCCCGCTTCGACAAACCGGGTACGCTCGCCCGTATGATGCCGGCCCCATTGGACCTCGATGAGGCGGAAGCATGCGGCCGGGAAGCGGTGCGCCGCGCCATCGCGGGTGAGAGCGACCGGATGGTGACGATTGAGCGCGTCTCCGACGAGCCGTACGCCGTGCGCTACGACACCACCCCGCTGAGCGGCATCGCCAACATCGTCCGCAACGTGCCGGACGACTTCATCGCGCCCGATGGGCGCGGCGTCACCGACGCCTTCCGCCGCTATGGCTTGCCCCTCCTCGGCCCGGAACCCTTCCCGCCCTTCGGTCGGCTGGAACGGACGCCGTTTTGCCTATAACCGAATGCCTCCTCTCAAGAGATTTCCCGTTACCACCAAGCCAATCTCATGCGGGTGCGGTTGGACACGGAGGAGGAGACGGAAGCCCTCGCGCACGCAGATTCTCCGGCAAGCATCCCTCGGGAGAGACCGTGACGACGAAGCGCAGTTCCCGATCCGCCACTTTCCCGGTGATTTCCCAGCAACCGGGCGTCGGTATATCAATACCCGTCGCTTGGTTGCCGGTTTGGCCGTAGCCATCGGGGATGAACGCACTGACCGGCGGCGCATCGCCATCGAGCCGCCTGCCCTCGATGGTCAGTTTGCCACTCACGGAACGCCACCAGAGAACTTTCAGACTGCTGGCGAACCACTTCCCCTGATAGGGTGGGGCAAGCCCTGCCCATAGCACATCATTGCCATACCAGGTTTGGGTAAAACCTGCGGTATTCGCATCAGGCGGCCTACTGGTTGTGAAGGGCGTTACCGGACAAGTGGTGCTTGCGTACGGCGTCGCCGATGCCCTGCCGTTATGGATTGCGGTCGCCGTCTGGTTGGATGGAGTCGTGGACAGCACGATAGACCGGGACGGCACTGTCGTGGCCCCACGTGTGGTACACGCAACAAGCAGTGTCATCAGGATGAGCGAAAGGAGGCCTTTGTTCGGTGTAGGGCTCCACATCGCCTGACTCCTTTCGTGTCATGCACGTAGTGTACATCTCTGGTACAACGCAACGCGGCGGACGGTTCCACAACCCGCTCTCCATGCCCTGTGCTAGAATCGCGGTACGAGCCTGACACACCGGATGCCGTGGCCCGCGTTATGCTGCATATGGGAAAACTGTTCACATCGTGCGACACGGGGAAGCCCATTCCCCCGGTACATCTCAGGAGGGACGATATGCAGGTTCATGAGAATGTCGCGGGGCTGATGCACGCGCTTCATCGCGCTGTCGTGGTCAATGACGACGCATCCAGTGTCACCGTTCATGATCGGGGTGCGGTGCGCGGCGACCTGATGGACACGCTCGCCTGGAATGCCGCCTTCGGGCAGAACGGCGTCAAGGAAGCGGCAATCTGGTTGATCCGCGCGATCGGCGAGCAGATGGGCGTCATCCCCGCCTCGATCCACGACTACTATATGGCCGCCGGGCGCGGCGAGTTCTCGAATGTCACCGTCCCCGCCTGCAACATCCGCGGCATGACGTACGACACCTCCCGCGCCGCCCGCCGCGCCGCGCAATCGCTCGACGCCAAGGCGCTGATCTACGAGATCGCCCGCTCCGAACTCGGCTACACCGGGCAGGGGCCGGAGGAGTTCGCCGCCCAGGTGCTCGCCGCGAATATCCGCGAGGGGTACGAAGGTCCCGTCTTCATCCAGGGCGATCATGTACAGGTCAACGCGAAGAATTACGCGAAGGACGCGGACACGGAGATCGCCGGGATGCACGACCTCATCAAACGCGAGATGGCGGCGGGCTTCTACAATATTGATATTGATACCTCGACGCTCGTTGATCTCGACAAAGGCTCGCTGGACGAGCAGCAAACCATCAACTACACCCTCGCCGCTCACTTCACACACTTCATCCGCAGCCTCGAATTCGGGGATTTGACCGTCTCGGTCGGCGGCGAGATCGGCGAAGTCGGTGGCAAGAACAGCACGGTCGAGGAACTGCACGCCTTTATGCAGGGATACGAGCGCGCCCTGAAGACGCTCGATCCGCGCGCGGTCGGTATCTCGAAGATCAGCGTCCAGACCGGTACGTCACATGGTGGCATCGTCCTGCCCGATGGGACGGTCAAGCAAGTGAGTGTGGACTTCGAGACATTAGGGAAACTCTCCGAGGTGGCGAAGCAGGAGTACGGCCTCGGTGGCGCGGTGCAGCACGGCGCAAGCACGCTGCCGAAGGAGGCGTTCAATGAGTTCTCGAAGGCGAACGCGATCGAGGTACACCTCGCGACCGGCTTCCAGAACCTGATCTTCGATCACCCTGCCTTGCCTGCCGACCTCAAGGAGCAGGTCTATACCTGGCTGCGCGAGCAGCGGCAGGAGGAGCGCAAAGAGGGGATGACGGACGAGCAGTTCTACTACACAACCCGAAAGCGCGGCTTCGGCCCGGCGGGGATCAAGGAGGCGTGGTGGAACATGCCAGCGGAGCGCAAGCAGGCGATCATGACCGACCTCCAGGAAGAGTTCCGGGTCATGTTCGAGCGGCTCGGCATCACCGGCACCGCCGCGAAGGTGGACGAGACCGTCCGGCTCATCAAGTCCGCCCAGCCGATGCCCCACTCGATGCGCGCGACAGTCGGAAATTGACGAAGGATTGAGGGCGGAAATGGGGCGGTCTGCGAGACGCCTCTCGGTTGCTGATATTCGTGCAATGTGTGGCACAGATTGCACGGTGGCAACCGCGTACTCCCAATTTCCTCAACTACTCTCGCCCCAGAGCGATGGGAATCAAATAATGAAGAAGCCCCTTTGTTCGTACGGCAAGATGCCGACGCCGTCCACTTCTCTCGCCATCACGAGTTCATCCCGCTTGCAAGCACTCCCGACAAGCTGTTCATCCCCATCGCGACGATCGCGAAACTCTACAATCCCTGAACTTCACCTCCGCAAAGGAGTTGCCAGAATGTACGATTGGTTCACAGTGCCGGAGGGGGAGACGGACGAGGCGCACCTGACGCCCGGTGCGTTTCTGGCGTATCGTCTCCAACGGCTTAGCAGGACGGCGGAGCAGAACATCGTCCATCCCACCGTGCTACTCACCTTCCAGAAGCGGATCGCGGAGCAGTTTGTCAATGAGACGCACGCGCGACCGGCGGGCGAGGGGCTCTCAACCGAGAACCCCTCGCCCGCATGGAACGGCACGCTCGGCGGCACGCCGGTCTCCATCCGACAACTCCCCATCGGCGCGCCGATGGCGGTGAGCACATGTGAACTGCTGATCGAGGCGGGAGCGCGGACCTTGATCGTGGCGGGCGTCGCGGGGAGCCTGACGCCCAGCGTGCCGATTGGCGGCATCGTCATCCCGACGGGCGCGCTGCGTGAGGAAGGAACATCATACCACTATCTCCCACCGGATGTGGACCCCGTTCCCGATGCCGAACTCACCGAGGCGCTCATCATGGCAGCCGAGGCGCGGGGCATCACGCCGGGTGTCGGGCGCGTCTGGACGACGGACGCGATCTTCCGGGAGATGGGCTGGAAAGTCCGGCAATACAGCGCGGCGGGCATCCTCGCGGTCGAGATGGAGCTCGCGGCGCTGCTCGCCCTCGCGCAGGTACGCGGCGTGCGGCTCGCGGCCGTCCTCGCCATCTCCGACGAACTCTTCCATCCCTGGACGCCCGGCTGGCACGTCGGAGAATTCCGCACCGGCAGCCACGCCGCCGCGAATATCGCCCTCGATGTCGCTGCGGCGGTGAACAGCCTTGAGCAATGAGCAAATGCACCATGACGCTCCCACTCATTGCTCGTGGCTCAAGGCTCATTACTCATTGCTTCGTCTACGGCGCCGTGACGTACCGAATAAATCCGCCGAGGCCGATGGTACCCGCACTCTCGATGCGTGGTTCATAGTATCGCTTACCGGGTTCCCAACTGTTGCCGCCCCAGGCATTGAGGCCGCCGCGATAGCCCGCCGCCACTGCCGCATTCCACACCCGTGGGTTCGACTCGCCGTACGGATAGCAGATGTAGCGCACCGGCCAACCCACACGCGCTTCGAGATCCGCTTTGCTCTGCTGCATCTCGTAGGCGAGTTGACCGTCACTCATCCGCGTCAGGAACGGATGAGTGACGGTATGGCTCTGAACGTCGTTGCCAGTGCGAATGAGGTTGACAAGTTGGTCGTTCGTGAGCGCGCTGTGCCCGGTGATGATGAAATACGTCGCCACCATGCCCCGATCTTGCAAGATGGGGAAGGCAATCGCCTGATCGGCGTTCGCGTCGTCGAAAGTGAGAGCGACGGGTTTATCGGGCAGTTTGCGGCCACCGAACATCGCCTCGAAGAGTTGCGAAATCGTGACGGTGTGATAGCCATTCTGCTTCAGCCAGTCCATCTCCGCAGTGAAATCGCCAGACGCGGTGAAGTAGCGCGATGGCGCGCCGATATGATGATAGACCATGACCGGCACATGAAACGCGACGGGAGGCGTCGCCTGCGATGGCGCGCGGCCCAGCCAGTCCGCCGGGTACTTACGGGCATCGAAGCCGCCGCGGCCGAGCGGCATCAGCACGACATCGTCCGCCTTGCTCGCGTGATCGGGCCGCCACGCTAGTTCGCCCCGCTCGAAGAATTGCACCGTCATCCCCGGCACGCTGAACTCCTCGGAGATCGGCAGGCCGAGCAGTGACGCACCATCGTGTACTTCCCAGAAGCGGCGCAGCGCGTAGGCGATGGTATGCCTGGATTCCGTAAAGCCGCGCCGATCCGGGCCATCGGGTGGCAGCACGGCAATCGGCGCGAACGGGCCATCCGTTCGTCCGCCACTCGCTTCCTGACCAAGCGGGCCAGGTCGCACGGCGCCATCTTTTTGGAGATCGAGCCGGATGTTCTGGAAATACTGAACGGTCGCGTCGCCCTCCGGGAATGCCTCGGTAATCGGCGCGCCGATAATCTCCTCACCGCCGTGCGCGTACCAGTACGAGAGGAACGGCTCGCGAATGTTGTGACCACCCATATCGTTATAGGCGACCGGGCTTGTCGGCTCATCGGCCTGAACGGAAATCACTGACGAAACGAGACTGACCACGACAATACCGATCACCCACCATGCCCCACGGCGTGGCCACTCCATGCGTCTCCCCTTTTCCCCGGCGCGCTCCAGGCGCGTATTCTCTCGTCCCCATACCATCAGAAGCAACGTAGCGGTATCGTATCAATTATTGTGGTGATGTAAAGCCCTCTTGTCGAGAAAATGTGGGCAGTCCACGCATCAGCACGGAAAGAGGCGCATCCGTTTCGCGGGTGCGCCTCTTTGCTGCAAGTAACGACAGGATCTATCGGTTAGAGGAGGTTGAATCCCAGCGCCTGCGCCAGAATCATTAGCAACATGGCGACGGCAAGCAGCGCCGAAACCACCGTCACGTCCGTGCGGGTGATCGTGCGTTGGTCGTTCATCATCGGTCGCATCGCCATATCGCCGCTCCTCTCAATTCGTCCTCTTGCTCCTACAACGTACGCTATGCAAGAACGGTTCCACGAGAAGAGAAGTGCTGAGTGCTGAGAAAGGGCATCCATGCACGGCGTGCGAATCGCAGTACGCGGTCATTTCCTATCTGCGGTACAGTGACACCTATGAGCAAAGCCAACGGCCCGCGGGCGAGATCTCATCACTCAGCACCCAGCACTCGGTCCTTCCGAGCGGCGCTCGTGGTCGCGCTCGCGCTGGTGCTGGTCGGGAGCGCGGAGATCGGGCCGCTGATCCCCCCACGGAATCTGCTGCTCTATCGCGCGCACCGTTTCGTGGATCAGCGGCTGCCGCACCCGATCGCTCGCGGCCACGGCAGCATCATCGGGCGCGTGGTGGAACGCGATGGAGGGGCAATCGCGGGGGCGGTCGTACTTGTCAGTACGCCGGATGGCACAGTCTATCAAGCGACCACGAACGCGGATGGCGCGTATACGCTCGCCGGTGTTCCCACCGGCCTCTACACGCCGATGGCCGCGAAGAGCGGCTACACGGATGCCTTCCCGGCGAACCGATCGCATCAGTTCCTCGCCTGGCGCGTTGCGGCGGTCCATGTGCATGACGGTGAGACGGCGAAGGATGTCCGCTTCGTCCTCCTGCGGGCCACGGTACAACCGGCGGCGCTGCCGACCGATCTTGCGCTCGGGCCGGTCGAGACGCGCCAAAGTGACCTGCCCACCACCGTCGAGAGCCACGCGCGCACGGTCGCCTTCACGCGCGGCGGGAAATGGCTGACCGATCTCGCCGTCTACGAGCCGACGGAGGGAAGCGGGCCACTCCCGGTGCTGCTCGCCATTTATCCGGGCACACCGGCATCGTGGGATCGGGTCTCGGTGCCGCTCGCGGCACGGGGCTATATCGTGCTGGCGATCTTCCCGACGCGCGGCCTCGATCTGGAGGCGGATCTGGACGATACCGCCGCCTTCGTCGCCCTTGCGCGGGCGGGGAAAATCAGCCCGCGCGCGGACATGACGCGGCTCGGCATCCTCGGCGGTTCATTCACATCGCTCCATGTGTACCGCTGGCTGGAACGCGAGGGCGGCGTGCGGGGCGCGGTCATCCTCGGCGGCATCGCGGACCTCTTCGCCTACCACCGCGACTGGGAACACGGCGCGCTCAATCTGCCGCCGGAGGTGGGCGACATAGATAGCGCGCTGATGGCTCTCGGCACGCCGGATCACCGCCCGGAGCAGTACCTCCGCTACTCCACCACCTTCCACCCGGACCGCCTGCCCCCGCTCTTGCTCGCCCACGGCGCAAAGGATCGCATCGTCCCAACGCATCAGACGACCGACTTCGTCACCGTCCTCGCAGCGCACGGCAAACCGGTCGAGACGCACTATTACCCAAACATGGAGCACTACTTCGCCGACGCCAGCGATGCTGACACCCAGGACCTCTACAATGCCACTGTCGCCTTCTTCGCCAAGAGCGTCGGAGGATCATGACCAATGGCGGCAGGCTTCAGCCTGTCGCGAGAAAGAGAGGCAAAGCGATGGATGCTCTCTACGTATTGATTCATAGCCCGCTGTGTGGGCCGCTCACCTGGTCGCTCGTTGCCGGGCAATTGCGGCAGCGGAGAATCGAGGTGATCGTTCCGACGCTTCACGACGCGGACGAGAGCGACGAGCCGTACTGGCGGCAGCAGGCCGGATCGGTCGCGGCGGCGCTCGCGGCAATCCCCGCTGATCGGCCGCTGATCCTCATTGGACACAGCGGCGCGGGGTCGCTCCTGCCGATCATCCACCGGATGACACCACATCCCGTGGCCACATACATATTCGTGGATGCCGGGCTACCGCACGGCGGCACAAGCAGACTTGATGAGATGGAGGCAACCGCCCCGGAATTCGCCGCGCGGTTCCGAGCCATGCTCGAAGCCGGCGATCGCTACCCGGCATGGACCGACGCCGATCTCTGCCCGCTGATCCCAGACGACCGGCTGCGACAGGGCATGATCGCGGAGTTGTGCCCGCGCTCCCTACCATTCTGGACCGAAATGTTCCCGCCACTGCTCGGCTGGCCGGACGCTCCCTGCGCGTACCTGCAATGTACTACCTCGTACGGCGCGTCCGTCGCGCATGCCAAGCGGGAAGGCTGGCCCTTCCACGCCTTCGATGCCGGGCATTTCCATATGCTCGTTGAACCGGGAGCGGTGGCCGATACACTCTTGGCGTTGCGCGACGAAGTGGCAGCGCGGGGACCACACGATCACCCCGCCCGATCGCCGAGACGCGCGTCGAGCTCCGGCAGCAGAACGATACCGTCCTGATCGCTGCCGGACGAATGCGCGACGAGCCATGTGCAGGGCGCGCCGCTCTCATTGCACGGCGCGTGAGGCACGTCCGCCGGAAGATAGATGTGATCGCCGGCGCGCACAATGGCCCGGTGTTCGACGTGTTCGCCGTAATAGACGGCGCATTCGCCGTCGAGCAGATACGAGATCGTCTCGATACCACGGTGGAAATGCACCTTCGCCCGCGCGCCCGCCGGCATCGGCAGAACATTCATGCAGAGATGCTCCGCACCGGTCGTCTCGGCGGAAACGCCCGCACCGTACGCGAACCCCTGCTTGCCCACGTACGTCTGTCCGGGCCGAATGACCCGGACACGGTCTGTCGCCAGTGCTGTCATTGCAGTCTCCTTATCATTTGGCGCCGAGATTGCCGGCTTCAGCCCGTCTTCTCCCTATCTACGCATCCTCGGGATACACCGTTGCGCATCTCGCTTGATGAAATACCTCGAAGGTCTTATCATTAGAAGTGCTAACAGTTGAGGTACGCGGTGCGGGGCAGGGAACGGATGATACGCGAGGCACGCAAGGCGCACATGGCCGAGGCAACGATCACCGCACGGCCGGAGCGTGTGCCGCGTACCATCGCGACGGATGGAAAAATCCCGGGGCGAACCCCACGCCCGCCGCTGAAACAGACGTTTCGCGCGCTGCGGAACCCGAACTTCCGGCTCTTCTGGTTCGGCCAGGTCGTCTCGATGATCGGCACCTGGATGCAACGCATCGGCCAGGCATGGCTCGTCCTCCGGCTCACTGACTCCCCACTTGCGCTTGGCATTGTCACTGCCTGCCAGACGCTCCCCGTCCTGCTGCTCGTGCTCTTCGGCGGCGTGATCGCCGATCGCATGCCGAAGCGACGGGTGCTCGTCGTCACACAGGGGGTGATGCTCGTCCAGGCAAGCGTCCTCGCGCTGCTCACTGCCGGGGGATGGATTCATCTGATCCACCTCTACATCCTCGCCGCCGTGCTCGGCACCGCGAGCGCGCTCGACAACCCGACGCGCCAGGCGTTCGTCAAGGAGATGGTTGGGCCGGAGGACGTGCCGAACGCGGTTGCGCTCAACTCAATCGTGATGAATACGGCCCGGCTAGTCGGCCCCGCACTCGGTGGCCTCACGATCGCGGCAATTGGTGTGGCAGGTTGCTTCACGCTCAACGCGGTCAGTTTCCTCGCGGTGATGAGCGGGTTGCTGCTGATGCGCCCCGAACGCTTCTACGAGATACCAAGCCCGCCACGCGGTAAGATGTTGGCGCAAATCGGCGAGGGTTTGCGCTATGTCGTGCGAACGCCTGATATCGCCCTCGTCATGCTGCTGATGGCGGTGATCGGCACCTTCGGCTACAACTTCACCGTCCTCCTGCCGCTGATCACCCAGTATGTGCTCCACGCCGGCCCGATCGGTTTCGGGGCGCTCACCTCCGCGATGGCGGTCGGCTCGTTGATCGCCGCGTTCGGCATCGCCTACAGCGGCCGGGTCACGCGGCGGACGCTGCTCACCGGCGCGGCGGGATTCAGCACACTCTTGCTCTGCCTCGCGCTCACCAGCATCTGGGCCGTGACGATCGCGGTGCTCGTCGCCCTCGGCCTGTTCAGCATTGTCTTCACGACGACGGCAAACAGCCGTCTGCAGATCCTCACGCCGCCGCAGTTGCGCGGGCGGGTGATGAGTCTCTACACCATGCTCTTTCTCGGCTCGACACCAATCGGGAGTGTGGTGCTCGGCACCCTCGCGCAACGCCAGGGCGTACAAGTCGCCGTAGGCGAAGTCGCCATGATCTGCGGACTCGGGACCGTCGGCGGGTTTTTCTACATCCGCCACCATCGCGCGTCGTCGCCCATTCTTGCGAATGAGGCAGAGATTCCCCCAGCCTGATCGCCTGAGGGCACGGTGGCGGGCGAATTAAAGCCCGCCACCGGAAGAATTCGCGTGATCTTCCGAATACGCGCAGCACTCCCAGACCTGTTTCGGCGTGTCATAGCGGCTGATCGTCCGGTGCGCGAGATGGACAATCCGCCAACCGGACGTCAGCAGGGCGCGGACGGACGGTTCGTCGAAGAACCGCTTGTACGGGCGATTGTTCCGGCCATCGGGCGGGACGTGGTAATAGTTCGGCTCCAATTCCTCCCCCTGCGCCGCGCCAAAATTCACATCATCGGTCGCGTTGACACGGAAGACGAAGAGACCGCCCGGCCGCACCACGCGGCGCACCTCATTCACGATCCCCAGTGTTTCCTGCCACGGGAAATAGTGGATCGAGAGCGAGGCGACGACGACATCCCCTGCCCCACTGCGTATCGGCAGCGGTGACTGCAAATCCGCGATAAAGAAATGTGCGGCGGGAGCGTTTTCGACGGCCCTGCGGATCGGCTTACGTGCCACATCGAAGGCGACGACGCGGAACCCCTGCGCGCCCAGTTCCGCCGCATCCTCACCCGGCCCGCAGCCGAGTTCGAGCACTCTGTTCCCCGCCGCTCGCATCGCGTCAAGGAATGGCAGCAACCACAGATCATCACCGTGCTGACGGGATATGTTGCTGCATGTGATGGTCATGGCCGCACCCTGCCCGTCGTGATCGTCCCGTCCGCCGGGGCGCCGCGCACCCACAGATGCCAGCCCGCCGCCTGCCATGCGCCACTCGCGTGCCGGAGCATGCTCCCCTCCTCCACGACCTCGATTGCCAGCGCCGGGTTCCAGTCGCCGTCGCGGGTGAAGAGCGGCACACCGCCGATCTGCGTGCTAAAGAGATGCTGTCCGTTCGGCGAGCGCGATCCGCTCGCGTCGCGCACGTCTCTGCATATCTCGTCCGCAATTCCGTCTGTTTCGTCACTCATCCGCATCCTCTGGTTCAGCATCGCTCAGCGCCACGACCATCACGCGTCCGTATGATACCGCTACTGGCACAGTGCGTGCGTACGCCGAAACATGCGTCGTGGCGATTGAAGGAGCAGACAACCATGCACGAGCGACAGGCGCCCATCGAAGGAAATCGCGGGAGCGAGGCAACGTCCCCGACACGCACTGGCGATACTGTCCCGACGAGCGAAGTCACCCCGCGTGAGGCCAAGACCATGGCCGCTGCGCCAATTGGCTTCATCGCCTTGGCAGTCATTGTGGCGGTTGTCGTTGCCATCATCCTCTTCGCCCTCAAGTAGGCAGCAGGCGGCAGGCGGCGTCGAGAAACGAAATGGCGAAAGACTGTAGCACGCTCAGCGTCCCTTTCGTCTCCCGTCTCACCGCCTGCCGCCTGCCGTCTATGCTATGCTAGCGCCACCATGAAGAAGGCGCTCGCGCTCCTCCGGCAGAATGAATTGATGTTCACGCTCTGCGTGATGGTGGCGCTTGTCATGGTCGGGCTTTCGATGGTCGCCCCCATCCTGCCGCTCTATGGGCGCACCTTTGGCGTCAATGGCGCGCTGATTGGCCTGATCGTCTCGGCCTATCCCATCGCCCGCCTGTTGACGAACACCCCCGCCGGGCGGTTGGCGGATCGTTTTGGCCGCCGCCCCTTCCTGCTCGGCGGGATGTGTTTCACCGCCGTCTCCTCGATCATCTGCGGGCTTGCGCCGGTCTATGCCGTCCTGCTGTTTGGCCGCTTCCTCGAAGGGATCGGCTCAGCGCTCTTCATCACCAGCGCGCAGGCGACCATCGCGGACATTAGCACACCGGACAACCGGGGTCGGATGATGAGCACCTTCCAAGGCTCCTTTCTGCTCGGCTCGACGGCAGGCCCGACCGTTGGCGGGTTGATCGCGGGGGCAGTGGGCGCGCGGGGCGTCTTCTTCGTCTACTCGGGGATGGCCTGCCTCGCCCTCTCATGGGCATTCGCGCGCCGCCGCACGATCCCAATGCCCGTGCGGGAACAAGCGCCGGTGCAGGAAGCCACCAGCCTCCGCCGCGCCTCCCCCTTCGCGGCATGGCGGTTCCTCGGTGACATCTCGTTCCTCGCTATCTGCATGCTCACCCTCGCGCAGTTCTTCACCCGCACCGGCACGCGCACGACCGCGCTCCCCCTCCTCGGCGCGGACCGTTATCATCTCGGTGAGGAAGCCATCGGCGGCATTCTGACGCTCGCCACGCTCGGCAATCTCGTCTGCGTCCCGATCGCGGGGTGGATGGTGGACAATCTCGGACGTAAAGCGGCGATTGTGCCGAGTACAATCCTCTCCGGCATCTCCGTGATTTGCTTCATTGTCAGCCCGAACATCTTCTGGTTCACGATGTCCGCCGCCCTGTTCGGCATCAGCACGGGCGTCGCAGGGCCTGCGCCCTCCGCCTATGTCGCGGATTTGGCGCAGGGGCAGGGGATCGGCGCGCGGCTCGGGGTCTATCGCTCGTTCGGGGATATCGGCTTCATCCTCGGCCCGATCTGTATGGGCATCGTCTCTGACGCGGCGGGATATGGCCCGGCGCTCGCCATCAATGCCACGCTGATTATCACGACGGGGCTCTTCTTCGCGATGGTCGCGCGCGAGACGGGTGGCAAGCGGCAGCGTGCCAGGGACGCTGCTTCGGCGCAAAACGCCGGGGCGATACCCGTGCCGGAAACTGTGCATGGCGACGACTGACCTGCCCGCGTCGCTTGCCATCCCGCCTCCCGCCGATCCACAGGAACTGCTCCGCCTTCTGCGCTTGCCGCGCGCGGGCGTCATCACGGACATAGATGGCACAATTGCCCCACTCGCGGCGACGCCGGGCGCGGCTCGCGTGGACGAGGACGCCCGGCGTGCCCTGATGCGCCTTATCCCCCGTCTGACACTCGTCGTCGCGCTGACCGGCCGCCGTGCCGAGGATGGTGCGGGCATCGTGGGCATCCCCAATCTACTCGTCGTCGGCAACCATGGCATGGAGATGCTCGCGGGTGGGACACTCACCGCCGACGCCGATGCCGCGCCGTACGCCCCGCATGTCCACCGCGTGATCGAGCAGTTGCGGACCGCGCCATTGCCACCCGGTACGATTCTGGAGGATAAGGGGCCGACCGCCAGCGTCCATTACCGCCTCGCGCCGAATCATCCCGAGGCGCGCGCTACCCTCTTCGCTCTCCTCGAACCACTCGCCGCCACCGAGGGATTATGGCTCACTGAAGGCCGGGCACTGATCGAAATCCGCCCGCCGGTACCGATCAACAAGGGATACGCCCTCCGCCGCTTGTGTACGGCGTACGCCCTCGACAGTGTCGTCATGTTCGGCGACGATTTGACCGATGTGGACGCCTTCGATGCGCTGCGCGACTTGAGAGCCGCAGGGGAAGTCGCGGGTCTGAATGTCGGCGTCATCGCGCCGGACGGCACCGCCCCGCCAGAAGTCCTTGCCAGCGTAGACGCCATCGCCACCGGCGTTACCGGCATCGCCGCCCTGCTCACTGCCGTTGCGGATGGGTTGGGCCGCTGATGTTCATCAATCTTTGAGACGCACAGGGCTTCACCCTGTGCCACCGACACGAGGAGGGAAAGCGATACGTATGACGTACCATCTGGAGCATGTCGGCATCGCGGCGAGCAGCGCGACATTTGAGGCGACGGTGCGCTTCTATGAGGGCGTCTTCGGTTGGCACCGCATTCGGGAGGAGCCGGGCGTCCTCGTCTTTGTCGGCGACGGGGCAGGCGGGCGGTTCGAGATTTTCGTCAGCAAAGCGCCGCCGCTCACCCACCCCCATCATCTCGCCTTTGGTGTTTCGTGGGACGCGTTCGACGCATTGGCGGCACAATTGCGCGCGATGGGGACACAAATGGACGAGCCATTCGTCAACACCTTCGGCGATCGCATCGTCTTCTTCACCGATCCCGCCGGCAATCGCGCGCAGATCGTCGGGCGGCGCGAGCCGCTCGCGCGATAGGAAAACGGAATCCGCTACACCGAAGCATGCGTTTCGCGCTCAACAGTGGCGATGTCGTTCAGTTGGTCGGTGATCCAGCGGACGATGTCCGCCTGCTCGACGGAGGCACGCAGGGCCGCCGCGCGCCGGAAGCGTTCGTCGGTCGGCATCGTCAGGGCGAGGTGCAGCGCGTCCGCCGTGCTGGCGACATCGCACGGCGCGATGGAGAGGGCGTGCGCGCCCAGTTGCTCGTGCGCGCCGGCCGTTTCGGAGAGGATCAGCACGCCGCCCCGCTCATTGAGCAGCGCGCCCTCCTTCGCGACGAGATTCATGCCGTCCGCCAGTGAGTTGACCAGGAGCGCGTCGTAGAGCGTGAGCGCGGCGAGGGCACGCTCGTAGTTATCCCCGACGAGCAGGCGGACGGGCCGCCAGGTCTCCGTCCCGTGCTTCGTGTTGAGCCGCCCCATGAAGGCATAGATGTCGTCCAGATATTGCTGATAGCGCGGCACCGAGAGGCGCGACGGAACGAGCAGCGCGAGAAAACGCACCTTGCCAAGCCACTGTGGGTAGCGTTCGAGAAAGAGATCGAATGCCTTGAAACCGCGCAGGACGTTTTTGCTTGGCTCCGCGCGGTCCACGCGCAGGATCGTCTGCTCGCCGAGGTAGTCCTGTAGCACGTCTATGTACTCCGCGACTGCCGGACTTGCCGCCGTCCGCCGGACGGCGGGGACATCGAGCGAGATCGGGTACGAGCGCACCCTGATCGTCCGCCCCTGATGGCGCAGGCACATCCATTTGTGGTCGCCCTCCGTGCCGGAAACATTCTCGACGCAGGTCTGGATGAAGTTGTGGCAGTGATCGAAGGTCTGGAAGCCGACGATATCGTTCGCCATCAGGCCGAGGCAGATTTCGCGCCGGATCCGCGCGGGCAGGAAGCGCCAATAATCCTTGTCCGGCCACGGGATATGAATGAACTGCTGGATCAGAGCGTGCGGCAACCGCTCCCGCACCAGTGCCGCCGTGAGATAGAGGTGGTAATCCTGCAACATGACGATCGGCCGCTCGCTCTTCGCCAGTTCGGCGGCGCGATGGATCGTATTCGCGAAGGTGAGATTGAGGATCGAGTAGCCGACATCCCACGCGCGCCAGACCTGCTGGTCAATATCCGGTTCGTGCGCGGCATCCCAGAGGTAGTGCTGCAAAAACCAGAGGATCGAGTTACTGATCTCGTTGTAGGCGAGATCGTAGGTCTCCGGCGGCACCGTGGCGAAGTGAATTTTGAGCGGTGGCTGCCCCTCGTCTTCCACCGTGACCGGTTCGCCACCCGCCGCGACCGCTTGCTGGCGGTCCCCGTCCGTCATCGCGCTCGCCACCCAGATCGGATCCACATACTTGCCCAGCGCGCTCATCGCCGTGACGACGCCACCACTCCCCCGCTTATGCGTGAATGAGCCGTTCTCCTGCCGTGTGAACTCCACCGGGCCACGATTCGCGGCGATGATCAGCGGGTGCGCGGCGATGAGTTCCGCGTTCGGGAGGCGGTCGGTCGGTCGGTCAGCAGCCATCAAGTGATCCCCTTTATCCGCGACGCGTCGCGTTGCGCGCCTGCCCCTAGTATACGCGGCGCGCGATGTCCGTGAATGACTGAATTGAAAGGTGATCGCCGGGAAAACATACGGAAAGGGGAGGGATTTTCCGTATACTAGCCCTGTAGCATCGGTTTGTTTGCTCTTGCACATAAATATGATTTATAGACTAAAAATATTCGTTCTCTGTGGTGGGGAAAAGGTGTTGCTTCCGTGAGCATCGTCATGATTGACCTGGATGAAACGGTTCGGACATTCGTCCATGCGCTCGCCGTTTCGCTGGGGCAGTGTTCGGTGACGCTCTATGAACGGGACGGTGACGACCTCGTTCCGCGCGCACACGCCGGTCTCGGCACGGTGATCGAGCGGGTGCGGATTGATCGCGGCGTGATTGGGCGCGTCTTCCGCACCGCGCAGCCCGCGCTCGTCCAGGATATTGGCAAGGAGACGGATTTCCTCCCGTTCGGGACAAATGTGCAAAGCGAAATGGCCGTGCCGGTACTCGTGGACGGTGCGGTCTTCGGCGTGGTGGATATCCAGAGCGCGCAGCCGCTCGACCAATTTGACCTCGAACTCCTCGGGCTGATTACGCAGCGGATCAGCGCGACGATCCAGCAGGCGGAGCGGTACGCCAGCGCCGAGCGCCGCGCCGCCCGTGCGGAAACGCTGCTCGATATCGGCGTCTCGCTCGGCGCCTCGCTCGATCCGGGCGCGGTGATGGAGGTAATGCTCGATCAGATCGCCCGGCTCGTCCCGTACGAGGGCGCGGCGCTCCTGACGATGGCGGATGGCGGCAAACTCCGCCTCGCCGACGGACGCGGGCCATTCGCCGTCAATGCCGACCTCTTCGAGGGGATCGAACCGGGTGCATACAGTCTGACGAAGGCGATGACCGAGACGGGAAAGCCCTTCCTGATCAGCGACGTGTCCACGCACTACAACAGTGCCACCCTACCCGGCTTCGCGTGGCTCGGGTCGCTGATCGTCGCGCCGCTCCGCGTCGAGGGGCAACTGATCGGCGCGATCATGGTCGGCGGCACGACCCGGGCCCGTTACACGCCGGATGACACCGCGATCGTCGCTGAACTGGCACGCCATGCGGCCGTCGCGCTTCGGAACGCCCAAATGCATGACGCGGTCGCTCATGCCGCGCAGACCGACGCGCTGACCGGCCTCTTCAATCGGGGGGCGCTCCTGGAGCGGTTGGAGCGCGAATTGGAACGGTCACGCCGGTATGGGCGGTCGCTCGCGGTAATCTTCTTCGATCTCGACCGCTTCAAAAGCATCAACGACACCTACGGCCATCAGTTCGGTGACCGCGTGCTGCGAGATCTGGCGCGCATCGCCACAGGGACAGTGCGGAGCATTGACCTCGTTGGCCGGTACGGGGGCGAGGAATTTGTCGCGGTACTGCCGGAGACGGACGGCGCGCAGGCACTGATCGTCGCGGAGCGGCTCCGCATGAATGTCGCCCGCAACCGCCTTGATCTCCCCTCAGGCGAAGAGGTCCGTGCGACGATTAGCGCGGGCGTTGCGGTCTTCCCGGCGGACGCGACGACGATGGACACCCTGATCCGCATTGCCGACACCGCCCTCTACGCCGCCAAAGCGGGCGGCCGCAATCAGGTCCATTACGAACCTGTCAGCGGATAGCGGGCAGCAAGCAGCAAGAGCGAGAGAGACAGATACACGGTTCCGGTCTGATTTCTGGCCTCTGGTTTCCCCCACGTATTGACTTTCCACCTCCTCACCCCTACACTCGATCATGGCATCAGTTGGGATGCCACGTTATCCGGCACGAGAGGCACATGATGAGCGACAGGTTGCTCAACGCTATCAGCAACACGGTGGACCGGCGAAAGCCGCGCGCCGCGTTTTCCGATGGCGGCAGTGTGCCCACCTGGATCGTGCCACCCCATTAAGTAGACCCCCAACCGCACGAAACCAGACCTGTGGGCGCCACAAGGCTCACGGGATTTTTGCGCCTGCCCGTCGAGCGCCCGCCCCCATCTTTGAGGCGTTCGCGAAAGGGGTTTTTTATATGCAGGTCTATCTTGTAGCATCGCTTTCGGCATCCGTTCTCGCAGACTGGAAGGTCCGCACTACCCAGAAAGGACACATCACACATGGCGCAACTGCTGGCTGACCCTGAAACGAATCGGCTTTCGGTCGCGACCCCGGCGAGCGAAGCCGTCGTCGTTGACCGCATCTGCAAGCAATTTGGTGGCGTGCTGCGTTGGCCGTGGCGGGCCGCGAAGGAGCCCGTCCATGCATTGACGGACATCTCGTTCACGATTGGCAAGGGCGAGGTCTTCGGCCTCCTGGGGGCGAATGGCAGTGGCAAAAGCACGATCATCCGCATCCTCAGCACGCTCATCCTCCCCGATGCGGGGCGCGCAACCGTCTTCGGGCACGATGTCGTGCGGGATGACCGGGCGGTGAAATATCTGATCAACCGCGTCTCGGTGGAGGCGAGTTTCTTCAAAAAACTCTCGCCGCTGGAAAACCTGCTCTATGCCTGCCGGCTTTATGGCCGGGGCGCGGAGGCGCGGCGCGACATCCTCCACACGCTCGACCTGCTCGGCATCACCGAAGCGCAGGCGAAGCGGCCCTTGGAGACGATGAGCCGCGGCATGCAGCAGAAGGTCGCCATCGCGCGGGCCTTGCTCACCGCGCCGGTGCTCTTGCTCCTCGATGAGCCGACAACGGGCCTCGATCCGCGCTCGAAGCAGGAGGTACAGCACTTCGTCCGCGCCGTCCGCGACAGCCACGATGCAACCGTCCTCCTTTGCACGCACGACATGGAAGAAGCGGAGGCACTGACAGACCGTATCGCCGTCGTGGATCAGGGGCGGATCGTCGCCCTCGGCACGAGCGCGCAACTGAAAACCCGGCTGCGACACGAAGGGCATGACAACCCGACGATGGAAGACGTTTTCATGGACCTCACCGGCAAATCACTCGTCAACGATACTGAGCCACGCAAGGAGTAACCATGGCATCCATGCTCGACACGCAATCATTACCGCCCGTGCCTGTGCCGCCGACGAGTCTTTTCGTGCGCGAGGGGCGGGGGGTGTACGCCTTCGTGGCACGCAATGTCCATCTCGTCCGGCGGTACTGGGGCTGGGAGATTGCCTTTTTCGTCTTCACAGTGGCGAACTCGCTCTCGATCATGTACATCGGCAAGGCGCAGCAGGCCGTGAACAGCCCCGAGGCGACGCAGCGGCTAATTCTCTATCTCGGCATCGGCACGCTCGTCTGGAGTTACCTGCGCGCCGTCTTCGACAGCATCTCCGAAATGATTGCCTGGGAACGATGGGAAGGGACGATTGAATATACCATGATGGCCCCCGTAAGCCGTCTGACACATCTGCTCGGCACGGCACTTTTCAGCATCGTCTACGGTGTCGTGCGGACAGGTATTCTCTTGGTTATCCTCTCGTCGTTCTTCCGCGTGGACCTCTCGCATGTGGACGCGACGGGAGCGGCAATTGTGCTGCTGATCGGCTCGCTCTCGTTCGTCGGCGTCGGGATGGTCGCGGCGATCCTGCCACTGCTCTTCCCAGAGCGCGGCGCGGAGATGACCTTCGTCATTAGCGGCATTCTGCTGCTCGTCTCCGGCGTCTACTACCCGGTCAGTGTCCTGCCGGGCTGGATGCAACCATTCGCGACCGTCTCCCCCGCGACGTACGTGCTGCGTGGCATGCGCTCAGCGATCCTCGACGGGCAAAGCGTGACGCACCTCGGCGGGACACTCCTGCCGCTTTTGTTCATTGGTCTGCTCTCCATCCCCATCGGCATGTGGGTCTTCGGCATCGTCGAGCGATACGCGAAGCGGACCGGGAAGTTAAAGCGGAGTGGGTAGGGGTGAGGTTTAAGGAGGGGACACCAATGCGAACAGATCAACGGTTTTTCAACGCGGCACATCGTGGGGAGGCAGACGCGCATCCCCGCATCGAAGGAGAGCCTGATTGTTCGCAAAAAAGACCCTTGGAGCGGTTCCCGTCTATCTGCTGATGATCGGCGGTGGGGCCTTCTTCTCGACACTCGTCTTCACGGTGAACCTGATCTACCAGGTGCAAGTGGCACACCTGAACCCGCTGCAACTGGTGCTCGTTGGCACGGTGTTGGAGGGCGCGACCTTCATCTGCGAAGTCCCGACCGGTATCGTCGCGGATGTGTACAGCCGCCGTCTCTCGATTATCATCGGCGTCTTCCTGCTCGGCATCGGGTTGGCGCTGCAAGGGGTTGTGCCGAGTTTCGGCGTCATCCTCCTCGCGCAAGCGATCTGGGGGATCGGCTACACCTTCACGAGCGGGGCCACACAAGCGTGGCTGACGGATGAAATCGGCATGGATCGCGCGAACCCACTCTTCTTGCGCGCCTCACAGATCGAACTGATCTGCGCGATCGTCGCTACGGCGGTCAGCACCGCGATTGGGAACTTCTCGATCCAGTTACCCATCCTGCTTGGTGGCGGACTCTGGCTCGCGATGGGCGTCGCGCTGATCGTCATCATGCCGGAGCACGGATTCACACCGACACCGCGCGAGGAGCGCACGACGTGGCAGATGATGGGCGGCACACTGAAGGGCGGCGTCTCGCTTATCCGGCGCTCGCCGGTGCTACTCACGATCCTCGGCATCGCGGTCTTCGCAGGTGCGGCGACGGAATCCTATGACCGCCTAAGCACCGATCACTTTCTGACCAACTTCACCTTCCCGACATTTGCCGGGTGGAAGCCCGTCGTCTGGCTCGGCGCCTTCAGCATCATCGGGCGGCTCTGGAATATTGGTGTCTTCGAGGTCGTCCGCCGCCGCATTGACACGAACAGCCATCGCGCCGTCGCCCGCGCCCTGACGATTTCGACCGCGCTGCTCGTCCTCTTCTACCTTGGCTTCGCACTGGCCGGGAACCTCGCGCTGGCGGTGGTCGCCTCAATTGGCGTGCGGATGTTTCGGAACATCAATAACCCACTGCAAACGGCGTGGATCAACCAGCATGTAGATTCCCGCGTCCGCGCGACGGTCCTCTCGATCAGCAGCCAATCAGACGCCTTCGGGCAAATCGCGGGTGGCCCGGTCGTCGGCTATGTCGGCGTCCTGGCATCGGTGCGCGCCGCACTAGTCGTCGGCGGCTGCATCCTCTCGCCCGCGCTCGTGCTCTATGCCCAAACCCTGCGGCGCGCCGATCCCCTTGCCGTCACTATGGAAGAGGCCGTGCTGCCCACACCTTAATCAAGCCGCGTCGCGAGCGTCCGCGCCAATCAGAGTCGGCGCTCGCTGCTCGCTGCTCGATCCGATGACCTACCGGGCGGCTGATGGCTCCGAAGAGAGCGGTAGCCAGCCGGTAAATATGGCCCCCCCGGTCGCTTGATTCGCGGCCGAGAGATCGCCTCCGTGCGACCGGAGGATGCGCTGGGCGATCGCCAGCCCGAGCCCCGCGCCTCCGGTCTCCCGGTTGCGCGACACTTCCCCGCGATAGAGCGGATCGAACAGATGCGGTAAGTCCCGCGTGGCGATCCCCGGCCCGGTATCCGCGACCGTGAATGTCACGTCGGCCGGTCCCGCGCGCCAACCAACGGTGATCTCGCCACCGGCCGGAGTATGGTGGAGTGCGTTGTCCAACAGGTTCTCCACTGCGCGGTTCAGGAGATGTGCGTCCCCCTCGATCAAAGAGAGATCGGCCGGCGTAGTGTAGGTAACAGATATGCCCTTGTCCCGCGCTCGCGACCGGAGGCCATCAACCGCCGCTTCGATCAGCGATCCAAAGTCCAGCCGCTCGCGATAGATAGCCTGCCCCAAATACTCGGCCTTCGTATAGGCAAAGAGGTCTTCCACCAGCCGGTCGAGGTGGTCCGCCTTCTGCCGACAGACCGCGACATAGCGCGCCGCCTTCTCCGGTGAGGACGCAAGCCCCTGTTCCAGCCCGACCAACGAGCCACGCAGCGCGAACAACGGCGTGCGGAGATCGTGCGCGATCGCGCCGATGAAGAAGCGTCGCTCCTCCTCCAGTTCCGCCTGTCGCCGGATCGAGTCGCGCAGTCCCTCCCCCATCGCCTCGAACGCGTCCCGCACATCTGCGATCTCGCGCACCCGCGAGGTGGGCAAGGTGAAGTCAAGATGACCGCCCGCGATCCGTCGCGCCGCCCGCCCCATCGCCTCCAGGGGTTTCACAACGGACCGTCGCATCTGCCAGCCCGCGTTGAACAGGGCGAGCACGAGTGCGATTGTCGCCGCCGCTCTCGCCAGAACGTCGTCGCGCTGCGGGACGGAGAGTTCCACCGTGCCGATTTCCTGACTACCATCCACAACCGTTACCTGTCGGCTCACCACCCCCTGCCAGCCCGGGTGCGATCCCGATACAACGCGGCCAGCATGAAAGATTTCAGCGCCAGCCGGATCACGGAGCGTGCCACCGACGCCGAGTGTGTCGAGCGTCTCCCGGATTGATGCTTGCCACTGGGGATCATGCCACCGCGCCGCGTTCCCCGCGATGTCGTGCAGCGCGGTATCAAGCGCGGCCCCTTCCTGCGGGGTCTGCTGCCGCATTATCTGTCGGTCGAGCACGTTCGTGGCGGTATAGGCCAGCGTGGGGAATGCCACGAAGGTCAGTATTCCCACGATCATCCACTTGCGGATGCCAAGCGCCCTCACGACCGTTTCCCCTCGAAGCGATAGCCCACACCCCAGACATTGACGATCAGCGCCGGCGCGCTCGGATCGGCTTCGATCTTCTCGCGAATCCGGCCAATATGAACCGTGACCGTATGCCGGTCTCCCGCACCGCCCCAGAAGCGTTCGAGCAGTTGCTCGTACGTGAAAGCCTGGCGCGGGCGCTCGGCGAGCAGACAAAGGATTTCGTACTCACGCGGGGTGAAGGAGACTGGCTCGCCATCCACACGGACCTCGCGCGCCCGCGGGTCGAGCACCAGCCGACCGAAGTCCAGCACGGCGTCACGGGCGGGTCCCTTCCCACCGGAGCGGCGCAGCACCGCCTTGACGCGCGCCACCACCTCGGGGGGCGTGGCGGATTTGACGATGTAGTCGTCGCCGCCGAGGCCGAGGCCACGAATCTTATCCAGGTCCTCGCCGCGTGCCGAGAGGAACAAGATCGGCACATCGCTCGTCCTGCGCACCCGCCGGCAGAGCTCGAACCCGCTCTCGCCCGGCATCATGATGTCCAGCAGCACGCAATCAATCGCAGTATGGCCCAGCACGGTCAGGGCTTCATCGGCGTTGACGGCTCCCTCGACACGGAAGCCCTCGGCTTCGAGAAAGTCGCGCATCATTGCAACGATGGCGGCGTCATCGTCCACGACCAGCACCGTTCGTTCGTGCGTCACGGATACCCTCCCAGCGGAATGCGCCCCGCGTCGGTGCGTCGCATTGCCGCCATTATCCCACGCGGAAAGGGATGCTCCGCGCGTTTCCCGCAAACGTGCCCGCACTGTGGGCAAGTCGTGACCGTTCCGTGACTTTTCGCCACACGGGTTCGTGATTCTCGCGGGCGATCATGGAGGTGCGTTCCCGGATGTGGCCCGGAATGCGCGTTCCGTACCAAAGAGGAAAGGGGTTTTGCGATGAGAAAGGTGGTATTCGCGATGCATACGGGGCTAGCGTGGATCATCCTCGCGGCGGTCGGCGCGCAATTCTTCTTCGTGGGGCTCGGGCTGTTCGGCGCGACGGATCTCCGCGCGCATCGCCTGACCGGCTCGCTGATCATCCCGGCATCGCTGATCCTGCTGATCCTCGCGCTCGCGGGCAGGCTCCGTGGCACGCAGATCGGGTTGTCGGCGGCGCTCTTCGCCCTGACGATCGTCCAGTCGTTCCTCCCGAAAGCTCCGTCGCTAATCGCCGCGCTCCACCCAGTCAATGCCGTGGTGATCCTCTTCATCGCCCTCAATCTCGCCCGATACGGGTCGAGGACGAACAGACAGATGCGCGCCGCCGCACCTTCGGTGGGTGTCAGATGAGCGACAGACGGAGGGAGATGAAGATTCGTCGGTAGGGAAACGCACGCGATAAGGAGTAGAAGATGGACAGCGATCGCAGCAATCGAAAAGATGACACGAGCGGGCGGACGAGTGGTGCGGGCGGGCGGAGAATGCGCGCCTCCGACGCCGACCGCGCGGCGACTGCCGACCGGCTCCGCCAGCATTATACGGAGGGGCGACTGGACGCCTCGGAGTACGACGAGCGGATTGACCGCTGCTACGCGGCCAAGACGGTGGGCGAACTGGACGATTTATTCATGGACCTGCCACGGGGCGCACCACGACAGCCGGGGACGGAGACGGAACACCATCATCGCGGCTACCCACCACCGTGGCGGATCGCGGCAATCGTGGCGGTCGTGGCCGCGGTGATCGTCGTTTCCGCGCTGACGGGCGCGCACCTGTTCTGGGTCGCATGGCCGCTCTTCTTCATCTTCTTCTTCGGGCCGTTCGGCCGCTGGCGCCGCGCGGGCTGCGGCCGCTGGCGCGGCAGGGATGTGACCTCTGCCTGAGCGGCGACGCGCGACGCCCTGCCGGTACCGTGCCTGTGCGATGTGATACAGTACTGCTCGATGGTTCGGGTTGGCTGGGGATGATCTTCACATGCACGCAACCGGCATGGTCGCAGCAGCATCGAGGAACGACGCGCGGGGCGGCGCGTGATGGCCCGTGGCGATGCGACTCTCACACCCACGCCACCCACTTCACGGGCGCGGAATGATGCGCCGACGGCATGGCGGCGGGCGATCATGGCGCTCGACGCTGCCGTGCCGGTATTGCTCGGCCTCGCGATGCTCCTCTATATCATCATCATCTTCGCGGCGTCCAAGTGGCAACTCGACGGTTTACATATGGGCTTCGACCCGCTCGTCTACGAGCAGCCCTTGTGGAATACCCTCCACGGCCATATCGCGGAGCAGTCCGCCCTCTCGTACACGACCTCCGCGTTCGGGCAGGATTTGTTCCTCTTTCACTTCGTCCTCGTGCCCTTCTATGCCCTGAAAGAGACGACGGCAACGCTACTCTTCCTCCAGACGGTCGGGGCGGCGTTCGGCGCGCTCGCCGTCTACCTGATCGCGCGGGACGCGCTGCCGCGCACACGGTTCGTGCCGCTCTTGTTCGGCGTGCTACTGCTCTCGTACGTGCCAATGCAGAATGCGAACCTCTACGAGGTCCAGCCGCGACTGTTCGCCGCGACGTTCCTGCTCTTTGCCTACTGGTGTATGACACGTAGCTACGCAGTCGGCTTCTGGGTCTGCATCGCGCTCGCGATCATCAACCGCAACGACACCGCGCTCGTCGTCGCGATGCTCGGGCTGTACGGTGTCCTCAGACGGCGGCGTGCCGTCTTCAGTTGGGCGCCGATGGTCTTCGGCGCGGTCTACTGGCTACTCGCCGTCTTCGTCATCATCCCGGCATTTGCGGGCGGCACGCAGTTCTCGTACCTGCAAAACTATGACTGGCTCGGCGCGACGACGGGTGACATCGTCAGGACGATCGTCACGCATCCGCTCTTCGTCGCCCGCACCGCGTTCGGGCCGGATCGCTGGCAGTACGTCGTCAGCCTCCTCTTCCCGCTCGCGTTCCTGCCGTTCCTCGCGCCGCGCCCCTTGCTCATGGCGCTGCCGCCCTTCCTCATCAATCTCTTCGCCGGTGACCACTACAAATACCAGCGTGACATCTTCCATCAGTACTCGGCGCTGATCACGCCCTGGCTCTTCGTCGCCGCGATCCTCGCCGTCGCCGCTCTCACGGACGGTACACACCCGCTCTATCGTCTTCTGCCACGTCTCACGGGCGTGCTCAAGCGTGTGCCAACCACGGCGGTTGGCATCAGCCTTGTCGCGCTTATGCTGGCGTTCAGCGGATTCCAGTTCGCGTATACGAAGCCGGATAAGGTCGCGGGTTGGGTAGAAAATGGTGGCCGGATTTCTCAGGCAGACAAGAACCGTACCGCCTCGGCCGATCTCCTGATCGCGATGATCCCGACGGACGCCCCATTGAGCGTCACGAGCCTCGCGGCGACACGCGTGCCGCTTCGCCGCCACCTCTATGAGTTCCCCGGCAACGAGTTCTACGACGCTACGCTGATTGACCGCGCCGACTACGTCCTCGGTGACCGGCGGCGTGGCGATGAGGGGACGGTACTCGATACACTGAAGGAGAACGGCCAGTGGCAACTCGTCAAGCGGCAAGGCGACTTCGAACTGCTCCACCGCATCGCGCCACCACCGGGGCGAACGGGTTAACCGCAACCGGCAGCAATAAAGGAACTCGCTTGAACCGCAAAGACGCATGCCGCCCGGAGGGCGCCCGCGCAAAGGTAGAGAAGGAATCGGGAAATACCGCCCTCGTTCGTCCACGCTCTTCGCGCTCTTCGCGTCTCCTCACCCGCCTCATTGCGTGTTGGCCGTACGCGGTTTTTCTGGCGCTCACGCTGCTGACGACCGCGCCGGTCACGCTCCATCCGCTCCATCATCTCTTCAGTTACCGCGATCCGCTCGACAGCGCATGGCGATTCGCCTGGGCGGCGCACGCGTTGCCGCACGATCCGTTTCACCTCTTCAACGCGAACACCTTCGCGCCGCATGCGGACAGTTATCTCTTCGATGAGATGCTGCTCGGCGCGGCGCTCCCGGTGCTGCCGGCGCTCTGGCTGACAGGGAATGCCGTCTTCGCCTTCAATCTCGCGACGCTGCTCGGCCCGCTGATTAGCGCGATCGGTGCGTTCCTACTCGTCCGGCATCTGACGAAGTCCACCATCGGGGCGGTAGCGGGCGGGATCATCTACGGGTTCGGCGCACCGCATCTCGCGCACATCATCCATGTCGGCCTCAACGACGCGGGCTGGATCCCGCTCGCCATTCTTTTGCTCATCCGGCTCAGTGAGGAACCGACCTGGTGGGGCGTCCTGCTCTTCGCGGGCGCGGTAGCAATCCAGACGCTCGCCGCCTTCTACTACGGCTTTTATCTCGCCTTCCTGCTCCCCGCGACGCTGATTGTTCTGCTTGCGCGGCGGCAGAGGCATCGCCATTTCCTTCCGGCTGCCGTGACCGGCGCGGCGCTGGCAGTGCTGATCGTCGCGCCCTTCGCGCTGACCTATTTGCGTGTCCAGAATCGGTACGAATTCGCCCGCAGCGTGCAGAGCACCGAGGCGTATTCCGCGACGCTCTCCAGTTATCTCGCCGCGCCGCACGTCAATCTCCTCTACGGCAAGGCGCTCCAACCGATCACGGATATTGGCGGCGATTCGGTGGAGCGGATGCAGTTCCCCGGCCTGATCGCCCTCGCGCTCGCAGGGTATGGCCTCTGGATCGGGCGGCGGCGCTGGTGGGCGCGCTATGCGGCGGGGGTCGCGGGGGTCGCCACGCTCTTCTCCTTCGGCCCGAACTTGCGCCTGACACCGGACGGGCCGACGCTCATCCCGTGGCTACCGTATGCGACACTCTATGAACACGCCCCCGGTTTCCAGGCAATGCGCGCGCCCGGCAGGTTCGGCATCCTCGTATTGCTCGGTGTGGCGATCCTCGCCGGTGCGGCGGTCAGCGAGATCGCGGCACGGTGGCCAACGACCCGTCTGCGGCGCTGGAGGTTGCCAACCGCTCTGCTCGTCATTGGCGCGCTCTCCCTCGAAGTGCTTCAACTGCCGCTCGGTATGGTGATGGCGCCCGTCGGCCCGACGCCGGGCGAGCAATGGCTGGCGAACGCGCCCCCCGGCCTCGTCTTCGATGCGCCCTTCCATCTCGATCGGATCGGCGGCAATGTGACGGATTATCGTAGTACGTTCCAGTGGAACCAGATGATTAATGGTCAGTCTGATCTCCGCCCGCCCGCCTTTACTGCCGTCGGCACGGAAATGCAACGATTCCCTGACACGCGCTCCATTGCGACCTTGCAGGCGCTCGGCGTCCGGTACGTCATCGCGCGGCTCGATGACACGAGCGCGCAAGGTAAGGAATTCGTACGCCGCCTGCGGGATGGAACCATCCCCGGATTACACAGCGAACTCGCCAATGATCGCGAGCGGGTCTATACCATTGAACCGAATGACGCTCTCCGTGCCTTTGACGCGGCAGTACCGGCGGGAGCGACCGTGCTGCTCGGATCAACCGGCGCACCGATCGCTGCTGGCGCCGTCAAAACCGACGGTTATATGGCGGCGCTGGGCTGGCGGCTTTCCGGGGCGCGCCGCGTCTCTGACACGGTCCCGGCGTTCGGCACGGCGTATCCGAAACCGCGCTCCGGCGAGACCTACGACTATCTGCTGCTCGACCGCACGCTCGACCCCGCCGCGATTGGTGTGCCGAGCGGCATAGTCGTTTGGGAAGACGCCTTTGTGCGACTTTACCGCGTGACAGCGGGCTGATCGGCGGGCTGCCCGGTCGCGCCGTTCAGGGAGGAGATGGCAACCGGACGAGGCATATGCTCGAAGGCGATGAACATGTCCGCGCCGAAGACGTACTCGACTTTCGCGGGCCGGAAGCCGTAGCGGGCGAGGAGCGCGGTCAGGCTCTCCTGGGTGTAGCGTGTGATGTGCTCGTCCGCGTAGCCACCCGGTGCGGCGAGGCCGTAGAGCCGCTCGAGCACCCGCCACGCGCGGCGGCTGTAATCCGGTGTGCCGAGTACGAGCGTTCCATCCGGCGCGAGAACACGAATCAGTTCCTCAATCACCTGACTGTCGTCCGGCACATGCTCCAGCACTTCGGAGCAGATCACACAGCCGAACGCGCCATCGCGGAAGGGAAGATCGAACGCGGATGCATGCACGACGCGGTTACCGAACTGCCGGAGGTAGCGCAACTTGTTGTGCTGGACATCCACGCCGACCGCGTCGAGGTCAATCGGGATCATGCTCGAACCGCAGCCGACATCGAGCACTTTGAGGCCCGCCCGTTTGCCCGCCATCCCGGTGACGATCCGGTAGCGCGTGCGCTGCCAGGCGCGCTGGAAGGGCATATGGCTATAGTACGCCCGATGGTCGTAATCGGCGCAGGCGACGGAGGTGCGCTGCCGCCAGGTCCGCCAGAGTGTGCGGACGTATGCTTTCCCGAAGGCCCACATCCGTGCCTTCGAGTGGCCCGCACCGCGCGGCTGATAGACGAAGGGAATCTCCCGTACCCGGTAGCCCGCCGCGTAGATGTGCATAAGCGTCTGCTGCTGCACATCGAAGTCGCTCCCTGTCACGTCAATCCCGGCGAGGACGGGGCGGCGGTACAGGCGGAATCCGGTCGAGATGTCCGTCAGGTCGAGCGAGAGGGCGTAGGCGAAGCCGATGTTGAGGATGCGACTGAGGATATAACGGACGACGGGCATCATCGCGCCGCCACCCGGCAGGAAGCGGGAGGCGAGCAGCAAATCCGCGTCATGCCGGGCATTCCAGAGCGAGGTGACGAAGGTCGCGGGGTGCGAGAGATCGGCATCCATCGTGATGATGTATTCACTCCTCGATGCCGCGAACCCCTCCTGGAGCGCCCCCCCGTAGCCGCGCGACCGCTGCTCGATCACCGTCGCGCCACGTCCGCGCGCCACGTCCGCGGAGTTATCCGACGATGGCCCGACGACGACAAAAATCTCATACGTGCAGCCGAGATTACCGACGACGCGGAAGAGCTCCGGCAGGAGGGCGGCGAGATTATCTGCCTCATTCATCGCCGGGATGACAATGCTCAGATCATATGCTGAGTCCGGCACGCTCATTGCTTCCTGCCCAACGGGCGCCCGCTCGTTGCTCATTGCTCACCTTGCCCGATAAATGGTGCGCGCGCCATTCGACCAGACCGGGTCGTACCGGCTTTGCACCCACGCGACGTACTCTTTGAGGCGCGGGAATTTGTCCGAGGCGATGACGATGGCGGCAGGTTGCTCCGCCTCAGTTTGCGCGATCGCCTCGGCGTTCGTCAGATAGCCACTGTCAATGCGATACGTCGAGGTATCGGCGAACCATGGCCCGACCGGCAAATGCGCGTGGAAGACTGCGAATTGGTCGTCCGTAATCACCAGCGCACCGGGTGGGATATATTGCCGGAGGGCCGCATCGAACTGCTGCTCGCTTGCGCTCCGCACCTGCCGCACGCTGGCCCGGTTGATCGAGGCGAGATGCGGGACGAGTGCGACGACGCCGAGCAGGACGAGCGCGCTGAACGCACTCGCGAACCATGCCCAGCCGTCGAGCGGTTGCCGTGCTCGGAGCGCCACGACCGACGCCACAACGCGTTCGACGAGCGCCACCAATCCGACCCCGGCGAAAATCGCGAGCGGCGGAAGGAGCGCCGGGATATGGTGCGAGAAGAGCGGCGTATGCAGCACGAGAAAACCGCCGCCGATCACGAGCCACGCGATCAGCAGCACCGGCACGAGCGAGAGCGGGCGGCGCAGCGCGAGGAGAGCACCGACGGCGGCGAGAACGACCAACCCGCGATCCAACCAGATGAATGAGGCGATGTGCCGGATGTTGCCCGCCGGGTCGAGCGGATAGGCGCTGCGGCCGGAGAGTTCGTACGTAATGGACTGTGTGTAAGCGTGTGGTTCAAGGCTGAATGGGAGCATAAGCAGCAGCACCGGCGCCGCGCCGGTCACGGAGAAGAGCGCGCGGAGGAATGCGGGCAACCATGCGTCGCGCGGCTGCTTCCAGAGCCACCAGACGAAGCCGACGATGACGATCGGGATGATGAGGCCACCATTCGGCTTTACACCAATCGCCGCAATCGCCGCCCCGCCCGCGATAGCCCATGCCCTTCGCGATTGTCGCTCGATGGCGATCACCGCGGCAAGGAGGCCAAGCATCATCAAGGTAAAGACGGGCGCGTCCGAACCGAGCGGGCGGGCATAGAAGACGAATTTTGGGCTGATGGCGAGGAGCGTGGCCGTCGCCACCGCCGCCCACGGCCCACGCCATCGCCAGGCAAGCGCGGCGGCGGTCAGCAGTGTGACCAGCGCGCAGAGCGCCATCACCAGCCGGTAGCCGCCGAGATGCCAGCCGCTGACGCGCCCGATCCCATCGAGCAGGACGGCGAAGAGGGGAGGCTTCGAGAAGAAGAGAGTCTTGTACGGCGCGTGGCCCGTCGCGAGACTCTGCGCGGAGGTGAGATACACCCCTTCATCATAGCCGGTGCCCGGCCCGTTCAGGTGCATGGACTGCCAGCCGAGGAAGAGAAGCGCGATGATCCCAATCAATGCGAGAGCGATCTGGCGTGTCATCATCGCGCGCGGCGATGCGGCGAGAGTTTTCGTTTTCGTCGTGTCGGTCGCGGGCGCGTCCGGTGGGGGACGATGCGCTGCGGGCGATGCATCGCCGGTGGCGGGGAACCGTTGCGGGAAGACGACACGGTATCCATAGCGACGACGCGTTGCCATCCGCACGCTCACGATTTCCGTGAAGAGCGTGGCGGCGGATGCGACGCGGCCATGCCGATCGCACGGGGCTGCTTCAGCGCCTCCGCGAGCCCCGCTTCCAATGTCGTTTCCGCGCGCCAGCCGAGCAGTTCGTGCGCCCGCGTGCAGTCGCTGAGGATGACTGGGTTATCGACAGGGCGCATGCGAGCGGGGTCCTGCGTGACGACGAGCGGGCTGCCGTGCAGTTGCTCGATCAGCCGGATGAGTTGCCAGCCGTCCACGGCACGCTCGCTGCCGAAGTTGCACGTCAGGCTGCCGTGCGCCCGGCACGCCCCCGCCAGCGCGATCAGACCGCGCGCGGCATCATCGGTGGAGAGATAGTCCCGCCGACTGGCGAGATTGCCGAGGCGCAGCGGCCCGCCCGCCCGCACCTGCTCGATGATGGATGGGATGAGGTGCGCATTCGTCTCCCCCGGCCCGAACTGGTTGAAGAGCCGCGCGATGCCGACCGCAATCCCGATGCGCCGGTGAAAGAGCGCCGCCTGCTGCTCATTCCAGAGTTTCGTATGACCGTAGATGTCTGCCGGGCCGAGCGCGTTCTCCTCGTGGAGCGGCTTCTCGCTCGGCGCATAGACCGCCGCCGACGAGGCGAGAACGACGGATTCGACCGTGCCGGACGCCGCGCAGGAATCGAGAAGCGCCTGTGTCCCGGTCACATTGACATCAATCGCCCGCCGGGGATCGGCATTGCAGGCCGGGATGAAGTGGATCGCCGCGAGATGGAAGACGGTGCGCGGGCGGTACGTCGCCAGGCAGCGCGCAAGGGCGTCCGCGTCGCGGATATCCGCTTCAACGAGCCGCGCCGATCCGACAGCCGCCGCTGGGAGATTTGCGGGCGTGCCAAGCGTGAGGTTATCGAGGATGATGACATCGTGCCCATCCGCGACGAGCCGGGCAGACAACCGCGACCCGACAAATCCACACCCTCCGGTCACCAGCACTGGATCAGCGAGCAACGGGACTCCTCACAACGCCGCCGCACCGCGCCATGAAATGGCATGCGGCCCTCCCACTTCCCGGCGGCATTCTACCGCACACGCGCCATCCGTGGCGCGCTACCCGCATGACACGCAGGGCTTATGCGTTGATCAACCTCACCCCCATCGAGACGCATAAACCCTGTATAGCACGCACCGTCGCCTTTACGATGCGCGCCGCTTCCGCGAGAATGACGGCTGATATGCCTACGCGGAGGAATAACGCGGTGAAGCATCCTTCTGATGGAGCAGGCTTCGGCCGGCAAGAGCGAGATGGCAGGCCGAAGCCTGCTCCACCGTCGCCGAAGTGAATATCGCCATCGCGAGCCGGGTGGTCGCGCCGCTGCATGGCGTGGGCGGGCTGGAGCGGGCGGTCGCGGATGTCTGCACTGCACTCACCGATTGCGGGCATCATGTGACGCTCGTCACCGCCCTGCCGACGCATCGCGAGGTGGACGATTCGCTCCCGCGCGTGGACGAACTGATCACCGTACCGTGGGCGGATGGCCGCCTGCTCCGGCGCGGCGGGGTGCTGGATCGCATCGTCCACTACCCGCGCTTCGTCCGCCGCGTGACGGACGCGCTACGGGCACACGACATGGTTTTCGACGCTGCGATCGGGCATGGCGCAGCGGCGGCGGCCTTCGTGCCGCTGCGCGAAATCGGGCAGGTACGCCGCCTGCTCATCAACCCGCACGGCATGGAGGAGTTCTCCGCGCGTGGCCTGAAACGCAGCCTGCTTACATCGCAGCGGGCGCTCGTCCGCCATGCGGCGCGGCACGCCGATCGGGCGATCGCGCTCGATGCGTTCCTCGTTCCGGATGTGATGCGGAACCTCGGTCTGCCGCGCGAGCGCGTGGCGATTGTGCCGAACGGCATTGATGTCGAGCGCGTGGATCGCCTCACTGGGCCTGTTTCCCCACCGACCGACGGCCCGCCGACCATCGTCAGCCTCGCACGGATCGAGCCGAACAAGGGGCTGGACGTGCTCGCCACCGCGCTTGGCACAATCCGCGAGCAGTTGCCCGATGGATGGCGCTGGCTGCACATCGGCGACGGAGCCGCCCGCCCGCAGGTGGAAGCGGCAATCCGGCGCGCCGGGATTGGCACACATACATCGCTTCTTGGTCGCCTGCCCGATGAGGAACTCCATCGCACGCTCGCCGACGCGACGCTCTTCGTCCACCCGACGCGATACGAGGGCAGTCCGCTGGTGCTGCTCGAAGCGATGACGCACCGCCTGCCGATTGTCGCCTCCGCCGTCGGCGGCATCCCGGACAAGGTGATCCCCGATGAGACGGGCTGGCTCGTCCCGCCGGACGATCCGGCGGCGTTGGGCGAGGCGATCCACTCGGCACTCGGTCAACCACCTGCTATACTGCGCGCGGTTGGGGAGCGAGGGCGCGCGCGCGTGCTCGCCCACTTCAGTCTGACACAGGTCGTCAACGAATTAATCGCATTGCTCGCTACGATTCCGCCCCGCGGCTGAGCGGCTGAACACCGAGGTCTGAGGTATGCACGCGTGAGCCTCGCCGAGGCACAACCCGCACCTCTTCCCGCCCGATGGGGCAATCGCATCGGCAGTGGACTCGCCGCCGGTTCCACCTGGCTCCGCGCTGCGCTCGGCTGGCAACCGCTCGCCCTGCTCACCGTCAGCCTCATCGCGCTGCTCGGAGCGTATCAGGTGGAGCGACCGATTCGCGTCAACATCGGCGGCGCACACGAAAAGCCCTTCGTCCAGAATTTCCACGATAAGGATGTCGCGGAGGATGGCGTCACGCATTATCGCTGGACGAGCGCCACGTCGTTCATCATCTTCAAGGGGATCGGCGGTGGGCGCGCGCGCGCGACGACGCTCCGCCTCCGCTCCGGTCGCCCGCCCGGTGTGGCGCAACCCGTCACCGTACTGGTCAACGGCGTGGAAGTAAAGCGGTTCACAGCCGGCGCCGATTGGCAAACGATTCCTTTCGATATTCGGGGCGCGGCAACGACGGGGCACGGCGTTGTCATCGAATTGCGCACGCCCGCCGAGAAACTCGCGAACAGCGGCGGCCGCGTCGTCGGCGTGCAGGTCAATCAGTTGCGGATGACGACGGTCGGCGGTGGCCGGACCATCCCGGCAGTGGGCACGCTCGGGCTGGCGCTGCTGATCGTGCTCGCCCTCTATCTGATCGCCGCCCGCGCGCTCGGCATCGTCGTGGCGAGCGACAAGCGGCGGCGCTCGCTTGCGGCCCTCGGCACGGCGGTCGGTCTGCTGATCCTCGTCGCGCTCTTCGCCTTCGCGCGGCCATATATCGCGGCGTACAGTGGGCCGCTGCTCGCGGTGCTGCTCGGAGCGCTGGGCGTGCTGCTCTTGCCGCGCCCGCTGATCTGGCTCGGGGCACGCTGCGGCCTCACGGTCACGACTTCCGAGGCGACCGCCCTCTGCGCCATCGTCGCGCTCGGCATCGTCACGAAACTCGGCGGCCTCCTCTACCCGGACACGATCGTCATTGACCTCGGCTGGCATACCCGGTGGATGCGCACCTTTCTCCAGCACGATTTCGGTGCGCTCTACTTTCCGTCCGACCTCTCGTCCGGCCCGAAAGAGTGGGGCATCGGTGTCTTGATCCCCAAGTCGCCGCTCTTCTACGCGATGCTCGCGCCGTTCACGCTTCTGCCGCTCGCCATCGGCACGGTGCTGAAGCTCTGTGTTGGCATGATGGAAGTCTTCACTATCTTATTCGTCTTCGCGATGCTGAAGCGGGTGGGGATGGGCACGGCGGGCATCGTCGCGGCCTTCCTCTATACCGTCACGCCGCTTTCGTACCTCGCACTCTCGTACGGCAACTACCCGACGCTCTTTGCCCACTTCCTCACGGTCATCGCCTTCACGCTGCTCCTCTTCGCCGGGCGCCGGTTGGACCGCGTCGGCGTCTTCGCCCTGTTTACCTTCATCCTGACGCTCAGTTTGCTCGCCTATCCGGTCGTCGCGGTCTTCAACGTGTGCGTGCTTGTCGCCTTCGGCCTCTGGCGGTGGCGGCAGGAGACGGGCGCCCCGGAGAAGCGACGCGCGCTCCTCATCCCCGCCAGCGCGCTGCTCGCCGCGCTGCTCGCCTTCGTCTCGTACTACATCCAGTATGTCCGGGTGACGCTCCAATCCGTCCGCACGCTCGGCACAAGCACGGCGGCGAACCGCGGCTACACCGAGGGTGGGTTGCTCGGCGCGCCGTGGCACATCACAACGGTGATTGCGAAGAATATCGAAGTCGGCAACCTGCTCATCCTGCTCGCGGTCGCCATCACCGGCGTCATCGTCTACTATCGCGCCCTGCCCGATGATGAAGGGCGGCGGACCTGGCAATTCTTCCTCCTCTGGCTACTCATCATGCCGCTCTTCACCCTCGCGGACGCCTATGTTGATCTGCTCTTGAAACCGCTCTTCTACACGATGGTCCCGGTCGCCCTCTTCGGCGGCGTCACCGTTGTCTGGCTCTGGCGTCGGGGACGGATCGGGCAGGTGGCGGCGATCCTCTGCTGCGCGGCGATCACGGCGCAGGCATGGTGGCTCTGGTTCCAGCGCATCGCCTACGCGGGGCAGGGATAGCGGGCGCCGATGGGCGGATTTTCCTCCCGTCTCATAGGTCGCAGAGCGTGTTTGACAACACAAAGACATGAGGCGGCTCGGGACGCTGCCATATATGACATGGATCACGGCGGGCGCTTCTGACGTTCTTCTTCTGACGGACGCTGCGCCGTGTCCGCGACTCGCGCTACATCCCGCATCCCGGAGGTTGTCATGCCTATCTCACGGCCCGCATTGCGTGTCACGCGAGCGCTCTTCGCGCTCTTCGCGCTCGTCTCCGCTCCGCGCGGCGCACATGTCGCGGCCTGCGTACCCGCTCCGTCGCCGCCCCCCGGCGCGACAAGGCCCCTGCCCACCGCGACGCTGACCGTCAACGCGGCTGCCGCTCAGGCGGAGATCATCTTCCGTGGTCATCCCATCCGCCACGAGGATGTTTCCTACAAGCTCATTGATGCCCCCGCCACACGCACGACCTTCGCCATCGAGACACTCTGGAAGGGGGCGGCGACGGCGGAGGTGACGGTCCTGACGTATAGTTGCGGGGGAGATGCCAACCCATTTACCACGGCTGGGACGTACATCGTTTATGCCAGCAAGGGATTGAATGGAGAACTCGTGCCGCTCTCTGGGATCTCGCGCCGCGCTGGGGCGAATGACCCGGAAGATCATGTGCTCGGCCCCGGCGCCGCCCCCGGCGCCACGGCGATTGCGCCGACGGTCTCCTTGATTCCATCACCAGTTCCTATCACGACAGCCGCGCCGCTGCCGACGCCCGCCGTGTCCGCGAGCGGGCATCGCAGTCGTGCGCCGGTGTTGTTTGCGGGCGGAGCGATCCTCGTGAGCGGTAGTCTGCTCACGGCCCTGCTACTGCGACGGCGCTTGCAACGGAAATGAGTGAGGCGGGCAGTTGGACAGCCGAACGAAGAAAACCGCCATGTGCGATCGTGCGTCATGGAACATGGAGATCGTCATCGAGTGAGAGAAGGAGCAATGGCAGCGAAAGCAAACCCGCTCTACACCTTCGATGCGGACGCCGTCGCGTGGCTGGAGACGCGGATGTGGGAGGCGTACTACGCGAAGCAGGATGCGCGCCTCTTCATCCTGCTCATCCGGCTCGTCGCCCGGCAGTTTGGGCTGCCGTGGGAGCGCGCCTTGCGGATCGCGCTGATGCTCAGGCGCCCGGCGATGCAGTTCGCCCGCACGCGCGAAAACTATGAGGCGGTCATCCCCGACATCGCGGCGGCGTACAAACGGCTGCGAGAGGAATGCGGCTCGTCGTTCGACGCCGACGAAGTGGCCGCGCGGGAATTGCAGTGGTGGATCGTCCACCGTCACCCCGCCGAGGCCGGCGAGGCAGGGCTGACGGACGCGATCGCGGCCCTCTACGCCGCCGTCTATCGCCTGCCGCAATCCGCCGTCCATGAGGCGGCTCGCCTGCGTGCGGAAGCGGCGCTCGTTTGCGACGATGGCCGGGAACGATACGGCGTGCGTGGCGCGCCATACTGGCAGGAAGTCGGCGATCTACTCTAACGCTCCTACCGCGCCTTGAAGAGAGCGGTGCAACCGGCCTGAACTGATCCCATCCTGCCGGCCCCGTGCGCCTCGAGATGGAAGCGCATATCGGTATCGGCACGAAGTAATGGGCGGATATCGTCACCCACCGAGTGCGGCGTACCGGAAGCAGTCGGTTGTGTGGTCATTGACCATGCCGGTCGCCTGCATGAAGGCGTAGCAAATTGTCGGACCGACGAAGGTGAAGCCGCGCCGCCGGAGATCCTTGCTCATTGCGGCAGATTCGGGTGTCTGTGCCGGAATCGTTGCGGGTGAAGGCCACGCGTTGAGGCGGGCTTCGCCGCCGACAAACTGCCAGATGTACGCGTCGAATGTGCCGAACGCGTCGCGGACGGCGAGGAAGGCCCGCGCATTCTGGATCGCGGCGGCGATCTTGGCGCGATTGCGGATGATACCGGGGTCGGCGAGTAGTCTCTCCACCTTCCGCTCGCCGTACCGGGAGACGGCCTCTGGGTCGAAGTGGTCAAAGACGGCGCGATAGCGGTCACGCTTCCGCAAAATCGTGTCCCAACTGAGGCCCGCCTGCGCGCCTTCGAGGATCAGGAATTCGAAGAGCAGCCGGTCGTCATGAAGCGGCACGCCCCATTCCTCGTCGTGATACCGAATGGCGAGGCCGTTCTTCGCCCACGCGCAACGGCCCAGCGGCGACGACGGATCGTCTTCCGGTCGGTTCCTCTTCTCAGTCATCTCTCGTGCCTGACCTTTCCTCCATCGCGGATTTTCTCGTCACCCATAGCGTAGCAAACAGCGACATGGCACGCGCATTGCGCATGCGATTGGCAGGTTCGGACGGTCACGCGGCGTCAGGAGGCGGGCAATGCGGTGCATCGGGAGAAGGATTCTTATCGCCTGCATCGCGTGTTGTCTCACCCTCGCCATGACCGCCTGTAATGGCAAGAAGATCGCGGTAGCAGCCGACAATCCCGCACTCGTCGCGACCGCATCAGGCCCGACGCCGACGCCACTCGCCAACGGACTGCGCGCCACACCGACGCAGCCCGTTGGCGAGCCGCCCGCACCCGCGCAGACGCCTCCATCCTACGCGGCGCCTGCCGTCGCGCCGACCGCCGGGATTCCGCGCAAGGTGATCGAGGAATTCTATAATGCCATGCTGGCGAAACGGAACATCGCCGCGTTCCTGACACCCGCACTGCGGGCCAGATCAAATGGTGACGGATATGCGCTCCTCGGCGCGCAGCCGCCGATGCGCTTCTTCAGCGTGGACGGCCAGGAAATGGGCGCCGACGGGACGACCGCGACCGTCACATCCACACTCTCTGTCGCCAATGGCACAGCGAAGCCCCGGTTCGCGATGAAACGCGCGGGCGACACCTGGCTAATTGACCGGATCAGTGCGTGATCGGTTGCACCTCTTCTGGCCCACATGACAGCCGAGCCGTCGCCGTGCTATCGTGCGATATGGGAGGCGGCGATGCCTCCCCTTGTCTTAATCTGAGGAGGGTCCCACATATGGTGTTCGCCCGTTCGAACCGCCTTTCGGCGCTGATCATCCCGCTCGTCATCACCGCGCTTGCCGCGTGCGGTGGCAGCGCCAAGACCGCGACGGCCACGCCAACGACTGGTGTCGCCCGCGTGCAGACGACGCAAGCCGTGCCGAGCGCGACGACCACGACACCCGGCACCCCGACCCCGCTCGCGAATGGACTCCCGACCGTCACCGCCCGTGCCACAACGGCTGCGACGGCAAATACGGGCACGCCGACATCGCTCGCCCGCACGACCGCGACCGTTGGCGCGAGCGTGACCGCAATTACCGTGACGAGCGGCACTGCCACGCGCGTCACGCAGGTCGCCGGTTCGGCAGTCACGGGCACAGGCGTGGCCGGGACGCCGACCACGACGCCTGTGCCGACCAGCGAGGCGCGCGGCGTGACTGAGCAGTTCTTGCGCACGGTGCTGGCGAAAGGAGATATTTCCGGCTACCTGACACCGTCGCTCAAGTCCCAGGCGGGCAATGACGGCTACGCGTTGCTCACGATCCAGCCGCCCGTGCGGGAGTTCACGATAGATAGCGAGCAGCGCGACGCCGACGGCAACGGCGCGACCGTCGGCGCGACGATCACGACCGCATCCGGCGTGGCGAAGCGTACCTTCGTGTTGCGCAAGCAGGGCGGCACATGGCTGATTGATAGCATCCGCAGTTAGCGCCACATGCCGCGCGGTATCAGCGCCGGTTGTCCGCCGGATACATGAGCGCCGGTTCGGCATCGCGCGCCTCGGGGAGACGCAGATGCCGGAGCGACGCGCGCAGAATGGGGTAGGCGCGCACGAAGTAGTCGCGCTCCTCCGGCGTGACCGTCATGCCCGCGACGGCGATCAGATGATCCACGGTCGCCGCGACATCGTCCTTGTCATGCTTCGTCATGCCGTCACCTCCGCCGCGTAATCCGTCTCCGGGACGCGGATATGCCAATCGGTGATCTGTTGGTAGGCGTCGCCGACGCGGAACACGATCGGCTCCGTGAAGGGCGCGCCGACGATCTGCATGCCAATCGGCAAGCCGGTTGCGGAGAACCCACAGTTGACGCTGAGTGCGGGGAATCCGACAAGATTCCAGACGCCGGTGAGCGTCGGTGTGGTATCCACCTTTGTTCCATCGAAACTCTCGAACGTCGGCGCAATAGCGGTGGAGGTCGGGGTAATGAGCACATCCACCGCGCGCATCGCCGTTGTCCATGCATCCCGCACGACCGAGCGCATACGCTGCGCCTGCACGAAATCCGCCGCCGTGTAGAGCATGCCGTGCAGGAGGCGCAGCCGCGTGTGCATGCCGTACTGTTCCGGCTGCTCCCGCAAGCCCTGTTCATGGTAGGCGTACGCTTCCGCGCTGATCGTCATGCGCTGTGCCGCCGCCGCGCTCTCGCTGTACGGCAAGTCAATCTCCACCACCGTGGCACCCGCCTCGCGCATCGTATCTACTGCCGCGAGCACCATCGCTTTCACCTCGGCGTCCAATTCCGGCGCGGAGAAGAAGTAGTCGCGCGGGATGCCGATGCGGACCCCGGCGAGCGTGCCGTCCAGCCCCGCCGTCATCGAGGGCACGGGGACGTTGACGGTGCAGGGATCGGCGGGATCATATCCGGCGATGGTATCGAAGATGATCGCACAGTCTCGCGCGGTGCGCGCCATCGGCCCAATCGTGTCGAGGCTGTAGCCGAGTGGGACAGCCCCTTCCTTGCTGACGCGCCCAAAGGTCGGTTTGAGCCCACTGATCCCGCAGTATGACGCTGGACCGCGAATGGAGCCGCCGGTATCGGAGCCAAGTCCGCCGAGCGCCAGCCCCGCGCAGACCGCCGCGCCGGTGCCGGAACTCGATCCGCCCGGCGTCCGCGTCGGATCCCAGGGGTTTCGGGCAATCGGGAAGCCCGTCGCAGGGTCCGGCCAGCCAATCGCGAACTCGTGTAACACGAGTTTGCCCATCAGGACCGCGCCCGCATCGCGCAACTTGCGCACGACCGTCGCATCTGCCCGCTGCCCCCACGCGGGATCGAGCACGCGGCTGTTCGCGGTCGTCGGCGCATCACTCGTGGCGAGCAGGTCCTTGATGCCGAGCGGGATACCCATGAGCGGGCCACGATCAATGCCACGGGCGAAATCCGCGTCCGCCGTCCGCGCCGCCATCATTGCCGCCTCATCAGTGATGACATTGAATGCGCCGAGCCGCTCCTGCGCGGCGTAGCAGCGGGCAAGCATCGCCTCCGTCAGTGTGGCCGCCGTGATTTTCCCGCTCCGCAGCCACTGTCCAGCCTCCACAATCGTCCGGGGCAACTCAGACACCGCGCACTCCTTTCTGTCCGACCTTTTGGAGCATCATATGTATAACAGAAGCCACACATTGCCGCTATCGTGGTCCCTGCATGGTACAATGACCGGCATTGGGAAGCCATGCATGTTTTTGCTGGCACATCCCACGAACGCATTACCGAAGGGCATTGAGCAACACGATGACGCCTCCATCCACTGACGACATTGCATCCATCGCGTCCCGCGCCGCGATCCCGCCGTTGGCGCCGGGTGAGAAGAAAAAGTGCGTCGTGGCAATGAGCGGCGGCGTGGACAGCGCGGTGACCGCCCTGTTGATGCGGGACGCGGGGTATGATGTCGTCGGTATCACAATGCGTCTCTACAGTGGCGATGAGACAGGCGCGGTCGCACACGGGACCGGCTCCTGCTGCGGCTTGGAGGGCGTCGAGGATGCCCGCGCCATCTGTCAGACACTCCGCATCCCCTTCTATCCGCTCAACTTCGAGCGGCAGTTCGAGCAGCACGTCATCGCGCCGTTCGCCGCCGAATATGCCGCCGGGCGCACGCCGAACCCCTGCCTGAATTGCAACCGGCACCTGAAGTTCGCCGCCCTGCTTGGCCGCGCAATCGCGATGGGCGCGGAGTATCTCGCCACCGGCCACTACGCGATCATCCGGCGAGGCGAGGGCGGCGCCCACCTCCATCGCGCCGTGGACGAGACGAAGGACCAATCGTCCGTCCTCTACACCTTCACCCAGCAGCAACTGGCGCGCACGCTTCTCCCCCTCGGCACGCTGACGAAGCGGGAAGTGCGAGCAATCGCCCGGGCGCACGGCCTGCCCGTCGCGGAGAAGCCGGAAAGCCAGGACATCTGCTTCGTCCCGGACGGCGACTATGCCCGCATCGTCGCGGAGCGGCAGCCGGAGGCCTTCACGCCCGGCGAGATCGTGGACACGAGCGGCGCGGTCGTCGGGCGGCATGCGGGGATTGGGCACTACACCGTTGGGCAGCGGCGCGGCCTGCATGTCGCGCAGGGCGAGCGGCGGTACGTCGTCGGGCTAGACAGCGACGTGAACCGGGTCGTCATCGGCAGCGCGGAGGACCTCACGGCGCACGCGCTCGTCGCGGATGATGTTCTGTTCATCGGCGAGACCCCGACGGAGCCGGTCGCGGTCGAGGCGATGGTGCGCTACCGAAGTACGCCGGTACCGGCGATCCTGATGCCTCTGTCGGAGCGAACTGCACGTCTCGTCTTCCCCGACGGGCTTCGTCAGCCTGCCGCGACGCCGGGCCAGGCAGTCGTCTTTTACCGGGGCGATGAGGTGCTCGGCGGTGGCACGATCGAGCGCGTCGAGCGGGGCGACGGCACGGCGCTCGATATGGACGCACTGGCTGGCACACAACCTGCATCACGCATCGCCGTGATCGCGATGCGTGACCTCACGGTCATCGGCGAGTGACAACGAGGAGGGCGTAGTGTCCCCGTCGGTGCTCCTGAGTCTCCTGATCGCCGGGATTCTTGGCCTGCTCGCGCACGCGATCCTCGGGCGGTATCTGTGGCAGTTACCGATCTACCTCGTTGCGGCAGTCACCGGAGTGTTCACGGGTGAGGTCGCCGCGGTGCTGGCGGGTGGCGGCTGGCTCCGGTACGGGAATGTCCCGGTCGGCTCCGCACTCATCGGTGGCTTCGGGGCGATCCTGCTGGCATGGCTGATCACTTTCCGCGCCATCACGCGCACCGAAACTGGCGACTAGGAAAACGAGGGCGTTTCAAAAGGTACAGGCGGGAGATCGCTCGCGATTGGGCGCGGGCTACACGTTGAAGGAGCGGTAGATGAAGAAAGTGTTGCCATTTATTCTCGCGGGTGGGCTGTTCGCCCTGTTGATCGTCGCGGGCTTTTTTCTCTATCACTGGGACGGCCTTCAGCAATTGCGCGATATGGCAATTGTCTTTCTCGCGGCGCTCTTCGTCGTCGCCGTACTCCTCCTCGCGGCGATGGTCGGCGTCTTCGTCTACATCTCGCTCTTGATGAAGGACAAACTGATCCCCGTCCTTGAGGAACTGACCCGGACGGCGGGAGAACTGACACAGACCGCCCAGCGCGTCAAAGGGACGACCGAATTCGTCTCTGAGCAAGTCGCCAGTCCGATTATTGGGCTCGCAAAGAATTTCGCGCGGATGCGGGCGATGGCAAAGGCCGCCACGAACCGCGACGGTGAGAGTGAGCCGACGGTCTAATCGCCGGAGGAGACCATGGAACACACCGAGCAGCAGCCTGCCGCACCCCTCGCGGTCGGCCACAGTACCTTTCTCCCGAATGATGGGCCGGAGCCGCACAGCGGCTTCCGGCTCGGCTTCATCCTCGGTATCGTCGTTGGCGTCATCGCGACGCTTCTCCTCTCGCCGAAAACCGGCGAGGAGACGCGCGAGCAGGTGAAGGAGATCGGCATCGTGCTCAAGGAGCGCGCCGTCGGCATGATGACGGGCGAGCGGCCATACATCCCGAATCAGGATGAAGCGGGCCCGATGCCGGCCTGAACGCGCGAACCTTTTTGCCGGTCAATGTATGGGCTGAATGCGTTCGATCCGGTTGCAGGAACGGATCGCGCGCCTCGCTCGTTGCTCATTCGCCGACCTCGCCCGGCGCGAGGCCGAGGGGCAGGGGCGCGGGTCGGTCGCAGGTGCTCGTCACGTCAATATGCGTTCCCGTACGCGAGGCGTCGTGGAAGGCGTGCATGAGGTCGAGGACATGATAGGCCAGCACGCCGCTCGCCCGGTGTGTACGGCCGGACCGCATCGCGGCCGCCATGTCCGCGACGCCAAGGCCGCGGCTGTTCTCCACGTATCCGTGCGTCAGGGGCACATCTTCCCATTCCTGCTGCCGCGCGCGGTTGAGACGCACCGGCCCGCCGAACGTATTCGGGTCCGGCACGCTCAGGGTACCTTCCGTGCCGTAGATTTCGATGCGCGGCAGGTTGCTTCCCCAGACATCAAACGACGTGATGATCGTGCCGACCGCGCCGCTTGCGAAGTCCATCAGCCCCGCGACGTGCGTCGGCGTCTTGACGTGGATCGTCGTGCCGTGTTTCGGCTCACTCGTGATCGTCCGCTCCGAGGAAGTAATCTGCGCGGAGCCCGTCACGCGCCGCACTGGGCCGAGCAGGTTGACAAGCGCGGTGAGATAGTATGGCCCCATATCGAACATCGGGCCCGCGCCGATCTGATAGTAGAAGTCGGGGTCCGGGTGCCAGTGCTCCGGGCCATGGTTCATCATGAACGCAACGGCGGCGACGGGCTGACCGATCGCACCGTCGTCAATCAATTTCCGGCACGTCTGGATGCCGCCACCGAGAAAGGTGTCGGGCGCGCAGCCGACGCGCAACCCCTTCGCCGCCGCCAGCGCCAGCATCCGCTGGCCGTCCGTGCGACTGATCGCCAGTGGCTTCTCGTTGTAGACCGATTTCCCGGCTTCCAATGCCGCCAATGCGATCTCCGCGTGCGCGTTCGGGATCGTCAGATTCAGCACGATCTCGATCTCCGGGTCCGCCAGCAGTGCCGCGACGCTGCACGCCTTCGGCACGCGGTATTCCGCCGCCCGCGCCTCCGCCCGCTCCAGAAAGAGATCGGCGCATGCGGCAATCTCAACCGCCGACAACCATCGCGCGTTCTTGAGATAAATTGCGCTGATCGTCCCGCATCCAACGATGCCAACCTTCACTGGCTCTGCCATACTGCCCCCTTCGGGAGTCAGAAGGAACAATTGACGAGCACGCGCCGATTTTCGACCGCCTTTTCCTCGGTACTTTCGACGTGGTGCTCGTTACTCGTCACCTGCTCGCCCAGAGCATGCCACGCTGAACAATTTCGCGCGCTTCCGGCACATCGAAGTCTTTTGCCACATGCCCCAATGAACTGTAGAAGACGCGCCCCGCACCCCATCGCCGCTTCCAGACAACCGGCATCACCGTTCCCGCGATCCACGGCAGAAAGTCGCCGCTGAAGGTCGTCGTCGCTAGCACCTCGTTCGAGGGGTCTACGTGCAGGTAGTATTGCTCGGAATGCATCGCGAAATCCCCGAGGCCCGCCGTGATCGGGTCAGCGTGATTCGTGATCTGCACGGTGTAATCAATGATGTTGCCGGGATGTGCCACCCACTGCCCGCCGACCATGAACTGGTACTCCACACTCTCGCGGAACGAATCCGCCATGCCGCCGTGCCAGCCCGCGATGCCGACGCCGCTCTCCACCGCGCCCAGCAGCCCGGTGAGTTGCTCCCGCTTAATCGTACTCTGCGTCCAGACGGGGACGATGAGATCGAGCGCGCGCAGGAACGGCTCGTCCATATAGGTATCGAGCGTATCGGAAATCGTGACGTCGTACCCGTGCGCGCGCAGGAACGGGGCGAATAACCGGACACATTGCTCGGGTTCGTGCCCATGCCACCCACCCCAGGTCATCAACGCGCGTTTCATCAGGCGATCTCCTTCGTCCGCGCTGTTGCGCCGGATTCAGGGCGTGTCCGGTGTGCCATTACCCGGTCCCATCCGTCATGCGCGCGTACGCCGATCGCCGCCATCCCTGCGGCAATGAGCAAGACGACCGGGTAACTGAGAAAGATGAACAGACCCCGCACGCCACCCTGCGGGATCGGCCCATGCTTGAGGATTACTCCGAACGGGAACCAACCGGTGACGCTGAGAATCTCCTGCCGCCAGGCGTGCGGTTCACGCAGCCAGATGCGGAACCAGATCAGGATGCCCCAGTAGACGACCGCGCCGACCATCGCCCAGACCATCAGCGAGACGAAGGTGATACCGATGAACCAGAAGACGCGCGTCACCGGTTCTTCATCCGCGATCAGTACCTTGTACACCTGCATGCCGACGATACTGTAGTAGATGGCGTAGAGTATGATGGCATAGAGTACCGCTATGCCGCCCTCGATGAATCCCATCGCGCTCCTCGTTTCTCATACCGATGATCCCGCGCAAGGATAGCACGCACGGGTGCCCGCCGCACATCTCTTTGTCTGCGCCTGATTGGGTACATAGAGTGTAGCGCTCTTGTCTATGTCGGCTGCCACACCGCCGCTGCCAAGGCGAAGAAGGCCTCGCGCCGTACCGTAGTCAGGGCACTGTTGAGGCCGGAGGTGCTGGGGACAACGAAGAGACGGCAGCCCGCGATGCCGCCCTTCTGTGGGCCGTAGCACACCGGGCCGGACGCGCCGGTGAGGTTCTGGTACACGCGTGCGCCATTGCAGCAGAGCCAGGACGGCTGATACCGCGACAGGAGCGCGACGATCCGCTCCCGCCCCGCGCGATAGACCGCGTCCGGCACCTCGTCCGCGCGGCGGGAAGGGCGGGCGTGCAAATCCGTCAGGCCGATGCCGAATGTCGGCAGGAGGATGTCTTCCTCCGGCATCAGCCGCCGGGGCGTCAATCCCGACGCAAAGAGGAGCGGATAGAAGCGATTACCGGGGTGCGCATAGTAGTGGCCCGTCTCGCCTGCGCGGATGCTCGGGTTCGAGCCGATAAAGACGAGGCGGAGGCCGGGCACAAGGATGTCCGGCAAACCGGGCAGGTCGGGCGATTGCATGCGGCGTGTCATCGCGGGATTGTACCATCGGGGGCGCAACCCGCTGCCTTGACAATACGTAGATTGTCCCGTAACATGATGACGCGCCGATGAGTTACAAATTACATGCGCGGCGCGGGACAAAGAAGGAGTAACGACGATGCAGTACGAAGAGCGGGAAACGCCGGGCGAACACGGCCCACGGTCCGAGCGACGCGGCCCCGGTTATGGACACGGTTTCGGCCCCGGAGACTTTGGTCCCCGATGGGCGGAGGGTGGCCCGCAGATCCCCTGGCCGGAGATGAAGCGGCGGATGCGCGAAGCGTTTCGCGAGGGCTTCCGCCCCGGCGACCCGGAATGGCGGCGCTTCTTCAAGCAGTTCTTCGATGGCGAAGGACAGAATGGCGGCCCCGGTGGTGACAATCGTCGCTCGAATGTCCTCAGCCTGCGCGTGGATGATCGAACGCTCGCCGCGATTGATAGCCTCGTCGAGGCGGGTCTGTTCGCGACCCGCGCGGAGAGCGCGACATGGCTCCTCCAGGCGGGCGTCGCCTCGAACACCGAACTGTTCGAGCGCATCAACAATACGGTCTCGGAGATTCGCCGCCTGCGCGAGGAGTTACAGCGCCAGATGAACGCCGCAACCGGCGCGCCGCAGGAGGGCGAGCCGCACGCCGAGTCGGCGAGCGGCGAGCAGCACGATCATCACGATCAGGGTCAGGAAACGCGCCACATTTAAGGCCGTCCCTGCCAGGCCTGATGCGTCACAGGCAAGGTTTGCTCCCCTCTCCATTGCCGGAGCAATGGAGAGGGGGCTGGGGGCGAGGTTTCTCGCCCCCGTTTTCGTTCGTTGTCGTCGTGCGGCTGTCTCATCGGTGGGGCGGGGCAACGCGGGCGCAACCGGGCGACGCTCCCCATATTCAACCGCCAGACATTCATCACGCTTCTGCATTGTCTCTGCGCATATCATACGTGGTATCGCGCAAATCAGTGCACGCAACCCCTTGACAAGCGACACACCTATACGTACATTTGTTCTGCTCGGATATTCGCGGCTTCGTTCGACCGGAGTGGCCCCCATGATCGTTCCTCAGTTGCAATCAGTTTTCGTCTTTGTGCGCGATCTCGACCGCGCGTTGTTCTTCTACTGCGGCACGCTCGGGCTACCGCTACGGCGGCGGTGGGCGGGTGGCGCGGAAGTCGGTGGTGGCGGCGCTGCCCTCACACTCGCGGTTATGGACGCCGATACCGCGGCGGAGGCGACGGGCCGCGCCACGGGCATCACCTTCGCGGTGGACCGCACGACGTATGATAGCCTCGCCGCGCGTGGTGTCTTCGGCGCGCACCCCATACACTATCCGTGGGGCACGCTGGCAATCATGGCGGATCCGGACGGCAACGAGTTCGTCCTGCTCGCACCCGCCGCCGTGGAACGCGCGGAGGAACCGGCGCCCCGGCCAATTCCGGCGATCCACGCGTCGTTCCGCTCACGCCCGCGACTGAGAGGGAATGCATCGTGACAGAGAACGAGGTTACGCCCGCGATCCAGGCATACATCGAGGAGCATCTCCTTCACTGGCCGGGCGTGGCGAAGCGCAAGATCTTCGGCCACGACGGTTACTACGTGGAGGGGCGGCTTTTCGCCTTCGTCGGGGATCGCGGCATCGTCCTCAAGCCACCGGCGGACGAGAAAGCCGCTCTCCGCGCGCTCGATGGCGCGGAGGGCTGGTCGCCCGACCCCGGCGCGGACCGCGCGAAAGCGAACTGGATTGAAGTCCCCTGCGCGGACGAGGATGCCGTCGAACAACTCCTCCCCTACCTCGCCCACGCGATGACCTTTATCCGCACCGCACCGCAAACCGGCTGGCAAGCCGAACGCCGCCGCAAGCGCAACGAGAAGAAGGGTCTGCCCGTCGCGGAATAGCGCTGAAACGCCTCGCCACCCTCATCCGATAGGAGGAGTGCGGTTTTTCACCCGGCGGACGAACTTCAGGCCGGACCAGTGGGCGTCCACAGCGCAGACTTTCACATCCACGAGGCCACTCGCGAGGCCAATGTCGCGGATGATGTTCTCATCGAGATCGGTCACGATCTTCGCCGCCTTCTTCGGCCACGAAACCCAGAGCATGCCGCGCTCCGCGAGTTGCGATTGCAGGGCCGGAAACTGCCGCGCCAATTCGTCTCGTTCAGTCGTGAAGAAATGGATGAAATCGAGATCGGTTGTGTCGTCTTCAACGAACGTCACGGACGATGGGAGCGAGCCAAGCAACGCCCGGTAGTGATCCGGCGCGCCGACAACGCGGGCACGAAAACCCTCTCTCAGGCCGAGTTTCACGATCAGCGGCGTACTGGAATAGCCAACGGTCATCGCTCAGTTCTCAGCCCTTGGTTCTTCTCTGACCACCGACAACGACAAGATCGCCGTCTCGCCAGACGCACTCGGCGTCCGCGAAGCCCGCTTCATCGAGCAGAATGATGTGCTCGCGCACGCCGAGGCCGTGACTGAGAAAATCGCCGTAAATCAGGCAGCCGCCCTCTTCCAATGAAGCGTAGACTATGCGCAAGAGATTACTCAAGCGCGTGCGGAAGATCGCGTCCGTGCTCTCCTCGCCGACGATGCCGCCGAAGGTCGTCGAGGAGACGGCGAGGGCATAGGGTGTGCCGGGGAGCGGCTGCGCGGCGGCGTCCGGGTCAATGCGATGACAGAGTGGGACGGCGGGCGTGCCGCCCTTGCCCATCTTCTTCCGCGCCGTCTCGATATTCTCCTCATCCGTGTCGAGCAGCGTCAGGGGCGATTCCGGATACGCGGCATGGAAGCGCGAGGCGAGCGTGCCAACGCCACAGCCGATGTCCACGACCGAGGCATCCGTCGGCAGCGGCGGCACTGCCCAGACAATCGCCGCGACCATCGCGGCGAAGTGTGGTTCGAGGTAGTTGATGTGGATGTCGTACCAGCGAGCGTGCTCCCAGAAGGAGGGATCCGGCGTCCGTGCGAGGCCACGCCGCCACGAAATCGGTGCATCCATCGCCCTCACTCCTTCGCCGTACCACGCGCGCCACTCCGGCCAGCGTAGCAAGAACACCCCCGCACGGCAAGGGCAGAAAGCCCTGCGTTCGCCGGTGTGCCCCCTTGTCGGGCGGTCGGGATTGGAACAGAATACGACCAACGGATTTCTCGTTCCTGCTCCGCCACAACGACGATGCCCGCGAACGTACCCGTCCCTCTCTCGTCTCGTTACTTGACTGTTCCGCCTCCATCTCCCATCTTCTCTCTTTGTGGTTCACCAATTTTTTCCTTTTTGCGGAGGGTCGCGCGTGATGGCAGGGGATGGATCACTGAGGGGAACGTGGGCGGTCGTGCTTGGGGCATCGAGTGGGATTGGGGCGGCGTGTGCGGTCG
>Ga0207416_1000562_pt1 | contig 61597 bp, 54 predicted proteins | sample PaiPotPPM11metaG_FD_184107 | JGI IMG/M metagenome (GOLD analysis project Ga0207416, IMG submission 184107) | Iron sulfur acid spring bacterial and archeal communities from Banff, Canada, to study Microbial Dark Matter (Phase II) - Paint Pots PPM... ... | reverse complement strand
GCTTCGACTCGTCCGCGTCGGCGCGCGCCACGGATCCGACGACCCGGCCCTGGCGCAGCACGGTAATCCGGTCGGCAACCGCCAGCACTTCCTTTAATTTGTGGGCGATGAAGATGATCGCCCTGCCCTCGTCGCGCAGGCGTCGGACGACGTCGAAAAGCGCTGCGCTCTCGGCGGGCGACAGCGCGGCGCTGGGCTCGTCCAAGATGACGATCTTCGCGTCGCGTTCGAGCACCTTCAGCAGCTCGACTTGCTGGCGCGCGCCGACGCCGAGAGCTTCGATTCGGGCGCCGGGATCGAGTGCGAACCCATAGCGCGCGGCGATTTCGCGCACCGCCGTGCGCGCGGACTTCTCGTCGACGAGGCCGCCCGAGGACGGTTCGCGCCCGAGCAGTACGTTTTGCGCGACGCTAAAACGCTCGACCAGCAGAAAATGCTGGAATACCATGCCGATACCGGCGCGCATGGCGTCGGCGCACGAATCGAAGTGCGCCGGCCGACCGCGAACTTCGATCGTTCCGGCGTCCGGCCGCAGCAAGCCGTACAGCACGCCCATCAGCGTGCTTTTCCCAGCGCCATTTTCGCCGATGAGCGCGTGCACCTCGCCGAAGCGCACGTCGAAATCGATGCGGTCGTTGGCGACGACGGCTGCGAAGCGTTTCGAGATGCCGCTTCCGGCGAGGGCCGGCCTCAACGCCTCCGCGGCCACAGCGGAACTACTTCGTTGCGGCGGCCGGCGCGAGGCGAACCGGCACGAACGCTCTCAATTCGTCGGGCGTCGCTGGAACGATAATCTTTCCCGCCACGATCAGCGCGCGGTAACGATCGACGAGTCGTAGCGCACCGGCCGGCAGTGCAGCTCTCGTGTAGCGCATGGCGGTGAGGCCGACGCCGCCTTCTTTCAAGCCAAGCACGATGTGGCCGCCGCCTTTGCCGCGCCGCGTTTCAGCGACGAGCTCCAAGACCGCCCGATCCACGCGTTTGAGCGCGCTGGTCAGCACTTTCCCGGGCGCGATGGCGTCTTGGTTCGAATCCACCCCAATGACGTAATAGCCCTGCGGCCTCGATTTCGCTTCGTCGATCGCACCCAGTCCACACTTCCCGGCGGCGGCATAAATGATGTCCGCGCCTTGATCGAACAGCAGCGCCGCGTACTCTTTACCGGCGGCGACGTCATCGAACGACCCAGTATATTTCACGAGCACGCGCGTCCTGGGATTCGTGCTCTCGATGCCGGCCTCATAGCCGGCTTCAAATTTTTCGATCAGCGGCGAGTCGATGCCGCCCATGAACGCGACGACGTTTTTTTTCGTGACGAGACCAGCGAGCGCACCGGCGAGAAACGAGCTTTCTTCCTCTTTGAAGGTCACCGACGTAACGTTGGGTTGATTGACGACCGAGTCGATGATCGCGAAATGAGTACTCGCAAAGCGCGGTGCGACGTCGTTGAGCGCGTCGTGCATGAGGAAACCGATCGCGATCACGAGCGCGTTGCCTTGTTCGGCGAGGGCGGAAAGATTCGGTTCGTAGTCGGCCGCCGAGCGAGACTGGAGCACGCTGACCTGCGCGCCGTACTTCAATTTCGCATCCAGCAGTCCGCGGTAGGCGGAGTCATTGAACGATTTATCACCCAGGCCCCCGACGTCGGTGACCATGCCGAGCCTGAGGCTGCTGGGGCCGCCGGCGCCGCTCGTCGCGGTCGGCCTGTGATTCGCGTTCGAACATCCGGCGCAGAACGCAATGATGGCGACGATGCAAGCGATACGGCGTTGCAACATAGGCCGCCGGGCTTCGCGCGGCGGAACGGACTGGCCTGCATGAATCTCGAGCTTCGCCCCGAAGAGCGCGGCGGCACCATGGCGAATGCGAATGGCTTGCCGCCCGTCGACATCATCGGCGTTCCGATCGAGTTGGGCGCCGGGCGGCGCGGCGCGCAGCTGGGTCCGGACGTCGTCCGAGCCGCGGGCCTGCAGCGTTTTCTCGAATCACTGCGCTATACGGTTCGCGATCGCGGCAACATTGAAGTTCGCGAACCCGCGTCCGACGTCGCCGGCGGAGCCGGGCGTCCGCGGCATCTCGATCTCGTCCGCGACGCCTGCGCCGAACTCGCCGACAGCGTCGCTACCGCAATGCGCAGCGGCGCATTTCCCGTCATCCTGGGCGGTGATCACTCGCTCGCGATCGGCGTCTTGGCCGGCATCGCGCGGGTGAAGGGCCCGCAAGGCGTGATTTGGATCGACGCACACGCCGATTTGAACACGCCTGAGACCAGCCCGACCGGCAACATTCACGGCATGCCGATGGCCGTCGCTCTAGGCTACGCCGCTAAGTATTTTCCGCCGCCCGTGTTTCCGGCGCCGTCCGTGGGCGCGGCGCACTGCGTCTTCGTCGGCCTGCGCGATTTGGACCCCGGCGAAAAACGATTGCTGCATTCACGCAGCCTCACCGCCTTTACGATGAGCGACATCGACCGCATCGGCATGGGCAAGGTTATGGAGCGCGCCATGGAGATCGCCGCCGACGGCCCGGCGAGCGTGCACGTCAGCCTTGACATCGATTCACTCGACCCGGTCACTGCGCCCGGGACCGGCACGCCGGTACCCGGCGGTCTTTCGTATCGCGAGGCACATCTCGCAATGGAGCTGATCTTCGAACGGGGTATCGCCCACTCGCTGGAGGTTGCCGAGGTGAATCCCATCCTCGACGAAGGCACGGTTACCGCTCGGGTGGCGATGGAACTGATCTGCTCGGCGCTGGGCAGGACTATCCTTTAGATGGCTATGTGGCTCGATGCCCGGGCGCGACCTCCGGTCGCTCAGGCATCGACCTTCGGTCGAACCACTGCATGGTCGCGCCGGCTCTTGAGCCCTACACGGCTACCGCGCGCTTCATCGCACCCGTCAGCGTTTCGCCGGGCCGCAAGTCGATCAGGTTGAGGTCCGCAATATCTTTTGTGAGCTCGCGCAAGCGTTCGGGCGTGCCCGTCAAAACCGGAAACGTTCCATAGTGCATCGGAATGACGTTTTTCACACCCAGCAAGCGAATGGCATACGCTCCCTGCATTGGGTCCATTGTGTAATAATCGCCGATCGGCAACAGCGCGAGATCCGGCTTATACAGTTCGCCGATGATCTTCATATCTGAAAATACGGCCGTATCGCCGGCATGGTACACCTTCACGCCGTTTTCGAAGGTGACGACGTAGCCTGCCGCTTCGCCGCCATACACGACTTGATCACCATCCTGAATGCCGCAGCTGTGCACCGCGTGCGTCATCGTCACGCGCAGGCCTTCAACCTCCGTGCTGCCGCCTTTGTTGATCGCCACGCATTTCTGAACGCCTTTTTTTGCGAGCCACGCGCCGGTTTCGACCATACACACGCAGGTCGCGCCGTGCTCCTTCGCGAGCTTGACCGCGTCGGCGATGTGGTCGAGGTGGCCATGCGTTATGAACAACACGTCGAGTTTGTCGTGCCGCTTCAATGCCGCAGGCGTCGACGGGTTTTGATCGACAAACGGGTCGATCATGACGAACGTACCGCCTGGTGACTTGAACTTGAACGTCGCGTGCCCGCAAAAAGTGATTTCCAGATTGCCAAGGTCCATGTTGCTGTGCCTCCAGTGGTGCGCGACCGTAGCTCGCCGGTGCCGTGCGCGAGCGCGGCTCGCCGCTTCTTGCGAACCACGTTCGCGTCATCTAGTGCGCGACCGAAGGTAGCTGCTCCTCGCGAGCGAAGCCCGCGCGCCATGGAACTCCAAGCCGCCGCCGAGCTGCTCGCCGAGCGTTTTCTGGACGCGCGGCGAATCGCGGTGCTGTCGGGCGCGGGTATGTCTGCGGAAAGCGGCATTCCCACGTTTCGCAGCGGGCCCAACGCGTTGTGGCGGGGCATCAGACCGGAAGACATCGCGACCCCGGAAGCGTTCGCGCGCGATCCCGCGTTCGTCTGGCGGTGGTACCGGGAGCGTCTGCAGCGCGCTGCGCAGGCATCGCCAAACCCGGGGCACGTCGCGCTTGCCAGCCTCGAACCGGTTTTTGACTCCTTCACCGTTATCACGCAAAACGTCGATGGATTGCACGCCGCCGCCGGCTCGCGCGACGTCATCGAGTTGCACGGCAACGTGCGCCGGGCGCGCTGCGTCGGCTGCACTGCCACCGTTCTCGCGCCGGCCGGCGGCCCGCTGCCGCCCTTGCACGCTTGCGGCGCCGCGCTGCGCCCCGACGTCGTATGGTTCGGCGAACTCCTCCCGGAAGGCGCGTTCGAACGCGCCGCAGACGCCGCGCGTCGATCCCAAGTATTTGTCGTGGCGGGAACTTCAGGCCAAGTCCAGCCGGCCGCGGGGCTGGCGGACGTCGCCGCCGCCGCAAAATCGTTCGTCGTCGAGATCAACCCCGAAGCGACGCCGCTTTCCGAGCGCTGCGATCTTTGGGTGCGCGCGAACAGCGGAGCATTTTTGCCGCGCGTTGCTGCTATCGTCCTGGCGGCCCGCGCATCGGCCCCACCGAGGTAATGATTGCGTCGGCCTGCTCGCGCTCGTGGGGGAGTAAGTACGCATACCAAGCGTGCACGAATTTCGGCCATGGCCTGGAGCCGCCGAGCCGGATGATCGTCTCGCGCGACTGCGTATCGTTCGAGTATCCATAGATGATGGTGCGCGCCGGCATGCCGTTGATCGTCTCCGATCGCACATACTCCGGATGTTCAACGAACGTCGCGTCGATCGGCTGGTTGCCGACGTAGAACTCGACGATCGCATGGCGCCCGCGACGCAGCGTGTAAAGATCATACGGCCCGCTCATGGCCTTCGAGACCCACACCCCGGCGGGCAATGCAAAACCGCAGGCGCAAAAGTCGAATTGGTAGTTGCGCTGCAACGCGTCCGCGCCTGTGCTGCTCGCGGCGATCATGCCGACGAGCAGCGCGGCCGCGCATGCCAGCCGTTCACCCACGTTTAGGTGCCGGCCGAATGAGCCAGCGCGAGTTCGGCCTCTTCCCGAACCCAGCGGTCGGGCTCGCGGGCGAGCAGACGATCGAGCGCGGCGCGGGCCTGCGTGCCGCCCAATTCGCCGAGCGCCCATGCGGCGTGGCCGCGCACGAGCGGCTTTCGGTCGTTGAGCGCGTCGATCAAATGCACCACCGCTGCCGGATCTCGCGAGTTGCCGAGCGCGACGGCGGCATTGCGCTGCAGCACGGCCTTGCCGCGCCAGGCCATCGACGTCGGCCCGAAGCGCGAACGAAATTCGGATTTCGTCATGCGCAAGACGGCCGGCAGGTCCACGGCGGTGCCCACCTGCGGCAGCGGTTGAAATGCGCTGCGCGTGCGTGACCGAGCGGCTGACGCTTTGCGCTCGTTGACCGGGCACACGCTTTGGCAATCGTCGCAACCCCAAACGCGATTGCCGATCGCCGCGCGCAGGTCGCGCGGAATCGGCGTCTTGCGCTGCGTGAGATCGGAAATGCAGCGCCGTGCATCAACGGCGCCGTCGGCGCCAATCGCGCCGGTCGGGCAGCGCGCGACGCACTCGACGCATCCCCCGCAATTTTTTTTCAACGGTTCATCGGGCGGCAATTCGAGCGTCGTGATGAGCTCGCCCAGCAGGACCCACGAGCCGAACTGGGCCGTCAGCACGTTGGCGTTTTTCCCGAACCAACCGATGCCCGCGCGGACGGCGGCTGCGCGGTCCACGAGCGGACCGGTATCGACGCACGGCATGCATCGTTCGCCGGGAAACTCCGCTGCGATGAAGTCGGCAAGTTCGCGCAGCCGGCCGCCGATGACGCGATGGTAATCCAATCCCCACGCGTGGCGCGATACCGCGCCGCGCAGTCCAGGCGCCGCGGGATCGTGCGGCTCGTCCTCGGTCAGGTAGCAGGTCGCCGTGCAAATGATCGATCGCGCGCCCGGCAGAGTTTGCGACGGCGCGCACAACCGCTCGACGTCGGCCGGCAGATATTTCCACTGACCGAGGAGTCCTTCGCGAACCCGTACCTCGAACGTTCGCTGCGTGAAAATGAACCGGTCGGCGTGCGTCACGCCGACCAAATCGAACCCGATCGCTTTAGCGCGCGCGACGATGCGCGCCTTGGCGTCGTTCACGTCGCGCCGGCGGCAGCCGGATACGCCACGACAATGGCGCCGTGTACGGGTAACCCGTTGAGCGTCGCCGGCGCGTAGGTGGAGCGCCGGGCCGCGTCGAGCGCGGCTGCATCGAACTGCGCGTCGCCCGACGACTCTAACAGCGTCACCGACAACACCACGCCGTCCGGCCCGACCTCGACGCGAATGCGCGCCTGATGCGTGGGCGTGGTCGCAGCCACCGCCGCCTGCTCGAGCACGGTGGGCGGGTTGTCATCGCCCCACTCAATTGAGCCGGCGAGACGGTCGCTTGCGCCGCCGGTATCCGCGCGCGCCGACGCGAGCCTGCTCGGCGCCAGCGTCGGACGCGGTTGCGTGACGGCGAGCGGCGCGCTGGCGCTCTCGTGCGGCCGGATCTTCACCAAGCGGCGCAGATCGATGTCGACTTTTTTGTTTGCGCCGCGTATTTTGTTATGGGCCAGCGCGTTGCCGTTGACCATCTCGCGCAGCTGGACCAGCGATAAGTTCATGTGCGCGCGCTTAATGATAATCGGCGTCGGCTGCGGCTTCGGCGTGGGGGTCGGCGCCGGATGCGGCTGTACGATCTTCGAAACGGAAAAGATCGTGACCGTCTGTTCCGGCATGTTCGGATAGCGCCACGAGGGCGAAAGGGCTGCCACCGTCGGGCCGAGCGTGAAATGCAAGAAGAATGAAACGATGACGAATCCGCCAAGCACGTACACGGCACGGCGGCGCATGCGCCACGCATTGCTCGGCCCGGGTTCGGTATGCTGCTGAGGCTCGTCTGGTTGGTCCGGCATAGCACGTGCCCCCGTCCATGGGTATTCCTCGAGACTGAAGGGGCTACCTCGAAGACGCCGGAGCGGACGGATAGCGCCGTGGCCGAGCCCTGAAAAAACGATGAAACTGTATAACGCCGACTGGTGCTGGTACTGCCAGCGCGTCCGAGAAAAGCTGGACGCGCTTGGCTTAACCTACGAGGTCGTCGAGGTGCCGGTCCCGCACAGCAAGCGTCGCGAGGTGCTTCAGGTTTCCGGGCAGACGAGCGTGCCGGTGCTCGTCGACGGGGACACGGTCATCGACGACGACGACCGCATCATCCCGTATCTGGAAGCTCGCTACGGACGGCCGGTTTAGCCCACGGAGGCGCTAGGCCAGCCGTTAAGCGTAGATGCCCCGCGTGGTGTACGCCTCGACGACACGCTTGATCGCCACCATATATGCGGCGGTGCGCAGCGGCACGTTGTGCTCCTGCGCGGTGTTCCAGACCGCGTCGAAATTTTCGCGGAGCACGTCGCGCAGCTTGTCGTTGACCTCCGCCTCTTTCCAATAATAGCCGGCGCGGTCTTGCGCCCACTCGAAGTACGAGACGGTGACGCCGCCGGCATTGGCGAGGATGTCCGGTATGACGGTTATGCCGCCGTCCGCGAGCAGCTGGTCGGCGTGCGGCGTCGTTGGGCCGTTGGCGCCTTCCGCGATGAGGTGTGCCTTGATCTTTTTCACGTTGGCGTCGGTGATCTGATTTTCGATGGCTGCGGGTACGAGGATGTCGCACGGCAGCTCCAAGAGCTCCTCGTTCTTTACGGCTTCCGAGCCCGCCAAGCCGTCGAGCGCGCGGCGCGGGTTCTTCGGGTCCGCGGTGTGGCGCAGCGCAGCCATCACATCGATGCCGTCTTTGTTCGCAACTGCACCGTACTGATCGCTGAGCCCGACGATCTTTGCGCCCTGCTCGTACAGCAGCTTTGCCGAAACCGAACCGACGTTGCCGAAGCCCTGTACGACGACGCGCTGGCCGGCAAGTCGCTTTTCTACCTTTTCCAGCGCTGCCTCGATCGCGATCATCACGCCGCGGCCCGTCGCTTCGACGCGCCCTCGCGAGCCGCCGATGTTGAGCGGTTTTCCCGTGACCACACCGGGCGTGTGGCTGCGCAGATGCATGGATACCGTGTCCATGATCCACGCCATCGTCTGTGCGTTCGTGCCGACGTCGGGTGCCGGGACGTCCTTGTCCGGTCCGATGATCTCGATGATCTCAGCTGCGTAGCGGCGCGTCAGCCGCTCCAGCTCGCCGATCGACAGCTTTTGCGGATCGCAGGTGACGCCGCCTTTGCCGCCGCCGAACGGCAGATCAACCACGGCACATTTCCAGGTCATCCAAAACGCGAGCGCCGTGACTTCGTCAAGGGTAACGTCCGGGTGATAGCGGATGCCGCCCTTGGCGGGTCCGCGGGCGAAATTGTACTGGACGCGATAGCCGCGGTAGACTTCGAGGTCGCCGTTGTCGCGCTGGAACGGAATAGAAATGATGACCTGACGCGCCGGGTGTGTCAAAATGCGCTTCATGTTCGCGTTCAGATCGAGTTGATCGGCCGCGCGATTGAAATACGCGATCGCTTCGCCGAAAACGGACGTATCGGGACCGGGCTGCAGATTGGCGGTCGCGCTGCCGGACGGAGTCCCGGTGATGGTGGTTGCCATTTTGCTGATCCTTCAGACGTTGAACCGAAACGTCACGACGTCGCCCTCTTGCATGACATAGTCTCGTCCCTCGACGCGCAGCAGACCCGCATCCTTAACGGCTTGCAGGCTGTTCAGACGCGCGAGGTCGTCGAACGACACGACTTCGGCGCGGATAAAGCCCCGCTCGATGTCGGAGTGAATCTTCCCCGCCGCCTGGGGCGCCTTCGTGCCGCGCTCGATCGTCCAAGCGCGCGTCTCTTTTTCTCCCGCGGTCAAAAAGGTCATGAGTTTGAGCGAACGGTAAGCTGCGACGATCAGCTCGTCCAACGCGCTGCGTTCGATGCCCAGCTCCAACGCCATCGCCGCAGCTTCTTCGGGCGCCAGCGCGGCGAGCTCGGCCTCGATCTGCGCGCAAATGGCGATAAATTCACCGCCGTCGGCCAGCGCGCGTTCGCGCACGACCGCGACGCGCTGCATGGTACCATCGCTGGGCCGCTCGTCGACGTTCGCGACGAAGAGCATCGGCTTGGCGGTGAGGAATGACAGTTCCTGTGCTAAGCGATGGATGATCGGCTCGGCGAGCATTGCACGCGCCGGCACGCCGCGATCGAGTGCCGCGCGCAGCGTCTCGAGCGCCACGACTTCAGGCGCAAGTTTCGGATCGGCTTTGGCGCGCGGCTTCGTTTTCTCGAGCCTGCGATCGACGGCTGCCGCATCGGCCAAGGCGAGCTCGAGGTTCACGATGTCGATGTCGCGCAGCGGATCCGCGTGCCCCTCGACATGCGTGACATCGGCGCTTTCGAAGCAGCGCACGACCATCGCGATCGCGTCTACTTCGCGGATGTGCGACAGGAACTGGTTGCCGAGCCCTTCGCCGCGCGACGCGCCGCGCACCAAGCCGGCGATGTCGACGAAGGTGGTCGTCGACGGCACGATCTTCTTGCTGCGAAAGATATCGGCCAGCACGGTGAGGCGCGGATCGGGCAGCGCGACGACGCCGACGTTCGCGTCGATCGTGCAGAATGGATAGTTCGACGCCGGCGCGCCGGCGTGCGTGAGCGCGTTGAACAGCGTGGATTTTCCTACGTTCGGCAGGCCGATGATGCCGCAGGCGAGCGCCATGAACTACCGGCCGCTCGGCAGCCAGCCTGTGCTCTGCAGCTCGCCCGCCACGCTCTCGCGGATGCGGGCGATCTTCGCGGCGACTTCGCCGCGCGGCGCGTGGAACTCGGCTTGGAACGTCGCGGCGTCGGCTTTGACGTCGCTCACCGAGACGGCGCTGCCGTCCTTTGACAGCCCCACGCGCGCCGCGGCGGAGTTCACGATCGCCTCGAGCTTGGCGCGCATGTCGGCGATGGGAGCGAGCAGCGGTAGCGTGATTTCGAACGCAGCGCGATTGGGTGCCCGGCTCGCGTTCGTCACGTACAGGATGTTGCCGTTGGGGATGTAGAGATGGCGCCCGCGGTCGTCGACGATGCGCGTCGTGCGCAGGTCGACGGATTCAACAACCCCGGCGATGATGCTGTTGACCGTCGTCGTCAGCTCGACCGAGTCGCCGACATCGTACTGATCTTCCACGAGACAAAAAAAGCCTGACAACACGTCGCGCACCAGCGTCTGAGCGCCGAACGCGAGCGCCGCGGTCACGATGCCGGCCGACCAAACGCCGGCCGTGATATCGATTCGCCAAATCGCGAGCTCCGTGAGGATCAGCGCGATCGCGACCAGCAGCGTTATGAGCGACTTCGTGAATCGCGAAAAGGTCGCGACGCGCGGCACGAAACGTGAAACAAAGCGCCGTCCGAAGAAGCGGTCGACGGCGGCGTACGCCAAGCGCCATAGCAACGCCGCAACGACGAGCGCGATTGCGCTTTCGATGAGTTCGCGAACGCCGAGCGGCGTCAGCCAGACCACAACCCGCTCAATCTACATGGCAGCGCTCGCTTGGTCCTGCGCCGGCGAGACTGCGATAGGAACGCGGAGGTTGGTGACGAATGGCACGGCCGATTCACCTGGGCGTGCGACGTGCGGGCGAGGCGGCGACCGCGGCGCCGTCCTCTCAGTGAATGCGTGACCGGCAAGGTAGACAATTACGACAAATGCGTCAAATGAAAGTGGACAAGCTGGGCATCGACCTCTTGACCCACGATCCCGTCGTGATTCTCAAGGATTTGGAAGGGAAGCGCTACCTGCCCATTCTCATCGGCCCGTTCGAAGCGACCGCGATCCAGCTCGCGCTCGAGGCGCAGCCGGTGCCGCGGCCGCTGTCGCACGATCTCATGAAGTCGATTTTGGACGGTGTCAGCGCCAAACTGACCAAGGTGATCATCCACGACATCAAAGACAGCACTTTTTATGCGAAGCTGATCGTCGAAAGCGCGGGCGAGGATCAGGAGATCGACGCGCGGCCGAGCGACTGCATCGCGCTCGCGCTCAGAGCCAACGCGCCGATCTACGTCACCGATAAGATCGTGCTCGAGGAATCGGTCTACGACAAGCGGGCGGAAGAAGAAGACGTCCAACGCTTTAAAAAATACATCGAGAATCTAAAACCGGGCGATTTTAAGGAATCGTAGACGGCTCATTGGCTCACCAGGCAGACATCGGCGTTTTCGGCGGCTCCGGCTTGTACGCGCTGCTCGAAAAGCCCAAAGAGGTGAAGATCGAGACGCCCTACGGCGCCCCGAGCGACCTCGTGCACATCGGCGCGATCGCCGGGCGGCGCGTCGCCTTCTTGCCGCGACACGGCCGGCTGCATTCGCTGCCGCCGCACATGATCAACTACCGCGCCAACCTGTGGGCGATGAAATCGCTCGGCGTCACGCGCATCGTCGGTCCGTGCGCGTCGGGCTCGCTGAAGCCCGAGGTGCGACCCGGTCACTTCGTCGTCTGCGATCAATTGGTCGATCGAACGAACGGCCGCCGAGACACATTTTACGATGGGCCGACGACCACCCACGTGTCGTTCGCGCAGCCGTATTGCCCGCAGATGCGCGCCGCGGCGGTGCAGGTGATCCGAAATGCGGGGATTGTCGTGCACGAAAAGGGGACCGTGGTCACAATTCAAGGACCGCGCTTTTCCACCGTCGCGGAGAGCCGCTGGTATTCGTCGGCCGGCTGGCACGTCATCAACATGACGCAATACCCCGAAGCCTACCTGGCGCGCGAGCTGGAGATGTGCTACGTCAACATCTCGCTGATAACGGACTATGACGTCGGGCTGGAACGTGATCCTGACGTCGAGCCCGTGACGCACGAGGCGGTCATCAAGGTGTTCAACGAAAACAACGAGCGCATCAAGCGCGTGCTGTTCGAGCTGATCGCGCTGCTGCCGCAAGAGCGCACCTGCAGATGCGGCTCGGCGCTCGAAGGCGCGCGCCTGTAGCGCCCGTTTGTCGCGCGAGTGAAGCTCGCACTACCTGATCGAGCGCAGGCGAATTTCCAACCAGCCTAGGATTTGCGCCGGCTGAACGTTGGTGTTCGCCAGGCGCGTGGCGTCGTTCAAGGCGTCGAAGGCGGCTATGACGATGTGCACCGCCCTCGCGCCGAGGGCGGCGGCCATTGCCCGGGCTTGCGTCGCGCCTTCCGGATCCAAAATTGATTTCTCGCCGCCGAGCGAGCACGCGGCGACGTCGCGGACGGCGATCCGAGCTTGGCGAAGAATCTCGTCCAGGTCCGCGCGCGCCGCATCGCGGCCTTCTTTCGAGAGCGGCGGCACCGGCGGCATTTCGTCCGGCGTCCTCAGGCACGCGAGAACCCAATCGCGCGCCGCCGCGCGTAACGCTCCGACGTCTTCATCCAGTTCTGCGAGTGCGTCGCCCAGGCTGCCCTGCGCGCGGCGCGCCAGCGCGGCGGCGCGCTGTTTTTCGACGCCGTGATGCGTCTCGAGCTGCCGCGCGATGGCGCCTTGGGAAAGCGGTCCGAAGCGGATCTCGGTCGCGCGCGAACGGACGGTCGGCAGCACGCTCTCGGCGCGCTCGACGGTGATGATGAATGTTTTGTTTTCGCCGGGTTCTTCCAGCTCTTTGAGGAGCGCGTTATAGACGATATCGCCGGTGACGTTTTCGAAATCGGGCAGAATGCAGACCAGGCGGTTGCCTTCGTAGCTGTGCATCTGCATCTCTCGGATGACCGCGCGCGCCGCTTCCATGCTCATGTCGTCCGTTTTTCGCTCGGGCTTTCCGGCGAGGGCGTCCGCTTTGCGGATGAATTCCGGGGTGACCACGATCGTGTCGCCGGACGATCCGGCGAAACCGCGGATGCACGGGCCACACGTACCACAATAGCCGAGCGGGAACGAGCTGGGGCGCTCGCAATGCAGGGTGCGGGCGAGCGTTCGTGCGAGCGTCTTTTTGCCGACGCCGCGCGGGCCGGAAAACAGGTACGCGTGCGCCAAGCGATTCGCTCCAAGCCGCTGGAAATACTCGACCACGCGCTCTTGACCGACGAACGGCGGCCGCGATTCGCTCGAGTTCGCTCGGCTCGCAGCTTCCGCGACCTCAGCGTTGCGTTTCGGCATGCCAGTGAGCGAGCACTCGCTCGCGGACGACGTCGGCCAGTTTTTCTCTTGGACGCGTGCCGTCTAAAACGACGATCCGTTTCGGTTCGGCTTGCGCCAGGCAACGATAACCCGCGGCCACTTTTTCGTGGAACGACGGCTGTTCCCGCTCCACGCGATCGCGCGCGTGGCGGCGGCCGTGAATGCGCTCATGCAGCACGCTGACCGGAATTTCGAGCAGAAAGGTGAGGTCGGGCGTCAAGTTGCGCGCCGCAAACATCGTGATGTGCGCGATCGTTTCGACGGGCAAGCCGCGCGCGAAACCCTGATACGCCAGCGTCGCATCCCAAAAGCGGTCGCACACCACGAGCTTTGCGGCGGCCAGCGCCGGCTCGATGACGTCGGCGACCAGCTGAGCCCGCGATGCATTGAAGATGAGCGTTTCCGCTTCGGCGCTGATGTTGGCGTGCGGATCGCTCAAGATGTCGCGCAGCCGCTCGCCGAGCGGCGTGCCGCCGGGCTCGCGGGTCTCCACGAACGGGATGCTCGTCGTCGCCAGATAGTCGTGCAGCAGCTTGACCTGCGTCGATTTGCCGGCCCCTTCAATGCCCTCGAAGGTTACGAGTAATCCGGACGCTATTGGTAGGACTCCACGAAATAGCGCACGCGGCGATTCGGCTCGCTGCCGGTTGACCGGGACTGCACGTGATATTTTTCGGCCAGCTGATGCTGCAGCCGGCGGATGTACGACGTCTGCGGCGACAGCTCCACCGGTTTGTGGTGCAGCATCACTTTGTACACCGCCTCTTCCGCCTCGCGTAGCGCCAGTTCTTCGTCGTCGGTTGACGGCAGGTCGTAGAAATCGCGCAGGCACGATTGGATCTGCGCCGTCGTATTCGTTTTGATCGAGTAGATCGGAACGTTCTGCGACGCTATGTCTCGAAGTTTGCCGTTGTCGCGCCGTTCGAGCGTTTTCAGCGTGAGCACGACGTCTGCGTCATCCCACTTGCGCACCACCACCGCGGGCACGCGCAGGTTCTGGATCGCGCGCTCGATTTTCGACCGGCTCACCCCATACGGAAACACCCGCACGACGTCGCCTTCCGGCTCCTCGTTTTCGGCTTCGTGTTCGGCGTAGACCGCGGCGCGCTCGCTGAACGAGCGCCTGATCGGGATGGCGAAGCGGTTTTCGGGAGTTTCGGACTGCTGGACGACTTCGACGCCGGTTTCCGTGCGTACGCGCACCTCGGGCCGCGGCTCATGCCCGCGCAGCATCGCGTCGACCACTTCCGAAACCGGCGCGTGGATCGAGAGCCGGTTGCGATCGTTGATTTCGATGACGACGTCGAACGTCGGCGGCGCGCGCCGCTCCAGCACGGTTTTGCGCGTCCCGCGCCGGCGCGCTTCTTCGTCCGAGAGCGTGACCGCCGCGATGCCGCCCACGAGATCCGACAGGGTGGGATTCATGAGCAGGTTTTCGAGGTCGATGCCGTGCGCCGTGCCGATGAGCTGCACGCCGCGTTCCGCGATGGTGCGGGCCGCCAGCGCCTCCGCCTCGGTGCCAATCTCATCGATGACGATGGCTTCCGGCATGTGGTTCTCGACCGCTTCGATCATCACCGCGTGTTGATTGGCCGGCACGTCGACCTGCATGCGGCGCGCGTGACCGATGCCTGAATGCGGTACGTCGCCGTCACCTGCGATCTCGTTGCTCGTGTCGACGATGACGACGCGCTTGCCGAGATCGCCCGACAGAATGCGCGCCACTTCACGCAGCATCGTGGTTTTACCGACGCCCGGCTTGCCGAGCAGCAGGCTGGACTTCCCGGCGCGCACGACGTCCAAAATGATGGCGGTCGTGCCGTACACAGCCCTGCCGACGCGGCACGTCAAGCCGATGACTTTGCCGCTGCGATTGCGCAGGCACGAGATGCGGTGCAGCGTCTTTTCGATGCCGGCGCGATTGTCTTTGCCGAACTCGCCCACGCGGCTGCAAACATACGCGATGTCGTCCGGCGTCACCGGCTCGTCGGCGAGGTAACAGTAGTCGTGCGGAAAGCGGGCCTCCGGCAGCCTGCCCAAATCGAGAATCGCTTCGATCAGCTCGTGGAGTTTCGGGAGCTTGACGAGCGCCTGGCGGATACCCGGCGGGAAAATATCGAGGAGCGCATAGAGTTCCCAGTCGCCGTTGCGTGGCGCGGCAAGGTCCTCGTTCAAGAAATCGGTCACCTCATTCGAGGGCGCGGGCTGTTCGCCGCCCGCGTTTCATAGTTGCAGAACGCGAATCGTGCGCAACTTCGTGTCGACCGGCCCCTGCATGCGCACGCCGGCCTTGATTTCCAGCCGTAGGTATTCGATCAGTTTTTCCGTTATGCGCTCGCCCGGGCACAGCAGCGGAATTCCGGGCGGGTAGGGCGTCACCACCTCCGCGCAGATTCGTCCTGCGCTTTTCTTGAAAGCGACTTCGACGTGCTCGCTCAGAAAAGCCTCCCGCGGCGTGACGACGAGCTCGGGAGTCGGCGGCATCTTGTACGTACCTTGAGCGAGCCGCCGCTCGAGGATGCCGGTCGGCGCATAGATGTCGATGGGCCGGTCTTCGCGCGCGAGTTCTTTGACCGCGTTGACAAGCTTGTCGATCTTGTCTTGCGAATCGCCGATCGTAATCAGGGCGACGACGTTGAAAAGATCGGCGAGTTCGACCTGCACGTTATAACGATTTCTTAAGATCTGGTCGGCCTCGTAACCGGTGTAGCCGAGGTCCTTGACCGTGATGACGATGCGCGTTTCATCGTAACCGGCGACGCCCGGCTTACCGACCTGGTCCGTGCCCATGCAGTACACGCCCGGAATCTCGTTCAGGCGCCGCCGCGCGTCGCGAGCGAGCGCGAGGACGCCCGCGAGCAGTCGCTCCCCGTCGGTGGCCATCTGCATGCGCGCAACGTCGAGCGACGCGAGCAGCACGAGCTGCGGGCTCGTGCTTTGAAAGATGCGCAGCGTGCTGCGCAGGCGGCCTTGATCGATGCGCGCGCCTTTGGTGTGCAACATCGAGGCCTGGCTCATCGCCGCCAGGAGTTTGTGCGTCGAATTCACCGTGACGTCGGCCCCCGTCGAGGTCGCCGAGGGCGGTAGTTCTGGATGGAAGTGCAGGTGCGGCCCCCACGCCTCGTCCACGAGCAGCAGCTTGCCGGCGGCGTGCACGATCGATTCAATGGCCGCCAGATCGGCGGTTGCGCCGTAATACGTGGGACTGGTGATCATGACTGCCCTGGCTTCGGGGTGTTCTTGCAGCGCGGCCGCCACGGTTTGCGGCGTGACGCAGTGGTCGACGTGGTGGTCGTTATCGACTTCCGGCCGCAGGTAAACGGGGCGCGCGCCGCTCATGATGAGCGCGCTGGTTGCGGACTTATGCGAGTTGCGCGGCAACAGCACCGTCTCGCCCGGCCGAAGCGCGGTCATGAGCATGGCTTGGTTGCCGGCGGTCGAGCCGTTGACGAGGAAGTAGCTGAAATCCGCGCCGTAGGCCTGCGCCGCGAGGCTCTGGGCTTCTTTGATCGGTCCTTCCGGCTGATTGAGATCGTCGAGGTTGCCGACTTGCGTGAGATCGATAGCGAGGACATTATCGCCGATGAAATCGCGCAGCCGGGGGTGCATGCCGTTCCCCTGCTTGTGACCGGGCGTGTGAAACGGCGCCGTGCCGCTGGTCACGTAATCGTGCAGCACGTCGAAATACGGGGTGCGTTTTTGGCTGAGGCGGGGCACGGGCGGGTTCCTTCCGGTCACGAGCGCGACGACGTCGCGAACATCGAGTGGAGCGGCCGTTCTTGTAGACGACCGCTTCCTTGGCGATCAAGAACCCGAGGATTACCAGAATTCCCAGAAGTGGCGGCAGACGGGCAAGAGGCGAAAGCAAGGGCTCATTGCCGATGTGGTTCGCGCCTTTGCGGCGGTCGCCTCTGCAGCGGCCGGCTTTCCGGACCGTCAGCCTCGCGCGAGGAGCGCGCTGCCGCGCTGCCCGGCTAGGCTTCGATGCGTTCTTCTATCGAGATGTCGTACAAGAACAGGTACTTGTACCAGTCACCCGGTAACGTGTGCCGCTTGATTTGAATCCAAGGGATATATTTCGGCGTGCGCGGCTTGCGCAGCAGGTGCATGGCGGCGTCGTGCGGCGTGCGGTTGTTCTTCCGGTTATTGCACGTGAGGCACGCACACACCAGATTCTCCCAGGTCGACGGGCCCCCGGCCGATCGCGGCACGACGTGGTCGACGGTCATCGGGCCGCTGGACTTCTGGCCGCAGTACTGACACGTGTAATCGTCGCGCAGCAGCACGTTCTTTTTGGTGAGAGCGACCTGCTGGCGCGGCCGCCGGATGAAATACAGCATTCTAATGATGGACGGCATTCGCATTTCGAACGTCGCCGCGCGCAGCGGCTTGTCGTGCTCGTGCAGCACTTCGGCCTTGCCGGAGAAGATGAGTTTTACCGCGCGCTGCAGCGAGCAGACGTTCAGCGCTTCGTAGGTCGCGTTGAGAACGAGAACGTCCGTCATGCGCGCGCGCTCGTCCGCTTGATGAATTCGACTTGAATCTGCGTCAGCAGACCTTCGATCGCGATCCGCTCGTCGTTCGTGAGCGACGCCTTAATCGCGCCGAACAGTGCGTCCGCCGCGTCGATTGCCAGCCGCGCCTCGGACAGATCGGCGCGCTTTTCGTCGCTGCCATCGGGCTTGGCGATACCCGGCAGCGACGCGCCGAGATGGGCGGCGGCGGCTTCGATCAGCAGCGAGAGCACGCTGAACGCGAGCACGTTGACCGGCACGGGCGGTTGCGGCCGCGCCTCGCGCTGTGAAGCATCAGGTTGCTGTGTCGTTTCCGCCATCAGGAGGGTACCATTCGCCTCTAGTTTGGGCGCGCCCGGGTAGGGTCCCCTGCCGAAAGCCGAGGCATCGATGCGTTCCTAGCGCTTGGCGGCCGCGACCATGTCCAAGAAATACTTGTGAACGCGCAGATCGTCCGTCAGCTCGGGGTGAAACGACGTCCCCAGCCGATTGCCCTGGCGTACCATGACGCCTTTGTCATCCAGGCTGGCGAGGACGCGAGCGTCGCCCCAGGCGCTTTCGATCCACGGCGCCCGGATAAAAACACCGGGAAACGGCTTGCCGTTCATGCCTTCGATGCTGAGCGGGGTCTCCGCACTTTCCGCTTGGCGTCCGAACGCGTTGCGCTTGACCTCGATGTTCAACAAACCGAGCGTCGGCTGATCCGAACCGGCGACTTTTTCGGCCATGACGATCATGCCCATGCACGTTCCCCAGACCGGCAAGCCGTTCGCGACGCGGCGTTCCAGCGGTTCGGCAAGTCCGAATCGCTCCAGCAGCGCGCCGACGGTTGTCGACTCGCCGCCCGGAATGATCAGACCATCGACGCGCTCCAGCGCCTCGGCAGTCTTGACGCGCAGCGCGTCAACGTTGCAGCGCGCGAGAGCCGCCAAGTGCTCTTCGACGTCGCCTTGCAGTGCGAGCACGCCGATGGTGATTTTCGGCATTAGCTATTCGAGACGACGCCGCAAGGACCGAATGCTACCAACCGCGACCCGCCAGCAGCTGCTCCTTCGGGATTTGGCTGATCTCCAGGCCGGCCATCGGCGCGCCGAGGTCCTTGCTCACTTCGAGCACGACCTTCGGATCGTCGAAAAAGTGCGTGGCTTCCACGATCGCCTTCGCCGTCTTCGCCGGATGCGCGCTCTTAAAAATTCCCGAGCCCACGAACACGCCTTCCGCGCCGAGTTGCATAACAAGCGCGGCGTCTGCCGGCGTAGCGACGCCGCCCGCCACGAACATCACCACTGGCAGCTTGCCGAGCTTGGCTACCTCGCGCACGATCTCGGCCGGCGCGCCGAGGTCGCGGGCGGCCGACACCAGCTCTTCGCGCGGCAGGGTAGCGAGCCGGCGGATGTCGTCGAGCACGGCGCGCAGATGGCGGATCGCCTCGACGATGTTGCCGGAACCCGCCTCACCCTTCGTGCGGATCATGGCCGCGCCTTCGGCGATGCGCCGCAATGCTTCTCCCAGGTTGCGCGCTCCGCATACGAACGGCACGGTGAACGGCTTTTTATCGATGTGATAATGCTCGTCGGCCGGCGTGAGCACCTCGCTCTCGTCAACGAAGTCGACGCCCAGCGTTTGTAAGACCTGCGCCTCGACGAAATGGCCGATGCGCGCCTTGGCCATCACAGGAATCGTGACGACGTCCATGATGCGCTGAATGATTTCGATCGCCGCCATGCGCGCAACGCCGCCTTCTTTGCGGATGTCCGCCGGCACGCGCTCCAGCGCCATGACCGCTACCGCACCTGCTTCTTGCGCGATGATCGCTTGCTCCGGCGTCGTGACATCCATGATCACGCCGCCCTTCAACATTTGCGCGAGCCCGCGCTTGACTTTTTCAGTGCCTTTGTTTTTCATCAATGCCCGATCTCCGATTCTTTCGTTCCTCTAAGGACGACCGCTACAACAAAAAGGCTACCACGAAGTTTTCCTTCGCGGTAGCCCTATGGTGACAATCGGGACAACTAGAACGTAGCTGAGCCCTGCAGGTCGGAGCCGCTCGTGATATGTCCTTCCAGCGCGAGGCGGAATTCGGTCGGCTTGTCGGCTTTGGCAAACGCTTCCTGTTCGGTCACGAGCCCGCTCTGATACATTTCGAGGAGCGCCTGCGTAAACGTCTGCATGCCTTCCATCTTGCCGATCTGCATGTACTGATAGATCTCCCCGAACTTGCCCTCCAGGACCAAGCTCTTCACCGTCGGCGTCGCGATCAGCACCTCCACCGCCGGCACCCGGCCGGAGCCGTCGAGCCGCGGCAGCAAGCGCTGCGAGACGATCGCGCGCAGCGTCGAAGCCAACTGTGTGACGAACATCTCGCGGTTGGATTCGGGCAGCGTGTCCATGATGCGCTCCAACGCCTGCGTCGTGTTCTGGGTGTGGAGCGTCGACAAGACCAGATGGCCTGTCTCCGCGGCCGTCAGCGCGGTGATGATGCTTTCCTGATCGCGCATTTCGCCGATGAGGATGACGTCCGGATCCTGGCGCAGCGCCTGCTTCAGCGCCACGGTGTACGACTCGGTGTCGATCCCCACCTCGCGCTGGTTCACGATCGAAAGCTTGTCCATGTGCAAATACTCAATCGGATCTTCGATCGTGATGATGTGGCGCTTCTGCGTGGCATTGATGTAATCGATCATCGCCGCCAGCGAGGTCGACTTGCCGGTGCCCGTCGCGCCGGTGAACAAGATGATGCCGTCTTGATGCTCGCACAGCTGCCGCAAGATCGCCGGCAGCCGTAACTCTTCAAAGCTTGGAATCTGCAGCTTGACCATGCGGAACGCCGCGCTCACAACCCCGCGCTGGAAAAACGCGCTCACGCGGAAGCGGCCCTGGCCGTGCAGCCCGTAGGCGAAGTCGAGCTCCTTGTCGTCCAAAAACTCCTGCTGCTGCGCATGCGTCATTGAAGAAAAAATGAGGTTCTCGCACTCGGGCACGGTCAGCGCCTTGTCGACGAGTGGGCGCAGCGTGCCGTATATGCGGATGATCGGCGGCGCGCCCGGCTTGAGATGCAGATCCGATGCATCCAACTCGATCATTTGGCGCAGCATGCTGTCGAGGTCGAGGGCGGTCGATGTCCGGCCCGCGGATTGCGCGTCGATCACGGTTCAAAGCTCCCAAACGTGGTAAGGCACTGGCTCGAGGCAGCCCGCGCCCTCACCTACATAAACATACCCGTCTCTTCCTATTATCGGAGGGTCGGCGCCCGAAATGCGGCGCAAAAGTCGCTTGTGGGACACCGGAGGACGGTTTTTCAAGGCGTTCGAAGGCAGACTCATGCCTGGCATGCCTGGCCTGTTTATCGTTCGAGCTCGGGCTAAATTGAATTTGCGCCTCGAAATCGGCCCGCCGGCCGGCAATGGCCTCCACGAAGTCCGGTCCGTCATCGCGGATCTGCGCCTGGCCGACGACATCGGATTCGAGCCGATCCACGGCGCGTTTGCGGTCCGGTGCGAGGGCGTCGACGTCGCTGAGCGCCGCAACCTCGCGTGGCGCGCGGCGATGGCGTTGCGGCCCGAGTTGCGCGATTGGCGCGTCCGCGTGCGAAAAGTCGTTCCGATCCAGGCCGGCCTCGGCGGCGGCAGCGCCGATGCAGCCGCCGTGCTGCGCGGCGTGGCGCGCATCATGGAAGCGGACGGCGTACCGATCGTCGATGCGCGCCTGCACATGATTGCACCGCTGCTCGGTTCCGACGTCAGCGCCTGTCTGATGCCAGGTTTGAAGATCGTCGAAGGAACCGGCGAACGTGTGACGCCGTTTCGAGCGCCTGCACCCGGCTGGGGCGTGCTCTTGCTGCAGCCTGCGGCACGGGTTACCACGGCGGATGCATACGCTCGTTTCGAGCGCGGCGCAAAGCTCGCGCCGGCCGCCGGCGATCTGCATGCGCTGTGCGCCGCGTTTGCCGCCGGCGACTTCGAACGCACGTGTGCGCTGCTGCACAACGACTTTCAAGCCGTCGTCGAAGCCGCCTTCCCGCAGGTCGCTGAAGCGCGCGAACGGCTGCAGGCGGCGGGCGCCGCGGCGGCGATGCTCTGCGGCAGCGGCTCGTGCGTTGCCGGGTTGTTCGAAAGCGCCGCGGCGGCCGAAACCGGGCTCGCGCAGCTGCGCGTCGGCGCCGGCGAATGGGCCGCGGTCACCGGCTTTGCGGACGGCGCGGACCGTGCCGGCTAAGTTCACCGCCGTTGCACTGGCCGGCGGCGCGCTGGAGGCGGATTTTCGCGCGGCGGGTTACGACGTCGTCAACAAGGCGTACTTGCCGATCTGCGGATCGACGATGCTCGAGCGGGTGCTCAAGGCGCTGTATGCTTCAGGTTGGGTCGCGCGCATCCGCTGCGTTACTCCACCGGCTGCGTTTCGCGCGGCGTTCGGCGATGCGCGCGCCATGGGCGTTGAGATCGTCGAACCCGGCGCCGGGATCATCGACAGCGTGCTTGCCGGCATGGTCGGACTCGCTCCGGACGAACTCGTGCTGCTCTGCGCGACGGACATTCCGCTGGCAACCCCGGCCGCGATCGATGCGTTCGCCGCCAAGGTTGCCGAGGCGAACGCAGACGTCGACTACGGGTTTGTGAGCCGCGCCTCGCACGAACAGAAATATCCGCAGATCCGCCACACCTGGGTGCGGCTGCGGGAAGGCACGTTCTGCGGCGGCGGCATCAGTGCGGTGCGTACGAGCGCGGCGCCGGCGGTCGCGGACGCGTTCCGCAAGTTGGTGGCGGCGCGAAAGTCGCCCATCAAGCTCGCTTCGCTCATTTCCCCTTGGCTCATCGTGCGGCTGCTGCTGGGAACCGTGAGCGTCTCCGAGGTCGAGCGGCGCGGCGCCGAGATCCTCGGCGTCAGCGTCCGGGGCATCGCAAGCGACGACCCGGAGCTCGCCGTCAACGTGGATTGCCTGGGCGATCTCCGCGCCGTCGAGAAGCTCGTAAAAGCAGCACCGGGCGGCTAGCTTTCTGAAATGGGGATCAATTCTTCCACAAAACGGCTATTGAGGCGAAGGTGGGCTAGTCGCACCTTGGCATCTGACCGGATGGCAGCCGGACGTGGACTTCAAATTCGCAACAAGATACGAAGCTGTCGCCGGTGGTACTCCATTTGCGATCAGATCGCTCGCAGAAAATGCCCCACCGCCGCCAAGTTTAACCTGCCATGTGCCGGCATTCTTGATCGCAATTATTTGGCCGCCGGCTTCGCCGGCAATGCAATTTACGAGAGCGTACGTGTCGGTGGTATCAATCGCCAGCGCGTTCATTTGTGCTCCGCTGCCGGCCTGACTCACGCAAAGAGCTGCAAGCTGCGTCTCATCGGAAGAAGTCGCCCAAACCCTTGGCCCGACTAGCACAACGGCCACGACAATTGCGATCGCGAAAAGCACCGCGACAAACCTGATATTTCGAGAAAACCACGGCTTCATCTTCGAATGCCGTCTTCAGCCACTAAGGCCCGCACTTCTTCCTTGGAGACGATGCTCGTCTGCCGTCATTCCGCCGATGATCGGTCGGCTAATACTTCATGCTGACGAACACCGTCCACAGCCGCGGCGGGCCGATGGGTTCGTTTTCGTATAGGTTCGGACCGTAATTGTACTGATACGGCTCGATGCCGATGTTCGGATTGCTCCCCGAACTCGGGCCATACGCGCCGAAACCGTTATTGACGTAGTATGGATTGTTGACGATGCGCGCCGGAGTATAGTTGCCGAAAAGGTTGAGCACGCGAAAACCGATCGTCATGTTGCGCGGCGCGCCGAAATCCTGCGAGAGGGACAGGTTCAGCGTCGCGACCTGCGGGCCGCGGATCGTACCTGGATCGTCGCCTTCCGGGGTACCCACGGAGCCGACGATATTGGGGTGATCCGGCGTGCCCGGATTCGCCGGATCGGTGAAGTAATACGCGTCCGCCGGATTGCTGTTCGCGATATCCGTGTTGAGGACTTGCACCGGAATGTTCGCACCGCCTGGCCCTTCTGGCTCGAAAATGAACACCTTTTTGCCGACGCCGTAGCGATAGCCCGATTCGTATGGAATCGTGACGGAGATGTGCATGCCCGGTCGGGTGTTGTAGTTGACGTTAAACGTCGCGGTGATGGGCGCGACGTAGGTAACGTGGAAGAAGTGGCCGGCCGCGAGCGCTGCCGCATTGACGGTCGGAAAGAAATCGCTGTCGTAGTTGGCGAGCGTGTTGTCGTAGGTCGCATCGAACAGCCCGGAAAGGCCGTACGGCGATTGCTTTTGGATCTCGAATTCCACGCCGGTGTTCTTGTTGACGCCCGCGTTGATCTCGCGCGATGGTCCGAAGACCGGCTTGCCGGACGGCAGGGTGAACAAGAGGTTGCTCGTGCCGACGACGTAGTCGGTGCCCTTTCGGTAGTAGGGCGAGATCTTCAACTGCAAGCCGTTGCCGAAATCGTGCTCGATCGAAAAATCGGCGTTGATCGCGCGCTGCGGCCGTACCGGCGTGTACTGCGCAAAATTATTCGTATTCTGATCGACGATGATCTGCTGATAGAGGTTGTTGATGTCGTTGCACGGCGCACCCGCATTCGCCGGGTCCACACCGTTCACGCACGTCGGGCTGTAGCCTTGCAGCGGCTGGAAGCAGCCGCTCGCGATCGTGCAGTTCTTCAACGCCGGATCGACGACGTACGTGTTTTCGATGCCGTTGAGCGGCTCGAACTCGATGTTTTTTCCAAACGACATGCGGACGACGTCGCGCGCGCCCAGTTTGTAGCTGACGGCCAACCGGGGGCTGATCTGGCTCGGCTGCGTGATGTCGCGGCCGACGGCATCGCCGAGCTGCGTCACGTAGTTGCCCGTGTCGTTGACGAAGTAGAATTCGTTGAGCTGCGGGATGCCGCCCGGCAGGTGGATGTCTTCTTTGTCGAAGCGCAGTCCGAGATCGAGCGTCAGCCGGTCGTTCGGCTGGTACAGATCTTTCACGTAGAAATTCATGCGCTGCAGCGGGTCGTTCGAATGGCTGAAGTCGCTCGCGTAGGTGCTCATCGGCGCGTGGTTCGGGTCGGTCGGCAACAGCGGCGAGGGCGGCGGCGACAGATTCGTGTTCAACTGTGCGTTGAGGCCGGCGATGTAGCAACCGCCGGTGCCCGCCGCGCCCGTGAGCGCGGCGCAGCCGGTGCCTTCGAGCGGCTCAAAGAACGGCTCGAAGCTCGGGAAGCCGGCTTGAAACGTGTTCTTATAAAACGTATAGTCGCCGCCGAAGCCCAGTTCGTGGCGGCTCGACACTTGGCTCGTGTAATCGACGCCGATGCCGGTGCCCGACGTGTCCAGGTCTTCGTAGAAATCGCTGAACGAGCCCGTGTCGTACGGATAGCGGAAGATCAGGTTCTCCAGCACCCGGAACAAGCGGACGTTGGCGAAGCTCGACGCGTTGAACTGGTGCTTGAAGTTGATCTTTTCGATCGCCGAATTGAACGTCTGCGTGTCGACGTAGTCGATGTTCTGACGGTAGCCCACTTCGCCAGGATACAAGGTGATGAAATCGCTGGTAAATACGGGCGGCGTCGTGCCCGAAATCACCGAGCCGGCCTGCACGTTGGCGTTGTTGGGGGCGTACGGCGACTGGTACGGGTTCACTTGAGTCCCAAAGCCGAAGTATCCCGCGGTCACGTCGGCGAGGAATTGCAATTCGTTGCTGCTGTTTTTGCCGAAGTGATAGTAGAAGTTGCCGACGCTGTCGTCGGTCGTCGTGAAGTCCTGGGAGGCGACGAGCAGCGGGTAGACGGTGTGCCCGTCGCCGTAGATCGTGGCATCGCGCTGCCCGCCGAACGACAGGTAGTAGCTGAAGCGATTGTCCGGCGTTGCGTTGCCCCAGTCGATGGACAGCTCGTGACCGAACGCCGGGCTGAAAAAGCGGATCGTCGACTGACCGCTGCCCGGGTATGCACCGCGCTGGATGACCTGATTGATGATGCCGGAGTTCGTGTTGCCGTTGCTGACGTCGTAGCCGCCGGTCGACAGCTCGATGCTGCGCGTGCCGTTCAGGCTGAGACCGTTGAGGAACTGGCCGGAAATCGGGTCCGTGTTATCGATGCCTTCGTAGGCGTAGCCGACGTCGTTCTCCGCCCCCGCCCTAATGATGGGGTAGCCGAAATTGTCGGTCGTCACGCCCGGTAGTGAGTTGAACGCCTGGAAACCGTTGAGGTCCTGGGGCGTGCCGTTCAGGTTTTGCAGCGTCGTCTGACTGACGTTGTAGGTGTCGGCGGTGACCGTCGGCTGCACGAGCGACGTCACCCCACGCACGGGGATGATGCCCAGCGACTTCACTTCGGTTTGCAGCGCCATGTCGAGCCGGACGTTTTGATCCTGGACGACCGTGACGCCGGGCAGCGATTTTACCTCGTAGCCGGTCTTGGAAAAGGTGATGAGGTACGTGTCGACCGGCAGACCGGTGATGACGTAGAAACCGTCGTTGCCCGTCGTGGTGGAACCGCGGTACGTAGGCGAGACGACGCTCACGTGCACGCCCGCCAGCGCATGCCCCTGTGGGTCGGTCACGACACCCTTGATCGCGCCGGTCGTTCCGGCGGCGGACGGCTGCGCGAAGCTCAGCGCTAGCAGAAGCACTGCGCCGACGGAACGCATGAGAAGAAGACAAAAGCCGCGCATCTGCAGGTCCCCCAAAAGGCGCGTTCGTAAGCAACGATTCGGTCCGGCTCAAGCGCCGCACCAACGCTGACCATTCGTTTTGAGGGTTCGCTCCCCTGTCGGGACGCGCATGGAGAAAACCGATGACTCGACGCCGTCTTCTCATTTCCCCGCTCGTCTGTTCGCTGGCCGCCGCGGTTTTTTTCATGAATGCGCCGCCGGCGGTTGCGCGGCACATTCAATTCGGCGATCTTCAATATTACCTCGACATCGCCGATCCGCAAATTTCGCCGGATGGAAAATCGATCGTTTTGGTCGTGGCGCGGCCGGACTACCGGAACGACGCGTGGGAGGCTTCGCTGGTATTGGTGGACATCGCAAGCCGCAACCAACGGCGCTTGAGCAACGGCGCGGCGTTGAAAGACGTGAATTTTCCTCGCTGGTCGCCGCGCGGCGATCGTTTGGCATTTCTTGCCGGCCTTGGCTCCGGCGACCAGGAGACGTTTCAGTTGTTCGTCATGCGCATGAGCGATGGGCGCGCAACGCAGGTCACGCACGCAGCGAATGACGTTTCCCAATTCGCCTGGCGCCCCGACGGCAGGGCCATTGCCTACGTCACGGCCGATGCCGCGAAGCACGCGCCGTTCGACGACGCCTTTGCGGTCGGCAGCGACGCTTACCTCACGCGCGCGGCAGCGACACCCTCGCACATCTGGCTGACGTCGCTCGACGGCCGGCGTCAGCGCCGGCTCACGAGCGGCACGGCCGGGCTGCCAAGCATCAGCCCGACGTACGCGACCGTGGGTTCCCAGCTCGCCTGGGCTCCCGACGGCCGGTCCATTGCGTTCGCGCGACTGCCCGGCGCGTACGAAGACGGCGCGGACCGGCAAGAGATTCGCATTCTCGACGTCGCGACCGGGGCGCAGCGCAAGCTGGCGCAGGGCCGCTATCAGATGATGCCGTTGTACTCGCCCGACGGCGCGCGACTCGCGTTCGCATATCCGCGCGAGGGCGATTACAACCAGATCACGCAGCTGTTCGTAGCACCGGCGCAAGGCGGGACCGCGACGCTGCTCACCGCCGACCTCGACCGCAACGTTTTGTGGGCGGCGTGGATGCCCGGCGGCAGCTCGCTGCTGCTCGGCGCGGACGACCGCACGCGGACCTCACTATGGATACAAACCGTCGGCGGAGCCGCGCGCAAGCTCGAGCTCGGCAACGTGAGTTGGGAGCTGACCAACAACGCGGAGGGCGATAACTGGATCCCGGCGAGCGTGTCCAGACGGGGCGCGATCGCCTTCACCGGCAGCGAGGCGCGCCATCCGTACGAGCTGTACTACATGGCGACGCCCCAGAGCCCGCCGGAGCGCCTCACGGACTTCAACCGGCAGATCGCGGCGCTCGATCTGGCGGCGTCTCACGCCTTTGACTGGACCGGGCCGAACGGTTTCGCCGAAGACGGCGTGGTGACGTATCCGCCGGACTACGTCAGCGGCAAGCGCTATCCGCTCGTCGTGTACATTCACGGCGGTCCGATCGCGTCGTCGGCGACGGTCTTCGACGAGCTCACGCAGCTGCTTGCGGCTCGCGGTTACATCGTGTTTCGGCCGAACTACCGCGGCAGCGACAACCTAGGCAACGCCTACGAGCGGGCGATCTACCGCGACGCCGGCGACGGACCCGGGCGCGACGTGATGGCGGGCGTCGCCGCCCTGGAGTCGACGGGCGTGGTCGATCCCAACCGCGTTGCCGTCTGCGGCTGGTCGTACGGCGGTTTCATGACATCGTGGCTCATCGGCCATTATCATATATGGAAGGCCGCCGTCTCGGGCGCGGCGGTCAACGACTGGATTGTGGACTACACGACCGCCGACGATCAGGCAGCCGACCGGCTGCAGTTGGGCGCGACGCCGTGGAGCGCGCAGGGCTACAAGGCATATATCGAGCAATCGCCGCTGACCTACGCCGCGCACATCACGACGCCGACGCTGATCATGGGCGACACGTACGACGTGCGCGTGCCGATCACGCAATCTTATGAGCTGTTTCATGCGCTGCGCGACGAAGGCGTGCCGGTAAAATTTGTGGTGTATCCGGTGGACGGGCACTTGCCGGCGGATCCGGTGCGTTACTTCGACATCGACCGACGTTGGGTGGGCTGGCTGTCGGACTACCTGAAGTAGAGCACCCGGCGCGCTGCTACATCTTATCGAGGTCTTGAGCGAGGTAGTCGCGCGTCAAGCGGATGTACGCGTCCGCCGAAACGTCGATCCACGTCTTCGCGCTGCCCTCGAGCTGCTTTTTGACCTTTGCCGGCGCGCCGGCCGCCAGCGCATGGGCCGGAATTTCCTGATCCTCCAAGACGACCGATCCGGCGGCGATCACGGCGCCCTCGCCGATGCGCGCGCGGTTTAACACCACCGCATTCATGCCGATGAGCGCACCGCGGCGCACGTGGCACGCTTCGAGAATCGCTCCGTGACCTATGGTGACTCGCTCTTCGACGATCGTATCGTGGCCCTTGTAGACGTGGATGACGACGTTATCTTGCACCGAGGTCTGCGCGCCGATCCGAATGGCGGCCTCGTCGCCCCGCAGCACGGCTCCGAACCAGATGCTGGCGCCGTCGCCGACCTCCACGTCGCCGATTACCGACGCCGTCGGCGCGACGAACGCCCCTGCGCCGATCTTCGGCGTCTTGCCGTTGTACGTCAAGACGCAGGCGGCGGACCGTCTAGCCTTCAGGTCCATCGTCTCGATCGACGTCGAGAGGCGCCCAAAGCGTCGTCGGCCCGGGCGTCTCATCAGGCTCGCGCCGGGCTTCGGCGCGCTCACGCGCGCGACGCCGGCGTTCTTCGAGTTCGCGCTCGTCGCTGACGAACAACGACGACGCACCGCTCGCCGTGGACTCGCGGGTCTCGGCAAATTCGTCGCGCGCAGCGTCGTCGTCCGGCGGCGGCCACAGCTGGCGGGTTTTGCCCTTGGGCAGCGGCGGTGCGTTCGGGTCTTTTTGCAGCATCGGGCCGCGTGGAAAGCGGCCGCGCGACCCTGCCGGTCTCGGCGCTTCTTCCGGTGCTTCGCTCGCGGCAGCTTCGGCGGCGTCCGGCGGTGCGTAGAGAACCCGGATCGCCGGCCCGACGCGCGGCACCTTCGGCCCTCGATCGCCGCGGCCCCGGCCGCCGTCGCGACCTCGTCCGCGATCCCGTCCGCCTTCCCGCTCCCGACCGCGCCCGCGCTCGGGTGGCTCGCCTCGCTCGGAGCGCTGTGGAAGCTGTGCGCGACCGGCTCCATCGTCGCGCGCGACGGCGCGCTGCGGCGTTCGCAGCTGCGCGCGGTCGATGGGAACGCGTTCCACTTTCATCGACGCCGGCGCGACCGGCGTCACGACGACGTCGAGGTCGTCGAACGCCGCATCGGCCGGCGGCTTGGGCGCAGGGCGGCGGGCCGAGGCCGCAGGGCGCGCTTCGCGCGCCGGCGCGTTTGGATCCATCGAAACCGGCGGTCCGTACAGCTGCCGGATAGGACCGATAATGTGATGCGGGCGCGCCGGCCGTTTGACGTCCGTTTCGAACTCGTCTGGCGGCGCCTCCGCTTGGACGGCGTCGCCGGCCGCTTTGTGACCGCGTCCGCCGCGGCGCCGACGACGCCGGCCGGAGTCGCGCACCGCTTCGGCTTCGACGCTCGACACGCGGCTTGGCTGCGGCATCACAGGCTTCGATTTTTGCGGCGCGACGATGACGGACTCCTCATCATCGTCATAGTCGATGTCGCCCTCGCCGCCCACCACGAGGGGTTGCGGCGCGTCGCCGTGGCGAGCGCTTCGGCCGCGCCCAAACCGCTCGCCTTCAACGCGGCGTCCCTCGCCGCGCCCCCGTCGAGGCGCGGCGCGATTCGCAGCTGCGGGCGTCGCCGCCGAAGGCCGCGCGCGCCGCACGTATTGATCGTCCTCGTCTTCTTCGACGTTGTAGGCGACGGCGGGCGCGACCGGTCGCTCCAACGGCGGCGGCGCCGGTGCCGCCGCTTCTTCCGCCTCGGCCTTGCCTCTGCCGCGGCCGCGCCGGCGGCGTTTTCCGGCAGCCAGCGGCTCGGCGAGCGTCGCACGCGCCATGTTCGGTCCGACTTCGACCACGCGTAGCTTCAACGTTTGGCCCGCGCCGCTCGCGCCGTCTTTGACTTCGACCAGATAGCCGTCCAGCACCGCAACGCCCGATGCCGGATCGGGCATCCGCACGTTGAGCAGATCGGCCTCCACTTCTTTGCCCACCGTCAGCGGATGGCGCTGGCGCTTCGCCGATTCGAAGGTGATGTTCTCGCGATGCCGGTGGGCTTCCACGAACTGGTGCAACTCGAGGTTGAACGTCTTGGCTACTTTTTCGAACTCGTCTCGATACCAACCCAGGAGCTGCGTCGCAACGGACGGATCCGTGACCACGTCAAACTTGCGTCCTCTGCCGCCGTCCAGCCCGCGCTGGCGGATCTGGCGCAGCAAACCGATGGCGATCGTTTCGCTGGACATCACGTCGCCGAGGCCGCTGCAGTACGGACAGTCGGACCGTAGCTGACCGGACAAATCTTTTCCGACGCGCTTTCGCGTGAACTCCAGCAGTCCGAGGTTCGAGAACACTTGGATCGTGCTGCGCGTGCGATCGCGCCGCAGCGCGCCGGTGAGCGTGTCGATCACCTGCTGGCGACTGCGCGCATGCGCCATGTCGATGAAGTCGACGACGATGATGCCGCCGATGTCTCGCAAGCGGACCTGCCGGGCGATTTCGGCCGCCGCCTCGACGTTCGTTCGGACCAGGGTGTCTTCCAGATTTTTTCCGCCGGTGAATTTTCCGGTGTTGACGTCGATCACGGTGAGGGCTTCGGTTGTCTCGAGAACCAGGTGGCCGCCGGACGGCAGCATGATTTTAGGTTTGAGCAGCTTTTGGAGCTCGTCGTCGATGCCGCGCACCGCGAACAGATTGCCCGGCCCTTCCCACAGCTTCAGGCGGCCCAAGTATTGCGGGCCGAGCAGCGACATGGTCGATCGAATCTCATCGTATTGTTCTTTGGAGTCGATGACGACATGCTCGACGTCGCTCGTCATAAAATCGCGGACGGCCTTGAACACGAGATTCAAGTCCTTGTGGAGGAGGGCGGGCGCACTCGCGCGCTTGTAGGATTCGAGAATGCCGTGCCACAGGCGTAGCTGCACGCCGAGATCCGCGATCAACTCCGCTTCGCTGACGTTTGCCGCCGCGGTCCGCACGATGGTGGCCATGCCCTCGGGCCGCACACGGCGCATCACCTGCTTGAGGCGCGCGCGTTCGTCGGGGTCTTCGATGCGCGAAGACACGCCGGAATACCGTCCGGTGGGCATCAGCACGAGGTAACGGCCGGGCAGCGAGATGTTGGTCGACACGCGCGCGCCCTTGAGACCGCGTGGTTCTTTGACCACCTGCACGAGCACGTCGTCGCCGACCCGGAGCAGATCGCTGACCGTGTTGCCGCGGCGGCGGTCGGTAATTTCGGTTTCGCCGATGTTGATGGGATCGCGCATGATGTCGTCGACATATAAAAAGGCGTTGCGGCCCAATCCGATGTTGACGAAGCATGCCCCCATCCCAGGGAGGACGTTTTCGACGCGGCCCTTATAGATCGAGCCGATTACTTTTTCTTCGCGTTCGAAGTAGATCTCAGCGAGGGCGCCTTCTTCGAGGACGGCGACGCGGTTCTCCCAATCGTCGCATGAAATGAGGATGTCTGTTTTCAAAGCTGTCTGCCTTTTCTAAGCAATGCAACGCAGCGGTCGTTTCAAGACGACCGCGCGTAGCGCGGACTGGCGTCGGAGCGGTCGCATTTTTTAGGCGACCAAACGGCAATATCAAAATTCTCGTCGTGCCCGCAGGCGGATCGTTTTCGCTCGGTTGGGCGGGAGCGTACTGCGCGAGGCTGATTCCTTGAAGAGGTTGTGAATTGAAAACTTTGCTTTCGGCTCGCGGTACGGGCCTCCGGCTTCTCATATCCGGCATTGCTTGCTTCGGCGGACTCGAGGGGAGGCCCTGTGCCCGGTCGGCCGTCGCGGAGTTGCATCAGGACGTCAGGAAGCTCAACTTATCGCGCTGCAAATGGATGTTCAACAAAACCCCGACGGCCATGAGACACGTCACGAGGCTGGAGCCGCCATATGAGATGAACGGCAGAGGAATGCCGGTGATCGGCATGATGCCGAGCGTCATGCCGATGTTCACCAAGACGTGGAATGCGAGCATCGCGACGATGCCGGCCGCGACGTACAATCCGAACGTATCGCGTGCGGTCGCGATGACTGCCATGCCGGCGCCGAACAACAGCGCGTAAAGGCCGAGCAACGCGAGCGCACCCAGGAATCCCAGCTCTTCGCCGATGACGGTAAAGATGAAGTCGGTGGCATGCTCGGGGACGAATCCCAGCTGGATCTGCGTACCCTGATACAGTCCCTTGCCGGTGAGCTCGCCGGAGCCCACCGCGATCTTCGCCTGGATGAGGCTCCAGCCCGCGCCCTGCGGATCGAGCTTCGGATTCAAGAAAACAAAGAGCCGCTGGCGCTGGTAACCCTTCAGGAACAGCCGCGAGCTTACGGCGAACGCGCCGGCCGCGCCGAGCCCTGCCGCGTAGGCCAGAAAGTGCGCGAAGTTCGGCAGCGCAAAAAACAGCATGGCGCTGAGTATGACGATGAGCACGAGCGCGGTGCCGAGGTCGGGCTGCTTGATGACGAGCGCCACCGGAATCGCGACGGCGATGATCGGCACGACGAGGTCGCGCAGGCGTGTGACCGGGCGCTTCGGGTTTGCAAGGATCGCTGCGACGCTCAGGGTGGTCAACAGTTTCGCCGGCTCGGAGGGTTGAAAGACGATGGGTCCAAGGCTGATCCAGCGCTGCGCACCGAGTGCCGAGTGCCCGACGAGGGCCACCAGCGCCAGCATCGCGACGTCGACGATGTACAACGGCCACGCCAGCTTCTGCCAGAGGTGGTAGTCGACGAAGGTCAGGACGAGCATGGCGACCGCACCGAAAATCAGGTAAGCGATTTGATGCTGCACGTCGCCGCGCGCGCCTGCGGCGTGCAGCGTCGCGCTCTTGATGATGACGACGCCGTACGCAGAAAGCGCGAGCGCCGCCAGAACCAACGGATAATTGAGCTTTTTATACCACGGGCGCTCCAGCATGGGCGGACGTATCAGAAGTCGGAAATCACGTCATCCGAGGGCACGCCGTTCGTGCCGTCCAGCTTTTTCTTTGCACTGCGGCGCCGGCGCGGTTTCAAGATCGCGTCGACCCCCGAGTCGGGCGCGGCGCCGTCAGCGTGCGCGCCGTTAGTCGGCGGCACGACACCGATCTCCCCAAACGCCTTGACCTTCAGCACCGGGATGTTCGCGAGCAGCATGAACTGCCGCTCGGCGTTTTCAAAGTGCATGTCCATCGCTTTTTCGTCGATATCCAAGTAGCGACGCACGACGGACAACATCTCGCCCTTCATTGAATCGAACGTATCCGGCGCGAGCGAAACCCGATCCGACATGAGCACGAGGCGCAGCCGCTCCTTGGCAAGGTTCTTGCTCGCCTCTTCGCGGCGGAAGAATTTCGTTAAAAAGTCCAGCATTGGCAATTCGACCTCCGCTACCTTCGGCCGATGCCGAGGGTTGACATCATGCGCCTGAACGCGCCCATCTGCTCTTGAAAGTCGGGGATCGGTACGTCGTCGCCGAGCAGGCGCGAAACGATGCGCCGGAACGCCGCGCCGGTTTGTGACCCGGGAATGTCGATCACGGGAGTGCCGCGGTTGGTGGCGATGATGATCTCCTTTTCGTCCGGCACGACGCCGATCAGCGGGAGATGCAGGATAGCGTTCACGTCGGCCACGCTCATCATCGTGCCTTTATTGACGAGGGCGGGCCGCACGCGGTTGACGATGAGCTTCGGCTCGATGTCCGGCGGCAAGAGTCCGGTGATGCGGTCCGCGTCGCGCACGGCCGAAACTTCCGGCGTCGTGACGATGATCGCCTCGTGCGCGCCGGCGACCGCGTTGCGAAAACCCTGCTCGATGCCCGCCGGACAGTCGATGAGCACGAATTCGAAGCGCGTCGCGAGCTCGGCGACGAGAGCTGCCATCGCAGCCTGCGGCACCTCGTCTTTTTCTCGATTCTGCGCCGCGGGCAGCAGGTACAGCGTGCGGCGCACGCGGTCCCGAACCAATGCTTCGTCGAGCGAGCATTGGCGCTCGATGACGTCCAGCAGATGCTTGCGCACGCGATTTTCCAGACCGAGCACGACGTCAAGATTGCGCAGCCCAACGTCCGCGTCGATCACGACCACGGTCTTGCCGGCGTCGGCGAGCCCGGTCCCAAGGTTGGCGGTGGCCGTCGTCTTGCCCACGCCGCCCTTGCCGGACGTGACGACGATCGTCCGGCCGGTGGTTGTCGCCTGGCGGAGCCGGTCGCCCGAAGCCGAGCGCTCCGTGCGGTCGTCCGACGAGCACCGCTCCAAGGTCCGCAACGGATCCGTTTCGTGCGTGTCTTTCATCCTCACGTTCCGATCATCAGCCGGCGCAAGCGCCGTAGCAGGCCGTCATCCTCGATGCTGGGCAGCGGCACGTTGTCGCCCAGCAGCCGGCGCGCGATCGCCGTATAGATGCGTGCCAGCCGGCGGCCGCCATCCAAAACGACCGGCTCGCCGCGATTCGTCGTGTCGATGATCTCTTCGTCGTCCGGCACGATGCCGAGAATCTCCCGGTTCAGAATTTCCGCCACGTCTTCCACGCTGAGCATGTCGCCGGTTCGCACCATTTCGGGGCGGACGCGATTGATGATCAGGCGCGCGCGGCGGCCACCCAACATGCCGAGGATGCGATCCGCATCGCGAATCGCCGACACTTCCGGCGTCGTGACGATGACGGCTTCCTGCGCCCCGGCGATCGCATTGCGGAAGCCGTGCTCGATGCCCGCGGGGCAGTCGATGAGCACGACATCAAATTCGCGCGCCAGCGCGTGCGTGAGGCGCTGCATCTGATCTTCGTCGACGGCGGTCTTGTCTTTGGTCTGCGAAGCGGGCAGGAGAAAGAGGCCTTCGAATCGCCGATCTTTGATGAGCGCTTGGCGCGGCTCGCAGCGGCCCTCGACAACGTCCACGACGTCGTAAACGATGCGCTTTTCGAGCCCCAGCACCAGATCGAGATTGCGCAGGCCGATGTCCGCGTCGACCAGGGCCACTTCGTAGCCGAGCCTGGCAAGCGCGCCGCCGAGGTTCGCCGTGGTGGTCGTCTTGCCGACGCCGCCTTTGCCCGAGGTGATGACGAATACTCTCGATGGCAAGTTCTAATCAGGTTCCTCTCTTGCGCTGAAGCTTTAGGTTTCTTTTTCGATGGCGATGCGCCCGTTACGGACGCGGGCGGCTTCGGGCACCGGCTTGCGCCGCCGGCGCTCGTCCGGCGACACGGCGAGGTAGCGTGCTATGCGCAGCTGCGTGGGTTCGAGCTGCAGCGCATAGACGCATGCTTCTTCGTCGCCTTCTGCGCCTGCGTGCGCAACACCGCGCAGCGCGCCCCACACGATGATGTCGCCGGTGGCGACGAGTTCGCCGCCTGGATTTACATCGCCGAGCACGACGATGTTGCCAAGCGCGGACAAGCTCTGGCCGGCGCGCAGCGTTCCCTTGTGGAAGAGCGTCGTTTCGACCGCGCGCTCGAGATCCGCGCCGGAATGACCGTTGCGCCTCTTGCGCCGCGCTTCGCGGCGATGATGGCGCTCTTCGCGTTCGTCCGGCGTGCGGTCGGCCACCGCCCGCGTCCGGTCATCGCGCACGCGCGGCGCGGCCGCAACGCTGGCCGCCACCAAGCGCAGCCCAGCAGACTTAGCAAGCGTGGCGACCGCTTCGCTGTCGCATACCGCGCCGTCCGCGACGATCTCGAACTGCTCGAGCGTGGCGACGACCGCCGCCAGCTCGGCAGCTTCAGCGGGCTGCGCCCCCAGCAGTAAGACGGCGCGGCTGCCCTTGTAGAAGCCGGGCAGTGCGGACAGGCGCTCGCGCAACTCGTTGACCGCGCCGGCGAGCGGCCGCTCGTACAAGTGCAGCAACAGCCCAGATTTCGTACCTTTTATCTGCACGAGCGCCGCCTTGTCGTCCCCGATTTCGATTCCCTTGTGGAGAGTTTTGTGAAAGTATTGTGAATGATCTGTGGATGCCTTGCGCGCCCGACACGACCGCCCCGCAGGGACTGCCGCGCGGCCCGTCGCAAAGTTTTCTCCTAAAGCATTCCTTTAGGAGCATGTCCATGAACGTTTCGAAGCGCGCCACGACCGCCGCCCTGCTCGCGGTTTTTGTCGTTGCGAGCCTGCCGAAACCTGCCGCCGCCGTGTCGACAGCGTCCGAGATCCGCATCGGTCAAGACGCCGCTCGCCACATCGACAACGAGAACCAACTGATGCAAGACCCCGTTATGAACGCGTGGGTCACCTCCGTCGTTAATAGCCTCGCAGCGTACCGCGCACGACCGGACATCCATTACGGCATCAAGATCATCGATACCAACGACATCAACGCATTCTCGCTGCCGGGCGGTTTCTTGTACGTGAACTTCGGCCTGATGAACTACGTCGACTCGGATGACGAGCTCGCAGGCGTGCTGGGCCACGAGATCGGCCACGTCGAACGCCGCCACGCGATCACGCTCGATGCCAAAGCCCAGGCGCTCAACATCTTGATCGGCCTCCTATCGATCGCGTCGCCGTTCGTCTATCGGTTCGGCAATTTGGTCGGCGATCTGGCGCTCTACAAGCTGTCGCGCAACGACGAGCTGCAGGCCGACCAGTACGGCCTGTTGCTCATGACCCGCGCCGGTTACGACCCCAACGCCATGGTATCGTTCCAGGACCGGCTCGGGCATCAATTCGGATTCGGCGGCGGCGGCATCGACAAGTATTTCGAAGATCATCCGGATGGGCCGGCGCGGATCGCGCATCTCGAAGGCTATCCGGAGCTTTCGAAAACGAACGCGCAGCAGATGCTCGCCCAAGCCATTCACGACGAAGATGAAGGCCGCTACGCCTACGCCCTGGGTAAGATCAACGACGTGTTGAAGCTCGATCCCGCGAATCAGCTCGCGATGCTGCACAAGGGCCAGATCGAACTCGCGCTCGGCAGCTTCGATCAGAGCCAGAAGGCGCTCGCGCAGGTTGCGAGCTCGCAGAGCGCCGGGGCTGCGGGTCAGTCGGCCGCGCAGCGCGTGCTCGCCATGCTGCCGCGCAACAACTCCGACCCGGGGACGAAGGTGATGCATCCGAACCTGAGCGCGCTGCGGCAGCAGATCGCGCTGGCGCGCCAGAAAGCGGAAGGCAATCAAACGGCGATCGACGACCACGTGAAACTGGTAAAGGGCGATTTGACTTCGCTCAACGACCGGCTTGACAATTTGAGCTACGAAGTGCCGAATTATTCGAACATCGATGTGCCTCCAGGCAGCCGGCTCGACGGGGTCATTTCCGACTTGGAACATATTTCGCGCGACCTCAACGTCGTCTTCGACAAGGCGGTCTACGTTCAGACGTCGGCATCAGGCATGCAGAAGGATGACATCAGCGTGCTCAACGAGATGGAGGCGCCGCTGCGCGACAGGTATCCGAGCGGCCAAGCGCTCACGATGTTCCCGTTCTACAGCGGAATGACCAACGAGATGAATCGGTCGGCGGACGAATTGACGTCCTCTCTCAACGCCACGCGCGGTGCGATCTCGCTCGCCTGGCAGACGATGCCGTATCTGGACGCGTATTTCCGTCAGCTCGATCGCACCGAGGTGAATTTCGGCGGAGACATTACGCCGCGCTCGGCCGACGATCTCAAGCCGCTTGCGGCGGCGGCCGAAAAGGTGCTCGACATCGCCGCGAACGCCGCGGAGCAAGCGCAGCGGCAGTATTTCACTGCGCAATCGCGCGAGCTGATGACGCGCATCACCCTGCTCGGGCTTGGCTATCCCCAAGCGCGCTACGATACGCTGACCCACGTGATCCATCAACGGCTGGGCGTCGATGCGCCGACGTACGATGAGGCGCTGCGGCTCGGGCTTTCGCCCGGGCAGGTCGCGGAAGCATCGTGGCTGGCGGCGGAAGAGAAAGTGCCGGTCAGCACCGTGATCAACCAGCAGCGCGCGACCGGCCAGTCGCTGATCGATACGGGCGTCTCGAAAAATCTCTCGCAGGAGTCCCAGGAGGTGGTCCTCGGGCTCTGGTTCGAGGGCTACGCAGAAAAACCAACCGAATAGCGCGCGTGATACGGCCGCCGAAAAGGCGGTCGTGTTCTCTCTGCAACGTTTCGCGCCCCCTGTGGCAGCGCATACTACCAGCATGAGCACGACCTCGGAGGCCCAAACGGCAAGGCAATCGCACGGCGGGCCGGTCAGCGCGGTCGGCCGGTTTCTCGGAGCGCTGCGCGGGCGCATCAATTTCCGCGCGATCGACGAACGCGCGAAGCGCCCGGTCCGGCTGTTCGTCGCAGGCGGCGGGACTCGCGAGTTGATGCACGCGCTCGATCCGAGCGGGCAGTCGCACGGCACCGTCCTCGCCCCCTTTGACAGCGCACCGGGGTGGAGCGTCGCCGACGAGGCCACGCGCGCCGTCCTCTATTTCGCCGGGCCGTCAGGCGAACCCGGATCGATCGCTCGGCTTTCGAATCTCTCGCTGCCCGTCTTCATCGTCGAGCAGACGCCGCTCGCCTCCGATCTCGGCACGGGCATGTTCACGTCGGGGCCGCGCGAACGGCCCGCTGCCGGCAAGCCGGCCCGCTATCCGGTCGCCTCGCTCGATCCAATCGAGCTGCGCAAACATCTGCTGCCCGATGTCGTACACGCCTGCCGAGACCGCGAAATCGCGCTGGCGGCCGCGCTGGCCGTTTTCCGGCCGGTCGTGGCGGCGAAGCTGACGGTCGACTGCGCAGTGAACTCGCTGAAGATCGCGGGCGCCTCGGCGATTGCGGATCACGTACCTGTCATCGGGCTGCTCACCGGCGGCATCGCGTCGGCGGGCGACACGATCGCCATCACGGCGCTGCAGGCGAACATGCTGCTGCACATCGCCGCCGCCTACGGCAGGCCCGCCGGCGCTCGGCGCATCGTCGAACTTCTGCCCGTGATCGGCGGCGGTTATGGCTGGCGGGCGCTCGCCCGCGAGCTCTCGGGATTCATCCCCGGGGTGGGCATCATCGTGAAAGCCGCGATCGCCTATGCGGGATCGCTCGTCGTCGGCCAAGCCGCATCGTACTATTACGAAACCGGCACAACGATGGCTCCCGACAAGCTGTCGACACTATATCGGGAAGCGGCAGATCGCGCCAAAGAGCTGACCGGCCAGCTCGCCGGCCGCATCCGCAAAAAACAGTAACGTCTTGCCGTTATCTGCATTCGGTATGTCCGCACATGCATGGTCCGGCCTCGCCGCCGGCATCCGACTGTTCCTTGCAATACGGGCTGCAATACCCCTGGAGATCGTTCTCCGTGCACTTACATTGAGGATGTCCGCATTTTCCAGCCATCGTTCCCTCCTTTGCGTTTGTCCCTGATACCCACGCAAGCGCACCGGAAAACGTACCACGCGAGACCTTCACGAGATCGAGCGACGGCCTTCCAGCGAGCGCGCGAGCGTGGTCTCGTCGGCGTAGTCCAGATCGCCGCCGATCGGCAGCCCGTAGGCAAGCCGCGTCACCGAGCTGCCGAGCGGCGCAAGGAGGCGCGCCAAGTACAGCGCCGTCGACTCGCCTTCGGCGTTCGGATTCGTGGCGATGATGACTTCCTTGATGCGCTCGGCGCCGACGCGCCCGACGAGCTCTTTCACCTTGAGCTGCCCGACCCCGATGCCGTCCATCGGGGAAATCAGGCCGCCGAGCACGTGGTACCGCCCGCGATAGCTGAGGGTGCGCTCGATCGCGAATACGTCCTTCGCTTCGGCGACGACGCAAAGCACGGTTTGATCCCGCCGCGGATCGCCGCAAATCGCGCACGGGTCTGCCTCGGTGATCGAAAAGCAGCGGCTGCACGTCCGCACGCGATCCTTCACCGCAAGGATTGCTTCTGCGAGGCTCGCCGCATCGTCGCGGCTGACGGACAGCAGGTAAAAGGCGAGCCGGCTCGCCGTTTTTGGTCCGACGGTCGGCAACTTTTCGAGCTCGCCGATGAGCTTCGCCAGCGGCCCGCCGCCAAAATCCATGAGGCGCGGAGCTACAAGCCGGGGATGCCGAGCCCGCCGGTCAGCGGACCCAAGCGTGCTTTTGACAACTCGGAGACTTTGGATTGCGCGTCTTTGATGGCCGCTACCAGCAGATCTTCGAGCGATTCGACGTCCTGCGGATCGACCGCGGCTTGGTCGATCTTCACCGCCCGCACGTTGTTGTGACCGTCGAACGTGACCTCGATGGCGCCGCCGCCGGCCGTGCCGATGATGGTCTCGTCGCCGAGATCCGCCTGGATCTTGGTGAGCTGTTCTTGCAACTTGCGCGCTTGTTGGAGAAGCTGCTGCTGATTCATCTGGTTTTTCCTCGATCACCCGCGCGAATAACTGCGCTGCTAAAAAAGGTCGCCGAGAACGGATTCGGCCAACGCCAGGCCGCTCGGGGCGGCCTTTGGCTCGCGGCCGCCTACCACGAACTGCACGCGCGGCGACACGCCGCTGACGTGTGCGATCGCCGCCGCGAGCACGCTTGAACAACTCGGCTCGGCCAGGGCATCTGCATAAAGTTTCTTCGGCACGTTTAGGACGACGAGCTCCGTTGAGGCTTCGACCACCGACGCGTGCCCCAACCATCCATAGCACTGCAGCGAGCTGGCTTTCACCTCGCTGAGAATCATGGGCCACTGCGCTTGGAGCTTCGTCGCCGTAAGACGATCTGCGGGCGACGCAGACGCCGGTGGCTCCCTCGCCGCTTGCGTCGCCGGCCCGCTCGCTGCTGCCGCTGCTGCCGGCGACGAGCGCGGCCCGTCGCGCAGGCGTTCTTCTAGCTCGGCCAAGCGTTCGGAGAGGCGCTTTACATCCAGTTCGTCGGCCGGCCGGATCACGCGCACGAGCGCAAGCTCGACGTCGATGCGCGGCTGCGACGAGTAACGGCCGATGTCCGACAGGCTGCGCAGCGCGCGAAAGATCGTAGCCCGCGGCAGTTTTGCGGCTCGTCCGGCGATGCGCGCCGCGTCGTCGGCCGGCACTTCGGCGTCGAGAACTGCCGGGCTCACCTGCGCCAGCAGCGCGAGCCGGAACCAGCCCAAGAGTTCCTTTCCGAGCCAGGCGGGTTCGGCGCCGCGCTCGACGGCGGCGGCGATCGCCGCCAGCGCTTTGCCGGCGTCCGCTTCGATCACCGAATCGACGATCGCGTCGATCTGCTCGGCACGCGACTCGCCGAATGCGCGGTCCAGCGTCGCTTTGCCGATGCTTGAGTCGCCGGCATAGCCGCGCGTCTGTTCGAGCAGCACGAGCGCGTCGCGCAGCGCGCCGTCGGCGAGATATGCGATGCGCTCGACCGCGCCATCGTCGATCTTGATCTTTTCCCGTCGGGCGACGAGCTTGAGCTGGCCGGCGATCGCAGTCGGGCTTAGGCGCCGGAATTCGTAGCGCTGGCAGCGCGAGAGAATGGTGGCGGGCACGCGGTGCAGCTCCGTCGTCGCGAGCACGAAGTGCACGTACTCCGGCGGCTCCTCCAACGTCTTGAGCAGCGCGTTGAAGGCCTCCGGTGTGAGCATATGGACTTCGTCTACGATGTAGAACTTCGTCCGCAACTGCGCCGGAGCGTGGCGCACGGCTTCGCGCAGGTGGCGGATGTCATCGATGCCCCGGTTGCTCGCCGCATCGATCTCGACCACGTCGAATGCCGTGCCCGCAGCGATGGAGGCGCAGGCTTCGCACTCGCCGCACGGATCGGGGCGCGGGCCGCCGCGCATGCAGTTCAGGCATTTGGCAAGGATGCGAGCCGCGGACGTTTTCCCGGTGCCGCGCGGCCCCGAAAAAAGATACGCGTGTACGACGCGATTCGACTTGACCGCCTCGCTGAGCCCGTTGACGACCGGCGCCTGGCCCACCAATTCGGAAAATGCCGAGGGACGGTGCTTGCGGTAGAGCGACGAAGACTGCGACGCGGATGCGGCGGATGAATCGGCCACGGTGCGTAGCGTTTCGGGCGCCCGTCGTTCCATTCCCGCAGTCGCGCGTGTGCGCTACCGGGCAGCGAGGGGAGGAGGGCATCGTCCGAAACCCGTACGTTTTTTGTAGGGTTTAAAACCCGAGCGCCCGGGTAGCATGGAAGAGGGCGTTTGAACTCTGCGCCCGCAGTCGGCGTTGTACGAAGCGCCGGGAATTGTTCGTCTGCGGCGAACCGCAGGGAAGGCTCGAGCGAAAAAGACATGCCCGTCGACCTCGATCTGCACGAAGCTCTCACGAAGCATTTCGGCTACAAGCACTTCTATCCGGGTCAGGAAGAGGTGATTCGCCGCGTCTTGGAGGGCTCCGACACGCTGGCGATTTTGGCGACCGGCGCCGGAAAATCGCTGTGCTATCAGTTGCCCGCCATGCTGCTGCCGGGGACGACGATCGTCGTTTCGCCGCTCATCGCACTCATGAAGGACCAGATCGACATGCTCGCCGACGCGGGCATCGGGAGCACCATCGGCCTGAACAGCACGCTGTCGGACGAAGAGGAAGCGGCACACCTGGTGACGATGGCCAGCGGCAATCTCAAGTTGATCTACGTAACGCCCGAGCGGCTTGAAGACGAGGCGTTCGTCGAAGTGCTCAAGCGCCTTCGGGTGCCGTTGTTCGTCGTGGACGAGGCACATTGCATCTCGCAGTGGGGCCACGATTTCCGCCCGGCTTACCTCAATCTCGGCCGCGTCATCGCAGCGCTCCGCCACCCGACCGTGCTGGCATTGACCGCTACGGCGACGCCCGCGGTGCGCGAGGACATCATCACGCAGCTGGGGATTCAAACCGCCAAGACCATTGTCCGCGGCTTCGACCGGCCGAATCTCGTGTACGAGGTGGTGCGCGCGTCGAGTGAGATCGAAAAATTGCGCGCGCTGCGCGTCAAGCTCGAGGGCGAGCTCCGCAATTCGCTGGGCATCATCTATACGGCGACCATCAAGAACACCTATGCCGTGTCGGAATGGCTGCGCGACGAGCTGGGCATCGAAGCAGACGTTTACCACAGCAAGCTGCAAAAAGCCGAGCGCGAGCGCGTGCACAACCACTTCATGAGTGAAAATGTGAAAGTGGTCGTCGCGACAAACGCGTTTGGGCTGGGCATCGACAAGCCGAACATCCGCTTCGTCATTCACTTCGATCTGCCGGGCAGCGTGGAGGCGTACACCCAGGAAGCGGGCAGGGCGGGGCGCGACGGCCTCGAATCGCTGTGCCTTTTGCTGTACCGCCAAAGCGACACGCGGGTGCAGAATTACTTTCTGACCGGCAAGTACCCCGACGTCGAAGAGGTGCAAAAAGTTTTCGGCACGCTGACGTATTTCGACGCTCAGGAAAACGGCGTGTCCCTGTCCGAACTGCGGAAGATCCTGCAGCTGCCGCTGACCAAGCTCAAAGTCATCTTGGCGCTGCTGAAAAAGGCCGGCTTCATTCAAAACGTCACCAAGAGTACGTACGGGCTGTCGCCGGTATTCAAATCGAAGCCGGACCTCAAGCTCAACCTCGCGAGCTACGAGACAAAGCGGTCGTACGATCAGAGCAAGCTCGCGATGATGCTGCAGTATTGCGAAACGCGCAGCTGCCGCCGCAAATTCATTTTGAACTACTTCGGCGAGGATTTCGACGAGCCGAATTGCGGCGCGTGCGACAACTGCCGGGCGCGCCTTGCGGCGGGTCCGGCACCGTTCGCGGCGGACGACGAGCTTTCGCCCGCGGGCGAGTTCCGCATCGGCGACGTCGTGCACCATCCAAAATTCGGTCAGGGCACGGTGGAACGGTCCGAGCGCGATCTCGTGACGGTGCTCTTCCCCAGCCACGGATACAAAACGCTCCTCGCGACCGCCGTGCGTCGCGAGGAACCGCAAATCGCATAACGTGCGGCGCCCGTCGCCGGCAGCGATCGTCTGCTCAGCGCTCGTCGTGGCGGCACTTGCCGCGGCCGCCCCGGCGGTTGGACCCGCGCAACCCGCGCCGCCTAGCCCGCTACCGGGACCGAGTGGCTCGCCCGCACCGCTGCTGTCGCCGCAGCCGAGCCCGAGCCCAAGCTACGCGCCGAGTCCCGGCGTGCCGGTTCCGACGGAGCTTACGGCGCCGCCGCAACCCCAACCGGTCACGCTCGCACCGACGTCGGTCAGCGTGCTGCTCGGACATTCGATCACTGCGTCGCTGCAATCGCCGGTCAGCGGCATCGTCACCGCGTCGGGGTTCGATCCGGCGATCGCCAGCGTGGTCTTCAATCCATTGAATCGCAGCATTGAAGTGACCGGCTTACACGCTGGAACCACGACGGCGACCATCACGGACGAGTTCAATTTGTCTGCGTCGCTCTCGATCACCGTGCAAGTTTCGGCGGGCAAGGCATTTGCTTCGACGAGCGCGCTGATCACCGGCCACCCGGCGACGGCCGACTTCGTGGCCGACAGCGCAGCGCGCGCCGCCGAGCGCGTCAGTTACCCCCAACCGGGAGCGACCGTCAAGATCGACCTCGGCTCGATCGCGGGCGTCCGGCCGCTCGATCCCGATGACACCGAACTCGTGCACGTGCCGGTGGCGATCCAAGGATCTGGCTACTTCCCGTATCACGCCGACGTCGCTGTGCAGCTGACGAATCTCGCGCAGCCGCAGGTGGCGCCCAAGTACCTGCTGGTCTCCGACTTTCCCGAAACCATCACCGAAAACGGCACGCTGTTCTACGCCGACGTGAACTATGGGGAGCCGGCAAGGCTGCTCTATTATCACTACGCGCCCAAAGCCGCGCCGCTGCGCCGCGTCATCGTCAAAATGCAGAACAGCGGAAACACTTCGAGCCTGATCCAGCTGATCGCCGGCCTCGCTGGGCCCAATCCGGACATCTTGTACGTCGGCCACGTGGCGACGGAGCGCTTTCTCGTCCGCGAAAACGCGGGCGAAGGCGAACTGTTTGACGTTCCGCCCGGCTCCACGCTCAACGTCGTCGATCAGCTGCTGCCCGCGCAGTCGCTGGTGAGCGGGCTCATGCAGTTCCGCGTCGTCGACGGCGATGGCGTCCGAGTAGCAGTGATCGTGCAGGACGCGCAGGATTCGCCCACCGGCCCGATCTCTTCCACGCTGCTGCAGAGTGCTCAACTTCACGCTCGCGGCATCTATCAGGTGCCGGAATTCTTTTACGATGAGTTCTATACGGTCGGCGGGGCGCAGACGACGCTCGACATCGGCAAGCTGCCGCTTGCGAACCTGGTGCAGGGCGAAGTGCTGGGCGGCGACTACGGCGTCAAGCAATCCGCCGACCTCACGCTGCTCAATCCGACGAACGACGACGCGCGGGTCGGCATTTGGTTCGAGCCCCGCGGCGGCCGTGCCACGGGAACGTTTCTCATTGACGGCGACGTGCTGCAGCTGCACGCGGTTGATCCCTTCAAGCCCGTTTTGCTGCGCAGCTGGATCGTTCGGGCGCGCGGCTACCGCCGCGTCAGGTTGACGACGATGCCTGAAGGCGGCTCATCCTATCCGGTGCTGCTACTCGTTGCTTCGCAGCCTCCCGCGGGCGGCAGCTGGGGCGTTACGTCCGCTCTTTATTAGCTACAAAAGCGACCGATAAACAGCCGCCATGCGATCGGCGACGAGATTCCACGTGAAGCGCCGGGCGCGCGCCATCCCGTCGGACGCCCGCGCCGCCACCTCGCGCCCGCCCGCAACGACGTGCGCAATCGCGTCTGACAGCCCGCGGTCATCGCCCGGCTCGAAAAACCATGCGCACTCGCCGAGCACTTCCTGCGTGACCGGGATGCGCGCCGCGACGACCGGCAAGCCGCACGCCAGCGCCTGCAGCGGCGGCAGCCCGAAGCCCTCGTAGCGCGACGGAAAAACGAGCGCGGCGGCGGTCGCATAGAGAGCGCGCAGCGCCGCATCATTGACATAGCCGCGCAACTCGACGCGCTCATCCACGCCGAGCGAGCGCGCCAGTTTGCGCACGTCGTTCGCATAGCCGGTTTCCGCGCCGGCCGCGATGAGCCGCAGATCCGAAAGCCGCGCTATCGCCCGAACGACCGTCGCGAGATCCTTTCGCTGCTCTACGGTGCCGACGCACAGCACGAACGGCGGATCCGCCGGGCGCCGCTCGATGAAAGAGTATTCCTCCTCCACCCCCACGCCGCCCACCGATATGCGCGCCGGGTCCACGCGCAAACCGCTGGCGACATCCGCGCGCGCCGCCTCGCTGTCGACGACGAGCGCATCTGCGCGGCGCGCGAGCCGTGACTGCACGGCGCCGAAATACCAGCGCACGTATACGCGTCCCCGGTTCGCGCCGCGCAGCCAGACGAGGTCGTGCAGCGTGAGCACGACCGGATGCGGCGTGCGCCACGGCACCGTGCCGCCCGTGAAATGCACCACGTCGGCGCGCGCCGCTCGCGCCAGGGCCGGGGCGCGCACTTGATCCCACAGCAACCGGCGATCGAATCGCCAGACGTCAAGGCCCGGTTGGCACACTTCCACTACATCGAGATCACCGCGCGCGCGCAGGGCGGCGGCCAGCCGCCGCGCGTACACGCCGAGCCCGGTTGGCTGGGAATGAGCGAATTGCGTCTCCAGCGCGATGCGCGGCAAGTTCACCTAAGGCAGCGAAGCGTGCGGCGCACCCGCAGCGAGTCGCTTCAACCCCCGGCGCGCATCCGACTGATCGGGATGGAGCTCGAGCAGCCGCAGGAACGCACGGCGCGCGGCTCGCTTGTCGCCCCAATCTAGATTGGCAAAGCCCAGCGACAGCAGGTACGATTCGTTGTAGGGCGCGAGTTTCGACGCCCGTTCATACATGGCGATCGCGTCCTTGCGATATGCTGGAGCGCGCCGGGGCCGGGCATAGGAATCGGCCGCCTCGAGCCGGCCGATTTCCCAATCGGTCCTTGCCAAATCCGCTTGATCGACCGGATCGAGCGAGAACTGAGCGGCGAGCGCCCGCTCCAACTGCAGCGCCTCGTCCAGGCGTTTTTTACGCATGAGCGCATCTACGCGGCGCCCAACCTCGCCGACGGCCTTTGCGTGGACGAGCAGCTCCTCCGCTGCGCCGGATTCGCCAAGCCGGGCGAGCGCCTCGCCTTCACCCGCCGTGCAGGGCGAGCCGCAGGCGGCCGCATGGAAATCGCGCAGCGCTGCAGCCGGATCCGACAGCAGTTCGGCTCGCCCTCGATCCTCCAGCAGCACGCGCGAGTAAGGGTCGAAGACGAGGCCCCGGTCGAACGAGCGCAGCGCGGCGGCAGCGTTGCCGTGCAGGAGCGAGATGTTCCCGATGTCGTCGAGCCACGCAGCGGCGAGCGCCCGCCAGCCGACGACCGCGGCGGCGATGACGACGATGCCGGCGATCGCCCATCGGCCGGCGCTGGCGCGCTGCGTTAGAATTTGACCGTGAAGTAGACGTTTTGGCGGTTCTGAGCCCAGTCGTACGACGGCAGCACGTAATCCCGATACGAGTAATGCGCGAAATACACGTCAATCGACGAATTGGTCTTCGGTATATTGTACAGCACGCCGCCCGTAAACATCGTCTTCTTCTCGCTGATGCTTTGCGTCAACGAATTGAGCGCCTCGCCGGAGTAATGCTGGCCGACGTACATGATGTTGGCGGTCAGCGCCGAGCTGATCGGCACCGACGCTTGCGCCGCACCCACCGTGTGCACGACGTTTTGGTAATTCGGATAGAACATCACCGTTTGACCCGTGCCGGCCAGCTCGGCGCTCGCGGTCGGATTGAACGCGGTCTGCCCAAGCCGCGGGTCTGCCGCGTACAAAAATGGCGTCGTGTCGTTGCGCAGCAGACGCTCGCGCAGCGCGTCGAGGCTCACCGTCGCCGTACGCGAGAACACCGGCAGGCTCACGGTCAAGCCGCCGCCGACCGACGTAAAACGCTGTTTGACGCTGGACACAAAACTCGGACCGAAAATTTTGGCGGCGAGAGAATTCGGCTGGAGCTCCTCGAGGCTTTGGCCGCCGAGCCGCAGTTTTACGGGGGTGCCCCCGACCGTCAGCGGCACGTTCAGCTGCACCTGCGGACCGCGCGTGTTCGGCGCGTACGCGCTGTAGTAATACGGACCTTCTGCACGGAATTGGTTAAACAGCGGGAACGAGAACGTCCCGTATGGATACTGCGGATTCTGCGCCAGCAGCGGCCCGGCGTAGCCGTGAGCCTGAGCCAGCGCGTCCACCGACGCGTTCAGGGTCGCGTCGTTGCCGATGCCGAACGCACCCGGCAGCTGCGGGTCGGTGTAGAACGCGAACAGAATCGGCGGCTGGCTCGACCATTCGAACGGCGCGCCGCTGATGAAGTTCGGCCCGACGTTCAAATACGAAAGCGACTGGTCGCCGCCGAAGATCTTGAACCTGAAGCCGACGATGCTCGCGCGATCGGTCACGGAGGGCACGTTCGCGGCATCGCGCGTGAAACGGCTCGTCGCCGCCTCCGCAAAGAGCGCCGGTGCCTTCAAGTTTCCCCAGGCATACGCCAGTGGAAAGACGACGTCGAAGCCGAAGACGGTGTCGCTCACGAGCGTCGACGGAATCGCAGCGTCTTGGAAGTAGGTCTGCGCCTGCGGGCCGGTGCCGGCGATGTCGAAAATCCGGTTGAACGTCAGCCCGACTTGCGCCGATGCCGTGCCGGGAATCCGATAGACGAACCGGCCGCCGACGTCGTAGCGCTGCGGCAGCGTGTTATTCGAGACGCTGAAGCCGGTATAGGTGAGTGAGATCTGCGAGCCCGGCGGAAGCGGGGCAGCGAACACCACCGCATTGCCGGACTGCACGTACGAAAAGCTCGGTTCGCCTGCCTGATTGGGCGCAGTGAAAAAGCAGCCGGCAAGACATGCCGGCGGCCCGCGATAGAACGAGACGAAGACGGTGCCGGGCTGCGCGTCGAGGCTCAAGTATGCGGTGGGAAGAGCGGAGGTCCCCGCCGAGAACGCATCCGTGGTCGGCGCTGAACGGTAGACGTTCGTCGACTGCGGGAACCAGTACGGGCCCAGGTACTGATTTTGGTCGTAGCCGGTGTTGGGACCCAACGGACCGGTGTTCACGCCGACGCGATCGATGCGCGCCCCGAACACCTGAAAATCGAAATCGCCGAACGCGGTGCCGGTGACGTTGATGCCCTGTGGGAACGGGCGAAACGGATCTTTGTCCGCAAAGTGAAAATTGTCGGCCGGCTGATAGGTGAGCCCGGTGAGCGAGCCTCTGATGTTCTCCAGCGTACCGAGGCGGACGTCGAGGCTGGTGAGCTGCTTGATTTTCGCGATGCTCACTTCCAGCGTCGGACTGACCCCAAAGCCGAGTCCCTGCTGGCGATATCCGCCGACGTGGTAATCCCAAATCTTGACGGGCATCGATACGACGAGATTCGGGTCCACGGCGTACTGCGGCGTCAGCTCCCAAAACGAGCGCGGCAGGAACACGCCGGGCAGCTCGGCTCCGTAGTAAGGATGGTTGGATGCGTCGGTCTCGATGAACGCGTCGGTAAATTTTTGCACCGGGTCCGTGCGCGCGAGCGGGCCACCCGTCGAGATCGAGGGGTTCGTCGTGTTCTCGCCTTGCGAATACTGCGAGTACAGCGTGCCGTGGATGGAGAAGCGTTGCGCGAACTGCGTGGCGTGGTCGAGTGCGGCAAATTTGTCCTCGACGGCAGCCAACCGAACGCCCATGCTCTCGAGCTGATCTCTATAGAGATCGACGAGTTTGCCGAGCTTCTCGAGGTCGTCTTTGCTGGCGCCGTCGGCTTCGACTTTTGCGACCGCACGAGCAACGAGCGCCGCGGCTTGGTAGCGCGTGAGGTCGCGACTGCCGCCGAACGAGCCGCTCGGAAAACCTTCGATGACGCCGTCATGCGCTAACGACTGGATTGCGTCGGCTGCCCAATGATCGCGCGGCACGTCGGCGAGCGGCGTCGCGCGCGACGGCGCGGCGGCAAATGCAATCAGTGCGGCCGCGATCGCGCATCCGACCAAGCGCCCGGACACCTTCAACGCTCTTGCTCCTATCGGGGTCGAAGGTGAAGATTTCTGAAATGCGGGGCGAGCGTTCCTTCCGCCTAAAGCCTAGGACCGGCGGCGGCGGAACCGCTCGATGATGAGCAGCGCGGCATAGTCGTCGAGCGGGACCGGCGGCAGCAGCATGCCGCGCGGCACGAAGCGCCAAAAGCCGCGCGGCGGGTGCTCCTCGTAGTACAGCCGGCGGGCCTCAAAGGTCGTGTTGCGCTCGTCGACGACTGCTACCGGCACCTCCGGCCAGCGCTCGCGGCAGAGACGGACCACCGTATCCGAGGTAGTGGCGTCGCCGACGCAGATGGCGGATACGTCGCCCGCACGCACGTCGCGATCGAGCCGCGCGGCGAGGTCGGCGGTCGGAACGACCTCAAGCGTCACGCGCACACCATCTTCGTACATGGCGGCATAGCCGCACTTCGAGAGTCCCGGGTCGATGCCGATGACCTTCTGCCGTCCTTGCTGCGTCGTCACTTGGCTCCGGCGGAAACCGCGATGTCCCACTGCAGCGGTCCCTCGGCGTAGATGTCGCGCTGCGCGACGGCGGTGAGCACGGCCGCGCCATCAAGCGCGGTGAGCCGCGCGAGGATTTGATCCTCCGACGTCGGCGGGGGAGGCGGCGGATTGGCGATCACCAGCGGCATACCGTGCGACGCTGCGTTCGCCACGAGCGCTTGGCTGAGCCCGAAAAGCGCCTGGCGATCCGCGTCGACGTTTTTTGCGTTCGGCACCTCGACGGTGGCGATGATCTCGCCTTTGCGATACAGCAGCACGTCTTTATAGACGTCGAAACTGATCGCCATGTTCGTCCCGCTAAAAATATTTTCGCCCGCGACCGGCAAGATGATCGCGTCGGCCGGTTCGAACGATTTCACGTAGCCGGCGGCTTTGTCGAGGTTTTTCGAGACACCGGGCGCGCTCAAGGGATCTTTCGGATACGGCTTCACCTGCGGATACGCGCGCCGATAATAGTTGGCCACTTCGACGAAAAACAGGGCCAGCTGGCGGCGGATGGCTTTTTCGTCTTGCCGCGACGACACCGTGACCGGCACGGTCAACACCTCATCTTTGCGAAACACGAGCGGGTCTTCTTTCATGAATTGGATGAGGCGGTCGCGGTCGGCCGACAGCGCGGTGATCTCGTCGTTAAGGCGGCTGATCGAGAACAATGCGATGCGCGCGTTCTTTACAAACAGCGCCACGAAGCCGAGCGCGACCAGCGCGATCAGCACGCCGAACACGACCGCGGAAATCGTGCTCGTGTAGCGCGGGCGCAGCCCGAAGAGCGTCAGGCGCCGCCGCCCCACGACGTGCCCGACGCGATCGCCGATGAACGCGATCCCGCCAGCCACGATGAGAATGATAAAGACGTTGAGCGCGCCGCGCAGGTCGACGGCCGCAACCACAAGCGAGAACGGCGGGGCGAGCGCTGTCACGGTCGTTACACCCGCGCGGCTTCGCTCAGCCGCCAAACGCCGACCGCGCAGAATGCGACGTTCGGCAGCCACGCCATGATCAGCGCCAGCTGCGGCGAAGTACGACCGATGGCGAGGCACACCGTCGTCGCCACGTAGAACGCGAACACGATCGCAATGCTGATCCCGAAGCCCGCACCCGACGACGAGCGGCCGGGCCGGATCGCGAGCGGGATGGCGAGCAGCGTGAACACGAGCACGGAAAACGGCCGCGCGAGCTTGCTGTCGTACGTGACCAGCAGCAGGTTATAGCGCGATTGATCCGACTGCTTGACGCCGCTGATCAGCAGGCTTTTAATTTCCGAGCGGCTCATCTGTTCGGGCTGTCTGGTACGCTCCACGAGCTGGCTCGGATCGGCGCCGATATCGACGTCAAGCACCGGATAATAGCTGATTTTGCAGCACGACGGCTGCAGCGCGTAGCCTTGAGCGTCCAGAAACTCCCACGACGAGCCGTGATAGCGCGCTTTGGGCGCGGTGAGGACCGATACCAGGTCGTTGCCCCGATACACCGTCACGGTCGTGTTCTGCAGCTCCTCAGTCTGGGGATTGAAGCCGAACGCATAGGTCGCTTGCAGGTCACCGTTCGGGAGGCGGGTCGCGACTACCTGATTGCTGAGCACGTCCGCGCCGCCGACTTGGATTTCCCTGGTGAGGATTTGATCGGCCTTTGCGGTCGCCACCGGTACGACCATTTCTTGGAAATACAACGCGACGAACGATGCCAGCAGTCCGACCGCCACGATCGGGGCGGCGATGCGGTAGAGGCTCGTGCCGCCGGCGCGCATCGCGGTGATCTCGAAATCGCTCGACAGCCGGCTTACGGCCAGCAGCACGGCCAGGAGCATCGACATCGGAAAGGTGAGGATCAATGTTTCCGGCAGCGTGTAAAAGAAATATTTTCCGGCGGCCCAGATGCTGGCGTGCTCTTCGGAGATGAGCCGCGCAATGTTGAGCAGCTCGCCCGCGACGAACATCGCGGTGAACGCCGCCAAGCCGAACAGAAACGGTCCGCCGAGCTCGGTGACGATGTAACGGTCGAGGATCTTGACGAGCCTCACAGCCGAAAGCTCTCGCCCAAGTAGAAGCGGCGCGCGACCGGCGACTCAGCCACTTCCTGCGCGCTGCCGGACACTTCGATGCGCCCGCGGTTGAGGATGTAGGCGCGGTCGACGATCATCAAGGTTTCACGCACGGCGTGGTCGGTGATCAGAATGCCGAGGCCCTTGGCGCGCAAAATACGGATAATCGCTTGGATATCGGCAACCGCGATCGGATCGATGCCGGTGAACGGCTCGTCAAGCAGCAAGAACGCCGGATCGGTGGCGATCGCGCGCGCGATTTCGACGCGGCGCCGCTCGCCGCCCGACAGCAGCTCGGCGCGCGTGCGCGCGAGCCCCTCGAGGTCGAATTCGCGCAGCAGCGCCGGCAGCCGTACGTTCTGCTCGTGCGCTGCGACGCCGCGCTGTTCCCAGATCAAACGCAAATTGTCTTCCACCGACAGGCGGCGGAAGACCGACGTCTCCTGCGAGAGATAGCCCAGGCCTTCCCGCGCGCGGACGTGCATCGGCTGATGCGTGATGTCGACGGACCGGCCATCTCGGCTTTGCAAGATGACGGAGCCGTCGTCCGGGCGCACGAGTCCCACGACGATGTAGAAGGTCGTCGTTTTTCCCGCGCCATTGGGCCCCAACAGGCCGACGACTTCGCCGGCTTTCACGGCCAGGCTCACATGGTCCACGACCATGCGCGGTCCGTAGGATTTTGTGAGATCGGTGACGTCGATCTCGGTTGGCTGAGTGGTAATTTCCACGCGGAAAGCGATCCTTATGGGCGGCTGGCGCCGGTCATGCCGATATGTCCGAAGATTTTCACGACCTGCAGGTCGAGATCCGCGATCGCGGAGTCGCCCGTGATCCGCGTGCCGGTTGCGTCCACTGCCACGACGTCGCCGCCGGCACGCAGCACGTGAGCTTTGCCGTCGTAGGAGATTTGATCGGCCCGCAGGGTGTCGCCGGCGGCGTTCACCGCCCGCACGCCGCCGCGCAAGATCACGTCGTAGCTCTTCAGGTTGAGAGCGGCCGAGGGGGCCGTTACCGTGAGCCGCACGGTCCTTCCTTTATAAAAGACGACTTTGACGTCGGAAAAGGTGCCTTGCGAACGGTCCGGCAGATAGGTGACGCTGGCCGCGCTGAGCCGGTAGACCGGCGCCGCGTTTTCGATGTTTTCGATCGTGATCGGCCGGCCGGCTTGGCCATGCGCGGTGATGCTGGAGATATTGGGCGCGCTCGGCGCCGGCGACGCGCCGACCGTGGGCGGAGCGGTAGTTTGCGTCGCCGGCCTGCCGCAGCCTGCGAGCACGAGCATGGCCAAAAGCGTCACGATTTGAGCCCGCCGGGCCGGCGGTCGCTTTCTTCGATCGTCGAACGAAGACCGCCGTGCGGCGGCTTGGTCGAGCGGAGCCAGCGAGAGCATCAATCCCATCATCGGCCACCACAATATCAGCACGAACGTCGTCACGTCATCGATCGCATTCTGAACGGCCGACGCGACGAATGCCGCCGCCAAACCCGCAAAGAGCAGCGCTCGGTCGCGATGCTCCTGTCCGATCGCCGCGGGCACCCGCAGCGCCGCTGCGACGAACGAGCCCACGATCCAGGTGAACGCAGCAAACCCAAAGACGCCGTCTTCGACCAGCACGTTGAGCGGCAGATCGTGCGCGTGGACTTCGTCGACCAGCGCCGACGGAAGTTTGTACGACGGGTACACTTTCGAGAACGCCGCCGGACCGATGCCGGTGAATGCGAAGCGCTCCACCAGCCGCGCGGCGCCTTGCCAGACCGCGATGCGCGAAGCGTTTTCGCTGGGATCGTGCGCCAGATTTCCAATCGTGAACGCGCCGATCACGATCGCGAGCGTCGCTGCGACCGCGTAGCCGAGCAGCACGCGCCGATCGATGCGCGCCAGCAGAAACGGCAAGCCGACGGCGAGCCCGAGCCACGCCGCGCGGGAGACCGAAAGCGCGAGCCCGATCGCGCCCACGGCGGCCGCGAAGAATCCCAACCGCGCGAGCCATTTCGGCGCTGCCAGCTGAGCGATGCCCAGCGGGATCAAAAACAGCAGATAACCGCCGAATTCATTGGGCTGCAAAAACGTTCCGGCGGCGCGGCCGTGCAGGAATGCGAAGGCGGCGGGCGGGTGGCGCGTCAGCGTCAGCGCGATCGCGAACGCGCTGGCTGCGATACCCGACCCGAAAAAGCAGCCGAGAAAGATGTTGCGTGTGCGATCGTCCGCCAGCGTCCAGTATGCGACGGCGTAGACGAGCGCGGCGACGATCTGACAAGCGATCTCGAGTAGGCTCGAAAGCCGTGCAAGACCGCTCGTCGCGGCCAGCACCTGTATGACGATGAAGCATCCGATCGGCGCCATGACCGGCGGCTGCCGGAGCGCCGCTACGCCGCGTCGTGCTACGAGCGCGACAACGGCAGCGAGCGTGATCACCGGCAGCAGCGCCGCGAGCACGAGCGCGTACGTTCTGCCGCCCTCGATCGGCAGACCCGGCGGCAGCACGTCGGCCAGCAGGATCAAAAGAGGCAGCACGGGTGCCAGCAATGCGATCGCGATCGGCAAGGACGCGACCAGCGGCGCCCAGTTGCGGGGTCCGGTCACGACGAGCGCCCCGCGAGCGTCAGCACGACGTCGGCCACCTTCGCGGCCGCGCCGGCCTCGCCCATCCGCTCCCGACCGGTGATCGCCATGCGCCGCTTTCGCTCCGGATCATCCAATAACTGTACGACGCCGCGCACGAAATCTCCATCGTCGTCCGGCAGCACCAGCAACGCATCGCCCAACAGTCGCTGCTGCCGCTGACGATACCAGCCGACGCGCTGCGGAGGAACGCCCGGATCTGATGCAGCGATCACGGGTCGGCCCATGCCTGCGGCCTGCTCGTTGGCCGTGCCGGCTTGACCGAGCACGACGTCGCTGGCGGCGAGCATTTCGGCGAAGCAGCCGCGCACGAGCATGACTTCCAGGTTGCGCTCTCGCGCGGCGGCGGTAGCGACGATGCCGGCGTCCGCCGGGCGGTGCCGCAGCTCGAACCCTTCTGCCGCGATGGCACGCTCTAGGTCAGCGAGCGATGCGCTCGGTGCGACCGACACGAACGCCTGCAGCGCGGCCCCGCGGCCGGCGAGCGCGGCCGCGATCAGTCTCAAGCGCCGGCCGGCGGCGCGCGCGTTGTCGGCCGCGTCGTGCCGGCTGCCCGGCAAAACGGCGAAGCGAATCGCGTCCGCCCGAACGGGCAGCGCGCCCGGATCGGGCTGCGCGAGGCCGTCCATCATGAGGTTGCCGACCCACTGCGCGCGGACCCCGCGGCGCTGGAGCGCCTGTGCGGTGAGCGCATCGCGCGCGAACGTGGCGGCCGCACGCTTGGCGATCGCGCATTCGAGCCGCGAATGCGGCGCCACCAATTCGGATTTCGCGGTGGCGACGAATGCCGTCGGCCGTCGCGCGAAGATCAAGCAGGCCGCCAGACAATAAACGTCGCCGACCGCGACGAGCGCGCTTCGCTCGCGCTGCCCGGCAAGAAACACGAACTGGCGGAGGCTGAGGCCGAGTAGCCCCGCCCGAATGTCGCCGAACACATTTCGAGCGTTGCCGTAGGTGACGAGTCCTCCCGACGGCATCTCGGCCTGCGGCCCAACCGCCGGCGGCCACGCGCCGTCAGGCGCCCGGCCGACGAGCGGCAAGTGTTCGATGACTATCGCCGGCGCCTTCGTCCGAAGCGCGCTTGCAATGTAGCCCGCGATCGCCGCTTCGCCGTGGCCGTTGCTGACCAAAAGAATGGATCTCATTCGGCGCCGTTTTTCTCGAGCAGCGGCAGCAGCCGGAACGAAACGAACTCCATTTTGCCGGAGCCCGGCACGCCGCGCAGCTCGAGCCGGCCGAGACGCCGCGCGTAAGGGCCTGCGTGCGCGACCGGCACGCCCGCCACGAATTCCGGCTGCGAAAGCGTCTCATGGCTGTGTCCGCCCAAGATCGCGCTCAAGCCGGGAAATTGGGCGGCGATGTTTCGATCGGCGACGAGACCGAGATGCGAGAGCAAGATCGTGGCATCCGCCGGGTCGGGGCTCACTCTCGTCAGCTCGGCGAGCGCCAATTCCGGCGCTAGAAAGCGCCAGCCGAAGATCCGCTCCCACCCGCTGCCCGTGCGATACTGGGGAGCGAGCGCAGCCAGCAGCCTGACGCGCAAGCCGTTGACGTCAACGCGGAGTTCGCGCGCGAACGGCGGCGTGCGGCCGCGCAAGTCGATCAGGTTAGAACAAATCATCGGCATCGGCAGCATGCGGGCACGCGCCAAAAACCAGCGGTGGAGGTAGTGGAACTCCCGATTGCCGACGGCTTGCGCCCGATAGCGAGCTGCCTCGAATTCCGCGGCCACGGGCTCGCTGTGCGAAAACAGCGTCGACGATCCGCGCAGGCTGTCGCCGCAATCGACGATCAGACTATCTGTTTCCGCTTGTCGAGCGACGAGCGCCCCAAATCCCGCCCGTGCATGTATGTCGGAGGTGTGGTACACGACCAGCGACTGCTCGCGCGGCATCACCGTGCGTTTGCTCGCGCCAGCCGATCGAGCAGGTACGCCGCGATCCGCGCCAAGGCATCGGGCGGACCCAGCGCGCGGCGGAGCTCGGCGTAGCCTTCGACTTGTTCGCGGCGCGCACGCTCGTCATCGAGCAGCGCCAGAGTGTGCGCGAGCAGCCGCTGCGCGGTAAAATCGCGCTGTTTCAGTTCGGGGATGAGCTGCCGACCCAACACGAGGTTCGGCAGGCTGATGAAGCCGCGCACGATCGCCGGTACGCGCCGCTGGGCGATGCGGTATTGTGCCGGCGAAACCACGTAAAAGGCGCTCTGCGGCACGCCGACCAGCGCGGCTTCGAGTACTGCGGTGCCGGAAGCGGTCCAGGAAAGATCGGCATCGGCCAGCACTTCGACGGCCGGCCGGCGTTCGACGGAAGCATCGGTCGGGCCGCCCAGCCGCGGCCACAATGCTTGAATCTGCCGCGCGCGCTCGTCAGAAGCGGCGACGATGCGGAACGCAGCGCGCCGGCTCGAGCGCAGCCCCGTGGCGGCTTGCGCGAGGACGGGCAAATGATAGCGCACCTCCTCGCGCCGGCTGCCCGGGAGGATCGCGATTGAGATCGGGTCGCGGATCGCGCTCGGGGCGCGCTGGGCGATGCTTGAGACCATCGGGTGGCCGAACCACTCCACCGGCAGCGACAAGCGCCGATAGAAGTCGCGCTGGTGGACGAACGGCGCCAGCGGCGTCGCAAGCGCCGCCGTGCGGCGCGCAGTACCGGCATCATCGAGCCACGCAGCGGGTGGAAAATAGTAGACCGCGTCGCCTGCATAGCCGCGCCGGCGCAGCCGCGCGAGTAATCGAAGGTTGACTGATCCCGAATCGATGGGCACGAGCAATCCCGGCGGATCGGCGCGCAGCAGGCGATCCATGTGCAGATACGCCGCGAAGATTTTCGGTAGCCGCAGCAGCACCGGAAGCGGTCCGATGCCCGCGAGTTCGGTGGTGTCGAATAAGACGCGAACTCCTGCGGCGCGCATCGCATCGCCGCCCGCGCCGGCGAACTCGAGGTCCGGCCGGATGTCGCGCATGGCGCGCGCGAGCAGCGCGGCCTGGGCGTCGCCGGAGGCCTCGCCGGCGATGAACACGACGTCGGCGAGCATCCGTCAGCGCTTGAGGATGCCGCGGTCGGACTGACCCTCCAAGAACGCCAGCAATTCCTTGCCCTCAGCCGTCGTCAGCTTGTCGCGCAGCGCGTTGACGGCGCCGGCGAGATTCAAATTTGCCCGAAACAGGATCTGATAGGCGAGTTCGAGCTCGGTCATCACGTCCGTCGAGACCTTGCGGCGCTTGAGGCCGATTTTGTTGAGCCCGCGGACCGTCGACGGGTTGCCCTCCACCACCATGTACGGCATGACATCCTTGACCACGCGCGCCATGCCGCCGATCATCGCCATCTGGCCGATCCGGACGAACTGATGAACGCCGACCATGCCCCCGATGTTGGCCCCGTCGCCGACCGTCACGTGACCGGCGAGCTGCGCGTTGTTCGACATGACGACGCCGCTGCCGATGTGGCAGTTGTGCGCGACGTGCACGTAGGCGAGCAAGAGGCTGTCGTCGCCGAGCGTCGTGTCCGTGCCTTCGCCGGTGCCGCGGTTGATCGTCACGTATTCGCGAATGACGCTGCGGTCGCCGATGCGCACGAACGACCGCTCGCCGTGGAATTTTTTGTCCTGCGATGCTCCGCCGATCACGGTGAACGGATGGATCTCGCAGTCTTTGCCGATCTGGGTCCAGCCGTTGACGATGATTTGTGCCAGCAGTTTGGTGCCGTCCCCGATCTTCACGTGCTCGCCGATCAAGCAGAACGGGCCGACTTCGACGTCGCGGCCGAGCTGCGCGCTCGGATGCACCACGGCGGTGGGATGGATGTTCAGCCGGTGAATCGTTACCGGTTCCCGTTTGCCCGCCGGTTGCCGAATCGCTTCCATTCGCGCCTCACATGTGCAAAATCGTGGCATCGAGCCGGAACAGCCGCGTATCCGACACGATCGAGAACGACAGCTCGGCCGAGCACACCAGCTGACCGTCGACGCGCGCTTCAGTCTGCAGGCGGCCGATGTTCATGCGCGCCCAGAGTACGTCGGCTTCAAGATCCAGCCGGTCGCCCGGAATCACCGGCCGGCGAAATTTTGCTTTGTCCACACCCGCCAGGTACGGCACCGTGGTCGGCTGGCTGCCCGGTTCCAAAATCGCCGTGCCGCCGAGCTGCGCCATCGCTTCGATGATCAACACGCCAGGCATGACCGGATTGTTCGGGAAGTGCCCGCTGAAGAACGGCTCGTTCGCCGTGATGTTTTTGAAGCCCGCGGCGTGCTTGAGCGGCTCGAGGGCCGTGATCCGGTCGATGAGCAGCATCGGATACCGATGCGGCAAAATAGTCATGATGGAACGGATGTCGACGAATGCCACTGGATTTTTAGTCTCCTGCGCGGTCGCCTGGAAGACGGCCGCTACAACATCGCTCGTGATCGACCTTAGCGCGCGCCGGCCGCCACCGGCAGCGCGCCGCGCAGATCGCGCGCCGCGGCGACGTGCAGCGCGTGACCCGATTTCAAGGCGATGACCTCGCAGCGTGGATACAGACCCATGAGTGCAAAGTCGCCCATCAGGTCGAGCGCTTTGTGCCGGACGATTTCGTCGGGGAAGCGCAGCGGTCCCATGTAGCCGTTTTTGTCGATCACGACCGCATTCTCGAGGCTGCCGCCGAGCGCGAGGTTCTGGCTGCGGAGCTTTTCAACTTCTGCCCGGAATCCGAACGTCCGATTCGGCGCGATGTGTTCTAAGAAATACTCCGGCGTGATAGCGGGCGTCTCCAAAAACTGGTTGCCGACGGGCTCGGGGAACGCCACGAAAAAATTAATCTTGAACGCGTCGGCCGGAACGATCACCAGCAGCTTGTCGCCGTCGCGTAGCCAGTACGGCGAGCGCACGTGCAGCTCGCGGCGCTGCATCCGCTGCTCGGCGAGCCCGACGTCCGCGATTGCCTGAGCGAACGGCAGCGCGCTGCCGTCCATAATCGGGATTTCTTCGCCCTCCACCGCGATCGTTGCGTTGTCGACGCTCATCCCCAGCAGCGCGGCGAGGACGTGCTCGACGGTATTGACTTCCGCCGTGCGCGAGCCGAGCGTCGTGCAACGCACGGTCGAGCGCACCGCTTCCGGGGACGCCGCGATGCGCGACCCGTCGCTGAGGACAAAAGAAATGCCGGCGTTCGCCGGCGCGGGGCTGATCGTGATGCGGGAAGTGCAGCCGGTATGGAGGCCGACGCCCGCGAGTTGAAAGTCTCGCCTGAGTGTGTGTTGGTATTCCACGTTCACCGGGACGGCGCTATCGGCGTTTGCGGAGATCCTCGACTGCAGCGGCCAGCGCTCTGATCTGTTCGACGAGCTTAGGCAGGCGGCGCAGCAGAACCTGCTGTTCCATGTTCTCCCGATGTGGACGCGCGAGCGTGCCCGACACGATCGAACCTTCCGGCAGCGAATGGCTGACGCCGGCTTGACCCAAGATCATCGATCGCGCGCCGATGGTGATGTGACCGCCTATGCCGGCTTGACCGGCAAACGTCACGTGCGGTCCTACGACGACGCTGCCTGCGATACCGGTCTGCGCGCAGATCGTGCAATCCTCGCCGATTTGGACATTGTGCGCGACCTGCACGAGGTTGTCGATCTTCGTTCCGGCGCCGACGATCGTCGAGCCCGTCACCGCGCGATCGATCGTCGTGCAAGCGCCGATTTCCACGCGATCCTCGACGACGACGTTGCCGATCTGCGGGATCTTGACTTGCTCTTTGCCGACCCGCACAAACCCGAAACCGTCGCTGCCGATCACGCAGCCGGCGTGCAGAATGCAATCCGCTCCGATCTCGCATTCGTCCAAGACGGTCGCCCGCGGATGCAGCAGCGTGCGGGCGCCGATGCGCGCGCCGCGCCCAACGTACGACCCGGCGAAAAGCTTTGCTTCGTCATCAAGGCGCGCGCCGTCGCCCACCACTGCGCCTGGGCCGATCCAAACGTTCCGCCCGCGCGCGAGCCTTTCGCCGAGC
>Ga0207416_1000561_pt1 | contig 61706 bp, 55 predicted proteins | sample PaiPotPPM11metaG_FD_184107 | JGI IMG/M metagenome (GOLD analysis project Ga0207416, IMG submission 184107) | Iron sulfur acid spring bacterial and archeal communities from Banff, Canada, to study Microbial Dark Matter (Phase II) - Paint Pots PPM... ... | reverse complement strand
TCGCCTCGCCAGCGCATAGAACGGAGCACCAAACCCAATCCTCGCTGACCTGCCCAAAGATGTAATGTACTCTTGCGTCGAACAGCAAACGCAACCTCGAAAGCTTCACAAGCTCTCAGGGTGACGGAAAACAGAAATGCACATCTTGATCACCGGCGCCGCGGGGATGATCGGGCGCAAACTCACCGCGCGCCTCGCCGATACCAAGTCGCTCAACGGCAAGCCGATCGATAAGCTCACCCTTATCGATGTGGTGGCGCCGCAAAAGCCGGAAAAATTTGCAGGCCTGGTCGAGACCGCCGCCGCCGACATTGCCGATCCGGGAACGGCGCGCACCGCGGTCGCCGGCCGGCCGGACGTGATTTTTCATCTCGCCGGCGTCGTCTCCGCCGAGGCCGAGCTCGATTTCGAAAAGGGCGTGCGGGTCAATCTCGACGGCTCGCGCGCGCTTCTCGAAGCCGTCCGCGCGATCGGCGAAAGCTATCGGCCGCGCCTGGTTTTTTCCTCGTCGATCGCGGTGTTCGGCGCGCCGTTTCCAGAAGCCATCGCCGACGACTTTCATCTGACGCCGCTGACCTCCTACGGCACGCAGAAGGCGATGGTCGAGCTGCTCCTTGCCGACTACACAAGGCGCGGCTTTGTCGACGGCGTCGGCATCCGGCTGCCGAGCATCGTGGTGCGGCCCGGGCGTCCGAACAAGGCGGCATCCGGCTTCTTTTCCTCGATCATTCGCGAGCCGCTCGCCGGCGAGGAGGCGCTGCTGCCGGTCGAGGACAGCGTGCTGCACTGGCATGCGAGCCCGCGCGCGGCGGTGGGCTTTCTCATCCACGCCGCGGGGCTCGATGCAGCGAAGCTCGGCCCGCGCATCAATCTGACCATGCCCGGCGTCTGCTGCACTGTCGGCGAGCAGATCGCGGCCTTGCGCCGGATCGCCGGCGACAAGGCTGCCGCCCGCATCCGCCGCGCGCCCGATCCGCTGGTCGCCCGCATCGTTGCCGGCTGGCCGAGCCGGTTCGATCCCGTGCGCGCCTTGGCGCTCGGCTTCAAGGCCGAGGCCTCATTCGAGGACATCATCCGTGCCCATATCGAGGACGAATTGGGCGGCAAGATCGCTGCGTGAGGACGTTAAATTCCGCGGGATTTCCTGCAAAAAACATGTTCCGTCTCCGATCAAGCCGGAAGGCCGGCGATAGCGGCTTATGCGCGGTTTGCTTGCGTTAGGCGCACTTATGCTTACATTGCGACCAGAAACCCCGGATAGTCTTCGCTTCTATCAAACCATGACTTATGTCGACGCGGCCTGCGCGCCGTTGCGCAAAACCGGCCAGATCAAGATTCACGGCGCCAGCGCCTTCGAGGGCATGCGCAAGGCGGGGCAGCTCGCCGCCAAATGCCTCGACATGCTGGTCGGCGAAATCAAGCCCGGCGTCACCACCGGGCGCGTCGACCGGCTGGTCTTCGATTTCGGCATGGATCACGGCGCCATGCCGGCGACGCTGATGTATCGCGGCTACCGCAAGTCGACCTGCACCTCGATCAACCACGTGGTTTGCCACGGCATCCCCGGCGACAAGCCGATGCGCGAAGGCGACATCGTCAATGTCGACGTGACCTTGATCCTGAATAACTGGCACGGCGATTCGAGCCGCATGTATTCCGTCGGTGAAATTCCGCGCCGCGCCGAACGGCTGATCGAGGTCACCTATGAAGGCATGATGCGCGGCATCGCAGCGATCAAGCCCGGCGCTACGTCCGGCGACATCGGCAACGCCATCCAGACTTTTGTCGAAGCCCAGCACATGAGCGTGGTGCGCGATTTCTGCGGCCACGGGCTTGGCCAATTGTTTCACGACGAGCCGAATATCGTGCATGTCGGCCGCGCCGGTGAGGGCATCGTGCTCAAGCCCGGCATGTTCTTCACGGTCGAGCCCATGATCAATCTCGGCCGCCCGCACGTGAAAGTGCTGTCCGATGGCTGGACTGCAGTGACGCGCGACCGCTCGCTGTCGGCGCAGTTCGAGCACTCGGTTGGCGTGACGGAGGACGGCGTCGAGATATTTACGCTGTCGCCGAGCGGACTGGACAAGCCGCCTTATCCGGCGTGATCCTGTCTGCTTAGAGCATGATCCGGAAAAAGCCTGCCCTCGGACTTGATCCGAGGGTGGAAACCGGTTTCCCGCCTTCGCGAAGCCCGCTTCGGCGGGCGAAGGAAGGTCCGAAAAGATCATGCTCCACTAAGCTCAACCCGATTGCAAATTCCGCCAATCCGGGCATCCTTGCCGTTGCCGGCCGGGCGGCGCGCGGCTGATGCCGGCGGCATTAGGGTTGCGTTCGAACGTCCATGTCGGAAAAAACAAGCGAGAGCGACCGCGGTCTTGCTGACGCCGCACCGCATTATCAGGGCCATCGCGAGCGCCTGCGCGACCGATTCCGCGAGGCCGGGCCAGATGCTTTATCCGATTACGAGCTCCTCGAACTTTTGCTGTTTCGCGCGCTGCCGCGGCGCGATGTCAAGCCGCTCGCCAAATCGCTCCTGGAAAAGTTCGGCTCGTTTGCCGAAGTGATATCTGCGCCGGAGTCGCGGCTCGCCGAGGTCAAAGGGCTTGGCGGTTCCGGCGTAAGCGAGCTCAAGATCGTGCAAGCAGCGGCGAGCCGGCTATTGCGCGGCGCCGTAAAAAAGCGCCGCGTGCTGTCGTCGTGGTCGAGCGTGCTCGACTACTGCCGCAGCGCGCAAGCCTTCGCCGACCGCGAGCAGTTCCGCGTGCTGTTCCTCGACAAGCGCAATCAGCTCATCGCCGACGAAGTTCAGCAGACCGGCACGATCGATCACACGCCGGTCTATCCGCGCGAAGTGGTCAAGCGCGCGCTGGAATTATCGGCGACGGCGATCATCCTCGTGCACAATCATCCCGGAGGCGATCCGACCCCGTCGTGCGCGGACATTGAGATGACGAAACGAGTTATTGAGATCGCGCGTGGGCTCGGCATCGACGTGCACGACCATATCATCGTCGGTCGGGACGGCCATGCGAGCTTGAAGGGCCTCAAATTGATTTAGTCTGCGGCTGATCGGTGCGTGTAGCGTCTCCTGTTGCCGACCGCAATCAACGTCTGATCTTGAAGTAAGAGCGGACATAAACGCGGCGGTCAGCAATGTCCGAGAAGTGCCATTAGCGACATGGACGGTTGTGCGCTGAAATCATCCCCTATATCGTTGGCTTATTCCCGCCAAAATGGCTTGGCCGCCTCATGAGAAGCGTCGTGATGCGTGATACCAAGATCGCGTAATTCTCGATCGGTTTTTGCCATAAGCTCACGCCGGCTGCGCGCCCTCCGTCGCCACGTTCCAATCAATTTGATGAGGCAACGCGCGCTTTGGCTTATTGTTGGCTGTCGTTTGTCCATCCTTTGACCAAAGGACCACGCGCGTTGGGTAAGCCGGGCAATCACAACCCGACCAAAAGAAACCTCGCGCCTTTACACAGTGGGCATTTGCGAGGATGAACCGCGCCCGACATCCAGTCGAGTTCGAGGCGGCGGCCAGCTTCAACGTCCATCAGCATCGATGATTTGGTTTCCGGCGGCACCTGGTTGACGAAGTTCCGCTGTTTCGCCAGGTAATCGTCGCCGAGATCGACTCTCTTGGCCTTGGCGACCGCGACGGACTCCGTGATGGCGTCCGCGAACAGCTTGCGGGTGCTGTCATCGCCGGCAATTTCGCCCGCCGGGGTGCGCAGCACGCTGGAGACACCGCTCCACGCCGAGAGCAGCGCGAATTTTGCCCACAGCTCCTTGGCAATCTCGGTTGAAAAGGTCGCCTCCACGCCGGCGTTCTTGCAGGCGGCGAGGAAGCGCTCGCCGCGCGCGCTCCTGCTGCCATCAGCCTTGCCGAAGACGATGCGCGCCACCTTGCCGACATGGGTGATGACGCCGGGAGACGCTACCCTCGCGCCGGCGATATAGGCCGCGCCGTCCATGACGTGGCCGTGGCCGAGCACGGCGCGCAGCCGCTCGTCCTTGTCCATGCCGTTCTGCAAGGTGATCGCAGCCGTGTCGGCGCCGATCGCCGGCTTGATCAGCTTCGCCGCGCTTTCGGTATCATATTGCTTGACCGCGAAGATGACGATGTCGACCGTGCCGATGCTTGCCGGATCGTCGGTTGCAGAGACCGACTGCAGATGCAGGTCACCGTTGGCGCTTTTCAGCACCAAACCATTCGCGCGCAGCGCCGCCAGATGCTGGCCGCGGGCGATGAAATGCACGTCTTCGCCGGCCGCGGCCAAACGCGCACCAAAATAGCCGCCGACGCCGCCCGTCGCCATGATCACGATTTTCATAGACACCTTCCGCTCTCACCTGAAAAGCCTATGTACGTTCGAGATCGAGCTCGCGCCTTACGAGATCCGTGAGAACGCGATTGCACCCGGTGTCATCGAGACGCCGGTGTTCAATACCTTCTTGACGCCCGAGCAGTGGCTGCCGTACTACCGACCTTCAACGCGACGCGCCACGAGAGGGTGTCGATGCTGCGTTTGGTGAGTACGGCCTGTTGGTTGCCCATGACTTACTCCTTCTTGCGCGGAGAAGACCGGAAGGAGATCGCCGGCTCTACCACAATCTTTAGCGATCTTGCGGGCGACCGGTTTCGAAGAACTTACGAGGAGCGTTGAAACGCCAAGGGAGTAAGGTCGTAAGCTTGCTTAAATGCGGTACTGAAATGGCTGTAACTTGAAAAGCCGCCGCTGAGCGTCAAACCATCTCGTCGCTCACGGCACGCATTGCCCCTAACCAGACCTTGCGGCCGCCGGTGAGTTGGGCTCCGGCGCACTACCGGTTATGCCGGTGCAACCACAAAGCCGGCGCGTGGAAAATGCACGCAAACCTCGCCGATCTCACGATCACTGCGTCGGATCACGATCTCATGGACGTCCGAGGCGACCAATTCACCGACAACCGGGTCGCGTCCAGTATCGTCCGGCGTGACGGTAACGGTCTGGCCAGGTTTCCGACCGATGGGATCCTGCGGATCGACGGTCGCCCTGGCGATCGATGTGGCATCCCTTGCCACATCAAGCGCTTGTTGCGCGCTCATTTGGCTTCGCCTGCCATGGCCGATAGCCGCAATGCGCTCAGCCCAAGTCAGGAGCCTCGGAAAGCCGTCGAGCGGCGCCGCCGCCGATCCGAATTTCTGTCGCAAGAACCAAACCGGATGATAGGCGGCGAGATCGGCGAGGCCAGCGGCAGGGCCTTGCAAGAACGAGCGCCCGTCAGCCAACGTCTGATCCAGCCAATCGAAATGCGCGCGCAGCTGATCAAGCAGGTTAGGCACCGCCGCCATCATTGCGATGGGATCGATATTTCGACCGGAGAACTTGGCCCGGTCTTCGAGAAACCCCTTAGGCAACGCGTCGGGTCTTTTCGCGAACGCGATGCTGACAGCCGGGCTGAAGGTTGTCTTCTCGGCCCACCAGGCAAGCGCGTCGGCCGCGCCGCGGCCGGCGGGATAAAAGCTCGGAGTGGGGTACCGGCGCTCGAGTTCGCGCATGATCAACTGGCTGTCGCAATAGATGTCCGCGCCAATCTGCAGAACCGGCGTTTTGCGATAGCCTCCCGTCAGCGCCGTCAGATTCGGTTTCGGCATGATGACGGGAAGCTCGATCGATGCCCAGGCAAGGCCCTTGAGGCCAAGCCCGGTCCGAACTTTCTCCGCATAGGGAGAAGTGTCGTAATGGTGCAAGATGATGTCGGTCATGGGAGAGATCTCCATGTCTTCTCGGCGTCTCCGCGAGTTCGTTCGCAGAGCATCGCCTATGCTTCAGGGATTCATGGCGCTTCTGGAATGTGTCGGGTCGCAAACTTCTCCAAAGCGACCCCTTCGTGAACGAGCAGCCAGCGCTTCCGGCTGATGCCGCCGCCGTATCCGCTAAGACTCCCATCAGTGCCGATGACTCGATGGCACGGAACCACAATGGCAACCGGGTTTGCCGCATTGGCCAAGCCAACCGCACGGACGGATTTCGGGCGACCCAACTGTCGCGCCAGCGCCCCATAACTCAGCGTTGTACCGGCTTGGATCGTTCGGAGTGCCGCCCAAACCTCGCGCTGAAAAGAGGTGCCTCCGGTTGTGACGGGGATAGAATCGATCGCGCAGAGATCGCCCAAGAAGTAGTCGCTGATCGCCCGCCGAATTGCCGTGGGTGCGGCGCGGTCCCCTATAGCGAAGTCATTTCCTTCCGCGCCATAATGGAACCGAAGAAGACGCCGCATGCGCAACTCGAAGTCGTGAAAGTCCAGGGCGCGCATATGTCCTTCGCGATCATGGATGAGAAGCAATGTTCCGATCGCGCTCTCGAGGCGATCTGCGTACAGGGTCTGCGGCCTTACTGGGGTAGCCATCGACATTTTCCTTAAGGCTGGTGCATGTGTTCGCCCTGGCAGTTCGAGTGTCCACGGTCCAAAGATGCTGGGCCGCATAGGCTCTCCACGGCCGCCAGCTTGGCGAGCGATCCAACTCGCAAGATTCCCAGCACTGATCATGCGGAGCACGCCTTGACGGAAACGTCGATCATCGCCGCTCACACGCTGGTACGAACGCTGGCAATCTTGAGCAGCGGCAGCACGGCGGATCAAGCATCGATCCAATTAATAGGGCCAAGAAAGTCCATCTTGCCCGTGTCGACTCCATTATGACGCAGGATGGCGTACGCTATCGCCACGTGGAAGTACGTGTTGGGGATTGTCATCTGCAACAGGTAGTCCTTTCCCCCGAGGCGCTTGCCGGGTGCCCATGAAAGGCTAACCTTGCGGTCACTTGCGCCTGCATACCGCGCCTCTCTTACGCCTTCCGCGAACGCGACAGTCTTCCAGATGCGCGCGCGCAAATCATCGATCGTTTGCTCGTTGTCCTCGTGCTTGGGCGGCACCTGTCCCGAAAGCCAAGCCGCTGCGGCCTTAACGTAGTCGCAAGCGCTCTGGATCTGGTAGATGAAAGTGTTCATGTCCGGTGCAAGACGGTCCGTCATCAGAGTATTGACATCGAACCTCTTAGCCGCCGCATACGTCTCGGCCTTGTCAAGCCATCCCTCGATATTTTTCAGCATTTGCGTGCACTGTGAAATTGCTTCGTAATACATGGTGCCCTTGCTTTCGTTTGGCCTCGCCCGTGATGGGCTAAACGGCCGAAGCAACGCTTTGCGCGGCACGACCGCAGATGGTCACCGCCGACCGGCCATGACGCCGCCGTCGACCGACAGCACTCGCAGCCGAATACGCCTGCGGCGAGCGATAAATCGCTTTGTCGGCGAGCATCGCATTGATCGTGTCGCGCAGCCCGCCCGCGATCGCCATGTTGACGAAGGGTTTGAACGCTTCCGGCGGCCAGTTGTCGTGGGCATCACAGTTGGTGAGCGTCAAACTCCGCACACGATCGGGATGCGTCGCTGCGAAGATTTGCGCTATACCGCCGCCGCTATCGTTGCCGACCAAGTCGACCTTATCGATCTTGAGCGCGGCGAGGGCCTCGCGCAGCATGTTGGCGTTGGCGGCGACGGACACGTCTTGATTCGGATCGATCTCGGTGTCGCCATGTGCCAGCAAATCCACGGCGATGCACCGACGCGCATCAGACAATCCTGTCAATTGGCGACGCCAGACATGCTTGTTCAAGACGACCCCATGGACGAACAGCGCCACGGGACCGGAACCGGCCTCGGTATAGCTGATGCGCCCCGAGAGGGTGTCGATGCTGCGTTTGGTGAGTACGGTCTGTTTGTTGCCCATGACTTACTCCTTCGGAATCGCCGCGTAACGTATTGCGCGGAGAAGACCGGAAGGAGATCGCCGGCTCTACCACAATCTTTAGCGATGTTACGGGCGACCGACTTCGACGAACTTACGAGGAGCGTTGAAACGCTAAGGGCGTAAGGCCGTAAGCCTGCTTAAATGCGGTACTGAAATGGCTGTAACTTGAAAAACCGAGGTCGAGCGCCAAGCCCGTCAAATCGGAACAATTACGAAGCAGGTCAAGCGCCCGGGCGAGCCGCAACTGGAGTTGATAACGGTAAAGCGGCAGACCTTCAACCTGTCGAAACACCTGGGTGAGATAAACCGGCGAGACGCCGACGGCGCCGCCAATCTCAGCCAACGTCCAACGACGTCCGAGATTTGAAGAAAGCACAAGTTTAGCACGGTCCACCAGCTTTTGCCGCCCTGTGCTGCCGGATGCGGCGTATGACGTGCGCTTTCCCAAGGCACGGCTAATCAGCGAAAGGATCAAATCCTCCGCTTCAAGGGTCTCGGTCATCCCGCGGGCGAGACGATGACGCATAAGTGCCGCGAGCAACTGTGCGCGCGCATCAATGCGCATGCGAGGTCGGTTGAAAAGGGTTCGATCTTTGGTGTGGAGGAAGTCGGCAGGTGCTAGCTCTAAGAGCGTCGCCTCATCGATTCCGATCGACAGACTTGCATCGCCGCCGCCAACAGGATGGCTAACTCGATAAGGTTCATTTTCATTAAAGAATACCACCTGATTCGCTTCCGCGACCGTCTCAACTTGATTCCTATGACGCACAAAGACGCCGCGGTAAGGGAACACGAGGTGCGCTGTGCTAACGCATTCCTCATTACTTTTGTGCCTGCACGTGCCTGAGCACAAAACGTCCCACACCGCCACGGTGTCGGTCGCCAAAAGTGGGTGAGAGTTGATTTCAGCCATTGTTGAACTGTCGGCCCGGCCGCGTGGAACTCAGTAGCTTTGGATGTCGGCCCACGGCTCCTCGCCAGCTGGTGTGATTTGCGAATATGCGAGATGCAATGTCTGCTAACGAGGGTAAACCGGACACGGTTTGAGTGACCGGGAGTGATTTGACCGAGTGGTCCGTAAGCGAAAGTGATCCACAGAGATTATCACAAACAGCCATCACTTACCGTCCCCAGTTGCTGCCCCCTAGAGATTCCGAAAAGTCAGTTTTCTCAAACCTTCTCAGCACGCTAGGCCGTTTACAACGCGTCCTGCACAATCATCCGTCCGGCGATCCGACGCCGTCGCAAGCCGATATTGAAATGACCAAGCAGATCATCGCGGTGGCCGCCCCGCTCGGCATTGCCGTGCACGATCACATCATTGTCGGCAAGGAAGGCCATGCCAGCCTGAAGGGTTTGAAGCTGATATAGTTTTTCGTTGGAGCATGATCTTTTCGGACCTTCCTTCGCCCGCCGAAGCGGGCTTCGCGAAGGCGGGAAACCGGCTTCCACCCTCGGATCAAGTCCGAGGGCAGGCTTTTTCCGAATCATGCTCTAAACATTCCCTGTAAAAGCCAATCCGCCGCAATCGTTCAATTTGCCCGCCGCGGCAGCGTCTGATGGAAGCGATCGGCGATTGCCGCGCAGAGACTGTCGTGGAAGGGAGGTGCAACGAAGGTAAGCCCGGTCGGGATGCCATTGCCGTAGAATCCGCTCGGTGCCGCAACAGCGCACAGGTCCAGCAAATTCACAAAGTAGGAGTAGAAGCCCATCATCGAGTTGCGCTTGATCGGCTCCTCCAACAATTCAGCGATGGTGAACCAGGTGCCGACGGTCGGAACAGCCATGACATCGATCCCCGTAAAGACCAGCTCCGCTTGTCGCTTGAGTTCCTGCTGACGATACTGCGCCGTGAAAGCATCGACGGCGCTATATTGCTTGGCAGATTCGAAAATGCCGCGCGTCACCGGCAGCACGTCGTCCGGATGTTCTGCCACAAAGCCGCCGACTGCCTGCAGCCGTTCTGCGACCCAGGGACCGTCGAACATCAGCATGCCCGCGTCACGGAACGGCCCAAAATCGATTGGGGCAGCAACGCCGCCAATGTCTTCAAGACGCCGCACGGCCGCGGCGAAAAGCTGCGGCGCTTCGTCATTGCTGAAAAATTCCAGGTCGTCGGCTTTCGGGATGCCAAATCGGAACGATGCCGGCGGTGCGACGGAACTGAAGGAAAAATCGTTGGGCGGACGCCGAGAAAATGGATTGCGGGCGTCGAATCCGCGCATGATGTCGGCGACGGTCACCGCATCAGGCACGGTTTGCGCGAACACGGAAACGCAATCGAGCGTGCGGCAATTCGGCACAAGACCGCGCGTAGAGATCACGCCGATCGTCGGTTTCAATCCGACGACATTGTTGAATGAAGCGGGAATGCGGCCCGATCCACCGGTATCGGTGCCGAGCGAAAAAGCGACTTCGCCAAGAGCGACGGCCACCGCCGATCCGGAACTTGAGCCACCGGCTATGACGTTGCGATCATAAGCCGATCCGCAGGCACCGTAAGGTGAGCGCGCGCCGCACAGCCCGGTAGCGAATTGGTCGAGATTGGTTTTACCGATGCAGATGGCGCCAGCCTGTTCGAGCAGGGCGACACACTGCGCGGACTCGTCGGGCACATAGGCATAAGCGGGACATGCCGCCGTGGTCGGCAGGCCGGCGATGTCGATATTGTCCTTGACCGCAAACGGCACGCCGTACAACGGCAAGCTCTCCGGCGATCGCGGCGCCAGCGCGTGCGCGGCGGCTAAGGCATCCGCCTCCGGCCGGATGTTGATCCAAACATCCGGCCGGTGGTCCTGACGGATTCGCCGGTACGCGGTGCGGATCACGTCCACGGCGGTCGCTTCGCGCCGGCGATAAAGCGACAGCAGGGCTGCGATCTCAAATGCCGTTTCGTCGCGTAGATCGCGTTTAGCGGTCGGGACTGCCGTCATATCAGTTAGCTGCCATGATAACGATAACGCTCACGTCAATGCCGGTTCTCGTCGGGACAAAAGTGGTATGCCGACCGCGCAGCGTCCACGATGCTTTGGTTGGTGCCGCGCATCGTGACGTCGAACTACAACGCAGCGTTGCGTGGCATAGGCTTCGCCGACGCTAGTCGGCCGCAGCGATCATTCCTAGCAACTAATTGCTTGCTGTTCATGGCGTACATCGTCGACCATCAAAGACGCCAACATGCTGCACGTAGGGGGACACTACCGTTCAATCCCAATTCGCCGCGCTATTGCCGGGTAGCGCAGTGCTGTCAAGGAGACGTAAGATGCTACGAGGAAAGCCGGCTACAGTAGCGGCGATTGGTGCGGTGATTGCATCAATTTCCGGTGGTTCCGCCAGCGCGGAACTGATGAAGGCGCATCTTGCGCAAAATCTTTATCCGGGCTCCGGTATTGTCATTGTGGCGGAAGCCAAGGGCATGTTTGACCAACATGGCCTCGACATCACGGTGAGCAATTTCACCAATGGACTGCAATGCTTGAATACGGTCATCGGTGGTGGTGCCGATATTGCCACGACCGCGGAGTCGCCGACGACGGCGGCCGCGATGGCGCAGCAGCCGATCGCCTTTCTGGCGCGCATGGAATATTCGGATTTGAAGACGGTGGTCAGCAGCACGTCAGGCATTACGACCAAGGCCGACCTGAAGGGCAAGAAGATCGCTTTTACCGCCGGCACCGGCAGCGAAGTCTATACCGCGACACTGTTGAAGGAAGTCGGATTGACGCCGAACGACGTCACGCTCGTTAATTTGCGGCCGCAGGAAATGCTTCCGGCGCTTTCGGCTGGCAGCATCGACGCCATGGACACGTGGGAGCCCTATATCGCCAATGCGAAGAAAGCGCTCGGCGACAAGGCTGTCGAGATCGATACCAAAGGTGTCTATTCCGAGACCTTCAACATCGTCGTGACCCGTCCCTATTTGGAGCAGCATACGGAACTGATGGAAAGATTTCTCGCGGCGATGATTGACGCCGAGAAGTGGATGAAAGCGAATCCTGACGAAGCGATCACTGTAGTTTCGCAAGCGGTCGGGATGAAGCGCGACGACCTCGCCGCGCTTTGGGGCGGCTATGTCTATCACGTTGTCCTTGACGACAAGCAGGTCAGCATTCTCAAGGCTCACGCGGTGTGGCGCCTTGAGAGCGGCAATCATCCGCCTGGCGCGACAATGCCGGATTTTCTCAAAGTGATCGATGACGGACCTCTGAAGAAAGTCGATCCCAGTCGCGTGACCTACTCCGGCAGTTGAGCAGGGAAACGCGTAGCGGCGGCGCCGCTTCCGAACCCCATGCGAAATATGCCGACTGCCAACGGTTCGCTGCGCTTCCGGCTTCATGCGGTTATATCGGGATTGTCGATTCCGATATTTCTGTGCCTGTGGGAGCTTGTATCGCGTTCAGGGATTGTGAATGTCGTTCTATTCCCGCCGCCGTCGGTCGTCGCGGTGGCAATGCTGGAGTGGGTTAAAAGCGGCCAATTTGCCGTTGATCTCACCTTCAGCACCTTTCGCGTGGTGATCGGGTTTGTTAGCGGCGCTATCTTTGGCGCGGCCTTCGGCATTTTGACCGGCCGATATCCTTTATTTTCGAGTCTCTTTTCGCCGTTATTCCATCTGTTGCGCCCAATTCCGCCGATCGCCTTCGTGCCAATCGTCATCTTATGGTTTGGCCTGTCGGAAGCCGGAAAGTTCTTCCTGGTGTTTTGGGGCGTGTTCTTCACCGTATGGCTTTCTACTCATCTCGGCGTCCAGAAGGTGGACCAAGGGTTGATCCGCGCCGCACTGACGCTCGGAACGCCGCAGCGAAAGCTGTTACGCGAGATCATTTTTCCCGGTGCGCTCCCGTATATCGTGGTGGGTTTGCGCACTGCGGTCGGCATTTCATTTTACACGCTCGTGGCGGCCGAACTCGCCGGCGCCTTTGCCGGCATCGTGTATCGGATCGACATCGCAGAGCAGAATCTTCAGACCGGCCAGGTCATGGGCGGCCTCGTCGTCCTTGGTGCGATGTCTTTCATCGCCGATCGCACTTTCGCGAGCCTTGCGCAAAGATTCGTGTGGTGGCGATGACAAATCTCATCAAGATTTGGCGGGATGATAAGGCGGATCCGGCTGGCTCCGCTCCGCAGAGCGAGCTTCGCTCGGATGATGTCGAAATTGACGTCAATAACGTCAGCATCGTTTTCGAGACTCCAAAAGGGCAAGTCATTGCGGCCGATCGCGTTTCGTTCCAGGTCTGTCGTGGCGAATTCATGTGTATCCTAGGGCCGTCCGGCTGCGGCAAGTCGACCGTGCTCAACTCCATCGCCGGTTTTGAGACCCCTTTCGAAGGCAGCGTATCCGTCGCCGGGCATTTGGTGACGTCACCCGGACCCGATCGTGGCATGGTGTTTCAGCAGCCAAATCTGTTTCCATGGAAAACCGTGCGCCAAAACATCGCCTTCGGGCCGCGCATGCTGGGCAAGGACCGACAACATGTCGTTGAGATCACCAACACGCTCATAGAAATGGTCGGTCTCGTCCGCTTTGCGGATGCCTATCCGCACACCCTTTCGGGCGGGATGCAGCAGCGCGTTGCGCTAGCGCGCGTCCTCGCAAATAGGCCGAGCGTTCTCCTGATGGACGAGCCGTTTGGCGCGCTTGACGCACAGACGCGGGTCCTTATGCAGGAACACCTCCTCAAGCTCTGGGCCCAAATCAGAACTACGGTAGTTTTCGTCACGCACGACGTCGATGAGGCGCTTTTTCTCGCCGACCGGGTTTTGATCATGAGTGCGGGTCCTGGGCGCATCAAGTGCGATCTGAAAGTCCCCTTGCCGCGGCCTCGGACCCAAAAGATTGCACTTGATCCGGCATATGTAGCCATGAAGGAGAAGTGTCTCGATCTCATCCGAACCGCGAGCTTACTCGCGTTCGAGCAACAGGGCGCCGTTTCGAAGTGAGGTGCGCGGCGAGCCTTTATGGCTCTGAACGCGACCGTCTCGCAGCTTTACTTAGTTGGAGCACAACGCCGCCGTATTACCCGCGTGCAACGACTTTGCCGATCACGGCTGCCGCATCAGCGGGTGCGTGGTCGGCCGTCCATACGACGTAGCGATCGGGACGGACGAGGATGAGCTTTGTCTCGTAGGCCGTGCGGCCGTCGGCAAAGCTATCGCAAACGATCTTCAGCGGCACGCCGAGCACGCGCGCCGCTTTTTCGAACGAAGCGGCCGTTTGACCGTCGCCGTCGAACGCGAGCAGAGTGAAATCCCTACCGAGCTCCTCGAACACATTGCGGCCGGAAGAGAGAAGCTGCGGCGGCAGGTGATGCCCGGCGCGCGCCTTGAACGTGTGCGAGCCGTGAGCGCTGCTGACGCCGCCCGGCGGCCCGAACACGATCGGCGAGCCTTCGTAATTGGGCTCGTAAGTCAGCACGCGCGGCGCCGCTGCGTTGGCGTGTTCCTTCCAGGCCTTTTCGAATTCGGCGAGGTCGCGCTCCGGACTATGCTGCGCCATGAATTCCTTGTCGCGCAGGATACCCGCCTCGATGAAGTCTTCCGCGGTCTCCTTGAAGATGGGCCGCCGCTCTTCGCTATAGGTTTGCAGCAATGCGTCGCTGCCCCAGCCGTTGAGCTTCGCCGCGAGCTTCCAGCCGAGATTGACCACGTCGTCGAGGCCGTTATTGAGCCCGTAGGCGCCATAAGGCGGATGCGAGTGCGCGGCATCGCCGGCGATGAAGATACGGCTGACTTGATATTTCTCGGCCACCGCGATGCGCAGATCCCAGAAGCCGACATAATCGAAATCGGCGGCAAAGGAGAAGCCGGCGGCCTTCTGCAACAGGCCGTGGAAATCGTAATTCTCCCGTGTCGTATTCGCCGGTACGGGAGAATGAAAAAACCAGCTTTCGCCGACATCGACCCGGCCGAAGAATTGCCAATAGCCTTTCAAGTCCGGGTGCAGCACCCGATAGGTCGAGCGCGGCGGGAAACGCTCTAGTTTTTCGTGAAGCTCGCGCGAGCGGAACAGCGCCAGCACCATCAGCTCGTCGAAATCCGAGCCGGCGCGCTCAATTCCTGCTTGTTTGCGCACGGTGGAATGGCCGCCGTCGCAACCGATCGCGTAATCGGCTTCAAGGGTCTCGCGCCCAGCGCCGCCGTCCTCGACGCAAGTGACGCGCACGCCGTTTGAGTCCTGCGCGATGGTTTCCGCCACCCAGCCGAACCGCGCCTCGACGCTCGGGAGCTGCGCCATTCTTTTGCGCAGCACATATTCGCCCTGGTACTGCGGCAGTCTCTCGTTGTCCTGGAAGTAGTAGGAATTGACGATCTCGCGCAGCGGCGGCGCATACCAGTATTCGTTGTTCAGGTCGTGATAGGCGACGATGCCGCTCATCGGATAAGACGGCGGCAGCATACGGGCGGCTTTCAGTTCGTCGGCGACGCCCCAATAATAAAAGTGCTCGGCCGAGCGCTGCGTCAGGTTCTGGCCTTTGGGAATGCGCGGCGGCTCGAGCCGGCGCTCGACGACGCCGCATGAAATGCCGCGCTGCCCGAGCTCGACCGCGAGCGCAATGCCGACAGGACCGCCGCCGACGATAACGACCTGATATCGTTTTTTCACTATTTCACACCCCGTCATTGCGGGGAGCGAAGCGACGAAGCAATCCAGTTCTCCCGCGCCGAGCTGGATTGCTTCGCTGCGCTCGCAATGACAATACTAATGACAATACTACTGTTCTGTACATTACTGCCGCACCAGCACAACCGGGACGGAGGATTCAGGCACGCGCTGCCAGGTATTGGTGTCGTTCTGCTCGAACTGCCACGTCTGTCCGTTCGGCGAGATCAGCATCAATTCGCCTTCGTCCACGCGCCAGCCGGTCGGACTGAAACGCGTGACTGAAACATCGCAGCCCGGCTTGACCTTCAGGGCCAGAATATCGCCGGCAATCGGATTATTGGCGAGCGTGAGCACGCAGATCGGCTTGCCGGAACCGCGCGTGACCGCCCAATCGCCGGCAATGTCGCCGGCCGAAAGCTGGGGCGCTGAAGTCGCAGCCTGCAAAATGTAGCGGCCCTCTTCCGGCGTGAAGCCGTCATACATGCCGCTCTCAACTTCGGACAGGTCGACCACCGAATTGCCGGTGGCGTCGAGCAGGCGAAGGCTGCCGTAATTGTCCACCGACCAGGCGATCATGTTCTTGGTCGAGGGGAAAAGGCTCGGGCAGTTTTTGTCGATATCGAGCTTGTAGCCGTTCGGTACAGTGTCGGCGCGGAAGTTGAAGTGACAAATCTTGTCGTGGTCGGCGTTGGAAAATTCCCACGCGCCGATCATGTTATGGACGGTGTCGTTGACCGAGTTTTGCGGCGGGGCGCCTGGCGTCGAGGCGTCCGGCGGCGCACTCGGCGCGTCCTTCTGGGCGTCTTGCGCCAAGGCCGAGCCGCCGAAAAGGCTCGCCACAGTCGCCATCACAATAATACCGCCGCGACTCATATTTGAACACGACCGAACTGTTTTCTGCGGAGTCTCAACGCTATCACGCTTACGCCGCGCCGTCATGCGGACGCCCGGCATGACAGGAGTGCAAGGTATGCGCCGCATCGCTTAGTTTTTGCGCCAGGAGTGCCACGACGTTTCCGGCACCGGCGTCAGCGGCGGCTGTCCTGCGGCCCAGGCCAGAATGTTGTCGGCGACGAGCTGATCCATCTTCTGCCGGGTATAGACGGACGCCGACCCGACATGCGGAAACAGCACGACGTTCTCCATCTCCATCAGTTCGGGCGGCACTTGCGGCTCCTTGACGAAAACGTCGAGGCCGGCCGCCAAGATGCGCTTATCCTTGAGTGCCGCGATCAAGGCCGGCTCATCGAGCACCGTGCCGCGCGCCATGTTGATGACGATGCCGTTTGGACCGAGCGCGTCCAGCACCTCGGCGTTGATCATGTTTTGTGTAGCCGCGCCGCCCGGCACGATCACCATCAGCGTATCGACGTCGCGGGCCATGTCGATGAGGCTCGGATAATGACGATAGGACAGTTCGGGCCGCTTCTTTCGCGTGTGATAGACGACCGGTACGCCGAAGGCGCCGAGCCGCCGCGCGACGGCCTGGCCGATCGCGCCCATGCCGACCATGCCGACAGTGCGGTTGCGCAGCGTCGCCTTGCTGAGTGGATAATTCTGCTGCAGCCATTTGCCGGCGCGGACGTGGCGCTCCGACTGCGGCAATTCACGAACCGTGCAGAGCAGTAACCCGAGCGCGGTGTCGGCAACCTCTTCGGTCAGGACCTCCGGCGTATTGGTGACGATGATGTTATGCGCGGCGGCATATTTGACGTCGATATTGTCGTAACCGACGCCAAAGCTGGAGATGATCTCGAGCTTTGGGAAATGTTGCAGAAGGCTCGCCGACATCTGTCCCTGGGCGCAGGCAATCGCCCGCACTTGGCTATGTTGGGCGATAAAGCCGTCGCGATCGGCGGCGTCGATGGCCCTATAGACGGTGCAGCCCGTTTCGAGACCTTTGACGATCGTCGGTTTGGCCGGGCCAAACAGAACAACTTCGCGCTTGTCCGTCGTCATTGTCTACCCTCACACCAAGAGGCTTACCGGCTGTTCGATCAGAGCTTTGATGGCGGCCAATAGTTCGGCGCCGAGCGCGCCGTCGAGCACGCGATGGTCGCATGACAGGGTGATACTGATCATGCTGACGAAGGCGACGCCGCCGTCTTCTTTTTCGACTGCCTGCCGGCGCGCGGCGCCGACCGCGAGTATGGTCGAGTGCGGAGGATTGATGATGGCGGTGAACTCGCGCACGTTGTGCATGCCGAGATTGGAGATCGCCGACGATCCGCCCTGGTATTCGGACGGCTGGAGCTTTTTGTTCCGCGCGCGCGTCGAGAGATCTTTCACCGCGGCCGAGATCGCGCTCAGCGATTTCGCCTCGGCGCCGCGAATGACCGGCGTGATCAAGCCGCCTTCAAGCGCCACCGCGACGCCGATGTCGGAATGCTTGAAGCGCAAGATTCTGTCGCCGGCCCAGATCGCATTTGCTGCCGGCACGCGCTGCAAAGCCAGCGCCAGCGCGCGGACGACAAAATCGTTGACCGAGAGCTTGAACGCCGCCCCCTCCTTACCCTCCCCCGCAAGCGGGGGAGGGTAAGGGAGGGGACTCGGTGCTGAGGCATTGGCTTCTTCGCGCAGCGCCATCAGCCGGTCGATGACGACATCGGCCATCAAGTAGAAAGTCGGGACGGTCGCGGCCTGCGTCAGCCGCGCCGCGATGGTGCGGCGCATGCCGTCGAGCGGCACTTCCTCGTAGCTGTCGGGCGCGTAGAGCGCCTTGATCTCGGCGGCGCTCGGTCCGTCTGCGCCGGCGGGCGGGCGCGACGGCCGTGGTGCGTCTTCGATGTCACGCGCGACGATGCGGCCGTGCGGGCCTGAACCGCGTAGGCGCGAGAGATCGATCCCGGCTTCTCCAGCAAGCCGCCGTGCCAGCGGCGTGACAAATGTGCCGCCCGGAAGCTTGGCCGGGCCGAAATTATGATCGGGCGTGCGGACCTCGAAGAACGGATCGAGCTTGACCGGTTGCACTGGTTGGCGCGCCTGCGCCGCAGGCGCAGCGGCAAAAGGTGCCGCCGGCATGGCAGGTTTCGCGGGCGGCGCTTTGGGTGGAGGAGCCGCCGCCGGCGCACGCGCCGACACGCCCGCGCCATCGGCGATGACGCCGACCACAGCGCCGACCGGCGCGACTTCGCCCGCCGAAACGCGGATTTCGCTTAAGGTCCCGGTCGTGATCGACGGCACTTCCATCGAAACCTTGTCGGTCTCGATCTCGAACAGGTTGTCGCCAGGCTTGACGGTTTCGCCGGCCGATTTGAACCACTTGGTGATCTTGCCCTCGGCAACGGTTTCGCCGAGTTGCGGCATCAGCACGTCCATCTTCACAATCCCCGAAGCCGCTTCACGCGATCCGTTCCCAGGTGACTTCCATCGTCGAATTCGGCGGCCGCAGCACCAGCCGATCGCCGGTGAATTCGTAGCGGCGGACCAGATCTCCGCTATCGCCCGGCTGGATGCTGTCGAGGCGATGATGCGACACGGTGCCGGCCTTCTCGTCGACGCTGTAAGTGCCGAAATAGGCGATGTAATCGGTCAGCGCGATCTTGGCTTCCTCCGCCGTCATCACCGCGCCGGCCCGCGTGCGTTTCACGTCGGGAGCGATCTGCACCGACATCTCGCCGTGCGGGCCGTAATAGATCATGCCCTTCGGATTGGCGCCGCGGTCCCAATTCCCGCCGTCGATCCGCGTGCCGACATAGCGCCAGGCGCCACGCAGCTTTTTGGCGACTTCACTCTCGCTCATGGATAGCTCGTTGCCTCACCACGTCACCGAAATGTATTGTGTTTCCAAAAACTCCATCAGCCCTTCATGCGCGCCTTCGCGGCCGAGGCCGGATTGCTTGACGCCGCCGAACGGCGCCGCGGGATCGGAGACGAGGCCGCGATTGAGCCCGATCATGCCGAATTCGAGCTTTTCCGACACGCGCATGCCGCGGCTCAAATCCTTGGTGTAGAGATAAGCGACGAGGCCGTATTCGGTGTCGTTGGCGCGCGCGATCACCTCGTCTTCTGACTTGAAGCTCTGGAGCGAGGCGACCGGACCGAAAATCTCGTCGTTGAGCATTTTGGCATCGTTGGCCACGTTGGTGAGCACGGTGGCCGGATAGAAGAAGCCGGGTCCGCCGGGCGCTTTGCCGCCGGTAAGTACCTTTGCACCCTTCTTCACCGCGTCGTCGACCAGCTCGATCACCTTGTCGAGGCCTTCCTTGTTGACCAGCGGGCCGAGCGCAATGCCGTCGTCGAGGCCGTTGCCCATTTTCAAGCCGGCCATCTTGGCGGTAAGTTTTTTCGCGAATTCGTCATGCACCTTTTCGTGCACATAGAAGCGATTGGCCGCGGTGCAGGCCTCGCCCATGTTGCGCATCTTGGCGATCATGGCGCCGTCGATGGCGGCGTCGATATCGGCATCGTCGAACACGATGAAGGGCGCGTTGCCGCCAAGCTCCATCGCCGGTTTGACGATCGTATCGGCCGCTTCGTGCAGGAGCTTCCTGCCGACCTCGGTCGAGCCGGTGAACGACACCACGCGCACGCGCGGGTCGTGCAGCATCGCGCTCACGACCTTGCCGGAGGAGCGCGACGGAATAACATTGACGACGCCCGCCGGCACGCCGGCTTCTTCCAGGATCGGCATCAGCGCCAGCATGGTGAGCGGCGTATCGGAGGCGGGCTTGAGGACGACCGGGCAACCGGCAGCGAGCGCCGGGCCGATCTTGCGCGTGGCCATCGCCGCCGGAAAATTCCACGGCGTCACGAGGACGGCGATGCCGGCGGGCTTGTGATGGACGAAAATGCGCGCGCCCGTCGCTGGCGCGACGGAATTCTGGCCGACATTGCGCACGGCTTCCTCGGCGTACCAGCGGAAGAATTCCGCGGCATAGGCGACCTCGCCGCGCGAGTCCGACAGCGCCTTGCCGTTCTCGATGGTGATGAGCTTCGCCAGCCGTTCGGCGTCGCGCATGATCAGTTCGTAGGATTTGCGCAGGATTTCCCCACGTTCGCGCGGCTTTTTGGCGGCCCAGGCCGGGAAGGCTGAGCTGGCGGCGTCGAGCGCGGCCTTGGCGTCTTCAACCGTTGCGCTGGCAACCGACGCGACTTTGTTCTCGGTCGCCGGGTCGATCACATCGAAGCGCGCGCCGTCGGAAGCTTTGCGCCACTTGCCGCCGATCCACAGATCGGTCGGAACATTAGCGAGGAGATTGTCGTACATGGCCATGACTGTGTCTTTCCGCGTTTCCCGGGCCCAGCGCAGCGCGAAGCGGTGCGCTGCAGACCCGGGATCGTTTCAGTCTCCGAAGGTCCCGTATCAGCGGTGCACCGCTACGCGCTGCACCGCATCCGGGACACGTGGCATCAACTCTCCAGCGAACGCTTCACCCGCTCGGCGATGCGGTCGACGCTCGGCAGCGCGAGATCCTCAAGAATGTCGGCGGCCGGCAGCGGAATGTGCGGCGTGGTGATGCGCACCGGCGGGCCGTCGAGATCGTAGAACGCCTCGTCGGCGACGATGGAGACGATTTCCGCGCCCCAGCCGCACAGCCGCGGATTTTCTTCCACGGTGAACAGCCGATGCGTGCGCGCGACCGAGCCGAGAATGGTCTGCGTATCGAGCGGCACCAGCGAGCGCACGTCGATCACTTCGCAGTCGATACCGTGCTCGGCCTTGAGCTTTTCCGCGGCCGCAAGTGCCCGCGGCACCATCAGCGCCAGCGCGGCGATGGTGGCGTCCTTGCCGGGCCGCACGATATTTGCGGTGCCGAGCTTGTCGACGATCTCGCCGTCCGGCACTTCGCCTTTGGTGGCATAGAGCGACTTATGTTCGAGAAAGATCACCGGATCGGGATCGCGAACTGCCGCCGCCAGTAACCCGATCACGTCGCGCGGCGTTGACGGCGCCACGACTTTCAGGCCCGGAATCATCATGCACCAGTTCTCGACGCTCTGCGAATGTTGCGCGCCGAAGCGCGAGCCCGCGCCGTTGCCGGTGCGCACGACCAGCGGACATTTAACCTGGCCGTTCGACATGTACCGGCTTTTGGGAAACTCGTTGGCGATGTAGTCGAAGCACACGGCGAAGAAATCCGAGAACATGATTTCCGCGATCGGCTTCAGCCCGGTCATCGCGGCGCCCATTGCAGCGCCGAGAATCGCCTGCTCCGAAATCGGCGTATCGCGCACACGCAACGGTCCGAACTGCTCATACAGACCGACGGTCGCCTTGAACACGCCGCCCGCTTTGGCGACGTCCTCACCGAGGAAGACGACATCCGGATCGCGCGTCATTTCCTGCGCGATGCCGCGGATGACGGCATCGCGATAAGTCAGTTCCGCCATGCGAAGCCTCCATCGGCATAAACGTCCGTGGTGAGGATATCAGCCGGCGGCATCGGGGCCGCCTTGCACTTTTCCGTTGCTTCGTCGACGCGCCGTTTCACGTCGGCATCGATATTGGTGATGACATCGTCGCCGATGCCGAATTGCTTGAGGCGCGCGCGATAGACTTTGATCGGATCGTGCTCTTTCCACTTTTCCAGTTCGCCCTCGGGCCGGTATTTGGCCGGGTCGGCGCGCGAATGCCCGCTATGCCGGTAGGTCATGCATTCGATCAAGGACGGCCCGCCGCCTGAGCGCGCCTTCTCGTAGGCCGCGTTCGCCGTGCGATACACTTCATCGGCGTCGTTGCCGTCGATCACGATGCCGGGCAGCCCGTAGGCTGAGGCGCGGTCGGCGGCCGGATGCTTTACGGCGGTGACGTCGCCGATCGGCGTGTATTCCATGTAGAGATTGTTCTCGCAGATGAAGATCACCGGCAGCTTCCACACCACGGCGAAATTCAGCGCCTCATGGAAGGCGCCGATATTGGTCGTGCCGTCGCCGAAGAAACAGACCGACACATCCTTCTGACCCTTGTACTGCGCGCGCCAGGCCGCGCCGCAGGCGATCGGCAAATGCGCGCCGATGATCGCATAAGAACCCATGACGCCATGATCGACCGACGTCAGGTGCATCGAGCCGCCCTTGCCGCGCATCAGGCCGTTGTCGCGCTGCATCAGCTCGCCGAGCACTTGTTCGAACGGCACGCCGCGGGCGAGCGTATGCGCATGGCCGCGATAGGTGCAGAACGACAGATCGCCGGGCTTCATGGCGGCGGCGCAGCCGGCGGCGATGGCTTCCTGGCCGAGCGACAGATGGCTCGTGCCCTTGACCAGGTTCTGCAGGAACAGATCGAAAGCGCGCTGCTCGGCCTCGCGAATTTCGACCTGCAGGCGATAGAGCTTAAGCCGCGTGTCCTCGCCGATATCGTCGTTGAGGCTCGCATTCGGGGCGAGCGCGCGATCTTCGAGCTTAGCCATTGAACGATATCCTGGAATATCCTCGGGACGGCTCCATAAAGCTGGGGAGCGGCGCAACTTAGCGCCAGTTGCGAAGCCGAGGCAATGTCATATCCCTTGGGGGCAAGGTGCGTGCAAGGCCTGTCGGCGCTTCGTTACAAGCTGCCTTTTGGCGGTCTGAAAATGGGCAGAATTACTGCGATTTCACGCGCCAGCCGCTTGCGCCAGAGGGCACAAGTTCCTAGTTGAATTCGTGCCAAACGTGGGCGGGAGATTTCGATGAGCCAACAGTCGGCCCAACCAAGCCTGGAATCGCGGAATCCGCAGGATTACGTTCATCGCTTCTTCGGCGGTCCGCCGCTTGCGGTGATCGGCCGGCTTGTTCTGCTGTCGATCCTGGTCGGCGTCATTCTCGCCGCGATCGGGCTCGACCCGTGGAATATCATCGAGTCCGTCGAGCGCCTGCTCCAGCACGTCTGGAACATGGGCTTCGACACCATCCGTTGGCTGTGGCGCTACTTTCTGCTCGGCGCCGTGATCGTCGTGCCGATCTGGCTCTTGGTCAGGGTATCAAAAGCGCCGCGCGGCCTTTAGATTTTTCGTTTGAGCGTGATCTTATCGGACCTTCCTTCGCCCGCCGAAGCGGGCTTCGCGAAGGCGGGAAGCCGGTTTCCACCCTCGGATCAAGTCCGAGGGCAGGTTTTTTCCGGATCATGCTCTAAGCGCGCCGCGCGTGGGTTTGGCCCGTGCGCGTTATTCGTCGCGCGGGCCCGACGACGGCGGCGCGCCGTCACCTTCACCGGACATGGAATGATCCATCCCATGATCACGGGGCCCGTTGCTGCGATGCCGCCGGCGCCGCCGGTGCAGCGGAAAACGGTCGGGCGAGCCGTCATAGCCGTTTTGGCCATTCTGCCCATTCTGGCCGCCGTTCCCGCCTTGGCCACCTTGGTTGTGCTGCGGGGCGGGCTGCGGCTGGCCGCCGGTGATGAATGACGGCAGCCGCTCCACGTCGCCGTCATTATTGGCCGGCTGATTGTTCTGCGGCGGGCGCTGCTGATAGTGCTGCGGCTGCGGCGGTTGTTGCGGCTGATATTGCTGAGGCTGGTGCTGTTGCGGATAGAACGGTTGCGGCTCGCGCGGCGCGAAGGGTTCGCCGGCCATGGGCGGCTGATCGCCATCGCCGTCATCGTAATCGTCATCGGACGCATTGCCGCGCATGTCGCCCGGTTGCTGTTGGAAATAGGGCTGCGTCTGGCGAAGCTGCTCCTGGGCGGCGGCGATCAGGCGGAAGTAATGCTCGGCGTGCTGATAATAATTTTCCGATGCGATCGTATCGCCGGAGGTCTGCGCGTCGCGCGCGAGCTGAAGATATTTTTCCGCGATGTGGGACGCGGTCCCCCGGATTTTTACGTCCTGTCCATTGGACTCGTACATTCGCGACAGCGGGTTCTGATGATGGCCACCACCCTTACGGTTTCGACCGCGCATACGTTTGTTTTGACCGTTTCTCATGGCTTGCTGTTCCGCAATCCCCTTCACTGGCGGTGGCACAGACGCCGCCGCTTCTCTTCACCGGATTTCATTCAAATCGCGCCATATCCAAATTGGGCGAGCCAATGCGCCCCGTAGTGCCCAGCGCCGCATGGTTACGAACCGCCCTAACTAGCCCCGTGTGAACGTGCACGAACCCTCAGCAAACCGCGCAGCACCAAAAGTTTCACCCGCGGCGATCTCACCTGCGATATGGCAAACCTTTACGTCACACGCGCGACCGTTGCGCAAATGCGCGCGGAACGGTTGGTAGTTTACTGTCTGAACCTTCGAGGTCTGAATCTCGCGATCTCGTATGCCGACCGTTACGGCTTTCGCTATCCAGCTTTCGCTTGTTATCAGCGCTCGTCTGCCAGCTTTCGCTATCCAGCTTTCGCTATCCAGCTTTCGCTTTGTGTGTCTGGCCTGCGCCACCAACCTCTGAGAGCCAACCTTGGGAACTAAGCTCTTTTTGAGCCAAGTTCTTTGCAGTCCGCTCCGGGCCTTCAGGGCAACGCGGCACCCTCATTTCGGGCCGATTCCGTGGAGCGCAAGCTAGTAGGTTCCGGCCGACATTCCAAGTGTTTTTTGCCGGGCCAGCAGTGCTTTTTTGCCTGGGCTTAATGCCCATAGTTCAGGCCCTTTTTGATGCGGTAAGGGCACGTGCCACATTGTTAAGATCGGGGCGGGCCGTCGACGGCGCAAGCCCGGCCGCGGTAAATATTGCGGCGACGGGGTCCGCCTGGCCGGCCCCAAGCTCGACAACGACAGTGCCCTCGGGCGCAAGCAGTGCCGGCGCGGCCGCCGCAATCGCCCGATAGAAGTTCAGTCCGTCCGCTCCGCCGTCAAGCGCAAGCCGCGGATCGAATAAGCGCACTTCAGGCGCAAGCGTGGCGATGTCGCCCGAGGCGATATAGGGCGGATTGGAAACGATGAGATCGAATGGCCCGCGAAGCGCGGCCGCCAAGTCGCAAGCGACGAATGCCGCGCGGTGCAGGCCGAGACGCCGGGCATTGTCGCGCGCCACCGCAAGCGCATGGGGATTGAGATCACTGCCGAGGCCAAAGGCGTTTTTCAGTTCGCTCAAAAGCGCAAGCAGAATGGCGCCCGAACCGGTGCCGAGATCGGCAATGTGCAAGGCGCGTATCCGCGATCCGCGCAGATCGATGGCGGCAAGCGCTGCTTCGACAACCGTTTCCGTTTCCGGCCGCGGCACCAAAGTCGCGTCGTTGATTCGCAGTTCAAGACTCCAAAATTCCTTCGTGCCGATGATGCGCGCGACCGGTTCGTGGGCGAGGCGGCGATTTGCCAGCGCTGCGATCGCGTTCTCTCCGGCGGTGCTAAGCGTGCCCGCTCCGGAAGCCAATAGTCCCGCTTGATCGAGACCGAGCGCGTGACCGACAAGCAGACGGGCGTCGAGTTGCGGCGAATCGAGGCCTGCGGCCTGAAACTTTTCGGCCCATGCACGACGCACTGCCTCGATAATGCGCGCCGTCACGCCGTGCGGCCTTGCATTACACGCCCTCCGCCGCGAGCTGCGCCGCCTGATTATGGGCGACGAGCGCGTCGATGATTTCGCCCAAGGCCTCGCCTTCCATGATCTGCGGCAGCTTGTAGAGCGTGAGATTGATGCGGTGGTCCGACACGCGGCCTTGCGGATAGTTGTAGGTGCGGATGCGCTCCGAGCGATCGCCGGTGCCGACTTGGCCACGGCGCTCCGCGGCGCGTGCGGCATCCTGTTTTTGCCGCTCAAGATCGTAGAGGCGCGTGCGCAGCACGGCCATTGCTTTGTAGCGGTTGCGATGCTGCGAGCGGTCTTCCTGCATCATGACGACGATGCCGGAAGGAATATGCGTAATGCGAATCGCCGATTCGGTCTTGTTGACGTGCTGGCCGCCGGCGCCGCTCGACCGCATCGTATCGATCTTAAGGTCGCCTTCGTTGATGGCGGCGTCGACTTCCTGCGCTTCCGGCAGCACGGCGATCGTCGCGGTCGAGGTGTGAATGCGTCCTGATGCTTCGGTGTCCGGCACGCGCTGCACGCGGTGCACGCCCGATTCGTATTTGAGCTTGGCGAAGGCGCCGCGGCCGTAGATTTCGGCGACGACTTCCTTGTAGCCGCCCATCGCGCCGTCGCTCGCGGTCACGACCTCGACCTTCCAGCCCTGAAGGGCGGCATAGCGCTCGTACATGCGGAACAGATTTCCCGCGAATAGGGCGGCCTCATCTCCACCGGTTCCGGCGCGGATTTCGAGAATGACGTTGCGTTCATCCATCGCATCCTTGGGCAGGAGCGCCAGGCGCAATCGCTGTTCGAGCGCCGCGCGCCGCGCCTCGAGATCGGGCTTTTCAGCCTCGGCAATGGAGCGCATTTCGGCATCGGTTGAGGAGTCCGCGATCAAATCCGTCAGATCGCTGAGCTCGCGCTGCGCTGCGCGATAGGAATTAACCGCCTCGACCACCGGCGCGAGTTCGGCGAATTCGCGCGACAGCTTTACGAAGGTCTCGGCCGGCAGGGCGCTTGAGAGTTCGCGTTCCAGCATCGCATGCCGGGCGACGACCGCATTGAGTTTCAGATCGGGTAGCATTGGTTCTCTTCGCCATGCCCGGCTTGCCGCCGGACGCCTGACTTTTACGGATTACTTTTCAATGACCTAAAGCTGCAAGCCGCTCTCGGTGGCGAAATTTTCCAACTGCTGGCGGATCGTCGGGCCCCGGCTGGGCTTTTCGATCAATGGGCAAAGAAACGCGGCAGCCTTGCGGCAATCAAGGTCGAGCAGCATTGCCTTGACCGGCCCGATGGCGGACGGCGTGAGCGACAGCGAGCGATAGCCGATGGCGACCAAAGCGAGCGCGCCGATCGGATGCGACGCCATCTCGCCGCACACCGTCGCCGGCTTTTGATAGACGCGGGCCTTGTCGGCGATGTCCTTGAGCGCGCGCAGCACCGGCGACGACAGTGCGTCGAAGCGGTTCGACACCCGCGGATTGCCGCGATCGATGGCGTAGAGGAATTGCACCAGATCGTTCGAGCCGACCGAGAGGAAATCGACGCGTTCGAGCAATTCGTCGAGCTGATAGAGGAGCGACGGCACTTCGACCATGCTGCCGACTTCGACTTCGTCGGGCAGCTTGTGGCCGTGGCGCCGCAGATGCGTCAATTCGCGTTCGACCAGTTCCTTGGCCTGATCGAATTCCTGCACCGTGGAGATCATCGGGAACATGATTTTCAGCGCGCGGCTGCCCGCCGCCCGCAGCAGCGCGCGAATTTGCGTGCGCAACAGGCCGGGCCGGTCGAGTCCGAGCCGGATGGCGCGCCAGCCGAGCGCTGGATTTTCCTCCTCGACGTTGCGCATATAGGGCAGCACTTTGTCGCCGCCGATGTCGAGCGTTCGGAAGGTCACCGGCTTGTCGCCGGCGGCGTCGAGCACCGCGCGGTACAGCGTATATTGCTCGCTGGTGCGCGGGAAATTCGCGGCGACCATGAATTGCAGCTCGGTGCGGAACAGGCCGATGCCGGCGGCGCCGGTGTCTTCGATATGCGGCAGGTCGACGCTGAGCCCGGCATTGATCAATAGCTTCACTTCCTCACCGTCTTTGGTGACGCAGGGCTTGTCGCGCAGCGCCGAATATTGCTGCTGACGCCGCGCGCGCAGCCGCACGCGTTCGGCATAGGCCGCTTCCATGTCGGGCAGTGGGCGGATGTGCAGATCGCCGGTCGAACCGTCGACAATGACGGCGTCACCCGGATCGACAATGCCGGCGGCGTTGTCGATCTCGCCGATTGCCGGAATGCCGAGCGCGCGCGCGACGATGGCGACGTGCGAATGCGGGCCGCCTTCTTCCAGGATCAGGCCGCGCAAGCGCTTGCGGTCGTAGTCGAGCAGCGCCGCCGGACCCATCGAGCGGGCGACCAGGATGGCGTTCTCCGGCAGGCTCTCGCGCGACGGCGCGTGGTCGCGCCCGGTGAGCTGGCGCATCAGCCGGTTGGCGAGATCGTCGAGATCGTGCAGGCGCTCGCGCAGATACGGATCGGTCTGCCGCAACATGCGCGCGCGCGTATCGGACTGCACGCGCTCGACGGCGGCTTCGGCCGTGAGGCCGGTCATCACCGCTTCTTCGAGTCTATGGACCCAGCCGCGGTCGTGGGCGAACATGCGATAGGCTTCAAGCACCTCGCGATGCTCGCCGCCTTCGACCACGTCGCCGTGTTCAAGCAGCTCGTCGAGATTGGAGCGCAGCGTCTCGACCGCCGCCTTGAGATGCTCCAATTCCTTCGGCACGTCGTCGGCGATGAAATTGGTGACGACGACGCGCGGCTCGTGCAGCACGACATGGCCGAGCGCGATGCCTTCGCTAAGCGCCGAGCCTTTAACATGCACCGAGCGCCGCGCCGCGGGCTCCGCGCCGGGCAGCGCCAGCGCCGACAGCTCGCCAGACGCGATCATCTCCGCCATAACCATGGCGGTGGTCTGCAGCGCTTCGACTTCTTCTTCCGAATAATTGCGCCGGGCGCGGTTCTGCACCACCAGCACGCCGAGCGTATTGCCGGCGCGCAAAATCGGCACGCCGAGGAAGGAATGGTAGATCTCTTCGCCGGTTTCCGGCCGGTAGGAGAAGGCGGGGTGCGCCTGGGCGTTCGACAGGTTGATCGGGCTTGCCTGGCTCGACACCAGGCCGACCAGGCCCTCGTCCGACTTCATCACGGTGTGATGCACGGCGTCGCGATTAAGGCCCTCGGTGGCATAGAGCTCGAGCGTGGCGTCGACGCGCAGCACATAGACGGAGCAGACCTCCGCAACCATGTTGGCGGCGATCAGCACCACAATCTTGTCGAGGCGTTCCTGCGCGCTGACCGGCTCCGCCATCACTTCGCGAAGGCGGCGCAACAGCACGCGCGGACCACCGAGCGCGCCTCGCATGGAGAGGTCCCTCGGGCGTGGCTATGACCGGAGCGAAACCGGAGCGTAGCCAAGCCCCTGGCGCGCCGGCCTCAATCAAAGAGGAGTTCGCCTGGGTCCCGGACCACGGCGAGTGCCCCCCAGCCTATATCGAATGCGGTATGCAAACCGCAAGCCAGAGACAGGGTTATGACCGATATCTGCTTGCAATTATTGTGCGTTGCAGCGAGACGCAGCAAAAACGTAAGCCGTTACGCCGCCGTTTTGTCGAGCCCGTAGAGCGAATGCAGCGTGCGGACCGCAAGTTCGGTAAAGGCCGCGTCAATCAGGATGGAGAATTTGATCTCGGACGTGGTAATGGCGCGGATATTTATGGAGCGCTTGGCGAGCGCGCTGAACGCCTGTGCCGCGACGCCGGCATGGCTGCGCATGCCGATGCCGATGACCGAAATCTTGGCGACATCGGTGGCGCCGTCGAGCCGGGCGTAACCGATCGCCGGCTTCGCCTTGGCGATGACATCGAGCGAGCGCTGGTAGTCCGACGCCGGCACGGTAAAGGTCAGGTCCGTGGTCTTGCCGTCGGCCGAGACGTTCTGGACGATCATGTCGACGTTGATATTCGCCTCCGAAAGCGGGACGAAAATGGCCGCCGCGACGCCCGGTTTGTCCAAAACCTCGCGGATGGAGATTTGCGCCTCGTCTCGCGAGAAGGCGATACCGGTGACAGTTTGTTGCTCCATGATCTCACCCTCGTCGCAGATCAATGTTCCGGGCGGGTTGCCATGCGGATTGATCGCTTCCGGTTTATCGAAACTCGAGCGCACGAAGATGCGCACATTATGCACCATGCCGAGCTCGACCGAACGCACCTGCAGCACCTTGGCGCCGAGCGAAGCGAGCTCCAGCATTTCTTCGAAGGCGACCTTGTCGAGCCGGCGCGCGCGCGGCACGACGCGCGGGTCGGTGGTGTAGACGCCGTCGACATCGGTATAGATGTCGCAGCGGTCGGCGCGGATCGCCGCCGCGATCGCGACCGCCGAGGTGTCCGAGCCGCCGCGGCCGAGCGTGGTGATGCGGCCGGTCTCCTTGAACATGCCCTGGAAGCCGGCGACGACCGCCACTTCCTTGCGTTCCTTGAAACGCTTGACCAGTTCGTCGCCATTGACGTCGAGGATCCGCGCGGAGCCGTGCGCGTTGTCGGTCAGAATAGGAAGCTGCCAGCCCTGCCACGAGCGCGCATTGACGCCGATGCCTTCCAGCACGACGGCGAGCAAGCCCGCGGTCACCTGTTCGCCGGAGGCGACGACCGCGTCGTATTCGCGCGCGTCGTGCAGGACGGCCGCCTCGCGGCACCACTCGGCGAGTCGATTGGTCGTGCCCGACATGGCCGAGACCACGACGGCCACTTCATGGCCGGCATCGACCTCGCGCTTGACGTGCTGCGCGACGTTGCGGATGCGGTCGATATCGGCGACCGACGTTCCGCCGAATTTCATGACGAGACGAGCCATTTTAGCTATTCGCGGCCATTCAAATGAACCGCGCCGGCCGCCATTATGTCCGCCGGCGCGAAAAGGCGCGTATACATACCGGCGAGGTCCGCCGGCTGCAACATCGCGCCGTTTAGCCCGTCACGCTTGGCTTTTTACGCTGTTGGGATTTTGATGAGGGTCCGAAATGACGATAGAATAACGCGCACGAACCGGCCATGAAACCGGTCATGAAATCGGTCATGAAATCGGTTAATCGCGGCGTTTCGGGGACTCCGCGGGCATCGGGCGAGACACATCTCCCCAACACGCCGCGGCCGCCATCATGGACGACCAAAAAGTAACCCACAGAAGTGCAGGCATGTCCATTTCTCCTCTGCGGATCGGTCCCTGTTAAGCTTCGTCCAATCAACGTTTCAACGTCACCGCGGTTCCCATCATTCTCCATGACCGACTCCATGGCCGAGGCAAACATGAGCGCGCAAGCAGAACAGAAAATCGGCCAAAAGATCGGGATTATCGGCGGCGGGCTGATGGGCCACGGCATCGCGTATTTGCTCGCCGCCGCCGGGCATGAGGTCGCGGTGCACGAGCCTTCGGCCGAACTTCGCGCCACGCTGCCGCAGCGCTTACAGGCGATCGTCGAGCTTCTCGACGACGATCCGGCGCTCGTCCGCCGCATCTTCGCGCACGATGCGCTGGCGCCGGCGATGCAAGGCGCCACATTCGTTTTCGAGGCGGCTCCGGAGAAGCTGCCGCTCAAGCAACAAATCTTCGCCGAGCTCGAAAAGCATGTCGCGCCGGACACGATCCTCGCCAGCAACAGTTCGGCGATCCCATCGACCGAGATCGGGCGGCATCTCAAACACCGCGAGCGCGTGGTCGGTACGCATTTCTGGAATCCGCCGCATCTCGTACCGCTGGTCGAGGTCATACAGAACGAAAAGACCAGCGCCGAAACCGTGCGCGCCACCATGGGTCTGTTGCGCCACGCCGGGAAGGTGCCGGTGCATGTGCGCCGCGACGTGCCGGGCTTCGTCGGCAATCGCTTGCAGCACGCGATGAAGCGCGAGGCGATCGCGCTCGTGGCCTCGGGCGTCTGCGACGCCGAGACAATCGATATTGTGGTGCGCGAAGGTTTTGGCGCGCGCACGGCGGTGCTCGGGCCGATGGAACAGTCGGATCTGGTCGGCGTCGATCTCACCCTCGACATTGCCGAGGTGCTTTATAAGCATCTCGATGCGACGCCCGGGCCGCACCCGTTCCTGCGCGACAAGATCAAGGCGGGCAAGCTCGGCATGAAGACCGGCGAGGGGATGCGCAAATGGACGCCGGAGCAAGCCGACGCGGTACGGCAGCGCCTGTCGCGCTTTCTTGCCGCACAAGCGAAGGCGCGGAAAGCCGGCAAGGGACAGTGATCTGATCGCTCACCCGCATCCCGCATCACACGGAATCGGGCAATCGCCTGACGGCTTTTCCTTGACCGCTCCCAAAGCGCGGTAGAAGATAATCGCGCCTCGGTTGGGCCTTGTGGTTCCGGGTTGGGCCTCATAGCCGTGCCGAAGACGTCCGAACAGGGCGTGAATGCCCGCGTCGTCAATGGCGCGGCGCGAAATGCATGCAGCAATACGCAAATGCGGCATCGATTGCGTGCCGCCTGGAATGCATTCCGCATCGCGTGCCGCGAGAACATCGCGGAGCAAGCCCGGCAAAAATAAAACAATAAAAATAAAACACCGACATAGGCGGATAAAGATCTGGGAGGATCATAATGTCGAAGTTCGTAACTTCGGTACCCCGTCGCACATTTGTTCAGGCGGGTCTCGCGCTCGGCGCCAGTCAAGTCATCGGCGCGCCGTTCATCATCACCGCTCGTGGCGAAGTGCCGGTCAAGATCGGCATGGTTGATCCGCTGACCGGCGTGCTGTCGGCGCTGGCGCAAAGCGAGGTCGATGGCGCCAAATATGCCGAGGCTGAAATCAACAAGAAGGGCGGCATTCTCGGCCGCCAAGTCCAACTCCTCGTCGAAGACTCGGCCAATGATGTCGGTACGGGTGTGCAGAAGACGCAAAAGCTGATCGACCGCGATCAGGTCAATGTGATCCTGGGCGACGTAAACTCCGGCATCGCCTACGCCATGTCGCAAGTGACGAACGAAAAGAAAGTCTTCCATATTGTGCCCGGTGGCCACACCGATCCGATCACCGGCACCAATTGCAAATGGAACGTATTCCGCGTCTGCAACACGACGTCGATGGACGCCAATGCCGTCACACCGGAGCTGGTCAAACGTTTCGGCAAGAAATGGTTCTTCATCACGCCGGATTATGCCTACGGCCACACGCTGCAGGACGCTTTCATCAAGGCGCTGACCAAGGTCGGCGGCTCTTACGATGGCGACATGCTGCCGATCAACAACACCGATTTCTCCGCCACTTTGATCAAAGCCAAGGCGTACAAGCCGAACGTGCTCCTCAACAATATGGGCGGCTTGACGCAAATCAACTGCATGAAGCAATTCACCCAGTTCGGCATGCAGAAGGAAATGGCGCTCGGCGGCGCGCTGTTTGAATTAGAAAGCATCAAGAGCGTACCGCCGGAGGCGCAGACCGGCTGGTGGGATATGGAATGGTGGTGGAACCAGCCCAACGTGCCCGAGGTCGTGAAATTCGTCAGCGACTATCGTGCGGCGAGCAAGAAGACGCCATCAGCACGCGATTGGATGGGCTATGTGTCGATGCATACCGTGCGGCTCGCCGCAGCAAAGGCGAAATCGCTCGAAGGCCCGAAATTGGCGGCGGCATTGGAGGATCTTGAACTGCCGCCGGACGTGGCGTTGCAGCCCGGGTCCGTGCGGTTTCGTGCCGGCGATCACGAGCTGATGGCGAACATCTTCGTCGGCGAAGTGCATCCGCCAAAGGCAGGTGCCGCCGCGGATGATTACTTCACCCTCGCCACGCTGATGCCGGGTGAACAAGCCGCCGGTTCGGTTGCCGACACCGGGTGCAAGATGACTCAACCGTCATAAACCGCCGCTCGCGGCGCGACTCCTCGGCTGAGAGCGGCAGATGGCGCAAGTCATATTGTTCAACGTGACCAACGGGCTAATCATCGGCGCGTTCTACGTACTGATGGCGCTCGGTCTGTCGCTCATTCTCAATCTCTCAAACGTCATCAACTTCGCGCACGGCAATTTTCTGGCGTTGGGCGGCTATCTAGCGTTCACGCTGTCGCCCGTGCTCGGTTATTGGGGTGCGTTGCTGGTCTCGCCCCTCCTCACGGCTTTGATTGGGCTCGCGGTCGAGCGGCTGATGGTCCGCCGCATCTACAACCGCGACCCGGTCTATAGCCTGTTGCTCACGTTCGGGCTGGCGTTCGTGATGCAGGACGCGGCGCGCTACATCTGGGGACCGAACGGTCTGCCGCTGGGTCTGCCCGACGTTTTGTCGCAACCGATCACCCAGGAGCTGTTCTTTGTCACCTGGTATCGCGTGTTCATGGTGGCAATCGTCATCGTTTCCGTGGCCGGCCTGTTCGCCTTCTTGCGCTATACGCGTGTCGGCCTGCGCATCCGCGCCGGGACGTTCGATCTCGAAACGGTGGCGACGCTCGGCATCAATGTCCGCAATCTGCGGACATTCAATTTCGCCGTCGGTTGCATGCTGGCCGGCCTGAGCGGCGTGCTCGCGGCCGGGCAGATCGGGCTTAATCCCAATATGGGAGACGATCTGTTGATGCCGAGCTTCATCGCCATCATTGTCGGCGGCGTCGGCAGCCTGATCGGCACGTTGTTTGGCGGATTGCTGATCGGCATGGCGGCGGCGCTGACGACCGTCGTCTACCCGTCCGCAAGCGAAGCGGTGATCTACGCGATCCTGATGGCGGTGCTGTTGCTGCGCCCGCGCGGTCTCGTCGGCGAAGAAGGCATGATGTCATGAGCACCGCAGTCGTCGCCGCCAAACGGTCGGAGAAGGAATCGGAAATTGGAGGATTTTCGCCCGGGCGGCGTGTCGTGATGCTCGTCGCCATCTGGGGCGCGCTGCTCACCGCGCCGTTTTGGCTGCCGCTCCTCGGCGGCTACACCGCGCTTGCCGGGCGCGTGCTGGTGTTCGGCCTCGCGGCCATGGGGCTCAATTTGCTGTTAGGCTTCACCGGCGTATTGAGCTTCGGCCACGCGGCCTATTTCGGGCTCGGCGCTTATGGCGCGGGCCTGACACTGCGGTATCTCGTGCACTCGACGCCGCTTGCGATACTCGCCGGCACGCTGTTCGGAGGCTTGGCCGGGACTTTGTTCGGACTTTTGATCGTGCGCCGGCGCGGCGTCTATTTCGCGATGTGCACCATCGCCTTCGGACAGCTCTGGTATTACCTCGCCTATAGCTGGAACAGCTTTACCGGCGGCTTTGACGGGCTGCGCGATTTCCATCGCGAGGCGATCGGATGGGCGCCGCTGCGTCTCGACATCGAGAGTAACGGCACCGCGTTCTACTTTTTTCTCCTCGCGGTCTTCGCTGTCGCCGTGGCTCTGATGGGCTTTCTGTTGCGCTCTCCGTTCGGCCGCACATTGATTGCGATCCGCGAGAACGAGCGCCGCGCGCGCTTCCTCGGCATTCCCATCGAGCGGCATATCTGGCTGTCGTTCTCGATCTCCTGCTTCTTCACGGCGCTGGCCGGCACGCTCTATGCGCTCCTCAACAACTTTGCCGACCCGATGGCCTTGCACTATTCGCTATCGGGATATTTCGTGGTGATGACCGTGATCGGCGGCATGCGTACGTTCTGGGGGCCGCTCTTGGGCGCGGCGGTGTTCGTGATTTTGCAGGATTACATTTCGTCGATGACGGTGAACTGGATGTCGTTCATCGGCGCGATTTTTATATTTGTCGTGCTGTTTTTCCCGCGCGGGCTATTGGGCACGCGGCGGCGCGCCGCGGCATGAGGCGCCGGCTCAGGCGCGGCTGCATCCTTGCGGATTGAACACGCGCCGTGTCGACGGTGGATTCTTTGCAAGTTTGCCGGCGGGTCTGATCGGGCGCGGCACAAAATTGCCGCCGCAATTAGGACAAACGCCGCCGAGTCTATTCTTCACACAGTCGCGGCAGAACGTACATTCGAACGTGCGGATCATCGCATCGCTCGCCGACGGCGGCAGAGCCTTGTCGCAGCATTCGCAGCTTGGGCGCAATTGCAGCATCGCTTGGCTCCCTTTGGCATTGTGGTGGAGCATGATCTTTTCGGACCTTCCTTCGCCCGCCGAAGCGAGCTTCGCGAAGGCGGGAAACCGGTTTCCACCCTCGGATCAAGTCCGAGGGCAGGCTTTTTCCGGATCATGCCCTAATACGGCAGCCCCACATAGTTCTCCGCGAACGCCGTCGCCGCGGCCTTCGAGCGGAACAAATAATCAAGCTCGGCAAGCTGGAGCTTGTGATCGAATGGGTTGCCGGAAATCCGATGCAGCGTCGTCGTCATCCACCACGAGAACCGCTCCGCCTTCCACACCCGCGCCAGCGCGCGGTCGGAATAATGGTCGAGGCCGGCATCTGACTTGTCCTTGTAATGCTCGACCAGCGCGCGCGACAGATATTGCACGTCGCTCGCCGCCAGGTTGAGGCCCTTGGCGCCGGTCGGCGGCACGATATGGGCCGCATCGCCGGCAAGAAACAGCCGGCCAAAGCGCATCGGCTCGGCAACAAAGCTGCGCAACGGGGCGATGCTTTTCTCGATCGACGGGCCGGTCACGAGGCTGGCGCGGCCCTCGTCATCGAGCCGTGGCTTGAGCGCCTCCCAAAACCGTTCGTCCGGCCACGCGTCGACATGGTCGTCGAGGCTGCACTGAATATAGTAGCGGCTGCGCGTCGATGAGCGCATCGAGCACAGCGCGAAGCCGCTTGGGTGGCGCACGTAGATCAGTTCCTGCGACACCGGCGGCGTGTCGGACAGGATACCGAGCCAGCCGAACGGATAGACCCGCTCGAACGTCGCGATCGCGCTCGGCGGCACGCTTTGGCGGCTGACGCCATGAAAGCCGTCGCAACCGGCGATGAAGTCGCAAGTTATTTCCTCGGATTTGCCGCCGGCCTGGTAGGTGACGCGCGGCGTGTGACCCGAAATATCGTGCAGCACGACGTCATGGGCGGAATAGACCGTCGGCGCGCCCATCTTCGCGCGGCCTTCCATGAGATCCCTGGTGATCTCGGTCTGGCCGTAGACCATTACCGACTTGCCGGTCATTTCCTTAAAGGAGAGATGGTGGCGCTTGCCGTCGACGCAGATTTGCACGCCGTCGTGCACCAGCCCGTCCGCATGCATCCGCGCGCCGACGCCGGCTTCGTCGAGCAGACCCATCGTGCCCTGTTCGATGACGCCGGCGCGAATACGGCCGAGCACGTATTCGGCGGTCTGCCGTTCCAGGACAATGTTGTCGATGCCATGCTTGTGCAGGAGCTGACCGAGCAAAAGCCCGGCCGGTCCGGCGCCGACAATGGCGACTTGGGTTCGCATGAGATCGGGCTTCCTCGATGTCGGCCGTTCTTCAACGCGGCCGGAATTTACTCATCTTTCACCACGATTTCGCCTCCCCCGGCGCGAGCCGGGAGAGGAGATAAAGCGATGGCGCCGTTGCCTTTGGCGGGCCAGGTCCAGCAGTTCGATAAAATCAGAAACATTTCCTTGCAGGCGATTCAATGATTCTGTTGTTTAGTGGCGAAATGCGTGTAGTCAGACGAACGAGTTCGGAGGCGGCGACGTGGTTCGCGGAAATGGGCCGCGCGCCGGCGAGGTCGTCAGCGAAAAACGGCCCGCAGTCTCGGCTAAGCGATGACGGCGCGACGTCCACCCGCGCCGTCATCGCTTCCGCCGTCTTTATCGTGTTGCTGGCGGCAACTTTGCTGGTCGGCGGGCACGCCGCGATCGATCCATATCTGCGCTCGGCCATAGCGGCGCGCGACGCGCAGGCCACCGGCGATGTCGTCGTGACGATGCCTGACGGCAAGTTCTGCCGCCATATGTCGTTCGACAATGCGACCGCAAGCATGGTCGAGGGCACGGTGGAGCCCTGCAAAACCGACATCACCAGGGACATCAGCGCTCCGGCGCCCCCGCCGCGAGGCTTCGCGTGGGGCGTTCACTGAACGGCGTTGCCGCTTAAATCTTAACCGCATCTCCAGCGGTGCCGTTGCTTTTACCATCCTCGGACGCTACGGGCCGTAAGCGCGGCAATCGAGCGCAATTACGGCGGCCCGCAATATTTTCGTCAATATCTGCTATCGACGGAACCCTGCGCCGCCGTTAGTTTGCCGGCGCGTCATGTCAGCCGTCTCTGGGGCAGGGATAATGAAAATGCGGATTGTTCGTTTGGTCTGCTTGCTGGCCGTTCTCGCCGGCGTGTCTGTTTACCGCGCCGATGGCGCCGCCGCTCAAGGCACCGACACGGAGCGTCAAGCCTGTACGCCCGATGCCATGCGATTGTGCGGTGACGCCATCCCGGATGTGGCCAAGGTCACGGCATGCATGAAAGCGAAATCTTCCCAACTGAGCGAACCTTGCCGCGTCGCGATGGGCGGCGGTGGTAAAGTCGGCGCGCATCACTACAGGCACCGCCATTGCCGGCACTGCTAAGCCCAAAGCTCCTGGCTCACACATCCGCCCGGGGCTGCGGCGCGTCGTGTGCTTGAGCGTTCCGGCCGGGCGATGGCATCACTTTAGGACGGCATCATTTGCAATGCAGTTTGATATACGGTTCGAGACGTCTGTTGGAGCGCATATGATTTGGGCGCGGGAGTAAGAATGCCGGCGGCCGCACAACGCGCAATGCAATGGGCCCGGCAGTGGTTTTGGCCGGGCGCCGTGGCTGCCGCGATTTTGATCGTGATTCTCGCCGAATCCCGGGCGCAGCAGATATCAGGCGAGGAGGCGCTGATCAGCGCGGCGCAGACGACGCTGAGTCAGGCGCTGCGCGCCGGCGACAAATCGGCGGCGCGCAAACTGTTGTCGCTGCAATTCACCTTCGTCAACGAAAACGGCAAGGTTTTTCAGCGCAAGGAATTCCTTGACGGCCTGAAGACCGTCGCGGCTGGCGAAGCAGCGACGGACGTGAAAATAAGCGTCTATGGCCTCGTCGCCATGGTGACGGGTAGCCGCAAATCCACACCGGGAAGTCCGGTCTTCTTTCTCGACATCTGGGCCAAGCAAAAAGGCTCCTGGCGCGCGTTGACGATGCAGGATGTAGTGCTTGGCGCAGGCGACACACATGCGGCCGTAACGGAAACGCTGCCCGGCGCGGAAGCCAACCCCGACACAAAGCCCTACGCGTGCAAGAATCCCTGTGAAACGATTCCTTATCGCGTACGCTCGCCTGCCGAGCAGGACGTCATCAATTCGTTCCAGGAAATCGAGAAGGCGGCCGTCGCCCGCAATGCCGAGGCCTGGCGCAAGCATATCGCTGACGATTTCGTGCTCTATCGATCGGGCCACGCGCCGGCGCCGAAGTCAGGCAACATCTCAACGATCGAGCGCGAAAAGAAGACCAATGCTGGTGTGGCGGTCAGCGAGATCGAAACGATGCGGCTCTCGGTCTATGGTGACGGCGCCGCGATGATCGCCAACCATGTTTCGCCCGACAATTCGCGGCCGCCATTTCGTGCCGCAAGCGTCTGGGCCAAGAACAATGGGCAGTGGCAGCTTGTGATCGACGTCGAGACGGATATTAAAGGCTGATCCGTCCCCGGGCGTCAGTTCTGCGGCAACGCGTCGACGCCGAGCTTCTTGGCGAATTGCGCGACCTGACTGCGCTGCTCCTCGATCGACTTGGCGAATTCCTCCGCGCCGCCGATATTGAGCAACTGCCCGGTAGCCGCCAGGCGCTCTTTGATCGTGTCGTCGGCCACAGCCTTGATGTCGGCCGTGATCTTCTGCCGCAACTCGTTCGACATGCCGGTCGGCCCGAACACGCCGACGAGCCCGTCAACCGTCAGTCCGGGATAACCCGCTTCGGTGACGGTTGGCATGTCCGGAAGGTTGGGCGCGCGCACCGTGTTGGTCACGGCAATCACCTTGATCTTGCCGTTCTGGAGTTGCGGCCGCACGATGGCGAATGCCGACTCGTAAAGCTGCACTCGCCCCTCGGCGAGATCGTTGGCCGCGTCCACGGGATTTTTGTAGGCGATCTTGGCGATGTTCAAGTTCTCCTGCTGCAGCCAGCCGGCCAGCAGGAAGTCGAGCGCGCCGGTCAGGCCGGCCCAATTGAGCTGGCCCGGTTGCGCACGCGCCAGCGCCACCAGCTTGGCAAGCGAATCGACGTTCAGGCTTGTGGGGACGGACACCGCGACGAACGTGTTGGACACCCGCGCGATCGGAACGAGGTCGCTCTGCTTGTACGGCAGATGATCGTGCAGGTAGGGATGCGCCGTGAACGATGATGTTGGGCTGAACAGTAGAATATGATCGTCATGCGCGGTCACGAAAGCGTTGATGGCCACGATGCCGTCGCCGCCCGGACGGTTGTCGACGATCACCGGCTGGCCCCAGCGCTGGCCAAGCTTGTCCGCGAACATCCGCGCTTCGATATCGACGCCGCTGCCTGGCCCTAGCGGCAGGATGAATCTGACCGGCCGCGTCGGCCAAACTTCAGCCGACGCCGGCGGCGCCTTGGCTGCAACAAACAAGATCGCAGCAAGTCCGAGCGCAAAAAGCCAATGCAGCTTCAATCGCATCATCTCAGCCCCCATTTCACCGTCGCGCGGCGGGTGTCCTATTTTTAGCTTTCAAGCCCGGTTGGCACGTTCTTATTCTCGCTTTCAAGCTTCATGCCGGCGGCGAGCGCCATGGTCTCGGCCAAAGCCGCAAAGTCTTTGGACAGATATTCTTCCGGATTCTTTTGCAGCATCGCCGCGCCGAAATGGCCTTGCAGCACTTCGCGCGTCGCCGCCGTCACCGGCATCGGCACGTCCATTTCGCGGGCGAGTTCGAGGCCGAGGTCGAGATCCTTGCGCAGCAATTCCGGCGTGAACGTCGTCGCCCAGTCGAGATTGACCAAAGCCGGCGATTTGTAGGCCGTGAACATCGAGCCCATCACGCCGTTGTTGAGGAAGGCAAGGAAAGCGTGGCGCGGCACGCCCATTTTATTGGTCAGAAGCGTGATCTCGATGAGGTTCTCGATCACGACGCCGAGCATGACATTGTGCGCGATCTTGCAAACGCGCGCGAGTTCGCCGTCGCCGACATAAGACACGCCGCGCGGCGCGAAGACTTCGACGAGCGGCATCGCAATCTTGCACGCGGCTTCAGGTCCCGATACGACGGAAGAGAGTTTGCCGGCCTTGATCACCTTGGCGTTGCCGCTCACCGGCGCGGCGACGAAATCGGCGCCGAGCTCTTTCAGCTTGCAGCGGATGGCCTTGGATTCCTCGACCGCGATGGTCGAGCAATCGACGATGACCGGCGGGATCTTGCCGCCCTGGCTGCACACGCCGTTCTTGCCGTACAGCACCTCCTCGACATCGGCGCCGGTGGCGACGATGGAGAACAGCACATCGACCGATTTCAGATCGGACAGGTGATCGACCACCTTGCCGCCGATCTTCTCAAGCGGTTCGGCCTTGGAACGCGTGCGATTCCAGATCGAGACATCGTGGCCCGCCTTGAGGAGCCGCTCGGCCATGGGAAAACCCATGCGGCCCATGCCGATCCAGCCGATCTTCAGCGCGTTTTTCGTGGCCATTACCGAACTCCTTTGCCAAAACTCATGGCGTCGACGGTGTCCTAGCACAGGGCGCGAACACTGCAACGCCTGGGTCAAGATGGCTGCTTGTCCTCGGGCGATGGGCCGCACTATCCTGAAATGACATGCAAGACGTCGTTGACCAGCACGATCTCGGCTATGCGCCGGTTTCCGTTCCTGCGGGCAAATGGCCGGAACGTTGGCGCGGCGCATCGCGTAATGCGTTTCCGTTTGTCGTGGTGGGCGCATTGTGGGAAGTCGTGGCGCATCTCGGCTTGTTTCCGCCGCGGCTGTTTCCGCCGCTGGAAGCCATCGCCTCGGCCTTCGTGCGGCTGACGGCGAACGGCACATTGCCACACCATGCTTTCGATACGCTGGTGCGGCTCATCGCGGGCTTTGCGCTCGCCGCCGTGGCGGGCGTTGCGATCGGTATCCTGATGGGCCGCTCGCGCCGCGCTGAGGATATCTTGCTGCCGGTGATCAGCATCGGGGCGCCGATTCCAGGGCTCGCTTATACGCCGCTGTTTCTGTTGTGGTTTGGGCTCGGCAATGTTCCGTCAGTGCTTCTGGTCGCCTTCGTCTCGTCCTTTCCGATCATCTACAATTCCTGGACCGGCGTGAAAGCGGTCAAAGACATCTGGGTGCGCTCCGCGCAGGCCATGGGCGCGGACAATCGCCGCTTGTTTCGCCATGTCATCCTGCCCGGCGCGCTGCCTTATATCTTGACGGGCTTGCGGCTCGGCTTGGCGCAGGCTTGGCGTATCCTTGTCGGCGTCGAGATGCTGGCGGCCGTGCCGTGGGGTCTAGGCTGGCTCATCTTCGGCGCGCGTGAATTCCTGAATACCGACGTGATGCTGGCCGGCATTGCCGTCATCGCTCTCATGGGGTTGGCGCTGGAGAAGCTCGTGTTCCAGCCCCTGGAGCAGTTCACTGTCGTGCGCTGGGGCATGATGACATGAACGCCGATCGCGGACTTTTTCAACGTTATCAATCCTTGCGGCGGGGCACGGTCACACTTCTCGTGCTGGCCGCAATCTACGAAGCCATCGCGCGCAGCGGCTATTTTGCGCCGGTCTTGATGCCGACACTCGGCACCGTCGGGCAGACGCTGCTCGAATCGATTCTCGACGGCAGCATCATCGTTCATGCCGGCGTGACGCTTTATCGCGTGCTGGCCGGGTTCGGGCTTGCGGTCGCGATCGGGCTGCCCTTGGGCGTAATGATGGGTCGCTTTCGCGCGGTGGAGAATTTCGTTCTGCCGCTGACCAGCGCGCTGATGCCGATCCCGTCGCTCGCTTGGGTGCCGGTTTTCATCCTGTGGTTCGGCCTCGGCGATACCGTCACCATCCTCATCGTGTTCTACGCCGCTTTGTTTCCGATGCTGCTCAACACCTGGACCGGCGTGCGCGCGGTCAATCCGATCTGGCTGCGCGCGGCGGGCGCGATGGGCGCCAATGAACGCGCGCTGTTCTGGAAAGTCATCGTCCCCGGCGCGTCGCCCTTCATCATTGCCGGATTGCGGCAATCGTTCCTGCGCGCCTGGATCGCCGTCATCGGCGCGGAAATGCTGGCGGCATCCAATTGGGGGCTGGGCTGGGTCATCTTCGACGCCAAGGAATTCTTGAACACCGACGTGATGCTTGCCTCGCTCGTCGTCATCGGCCTGATCGGCTTTGTCACCGAGCGCCTGGTGTTCGGCTCGATCGAGCGCGCTACGATTTATCGCTGGGGCATGGCGCGAGCGGCGAAGAGCTGAGTATCCGTTACCCTGAGGTGCGAGCGAAGCGAGCCAATCAAGTCGGCTGTTGCCGACTTGACCATCGATAACGCGAAATCGGGCAAGCCCGATTTCGTTGAGGCGACGGCCCGGGCGCTGCGGCCGTATCCTTCGAGGGCCGCTTCGCGGCCGCCTCAGGATGGCGGTGAGCGATTACTCACTCTTAATATCTGCGGCCTTGATGATCTCTTTGTACTTGTCGATCTCGTGCTGAACGAATGTGGTGAATTGCGGGATCGACAAAGCCGAAACCTGCGCGCCGTCGTTCTCTAATCGCAGCTTGATCTCAGGCTCCATCAGGACTTTGTTGATTTCGGCATTGAGCCGCGCCGCCAGTTCCGGCGGTGTGCCGCGCGGCGCGAAGAATCCGACCCAGAGGGTGAAATCGAAATTCGCGATGCCTGTCGCCTCGGCGACGGTTGGAATGTTGGGCGCGGCCGGTGCGCGCGTGCCCGACGACACCGCGAGCAATTTGACTTTGCCGCCCTGCATCAAAGGCATGGCGGCGGGGAAGCCCGGAAAATAGAAATCGACGTGATTGCCCACCACATCGTTCAAGGCCGGCCCCGCGCCCTTGTACGGGACGTGCACCATTTTGTTGTTGAGCTTGAGCTTCAAATATTCGCCGGCGAGATGGCCGGGCGTGCCGACGCCGGCCGATGCGAAGGTCACCGGCTGATCGGTCGTGCGCAGGAATTTCACGAAATCCGCCATCGTCGAATAGGGCGCGGCCGAGGGAACGACCAGCGCCAGCGGCACGACGCCGGTCAGTGCCAGCGGCTGCAGGTCCTTCAGCGGATCGTAGCCGGCCTCCTTCATGAAGAACGGATTGATGGCGATCTCGGGCGTCTGCGCCACGGTGAGCGTGTAGCCGTCGGGGGTGGCATTGGCGACGTCGCGGGCGCCGAGCGTGCCGCCGGCGCCGGGACGGTTCTCCACCACGACCGTTTGGCCGAGATTGTTCTGGAGCTTGGCGCCGACCAGCCGCGCCACGATGTCGCCGGTGCCACCCGGCGCAAAATTGACGATGAGGTGAATGGGGCGGCTGGGAAAGCTATCCGGCCAAGCCGGCAGCGTCGGCAGCGCCGTGAGCGCGAGGCCGAGGGTCAGGGCTGCCGCTCCCGCCACACGGACCGAGACCGAGCCCACTCCGGACAGAAATTTCATCACGCCGTCTCCCCCTGTTTCTGACTGGCCGTGAGCACCGGCTTCTGGCACAAAGCCCGCGCGCCGTAAGAGGCGTACATGTTAGAGCATGATCTCGAAAAAAAACCTGCCCCGGACCCAACCGGGGAGGAGGCCCGGTTTCGGAGTACCCGAGCCGGATAGTGCGTGGGAAACGAGGCAGGAAGCGGCGATGCCCCATATCGAGGCGCGCGACATCTCGCTGATTTACGATACGCCGGGCCGCACCGTGCCGGGCGTTCGCGGCGTGAGCTTCGCCATGGAGGCGTCGGAATTCCTCTGTGTGGTCGGACCGAGCGGGTGCGGCAAGTCGACGCTTCTCAATATCATCGCCGGCTTTCTGACGCCGACCTCAGGTGAAATCCGCATCGCCGGCGCGCCGGTCAACGGCCACGGCATGGACCGCGGTGTCGTGTTCCAGGATTTCGCTCAGCTATTTCCCTGGCGTACCGCGCTCGGCAATGTCGCCTTCGGGCTCGAAATGAAAGGCGTGCCGAAGACCGAGCGCGAGGCGATCGCGTTCGAGCAACTTCGCCTGGTGAAGCTCGAAAATTTCGCAAAATCCTTTCCGCACCATCTGTCCGGCGGCATGCAGCAGCGCGTCGCGATCGCACGCGCGCTCGCCTACAATCCGGCGGTGCTGCTGATGGATGAGCCGTTCGCGGCGCTCGATGCGCTGACGCGCGACGACATGCAGCAATTGCTCGCCGACGTGTGGCGGACGACGCGCAAGACGATAATCTACGTGACCCATAATGTCGCCGAAGCTGTCTATCTCGCCGACCGCGTCGTGGTGATGACGCCGCATCCGGGTACGGTGAAAGCCGAGGTGCCGATCACTCTGCCGCGTCCGCGCGATCCGCTCAGCGTCGAGTTCCTCGATTTTCAGAAAGAGCTGTTGCGTCTGCTCGGTCAGGAGAAACGCGCGTGAAGTCTTTGGTCAGTCGCCTCGCATTGCGCCGATATGGTGTTGCCGCGCTTGCGTTTTTGATAGTCGCGGCCAGTGCGCTGGCGGCGATTGCCGACGATGCCTATCCGAAAAGAACGATCCGGCTTCTGGTTGGCTTCGGCGCCGGCGGACCGACCGACATTCCGGCGCGCTTTATCGCCAACAAGTTGAGCGATGTGCTCGGCCAACCGGTCATCGTCGAGAACAAGCCGGCCGCCGCCGGGATCATGGCGACGCGCGATCTTCTCGCCGAGCCCGCCGACGGCTACACGCTGCTCCTTTGCACGCATTTCGATCCGATCAATGTCGCGATGTACCGCAATGTCGGCTTCAAGCTCGGCGATCTCATGTCGATTTCGTTGATCGCCGAATATTATTACGGCTTGGCGCTGGCGAACGCAATTCCCGCTGACAGTTTTGAATCCTTTGTTGCTTACGCGAAAGCGCATCCCGGTGATGTGACCTATGCCACGATCGGCGCCGGCTCGGCGCAGGAGATCATGGCGCGGCAGCTACAAAAGCTTGCCGGCATCACGATGAACCGGATTCCGTTCCGCGGCGGCCCGCAAGTGGTGCAGGAACTAATGGCCGGACGCGTCGACTTCTATGTTTCGCCGACGCTTGGCATCGTCCCGCAATACCGGTCGAAAGAGATCAAGATTCTGGCGACGACCAGCCCGCAACGTCTCGCCAACCTACCGGAAGTGCCGACCGTGCGCGAGAGGGGCCTCGATTTCGTCCGCTTCGGCTGGCTCGGCATCTGCGCTGCCAACGGCACGCCGGCGGCGGTCATCAAAACGCTGCACGACAAGATCGTGCCGATCGTTGCCACGCCCGAATATCATACGTTGATCGAGAATGGCGGCTCGATCGCGATTTCATCGACGCCGGAGGAACTCGGCGCGGTGATCAAAAAGACATCGGAAGACGTGACGTCGAGCATTCAAGAATTCGGCATGCAGCAGGATCAGCAACAATAACTTGCGCAGATGGGAGGAAGTTCAATGAACCATACAATACTCACACGCCGGGAGTGCCTTGCCGCGGCTGGCGCGGGCGTTCTCACCCTCGGTCTCGCGTCGGGACGTCCGGCATTGGCGGCGGAAACCATCCGCCAGGGCTATCAGACCAATATCTGGGGCATGCCGACCTATTATCTGATGAAGTCCGGCTACCTGGAAAAGCACGGTCTGGCTTTCGAAGAATATCCCGTGCCGTCCGGCAATCTCACCATGCAGCAGATGGTGGCGCGCCAAGTCGATCTCGGCACCTATGCCGGCCAATCCTTCATTATCGGCAACGCCAAGGGAGGACTGGTCGCGATCGCGATGATCGAGCATGTCGGCAAGACCGCCCGCATCACCGCGCGCAAGGATCTCAACATCACCAAGGTCGAACAGCTTCGCGGCCTCAAGATCGCCAACCAGACCGGGTCTTCCGTCGGCAATGTCTTTGTCGACACCATCGCGCCGCAGCACGGGCTCAAGAAGGGCGACTACCAGGAAGTCCGCATGGACGTGAACAATATGGTCGCGGCGCTCGCCGCCAAGACCGTCGACGCCATGGTGAATGTCGAGCCTTACAACGTCCTCGCGGTCTCCGAGGGCATCGGCACCGACCTCATGGATTTCTCGGGCGTCGATTCGATGCCGGTGTTCATGGCCGCGACGCCCGATTTCGTCGCCCAGAAGCCCGACGCCGTGATCGCCTATCTCAAGGCATGGCTCGACGTCGCCAGTGATTTCAAGACCAATCCGAAGAAGGTCGCGGACGTCATTTACACGTTCTATACGAGTAAGGGTTACTCGATGTCGCTCGACGTGTTCGCGCAAGCGCTGTCGCGCGTCGAGGTGGCTCCCGGTTTCCCCACCGACCTTACGCCCTATATGCAACAGCAGGCGGAGATCCTGCTGCAAAGCAAGGTGATCAATGCAATTCCGGATTGGAGCAAAGCGCTGCGTCCGGATTTCATGGAACGCGCCCGTTCGGCGGCGTAATATCGATTGCCCGCCGCTGGACATGATCCGATTAAGTTGAATCGGATCATGGTCCAGTTTTTCGGTTGGAGCATGATTTTTTCGGAAAACTGGTTTCCACTTTTCCGGATCATGCTCTAGAAGACTTCAACAGGAGACTTAGGAATGGCCGCCACGGACAAAAGCCCGCTCACTCAGGGCAATCAGCCCGTCACTTGGAATTTCAAGCTACTTGCTCACGACATGCTCGGCGGCTTCGGCGGCATGGGCGAGGGCATGTCGGTGCAGATCGCGCCGGACGGGCGCCGCATCATCTGGCTCGCGCATGAGAGCGCGCCGAAGAATTTCACCGCCGTCGATGTCACCGATCCGCGCAAGCCGAAAGTGGTGTGCCAGACCGATCTGCCGCACGCCAATATGCGCTCGAATTCGCTCGAGACCTGCGGCAATATGATGGCGGTGGCCTATCAGACCTCGAAAAAGGATCTGACGCCTGCCGGCTTCGAGCTGTTCGACATTTCCAAGCCGGAAAACCCGAAATCGATCGCGCATTTCGACTGCTCCGGCCCGCATTCGCGCGGCGTGCATCAGCTCTGGTTCTGCGACGGCGAATTCGTCCATTGCGCGTCGGGTGCGCGCGATTTCGTGCCGACCAACGCGTTGGACGATCAGCTCTATCGCTGCATCGACGTGTGCAATCCGTCGAAGCCCGTCGAGGTCGGCCGCTGGTGGATGCCCGGCACGCGGCAGGGCGATAACGTCATGCCGCCGTCGCGCCATCCGATCGACAAGGGCTTCCGCGCCCACAATTGCAACGTCTATCCGCAGCGGCCGGACCGCTGCTATCTCGCCTATATCGACGGCGGCATGTTCGTGCTCGACATTTCGGACAAGGCTAACCCGAAGAAGATTTCGCAATGGACCAACTCGCCGCCCTATACCGGCTTCATGCATACGATCGTGCCGCTGTTCGATCGCGGGCTGATGCTGGTCACCGACGAGTCGACCGAGAACAACGCCAAGGATTGGCCGAAGCTGATCTGGGTGCTCGACGCGCGCGAAGAGACCAATCTGGTTCCGATCTCGACCTGCCCGCTGCCCGATCCCAAGGTCTATGCCGAGGCCGGCCGCTTCGGCGCCCACAACATCCATGAAAACGTGCCGCTGCCGACGGCGTGGCACTCCGATCAGATCGTGCTCGGCACGTTCTTCAACGGCGGACTTCGCGCTTACGACATCTCCAATCCGTATCAGCCGAAGGAGGTCGGCATCTTCATGCCGCCGGCGCCTCCCGGCGCGCCGACCGGCACGATCCAGATGAACGACGTCTTCGTCGACGAACGCGGCATCGTCTACACGGTCGACCGGCATGTCGGTGGACTGTACATCCTCGAGATGGATTTCTAATCGCGACCCATGCTCGATCTTTTCCCCTCGCGTCAGGCTGGCCCGTTCGGGCGCAGGCTCAAGCGCGAGCGCGGCGCGCGCGTTCCGGTGACGGTGGTCACCGGATTTCTCGGCGCCGGGAAGACGACGCTGATCCGCCGTTTTCTCAAGTCCCCGGAAGGGGCGGGGACGGCAGTGATCGTCAACGAGTTCGGCGCCGTCGGCATCGATGACGTCCTCATTCGCGACAGCGCCGAGGAGACAGTGCTTCTCGGCAATGGCTGCGTCTGTTGCATCACGCGCACCGATTTGCAGGTGGCGCTGCGCAAGCTGGTGTTCGATCGCGAGCGCGGCACGGTGCCGCCGTTCGCCCGCGTCGTGATCGAAACATCCGGGCTCGCCGATCCGGCGCCTATTTTGCAAACCTTCTCCACCGATCGCGCGCTCGGCGGTGAGTTCCACATCGATGTCGTGCTGGCGATGGCCGATGCCGTGAACGGCGAAGCCGAGCTCGACAGCGCCGCCGAAGCGCGCAAGCAAATCATCCTCGCCGACCGGCTGGTGATCTCGAAGACCGATCTCGCGACGCCGGCAATTGTCGAAAGCCTGACGCGGCGTCTGAAGGCTCTCAACCCGCACGCGGCGATCGACATTGCCATTGCCGGCGCGCTCGATCCGGACCGCATCATCGAGCCGGCCACGAGCGAACGCGGCGGCTTTGTCGCCGAAGCCGAACATGCCGACGGCATTGCGAGCTTTGTCATCGCGCAGGATCAGCCGATCGAATGGCCGACATTTTCACGCGCGATGGAAACGCTGATCGCGCTGCGCGGCTCCGACCTGCTTCGCGTGAAGGGCATTCTCAATGTCGCCGGCTGCCGTGGGCCGGTCGTGGTGCAATATGTGCAGCACCTTGCCCACCCGCCGGTCGAACTCGAATTCTGGCCCGATGCCAATCGCAAGAGCCGCGTCGTGTTCATCACACGCGACATCGCGGAGCGTGACGTCAAGGCTTTGTTCACGACCGTCGCAGCGCTCGCAAAGCCCTGAAATCAACGTTCGCAATTTGAGCTAGTCGGAAAACGCAAGGCGCGCACGTTCCGGCGCGTCTTGAAAAGCGTTGAGAAGGCGGCATTATCCGCCGCGCGAAACCGCCGTCTCCAACAACAAGTCCAGGGAAGTAAAATGAGTGTCATCGCCGAGAGCCGCCGCCGCATCGTCACAACAGGCGTGGGCAGTCTCCCACGGCGGCATTCGCTGTCCGACCTGTTGTTGGCGCGCATGACCAAGCAGCCTTTCGATCCTATTGCCCTCGCGCGCGAAACGACGGAAGCGGTGGCGGAGGTCGTACACAAGCAGCTCGCGCTTGGAGTCGATATCGTCAGCGACGGCGAGCAGTCGAAGACGAGCTTTCAGCACTACATCGGGGATCGGCTCACCGGGCTTGAACCGATCGAGCCCAAAGCCGGCGAGCGTCGCACGCGCGAGAACGCGGCGTTTCCCACTTTCTACAAAGACGGCGCGCATTCCGGCTCGCAGCAGGCGCGGCTCGCCTGCACCGGCCCGATCAAATATGTCGGCCAGAAGCAATTGGCCGAGGACATCGCCAATTTCAAAGCCGCGCTGAAAGGGACCAATCCTGTGGGGACCTTCATTCCGTCGGTGTCGCCGTCAAGCTGCGCCGGCACGATGGAAAACAAGTTCTATAAAAGCGAAGAAGAACATCTGCTCGCGGTCGCGGAAGCCTTGCGCGAGGAATATGAGGGCATCGTCAATGCCGGCTTTGCGGTGCAGATCGACGATCCGCGGCTCGCGATGCACTACATGATGTCGCCGGAAGAGACGCCGGAAGATTCGCGCAAATGGGCGGGGCACCGCATCGAGATTCTCAATCACGCGCTTCGCAACATTCCGCCGGATCGAATCCGTCATCACACCTGCTACGGCATCAATATCGGCCCGCGGGTCAGCGACTTCGAACTGAAATATCTCGCTGATCTCATCGTGACGATCCGCGCCACGTACTACTCGTTCGAAATGGCGAATCCGCGCCACGAACACGAATGGGAAATCTGGCAGACCGTCAAACTGCCGGACGACAAGGTGCTGCTGCCCGGCTGCATCACCCAGGCCTCCGTCGTCGTCGAGCATCCCGATCTCGTGGCGCAGCGGATCACCCGTCTGGCCAAAGTCGTCGGCCGCGAACGGGTGATCGCCAGCGCCGATTGCGGCTTCGCCTCGACGCTCTACACCAACAAACCGGCGGAGATCGAAACTGAGATCGTCTGGGCCAAGTTCGAAAGCCTGGTCGAAGGTGCGCGCCTGGCGAGCAAGACGCTCTGGGCCTAACAGTCTCGTTCTAATTGCGCCCGGCGATCTCGTCCTGCCAGGGCGCGACGACGCGCTCGAACCAACCGAGCAGCGCATTGAGTCCGACAGCGAGCACCATGAGCACGATAATCGGAACGAACATCGTCGCCGTGTCGAAATTATTGGCGGAATTGATGATGATGGCGCCGAGGCCTGAAATGGAGGTGAAGAATTCCGCGATCACCATGCCGACCACGGCGCGGCCGACCGCGAGTTTGATTCCCGCCATGATATAGGGCAGCGTCGCCGGCAGCACGATGCGGCGCAGGATAACGGAGTCCGGCGCCACCAGCGATTTGCCGACATCGATCAGCGTCTTCGGCACGGATTTCACGCCGAGCCAGGTATTGATGCAGATCGGAAACACCGACATCAAAAAAATCACCGCGGCTTTCACCGCAAAACCGAGGCCGAACCACAACACCAGAAGCGGCACCAGCGCGACGAGCGGCATGGCGTAGCCGCCGGTCACGAGAATTCCGAGCGCGGCTTCGGCAACCCAAAAGCGTCCGATCACCAGGCCAAGCGGCACGCCAATCACGATAGCCGCGCAGTAGCCGACAACGAACGGCTGCACGCTCTGCAACAGCGCGGCACCGAGCTTGCCGTTGTACAGTAGCGTGAGGAAGGCTTCGAAAATCGCGCTCGGATAGGAGCCGAAAATCGGATTGATATCGCGGCCGAAGATTTCCCAGAGAATGATAATCACAATGATCGACGCGGTTGTGACCGCCCAGCGCGGCACCGAACGCCGTGCCGGCGCGACGTCGCCGGTATCGTTTGCGGCAGGGCTGCGATCGGCAAGATCGACCATGACAACCTCAACGTGCCCTTTGCCTCAGTGCAGCGTCGGCGCGCCGGCGTGCAGCGCGCGCCAAATATGATAGCGCGTTTGCGAAAACTCTTCCGAACCGCGGATTTTGGCGAGATCGTCGCGCGGGCGCGGCAGCGGCACGTCCACGATCTCCTGCAAGCGGCCGTGCTGCATCACCACGACGCGGTCGGCGAGCAGCACCGCTTCGTCGAGATCGTGGGTGACGAACAGAATTGTCTTTTTTGTGCGCGCGTGAATCTCCAGCAGCTCGGTCTGCAAAGCCTCGCGCGTCTGCGCGTCGAGCGCGCCGAACGGCTCATCCATCAACAATACTTTCGGATCGATGGCGAGCGCGCGCGCGATGCCGACACGCTGCTGCATGCCGCCGGATAATTGATAGGGCCGCCGTTTGACGCTGTCTTGCAGGCCGACCAGCGTCAGATATTTCATCGCGGTATCGTGCAGCTCAGCGCCGCGCATGCCCTTCATTTCCAGGCCGAACTCCACATTCCTCAAGGCGTTCAGCCAGGGCAGCAATTCGGCGTGCTGGAACACGATGCCGCGGTCGTAGCCGCAGCCCTTGATGGCGACGCCGTCGACCGTCACTGCGCCGCCGGTTGCGGTTTCGAGCCCCATGGCGATCCGCAGCGCCGTGGTCTTGCCGCAGCCGGAGGGGCCGATCAGCGCGACCACTTCGCCGTCGGCGACGGTGAAGCTGAGCCGCTCCAGCGCCCGCACGGTTTGCACATTGCCGTCGATGCGCAGCGCGAACCGCTTGGACACATCGATCAGGCTGACTTCACCCATATAAACACCTGTTTATGGAACACGATCGGGGTAACGGCCCTTTTGCAAATCCTTTGCAAGACCTGTTCCAGTTTTCCCGCCGCGTTCGCGGTAAAGATCATGCCCGTAGCAAATACTCAATGCGCGAAACGCTCAATGAGTCTCGGCAATGAGCTTCAGCGCGTCCGCGCGCGGCTTCGGATCGATCACCTTGGTGAGATCCAAGGGCTTTTGAATATTGCCGACCCTCACCAGCTCTTCGTTCATCCACTGCAGATCGGCGGTCGGGATCGGCACTTCGGTGCCGATGGAATGTTGCTGCATGGCAAGGTCGTAAATGAAAGCCGGCCGCGGATCGTCCGGCTTGATGCCGGTGATCTCTTGAGTCGCTTTGACGACCTCGTCCTTGTCGGCGACGGCGTGACGCAGACCGAGGATTTCGCCGGCCAGGAATTTCGCCGCGTCGCCGGGCCGCGCTTTGATCGTCGAGCCCAGCATGAACTCGCACATGCGCACGAAATGCGGCAGCGCATCTTTCGCCGAAACCAGCATCTTGATGTGCTCCTTCTCGGCGATCGGCGTGTATTCGCCGGACACGATCGCGGCATCCACCAGATGCGCCACCAATGCCTTGTAGCGATCGAGATCGCCGCCGAGGCTGGCGAATTTCACGCTGTCTTGGGGAATTTTGAAATGGTCGAGCGCGCCTCTGGCGAACAGGTCGGGAAACGCCGACGGCGATGAGATCGCGATGGTCTTGCCCTTGAGCTGATCCATCGAGGTGATGTCGTCATGGACAAAGACGCCATGCGGCACCGTGAGCCACGAGCAGCCGACGATCTTGACATCGGCGCCATGCGCATCGGCGATCATGCCGGCGCCCGGCCCGCCCTCGAAACTGTCGAGATCGCCCGCTATCAGCGCGTGCAGCATGATCTGGTCGTCCTTGACGTTGGTGATGCCGACGTCGAGGCCGACTTTTTTGTAAAAGCCGCCGTATTGCGGCATCAGCAGGATGCCGGCATCGCTCTTGGGCTGGATCAGCGCGTGCCGCCAAGGTTTGTCGGAAGGCTTGTCGGAAGCCTTGTCGGAAGCCTTGCCGGCCTGTGCCGCCGCCGGGCCACCGAGCGCGGCTAAGGCAAGCGCTGCGGCGAGTAGAACGACTTTCCTCCTCATGAGAGGGCCTCCCTAAATTATATTGTCGAAAGAGCATGGCAATTGCCGTCCGGGACCGTGTTCCAAAATCGCCGGTTTGGGAATAGGCTTAAGCCATCGAAACATAGCGGCATCGGGACACACCGGCACATGCGGTGACGCCCGAAGAGAACCGCCGTCACGCTTGAGGAGGAGATTTATGAACCAAAGCAATTCGCTGCAAAGCTATTCGCTAAACGTCAACGGCACGGTCCATAAGATCGAGGCCGATGAAGACATGCCGCTCCTCTACGCTTTGCGCGGCGATCTCGGTCTCAACAATCCGCATTTCGGCTGCGGGCTCGCGCAATGCGGCGCCTGCACCGTTCATGTCGACGGCCAGGCGGTCCGCTCCTGCATCACGCCCGTCTCGGCGATCGGCGACAGCAAGATCGTCACGCTCGCCGGTCTCGGCACGCCGGAAAAGCCGCATCCGCTGCAAACCGCTTACATCGAAGAGCAGGTTCCACAGTGCGGCTATTGCATCAACGGCTGGCTCATGACCGCCGCCGCGTTCCTGCGCGATAAGAAAAAGCCCACCGACGACGAGATCAAGACTGCGCTCGAAGGACTGAAGTGCCGCTGCGGCACGCATATGGGCATTCTCCGCGCCGTCAAGCGCGCCTCAGCGATGATGGGTTGAGGGAGCGCGTCATGACCAGAATGGAAAAGTCCGCAGATTTCTCGCGCCGCGCTCTGCTCAAAGCCGGTGGCGCGCTCGTCGTCTCGATCGGTGCGCCGGTCACGTTCGATTTCGCGCAGGCCGACGCTGCCATGAGTCCCCAGACTATGGGTGTCCCGGCGATGAGCGTCGCCGTGAAGCCGGCGCTGACGCCGGATCAGCTCTCGAGCTATGTCGCGGTCAATGCCGACGGCACGATCGCTGCTTATTTCGGCAAGATGGACATGGGGCACGGCATCGCCGTCGCCATCGCTCAGATGGTCGCCGAAGAGCTCGACGCGCCGTTTTCGAGCGTCAAGATGTTCATGGGCGACACGGCGACCAGCGTGAACCAGGGCGGCGCTTCCGGCTCGACCGGCGTGCAGGAGGGCGGCAAGCAGATGCGCTTGGCGGCAGCCGAAGCGCGGCGCGTGCTGGTCGAGATGGCGGCCGACAAGCTCGGCCTGCCGGCCGATCAGTTGGAGGTGACCGACGCCGTCGTTCACGCCAAAGCCGATCCGCAGAAGAAGGTGTCCTACCGCGAACTGGTCGGCGGCCGTTATTTCAATGTGCCGCTGGCCTGGAACGGCAAGATCGGCAATCCGCTGCTCGCGCCGGGCAAAGCTGCGCCGAAGAACCCGAAGGACTATCGGGTCGTCGGCCAACCGATCAAACGAGAGGACGTCGCGCCGCGCGTCTTCGCACAGCTCGACTTCTGCACCGACGTCAAAGTGCCGGACATGGTCCACGGCCGCATGATCCGTCCGGCCGTTGCCGGCGCGGTGCCGGTCAAAGTCGACGAAAGCTCGATCAAGGATATTCCCGGCGCCAAGGTCGTGTGGAACCAGGGCTTCCTCGGCGTCGTCGCCGACAAGGAATGGGACGCGATCAAAGCGATGCGGCAGCTCAAGGTCGAATGGTCGGATGCGAAGCCGCCGTTCCCCGATCAAACAACTGCAATCTACGACTACATCCGCAACGCGCCGGTGCGTAAGAAAGAAGTCGCAGGCAAAACCGTGGGTGACGTCGAAGCGGCTTTCAAGACCGCCGCGCGGGTGATCGAAGCGGAATACGAATGGCCGTTCCAGTCGCATGCCAGCATGGGGCCGGCTTGCGCCGTCGTCGACATCAAGGACGATCAGGTCTCGATTTGGACCGGGTCGCAAAAGCCGCATTTCACCCGCAACGGTGTAGCCGCCATTCTTGGCGTGCCGGCGGAAAAGGTGCACGCCGTCTGGATTCCCGGCCCCGGCAGCTACGGCCGCAACGACGCCGGCGATGCGGTCATGGATGCGGCGCTATTGGCAAAAGCCGTCGGCAAGCCGGTGCGGCTGCAATATATGCGCGATCAGGCAACCGGCTGGGATCCGAAGGGACCGGCCTCGATCCATCGCGCCCGCGCCGCGATCGACGCCTCGGGCAAAGTCATTGCTTACGAATTCATGAGCAAAGGCCTGCCGCGCGTCGACGTCAATTCGAACGAGAGCAAGCCCCACGACACGCTGGCGGGCCAGCTCACCGGCGTGGCGCTGCAATCCGGCGACGGCTTTGCCGTGCCGCAAGAATCCTACGGCTTCGACAACAAGCTCACCTATTGGGAAACGGTCGCGCCGCTGCTCGATCGCGGCTCGCCGCTGCGCACGTCGCACTTGCGCGATCCGGTCGGGCCGCAGATCCACTTTGCCAGCGAATCGTTCATGGACGAAGTGGCCGCGGCTCTCGCCATGGACCCGGTCGCGTTCCGCCTGCAATATGTCAAGGACCCGCGCGACATCGCCGTCATCAAGGCGGCGGCGGAGAAAGCCGGCTGGCAATCGCGGCCGTCGCCGCGCAAGGACCAGATCGGCAGCAAAGTCTCCGGCCGCGGCTTCGCTTACGTGCAGCGCGGTCCGACCCGTGTCGCGATCGTCGCCGAGGTCGATGTCGACCGCTCCACCGGAAAAATCTGGGCGCGCAAATTCACCGTCGCTCACGATTGCGGCCAGATCATCAATCCGGACGGGTTGCGGCATGCGATCGAAGGCAATGTCGTGCAAGGAATCAGCCGCACGCTGTGGGAAGAGGTCAAGTTCAACAGCAAGAACGTGACCAGCGTCGATTGGCTGACCTATCCGATCCTCGACATCACCGAAATGCCGGAGGTGATCGAGTCGGTCTTGATCGACCGTCCGGACATCGAGCCGTCCGGCGCCGGCGAGCCGTCGACGCGCCCGGTCGCGGCCGCAATCGCCAACGCGGTGTTCGACGCCACCGGCGTGCGTATCCGCCGGGTGCCGTTCTCGCCGGAGAACGTGAAATCGGCGCTGTCGTGAAAGACCCCTCTCCCCGTGAACCGGGAGAGGGGGTAACTTAACGCCATGGCTGCAATCTTTCGCACGCTCGACGAAGCCCTTGCACCGATCGCTGACGGCGGCCTGCTGGCAGTACCGCGCGAGACGTCGGGCGTAGCGATGGCGGCCACGCGGGCGCTGGTCCGACGCGGGGTCAAGCGCTTGCATCTTGTCGCGCTGCCGACCTCGACCTTGCAGGCGGATCTCTTAATCGGCGCCGGCTGCGTCGAAACGCTGGAAACTTCCGCGGTGAGCCTCGGCGAATTCGGCCCGGCGCCGCGCTTCAACGCCGCGATTCTCGCCGGCGCGATCCGCATGCTCGACGCCACCTGTCCGGCGCTGCATGCGCAATTCCAGGCCGCCGAGAAGGGCGTGCCGTTCATGCCGCTGCGCGGTCTCATCGGCTCCGACGTCTTGGCGCACCGGCCGGACTGGAAAGTCATCGACAATCCGTTCGGCAATAACGATCCGATCGTGCTGTTGCCGGCGCTGACGCCCGATGTCGCCTTGTTTCACGCGCCAATGGCCGATCGTTTCGGCAATGTCTTCATCGGCACGCAGCGCGAACTCGTGGCCATGGCGCATGCGGCGCGCAAGACGGTGGTGAGCGTGGAGAAGATTTACGACGGCGATTTGCTGCGGAATCCGCTGTTTGCCGCCGGTGCCTTGCCCGGCTTCTACGTCGAAGCGGTCGCCGTCGAGCCGCGCGGCGCCTGGCCGCTGCCGCTGCCCGACTATTACGCCATCGACGCCGCGCATATGAGCGAATATGCGCAGCTTGCCGCGACGGCGGAAGGTTTTGCCGATTATCTGCAGCGCTACGTCTATGACCGCCGCGCCGCCTGAATCATTCCGCGACGAGGAATTGCTCGCCGACGTCATCTGCCGGCTGATCGGCGATGTGCGTCATGTCGCGGTCGGCGCCGCCTCGCCGATTCCGGCGACCGCTGCGCTGTTGGCGCGCGAGCAAGCAAATCTGAATAATTTGGGCAGGCCTTACGTCTCGCTGCTCGGCAGCCGGGCGCACACCTTCTTCACCGACGGCGCGCGCGAATTGTTCGATTGCGCCGGCCAGGGCCGCATCGACGTGTTCTTTCTGTCCGGCGGTCAGATCGACGGCGCGGGCAATATCAACCTCGTCAGCGTCGGCGACTACGATCATCCGAAGGCGCGCTTCCCGGGCTCGTTCGGCTCGGCCTATCTCTATTATGTCGTGCCGAAAGTCATCCTGTTCCGCGTCGAGCATTCGCGCCGCACGCTGGTGCGCAAGGTCGATTTCATCAGCGCACCGGGCGGCAGCGCCGACAACGTGTTTCGCCCCGGCGGCCCGATCGCGCTGGTCACCAACCGCTGCCTGTTCGATTTCGACCGCGCGCGGCGGCGCTTTCGGCTCAAGAGCGTGCATCCCGGGCACAGCGTCGCCGAGGTGGTCGAGAATACCGGCTTCGATTTCGACCGGCCGGATGATGTCCCGGTCACGCCGGCGCCGTCGGCGGAGACGTTGAACCTGATGCGGGGCACCGTCGGGCCGATGCTGGCCGAGGTCTATCCGCAATTCGCCAAAACTGTCTTCGGGGCCGTGGCCCCAGCCTCGTCATCCTGAGGTGGCCGCGAAGCGGCCCTCGAAGGATGCTGCACCGCCCGGGCCGTCGCCCTTCGAGGCTCGCTTCGCTCGCACCTCAGGGTGACGGGAAAATGTCAGCCCGTGTATCAATACGGTTCTCGCCGTACTCTCCTGGTAATACCACTTAGTCGCAGAAAACCCATGACTCGTGCATCCGACAGATGGAAGTCTTCCGATGAGGAGCCGGCTTTAGGTCCTCGAATGCGACGCCATTTGATAATCGGGCTGAAAGCACTGTGCATTCCATTCGCCTTGAGCGTTGTTATTCTCGCCAATGGCAAATACCTGTCAGAATTAATCAGTATCGATTCGAATTCCATTTTCTTTGGACTTTGGCCTTTCAACAAAGTTTATCTTGAACAGTTTGCTAAGTTCGTCTTACCGCGGCTCCGAGATCAAATGGTTTTTTACGGTTGTCTCATGTTCAAATCTTATCTGGTTGACCTTCCTTTGTTGGAAGTTGTTTTTTGAAATATTTCGAAGGGATGTTGAATTTCCCTTGGAGAAGTCTCCAGTAATAGTTCAATTCATTGTTCGCTTCCTCATTGTTAATGTTGTCATTTTGATACTGTTCACTCTATTAGGAATAGCAGGGTTCAACGCGCAAGGAGACGCATTTTTCGTCCCTTCACTCAAGCAGTCGATCACAGCCGGCGCGATCAAGGTTGTCCTTGTGGTCATGTTCGCACTCTATTTTGCGGCGGCTTACATTTTGGAGTTTGGTGGGCTGGGGCTGAGGTATCTGTTGTCAAAAGCGCGGTAGGATGGGTTGAGCCCTTGCGAAACCCATCACCGAGCCTCGTCGCCCATGATGGGTATCGCTTCGCTCCACCCATCCTACGAGTTGAATTGATAAACATGGCTCGTAGTTGGACCTCGATCTCCTACGAGCAAACATGGAGTCGTCATTATGCCATGTGCGATCTGGCAAACCAAAGCACAGGTCCTCACCAACGCCGGTGATTACCAGATTATCGACTCACCAAGAGCTGGCGGAAAATATCGGATTTCCGGCACCGCGATTGGCGTGGTTGGCACATTTAATGATCGTGCAAAACGGCTATTGACCACTTGGCTGTGCGAACAACGTCACGCTGGCGTTGAAGAACCGCGTATCGATAGCAACATATTCGAGATCATAAAGGTCCGTCGGGAGCTGCCGTTTATGGTGCGTTTTTCAAATGCTCTCAGATCGTTCGGCGAACATATCATCCAGCTTGGCGACCGAATTACTTTGGGCAACGAGTCAGATGATGACACGCTAAGATTCTTGGCACAGACAGAATCGAAAAATGTCGATGAATTAATGGATCTCCTCCGCTTGTTGGGCCAAGCGGGATATATCGAGGCGAATTTCCATTCGAATGGCGGCTATTTTCGCCCCACTGCGTCCGGCCGGGAAGAACTCGACAAAATGAAGCATCGTCAGGTCGATTCATCTCAAGCTTTTGTGGCTATGTGGTTCAGCGATCAAACAAGCGACGTCTATGTTCAAGGGTTTTTGCCTGCAATCGCAGATGCCGGCTATAAGCCCATGCGTATTGATAAGAAGGACCACAACAATAAAATTGACGACGAGATTATTGCCGAAATCCGTCGCTCTCGTTTTGTTGTTGCAGATTTCACCTGCGAATCAGAAAAAGTGAGAGGGGGGGAGTCTATTTTGAGGCCGGTTTTGCCCTTGGCCTAAATATCCCGGTCATTTGGACGTGCAAAGACACGTCGTTGAAGGATGTTCATTTCGATACACGACAATATGCTCACATCGTTTGGAAGGATTCTGAAGATCTCTACACGCAACTCAAAAACCGTATTGGAGCGACGATTGGACCTGGGCCGGCAGCAAAACCCGTATAAGGCCGCCCGGCGAAATATCGAGGTGCTATGAGGAAATCTAAAACCAGACCGAAGCGCTCGCCTAAGGCCCACGAGCCGGAACAGGCCGGTCGATATTTGGAACTGATGAATTTTCGCACGCCGGAAGATGCTTATTTGCGCGTGAAAGAAATGGCCTCGGACCTTTCGGATAACCAGCATCTGATTCGGTCGTGTATTTTCGATTTGCATGCGGCGATAGAATTAGAACTACGGCGCATTATTTTTCATACATTCAAGGCTCAGTTATTTCTTACTTCTGATGAGAAGCAGAATGAAAAGACAATAGCCGCATTGGAAAAGCAGTGGGGCGGCTCAGTTTCATGGAAATGTACCGGGTACTTCGTCCGGTGCTTGAGTCATGGCCCTATCCAGACCTCCAATCAATTGGACCGCTCAACGACGCCAGAAATCTCGCGGCCCACAGCGATGCGATTGATAGGGTTTTGTACAAGGGCCGAAATCCCTTCACAGAGGCGGACTGCTTTGCGCAAATGTATTTCGACGTCTGGGCGATGCGCCAAGAGGTTGCCAAGTTCTTCGACCGAGCAATCGAGCGATCAGTGCGCGTTTTGAAGCGGTACGTCGACAAATATGGTCCGGCGAATTATAGGCGACGTCTCTAATAAAGAGACGTCGCTTGACAATTGTCCCTATTTCCGTTACATTCCTGCGAATCTCGCTCATCGAGGGACGCCTTCCGGAGGTAGACCTGAAGACGGAGCGAGTGCGGTGCCCGCGGGCGGAGTTACGATCCGCACCCGGGCGGCTTCGGGCATCGTCCCGGCCGGCATCATGACCGGTCTGCGAGGTGCTCGCTGCACTGGCGTCGGAGAGGGCCTCAAGCCCGTTCGCATCCGACGTCAGGAAGCGCGGCCCGGAGCTGAGTGGTGGCGTTCGGTCGCCTAAGCTAGTACCCAGAATCACAAATCGCCACGGGTCGAACGTCCCGCTATGTGACTCAAATGACTCGTCATTTCTCCACTGCCCCTGAGTCACAGATTTGCGAAAGTGGGTACTAGAGCCGCGGTGGGGCGCCGAGAGGCGAGCGTGTCCCCTCCCTAACCCTCCCCCGCAAGCGGGAGAGGGAAAAAGGAGAAAGGACGCGCTGCCGCATCCGCTTGATGCGGCCCGGTAGGAGACGCGCTTGTCGGCGCTCCGCCTCCCTTTTTTTCGTTCGTCGGATTCGTTTTTGCCATTGCTTGATTTGCTGGCGTGCTTGGCTTGGGGCGTGGATGCGCCAGCGAGAACGAGGGAGTGTGCCAGTGACCCGTCATCCTGAGAGCTTGTGAAGCTTTCGAGGTTGCGTTTGCTGTTCGACGCAAGAGTACATTACATCTTTGGGCAGGTCAGCGAGGATTGGGTTTGGTGCTCCGTTCTATGCGCTGGCGAGGCGATGGCTCT